>WLWD01000520.1_pt1 | contig 170020 bp, 87 predicted proteins | sample 6712731 | NCBI WGS metagenome assembly WLWD01 (sample SAMN12718690, study PRJNA576275) | sponge metagenome | isolation source: marine sponge | host: Mycale hentscheli | place: New Zealand: South Island, Marlborough, Capsize Point | collected 2014-11-01
GATCAGTCCAGGACAGTGGCAGCATCTGGGATCACTCCAGGACAGTGGCAGCATCTGGGATCAGTCCAGGACAGTGGCAGCATCTGGGATCAGTCCAGGACAGTGGCAGCATCTGGGATCACTCCACGACAGTGGCAGCATCTGTGATCACTCCAGGACAGTGGCAGCATCTGGGATCACTCCATGACAGTGGCAGCATCTGGGATCACTCCACGACAGTGGCAGCATCTGGGATCACTCCAGGACAGTGGCAGCATCTGGGATCACTCCAGGACAGCGGCAACCAGTTACGCATGGGATCACTGCAGGATGTGTGTTCTGATGAGTGGAAATTCTGGATATCTGACTTTGGGTTCTTCATGAAGGACTAATACCAACATATTTTTGTAAACAAACAATGGCCATGTTGTAATGTAAAATAATTATTGTCATCTATATTTTGGCTCATTGAATGATGTTGTAGAAATGACACAAACATTATATCCATAAAAGCCAATAATTAGTGGGAGGGGGGGGGGGCAAAGATCTGTGATGCATGGTCTCAGCATGGTACAGTTTATGAGTATTGTAGGAGGTGAATACCCAAACTAATGTTGGGGTTAGATGAAATGCTAAGAGTTCTCTGACATGCGCAAAAATTGATACAGTAGAACCTCTAAACTGAGAACAATTTGGGACCTAAGGAGGGGGAGATGGGCCATACATTTTCTATTGGAATGCGGGTAGGGGAAGTTCACTATACAGAGGTAATTTACTTAGAGAGTTCACTATCAGAGGTTTCACATGCTCACTTGGTGCTGCTTATAACTGCTGCATGGTAGTCCTCAAATGGTGTATAGGACGATTGCTTGCACATAGTTCCTGATGTTACAAATACTGTTTTTGGCCACTTAGTATACATATTATAACTGTACCAGGGTAACTATACCGGGTATATTATTACACACCAAAATATTCCGTAAATGCATTTACAGTTGAATATTATTTAACAGTGAACTCTGTAACGAGCAACACCATGCAATGGATATATTACACCAGTGTATGTAAAAGTCATACGTCACCAGTGTGTATATTTTGTAAGACTGTATTACTGGAGTACTGTGCATTACCTTACACCAGGTATATACCATACTATGTGTACTAGGTATGTTGCTGGAGTATACCCTATGTATTCTTGATGATGTCTTACCACAGCATGCAGTGTATAGATACTATGTATACTACAGTGAAACCTCTCTACAAAGGCCATGCTTGGGGTCAAGTCTTTTGACCCTTGTAGAGAGTTTGGCTGCTAGAGGTTCCACTGTATATGTATTCCAAATGTTTTCTTAATAACATGATATAAAGAATTCTTTGACAGTAATACTAATCACTTTTAGCTAGCTATGTGGTAAAAAAATTAATAATAATAAAAAGTCTAAAAAAGTTTTGAAGAGTTTGATGAATCCACTAGATCCAGGGCCACGCTTGATGTGCTGTCTGTCACCATCCCAAGCTACTCTGGTTTCTGTCATAGCTGCAGTCCTCATCAAAGCACCACTTACTTCTCACCTTCTGCCCATAATGAGCCAATCGGTTTCTGAGGATAATAAAAAAATATTACAAAAATTGGCTGTAAACAATACCACACTTGCATAAAGTATATTTGGCGAATAACATGACATAACTTTGTAAAAAAAAGTGTCAATCCACGAACAAAGCAACTCAACTATCACAATCACTCCCCCACACACAACTTCAATTCTGACAAATCAGACGGGTCTAATCACCACGAGATAAGGAAAAGATGAGAGCACAAAAGTTTGCAAAAACAATAGGAGAATTGAGTAATTTAAATGCTACTAAATGTCATACAAAAGAGCGAAAGACAAAGGGGGAAAAAAAAGAAAAGAAAAAAAAAAAAAAAAAAAAAAAGGAAAAAAGAAAAGAACATGAACACAAAGCAAACAAACACACAATTTATTAATCAGAAGTAAGCTGATCTTTTATCAAAGTGAAATTTTTTTATGAAGAATAGCACACATGCAACAATATAAACTTGAAGTGACAAAGTGCATTACACACAACAAATAAACAGTAATAGCAACAAACAAACAAAAAAGTGTTATATAGAGCAAGTCGCCTGTAACTCTTGTAGACCATTCCGGTTCTATTATCAACCGGCATAGTTTCTGGACACCATGGGAAATTAAATTTATCAATTGGCATAGCGTACAGACATTCACAAAAACACCCAAATAGTAATACTGAGTTATGTAATACTTGCTATTTTCTTGTTTGTCTTTTGCTAGGAAGGAGTGGCTACACTGTGCTTGTGACTTGTGGGGACAACACACTGCAAGGATGTTTTTGGATGATTAAGGTCAAGAGCATATTAGCCCGCACGATTACGATGATATTTCCATATTATAAATTATTTACTTTTTCAAAGAGTTGCACTACTCAAATGAATGTTAATACTCCACAGCTTATTTTGATGGAACTTTGTCATAGGAAGGAAGAATAGTATGTGTGTGTGTGTGATATGTGTGTGATGTGTGTATGATGTGCGTGTGTGGTGCGTGCTTGTGATGTGTGTATGTGTGTGTGTGATGTGTGTGTGTGATGTGTGTATGTGTGTGTGTGGTCAATAATTGGCAAGGAACATATGCCATGGGACGTGTCGAGCTCCACTACAAAACAATTTCATATACACAAAAACACAGACTACAAAGATATTTGTAATACAAACAACAAATTATTCATGATCCTATATAATTGCAACTTTATGATGTATTGTATGCGGTTTCATACAGGATTTTTGTTTGGGAGGGGGGTGGGGCTCCGAGTGTACTTCGCCAGGTTCGGCATCTTCTCCTTCATCACTGGAAGACTCTGCTCCTGCTGCCTCATCTGCGTCCTCTTCACAATCGGGTTGGTAACTGCATACACATCTGGTCCTAGTAGTACATTCTGGTAAAAAAAAAATTAAATTTTTTGAAAATTTGAAATTGTTCAACAAACCACAACCCACTTTCAAACCTCAAAACTCAATGAAATATATATATATATATATACATATATATATAGCTAAACAGCTTTCTCTATCTCAATATAGCTATAAATAAATTGTCAGTATCAGAGTTGATGGGTCTGGTCCACCAACCCTGATACAGGGCCTCCTATAGCCCTAGATGTCGTCTCCCTCCTCTCCGCTTGATCCTGAGTCGCTAGAGTCAGCATCAAGCAAGTCAAAACTTCCACAGCAACTGTAACTGGTAGACGCCATCTTTCCAAACTGACTTCGAAAATTTTTTTTTTTTTGCATAGTTACCTGGATCACACGACACGCTCACTTTTTTCCTATGATGTAATAAGCATTACCTAAGACTGTACGTAATGGGGAGGACCCCAGTTGAACTGGTGATTTTATAAAAAAAAAAGAAGACAGTAAGTCAAACCACAAAGTCTTGGTGGGCAAAGAAGCGGTTGTTTCAATGTGTTATGGAAGGCTACTGGGCTCAAGCAATTTTTCGCTGCTTCTACAAAACTGGATCCATAAATGAAGCTGCTGTAAAGAAGGTAACTTTTTAAAAAATTCGACGGAAAACCAATGCTTTTTTTTTTGCCGAGGAAGAAATAAACGCAACTGCTGTGAGGTACTGTCGAAGCAGTCCTGGTTGAAAGCTATTTTAAATGCTTTTCCAATGCATTGGGCACCTGTGTATGCAATCTGAAGGGTCTAGCTATAAAGTAACTATTTTTTAAAATTCTGAGAAGCCAACCGGTCTTCACCCGCTTTAAGCAGGATCCGGAACGAAAGGATTAAAAAAAAAGAAAAAAAAAAGAAAAAAAAAAAAAACACCTTCAGTCAGATAAGTTGACTCTAGTAGTATATCGATCATTACCCTTATCATCCTAAATTTGAATTGTTTACTGCTTTGAATTATTTTGCGGGTACAGTTTGAACTCAAAAACTTTCGGGAGTTCCATTTCTATTGGAGTTAGTGGCGGTGGTAAGTGAATAGCGATTTGACATTTATAAGTCCTACGAACTATTTTACTTGACAATTTATTGTCCACTAGTTTGTTTTTTGTTTTTTGTTTTTTTTTCAATTCAAACTGTTGTAGGGTGTGGTTACTATGGCTTTGAATCCCCCTTACCTTATATACATTATTTCAAAATCTCCGATTTTTTTTAATAGCATGAATGTAAATCAATCGTTTAACAATAGTATAACTTTGGGCTCGCTCGCCATTTGTGCTCAGGCACATCACTAGTTTATAAAAGCATACAGACCCGGCAGCACTATATTTTTTTCGTCGTCAATGAATGTGTAAACACATTTCATTTTCAACAACCATATTGAAATTATGCCAAGGCCTGTAGCTCATACTAGTTTGCGTGTAGACATATATGTCATGTTGTACTTTGACCCTCGCTTTTTTGTGTTAGCTAGTTGTCGACCTAGATAGCAGGTTTTGACAGGAAAAATGGTCCAACATTACAATTTGTAGCAGTGAGGGTCCCTCTGTAGTACTGACTATAAGAAGTGTACCATGTACTGGGAGGGATAGAGTAAACTGACAAGTGTTGTAGTGATCATGTTGAGTATACAGTAGGAGACAAAAATGTTTCACATTCCGTTCTGTAGTAAGGCCGTAAAATGGTATTTTTTTTACCGTAGTATTTATCGTTGCATTCCGTACCGTTTGGACTAAACGGCCGACACCGTTTATTATAACGGTTTAAAAAAAAAAAAAAGGTTAAGCTTTTCCGTCAATTCACAGATATTTTTTATCTAGAAACTCTCCCATAGCTATATATCAGCAAGCTAAGGCCTTGTATTGACCATTAAACGCTACGGGGATAGTGCAAAAACGATCGACAAATTTTTAACTTGCTTCAATAAAGCAGAGTATAGGTTTTGGAAACACGGCTTAGCTTATACATAATCCATTGGTTTACCAATCTTGTTATCCTAGGAAATTTATTTGATTACCCACTTGAAAATTTTTTGTCCAATAGTCAAGTCATGAAGAAAATACTATATAAATATTGTGTTGGTATATCCAGTAAACTTGTGTGTGTGTGTGTGTGTGCGTGTGTGTGTATGTGTGTGTGTGTGCGCGTGTGTGCTGCAAGAATAGCACAAATAAATTATACCAAAATAATAAAAAGTAAAAATTATCTATCCTTGTGGCGGCATGAAGTTGAAACATTGTGATAAGAATTTAGATTCATTGTGGTTTCAATGATTAATACACAGCACACTGTTTCATTGAATGTCTCTCAGAAGTCTAGTAACCAGAGGAATCTGTTTAGTGAAGTTTGGGACGGGAAACGCCGAGTTAACACAAAAATACGAGAGGGCCAAAGTACTAAATGACATACATACATCCAAACCTAAACAAACAAATATCCCCGATTTTCAATTGCGTTACTCCTGTAAGTGTCTCGCTCGCTTCAATCGCCGCCAATAAAACAAGAAGTTCAGGCGTTTAGGTCTGCTCCAATTAGCTTGGACCCGCCCCACTCACTGCTCGGCAGATCCATTTCTTTATTTTATCAAGACAATTTACCAACTTATGTAATTAGTGGCGTGGGCAAAAATAGGGGGTTGAATGTTTCATATTAATGAGTAAAAAATAAATAAATAAACAAGAGCTAATTTTCGCTTTCTAACAGCCAATACCTAACTGGGTTAAGTTTCAATATAATATTGGCTATTTGAACGAGAACATTTGCTATTATTATCTTTAAGCTGAGAATGACTGAATCATTCAAAAAAAACCTTAGATTATACTATTAAATATCAATTCATCTAACCATCTTATTTTGCCTATTCCTCTATTCCTGTTGAAAATTCTGCCAAGACGTCAAAGGTATCTTGAAAAGTCTTCACTGATTCAGTGTTTCTGGTATGCTTTATCTTCTACTATTTCTCCTTCACACAATTCTAAACCAAATAAATAAAATAGCCATTCTATACTAAGCCATATCTTCATAACTTACTACTACTTGTTGCACAGTTAAGCCAGTATCACATCAGCAGCTTCTTCCAACATATGCTGACATGCCTATGCTTCACTGAAACACCAACTCCGAATAAAAATGGGAAGTCAGAGCAACACTAAACGCTTTCCCTAACCTTTCCAGCGACGTCTGAAGCGCGACCGCAGCTATAACAGCTCAAAACCCACGCTCTGTAAGGCTTGCTTCCCAGTGAGCAATATGGAGCTCACTGCGTGGGTAGAAAGGACTAGTCGGAGAGAGGTGTGGCTTTAATAGGCACTTTTTGGGGGGTGACGACCCGTGTACGCGCATGAGCAAGGAAAGATTCCAGTTTCACCCGATACTTCCCATCCAAGGTTTCCAGGAAACTTCGTTACGTTCAATCACAAAATATTCCTGAACCGGGTGATATGTGACCGTCTATGGGAAAATCGGGCACAACGCGGCATGCGTAGACATAAAAAAAGATCGATTTAGTTCTTAAAATTGTATTAAATAAGCCTAACGAAGGGAACGGTTAGGTGATATATAGCGGGAATGGCTAAAGCTACGGCGATAAAACTTGGAGAGCTTAATATCTGCTTGCCGAGGAGTGTGTAAGTGCAAAAAAAAATTTTTTTCGTTGGGGCCGCGTTGTGCCCGATTTTCCTGTAGACGGTCACATATGAAGACACTTTACCAATCCTACACACATACAGTAAACCATTATAATAAGTATGCCCCTTAACAAACTACATGCTTGAAAACTCTGTAGCACTTCCATTAAATCTTCCTATAAAATGTGCACCCATTCCTTTTGGTACACCAGAGAGCATCTGCACATGCTTAGCTCATCAACTTTCAATCTCATTATATACTTACTTACCAACTCCTTGAAGGATCTAGAATAATATTCCTTGCACGGAGAACAACACTTGCTCTGAATATAACAAAAAAAATTAATTTTTTTGTAAAAGAACATTTTCATACCCATCATTTCCACCTCCCTGACATCTCTATATTCGATAGGCACTGTGTTACAACAGTCTTCTTAGTTGCAAATATGATATAGTGACTGCTTTTTACAACACTCCTATTCACACAAAGATTTGGTTTGGCCACCTACACATATCCTGATAAGTTTGAAGCTTTTGCAATGACACAGTTCCTTTCACCATTTACCATGTCATGTCCCTATTTGCAAACAACTTTTACTTTGACATAAACACTAAGAAATCTTGTACAAAATATTTTCTTTACAACCCTATACATTAACAAAAGAACTTTACCCAACATACACACTTCAAGTTTATCAGACTTAACCTTCAGAAATAACATTCAGAAATAACATTCAGAAATAACATTCAGAAATAGCCATTACCAAGTCTTTCCTTCACCAAATCTCTACATGCAAGAACCCTTTACCTACTATGTCATACATTGTAACAAAGTCAAAATTAATGTATTTATATAACTTTAACAGTGGCAGTTTGAATGAATGCTTCTCCTTTCTGCTTCTTCAAAGTCTATTAAGCATGCTTTTGAACTACTATTCCATCTGTTCTGACTATAAATCAATCAAGTCTGCTTTGTCACACTTTAATGTGCCACGAAGACTGGATTGACAAGGTATTTAAATGTCTGAAAAAGTCTATTTTAAAGTGCACAATAGCTTTCTGCTAAACATTCATAAATAAAGGGTAATTTTACTGGTATATCGGTTGTCTCATTTAAAAAAAAAAAACAGTACTAGTTACTACAGACTGCTCAAAGAAGTGATCCAACAATATTTTGCCTTAACTGTGTCTTAAATCAGTTCCACAGTAGTGAAACTGATATATAGCCCACTCTACCGCCCATGAAACTTTGCATACTTACGTTTACTCATGCAAGGAGAGAAATTTCAATTTTTTTTTGTTCCCACCAGCTCTTCTTACTTACAAATCAGGAACGAATGGATAGAGACAGGAACGTTGCCAGACTGACCTTTGACATCTACATTTAATCTTCGTAACCTTTGAACCTTTAAACCTTTTGATTCGCGGGCGTTGCTAAGGACGTGCCCCTTAGCTTTAGTCTTCTTGTCTACTGTGCAAAGGTAGTGAGTGAGCCTGTCTGTAGTTTTATGTGGTGATAGGCTATCTTGTTACGGAAACAGCTGTTAGAAAGGGTAGGAAGTCTTTCCTTATTTCGGGGTTGTTGCTGGTAGCCATTTTCGCTGTATTTTTATTCCTTTTCTTTTAGCTTTGAGAATATTGGTGCTGCTGCTACGTGCTTATCTAGTGAGGTACCATGTACCATGGAAGTAGGAATAATATAAAGAAAAGATAAAGGTAAGTAAGTCTGTTGTTAATCCAAGCAGTAATTTTAAGTGTTCATTAAAGTTTGTATACCTATGCACTTACAAGTATTTCTAGTGCATGCACGCAGGTACTATTATTTCTAATCTGTGCATGCACAAACTTGTATTTCTAGTGCGTGCACGCACGTACTGGTAGTCTAGTGCGTTCACGCATGTACTGGTATTCTAGTGCGTTCTGGTATTCTAGTGTGTGCACGCACAAACTGGTATTTCTAGTACGTGAACACACGCACTAGCAATACCACTGTACACGCACTAGTATTACCACTGTGTGCACACACATACACTAGTATTACCACTGTACACGCACTAGTATTACCACTGTGTGCTCACACGCACTAGTAATATCACTGTGTACACGCACTAGTATTACCGCTGTGTGCACACATACTAGTAATATCACTGTGTACACGCACTAGTATTACCACTGTGTACACACACACATACTAGTAATAGCACTGTGTGCACGCACTAGTATTACCACTGTATGCACACACGGACTAGTAATACCACTGTGTGCACACACTAGTAATACCACTGTGTACACGCACTAGTATTACCACTGTGTACACACACACATACTAGTAATACCACAGTGTGCACGCACTAGTATTACCACTGTGTGCACTAGTAATGCCACAGTGTACACGCACTAGTATTACCACTGTGTGCACTAGTAATGCCACAGTGTACACGCACTAGTATTACCATTGTGTGCACACATACTAGTAATGCCACAGTGTGCACGCACTAGTATTACCACTGTGTGCACGCACTAGTATTACCACTGTGTACACACACACATACTATTAATACCACTGTGTGCACGCACTAGTATTACCACTGTGTACACACACACATACTATTAATACCACTGTGTGCACGCACTAGTATTACCACTGTGTGCACACATAGTAATGCCACAGTGTGCACGCACTAGTATTACCACTGTGTACACACACACATACTAGTAATACCACTGTACACGCACTAGTATTACCACTGTGTGCACTAGTAATGCCACAGTGTACACGCACTAGTATTACCATTGTGTGCACACATACTAGTAATACCACTGTACACGCACTAGTATTACCACTGTGTGCACTAGTAATGCCACAGTGTACACGCACTAGTATTACCATTGTGTGCACACACACTAGTAATACCACTGTGTACACACACACATACTAGTAATACCACTGTACACGCACTAGTATTACCACTGTGTGCACTAGTAATGCCACAGTGTACACGCACTAGTATTACCATTGTGTGCACACATACTAGTAATACCACTGTACACGCACTAGTATTACCACTGTGTGCACTAGTAATGCCACAGTGTACACGCACTAGTATTACCACTGTGTGCACTAGTAATACCACAGTGTGCACGCTAAAGCTGGACGGTATATCGGTATATAGTTAATACCGATTACTTTACCTCATACCGTACTATATATAATGCGTCCGCGCTAAATACCGAATACCGCGAGATTTATTTTTTTGTAAACTCCACGCCTATAAACCGGATTGAGGCGGTTTTTCATGTGCAGTCGGTGCGGGTACGCTTCAGTAATGGAAGAACTTGTGAGCAAGAAAGGAACGAAGAGCGTAGTGTGGGACTATTTTGGTCTGCGGAAAAAGAACGGAGAAGTTATCGATGATGGCTCTGCTGTTTGTCGAGCTTGCCGGAGAACAGTCGCTGCAAAGCAAGGTAACACTTCTAATTTACTCGCTCACCTTCGGGTTCACCATTGCAAACTTCACAGCGAAGTCACCGCATTAGTTAGAAGTGGAAAAAGGTCTAGAGAAGTGATGGAGACAACGAGCAAGGTTCCTGACCAACCTACTCTTGGAGCTGTTCTTGAAGTCGGTCAACAATATGAGAAGAAGGGGAAAAAATGGAAAGCATTAACTGATGCAGTAACCTATTTTATAGCTAAAGATGGCCAGCCCATGCTAGCAGTGGACAAGCCTGGTTTCCGTTCTATGCTTAAGACATTTGACTCGAGATACCAGCCACCTAGCAGAAAGTATTTTTCTAACACAGCCATTCCAAGTTTATATGCTACAGAAAGAGCCAAACTTCAGGAAGAATTATCAAGTTCTGTGAAGTTTTATTCTGGTACAACTGATCTTTGGTCCAGTGCTGGTATGAAGCCTTATATTAGTTACACCATTCATTATATTAACTCAGATTGGAAACTGACTAGTAAGTGCCTTCAAAGCCTCTTTCTGCCAGAGGATCATACGAGTGAAGTAATCGCAGATTCTTTGAAGACCACACTTGAATCATGGAGTTTGTCAGCTGATAATCAAGTCTGCTTGACAACAGACAGTGGGAGTAACATTATCAAGGCTGCCCGAGATTTACACTGGCTAAGGCTCGCATGTTTTGGACACAATTTACACTTAAGTGTGACAAAGGCAATGGATGGTGAACGAAGGTGTCATAGAGCATTAGGAGTCTGCAGGAAAATAGTTAGTGCATTCCATACTAGCTGGAAACGAAAGCGTGAATTGTCTAAATCACTCATAAATATGAATTTGAAAGATCGTGCATTGGTTTCAGTAAGTTAAATTTCTACTTCGTAGTATGTATTATAATATTTTATGTATGTATTTATTATTGTAGGATTGTCCAACTAGATGGGGGTCGATGGCAAAAATGGTCAAACGTATATTGGAGCAGGAGAGTGCAATTAGAGTTGTCTTGAGTGCCGATCGGAAAGTCTCTCATCTTGTGCCAACATGGCAAGACATCGACGTCCTGCAGTCCATTGACAAGGCTCTGTCACCCTTGATATCTCTCACGGATATTTTATCTGGGGAAACGTATGTAACAGTCTCTGCAGTCTTGCCCATGTGTGACTTGATCGAGAATAAAGTTCTGAAAGAAGAAGATGGTGATACTCAATTAACAAAAGATATTAAAGAACGAATTATTACTGACCTTAAAGGACGATATCCAAGGTCCAGTGAAGTCTCAGAAATCCTGAAGGTTGCCACATTTCTTGATCCGAGGTTCAAGTCGAAGTGTTTCGCTGACCTGGAAATACAACATATCAAGGACTTTATACTTCATTCTATGCCGGATTTCACCAACTCAATTACTTCGTCAACTAATCAACCATCTACTTCTGCAGTTCTTATAGAACCACCTGCAAAAAGAAAAAATTTGGGAACTTTTTTTAAAGAACATGAGAACCAGGAGACACCACCAACTTCTGGTGTGGCGGCAAGTCTGTCTCCTGAGCAAAAGTGCAAGAACGAGTTGGAGCAGTATCTAACCACACCAAAACTCGACTTTGAAGATGACCCGCTTGTGTGGTGGAAAAGTAATTTTTCCAAATACCCGTTACTGTCTACACTTGCTAGAAAGTACTTATGCATTTGTGCTACAAGCTCACCATCTGAACGAGTTTTCAGCTGTTCTGGCAACATTGTCACACCGTTTAGAACATCTTTGAATCCCCAAAAAGTTGACATGCTAACATTTCTTTCAAAAAACTTGGAATAATTTCATCTTGTCACAGCATTATGCTATTTGAATGCATTATTTCAGAATATTAATGGATTTTATGAAATCAAACTAATTATAGTAGGTATATAGTAATATAGCAATAATTTATAAATATATATAGTGATACTATATTGCTCAATACCGTCCAGGGTTAGTGCACGCACTAGTATTACCACTGTGTGCACTAGTAATGCCACAGTGTACACGCACTAGTATTACCACTGTGTGCACTAGTAATGCCACAGTGTACACGCACTAGTATTACCATTGTGTGCACACATACTAGTAATGCCACAGTGTGCACGCACTAGTATTACCACTGTGTGCACGCACTAGTATTACCACTGTGTACACACACACATACTATTAATACCACTGTGTGCACGCACTAGTATTACCACTGTGTACACACACACATACTATTAATACCACTGTGTGCACGCACTAGTATTACCACTGTGTGCACACATAGTAATGCCACAGTGTGCACGCACTAGTATTACCACTGTGTACACATACACATACTAGTAATACCACTGTACACGCACTAGTATTACCACTGTGTGCACTAGTAATGCCACAGTGTACACGCACTAGTATTACCATTTTGTGCACACACATACTAGTATTACCACTGTGTACACACACATACTAGTATTACCACTGTGTACACACACACATACTAGTAATACCACTGTACACGCACTAGTATTACCACTGTGTGCACACGCACTAGTAATACCACTGTGTACACGCACTAGTATTACCATTGTGTGCACGCACTAGTATTACCACTGTGTGCACACATACTAGTAATGCCACAGTGTGCACGCACTAGTATTACCACTGTGTACACACACACATACTAGTAATACCACTGTACACGCACTAGTATTACCACTGTGTGCACTAGTAATGCCACAGTGTGCACGCACTAGTATTACCACTGTGTACACACACATACTAGTATTACCACTGTGTACACACACATACTAGTATTACCACTGTGTACACACACACATACTAGTAATACCACTGTACACGCACTAGTATTACCACTGTGTGCACACGCACTAGTAATACCACTGTGTACACGCACTAGTATTACCATTGTGTGCACACACTAGTAATAACACTGTGTACACACACACATACTAGTAATACCACTGTACACGCACTAGTATTACCACTGTGTGCACTAGTAATGCCACAGTGTACACGCACTAGTATTACCATTGTGTGCACACATACTAGTATTACCACTGTGTACACACACACATACTAGTAATACCACTGTACACACACTAGTATTACCACTGTGTGCATAGTAATACCACTGTGTACACGCACTAGTATTACCACTGTGTACACACACACATACTAGTAATACCACAGTGTGCACGCACTAGTTTACCACTGTGTACACACACACATACTAGTAATACCACTGTACACACACTAGTATTACCACTGTGTGCACTAGTAATACCACTGTGCACACGCACTAGTATTACCACTGTGTACACACACACATACTAGTAATACCACTGTACACGCACTAGTATTACCACTGTGTGCACTAGTAATACCACTGTGTACACGCACTAGTATTACCACTGTGTACACACACACATACTAGTAATACCACAGTGTACACGCACTAGTATTACCACTGTGTACACACACACATACTAGTAATACCACTGTACACACACTAGTATTACCACTGTGTGCACTAGTAATACCACTGTGTACACGCACTAGTATTACCACTGTGTACACACACACATACTAGTAATACCACAGTGTGCACGCACTAGTATTACCACTGTGTGCACTAGTAATGCCACAGTGTACACGCACTAGTATTACCACTGTGTGCGCGCACTAGTATTACCACTGTGTGCACACACACTAGTAATACCACTGTGTACACACACACATACTAGTAATATCAATGTGTGCACGCACTAGTATTACCACTGTGTACACACACACATACTATTAATACCACTGTGTGCACGCACTAGTATTACTACTGTGTACACACACACATACTATTAATACCACTGTGTGCACGCACTAGTATTACCACTGTGTGCACACATAGTAATGCCACAGTGTGCACGCACTAGTATTACCACTGTGTACACACACACATACTAGTAATACAACTGTACACGCACTAGTATTACCACTGTGTGCACTAGTAATGCCACAGTGTACACGCACTAGTATTACCATTGTGTGCACACATACTAGTAATACCACTGTACACACACTAGTATTACCACTGTGTGCACTAGTAATGCCACAGTGTACACGCACTAGTATTACCATTGTGTGCACACATACTAGTAATACCACTGTACACGCACTAGTATTACCACTGTGTGCACTAGTAATGCCACAGTGTACACGCACTAGTATTACCATTGTGTGCACACATACTAGTATTACCACTGTGTACACACACACATACTAGTAATACCACTGTACACACACTAGTATTACCACTGTGTGCACTAGTAATACCACTGTGTACACGCACTAGTATTACCACTGTGTACACACACACATACTAGTAATACCACTGTACACGCACTAGTATTACCACTGTGTGCACTAGTAATGCCACAGTGTACACGCACTAGTATTACCATTGTGTGCACACATACTAGTATTACCACTGTGTACACACACACATACTAGTAATACCACTGTACACACACTAGTATTACCACTGTGTGCACTAGTAATGCCACAGTGTACACGCACTAGTATTACCATTGTGTGCACACATACTAGTATTACCACTGTGTACAGTGCTTCCAGCTTAAAGAGTGGATTTTTTAGCTTTTTGGTTAAGGTTGCTAATTCTGCTATAATTTCTCAAGTTGGTGTAAGAGAAAGCTAAAAATTTGTATTATTATACATTAATGTCATATTAACATACAGACAAAACAATTTTGTGGGTTTGTGGTTATTTTTGTGGTTATAGGTGATGGAACTGGGAGCTTCAAAACAGTAAATTTGGAACTGTTTAAGCTGAAAAAAGAGAAATTATTTGTCCTTATCTCTATAACTTGGTATACTGATACTTTAATACCTGAAGTTTCATATGAGCCTAATTTTGTGGGCACACGAAACTTGAATCTCGAAATATTTTAAATTTTAAGAATAAAAGTGTTTAAGCCAGGATTTTTGAATTTATTGAGTTATATCTCTAAAAATTTGACACATGATGTAAAATTGCCTTAAAATTATTATGTAAACTTTGGTAGCTATACCTTGAAAATTAAGTGAGTTGTGGCTGTTTTTCACCAAAATATTTTTACACACGGTAAGGGTCATCAAATGATGACGTTTAGAGCGGGTTGTGGGCCTTTAGTACACGTAAACGCGACGTCACAAAACAGCGCATGCGTATTTTTGTCACAAAGGTACGAGGGCGCCAGTTTACCGCTAATTGTTGCACGGGTATGGCTGATTTAGCTACGGTTGTATCTCAGGCCCGTGGGATCAAGTTTTACGGCTCTACTGCCTATCACGGCCAGCGTTATAGCTGCCGTCTGGAGCTGCACAACCCGTAAGACTCCAAACTGCATTCCCTGATGTTGTCAGAATACCGAATGCTGGGAGCCTTGGGAGTATTAAACTCCTTCAGCTTTTCTTCAGCTCTTGAAAAAGAGGGCATCTTAGATAGGCTTGGCTACAAGTTAGTAATACCAGCCAACAATTCTGACTGATTTCGACTTCGCTTGCTGCTAGTAGAACGATGAGAATCCATACAGCCGCTTGCAGTTGGGGAAAGTCCCGTCTTAACGCTCAGGGAAATAACCGTCGACCTTAGCTCGTTAACTAGCTACGTTTAATGACGAACTACCGCAAAATCTTGACGTCAAAAAAAATGGCGTAAAATGTATTAGAGTGAATGAGAAAAGTGCTGTTCTCCATTTTCCATTCTCTAAACAGGCAGTTTTACTATTGCAAACATTATTGGGATGATGAAGAAAAGGTATGTGTATGTTAAATGACTGTAGTAAGGGTCTATACAGTAGTTTCAAAAAATCCACTCTTTAAGTTGGAAGCACTGTACACACACACATACTAGTAATACCACTGTACACACACTAGTATTACCACTGTGTGCACTAGTAATACCACTGTGTACACGCACTAGTATTACCACTGTGTACACACACACATACTAGTAATACCACAGTGTGCACGCACTAGTATTACCACTGTGTGCACTAGTAATGCCACAGTGTACATGCACTAGTATTACCATTGTGTGCACACATACTAGTATTACCACTGTGTACACACACACATACTAGTAATACCACTGTGTGCACGCACTAGTATTACCACTGTGTACACACACACATACTATTAATACCACTGTGTGCACGCACTAGTATTACCACTGTGTGCACACATAGTAATGCCACAGTGTGCACGCACTAGTATTACCACTGTGTACACACACACATACTAGTAATACCACTGTACACGCACTAGTATTACCACTGTGTGCACTAGTAATGCCACAGTGTACACGCACTAGTATTACCATTGTGTGCACACATACTAGTATTACCACTGTACACGCACTAGTATTACCACTGTGTGCACTAGTAATGCCACTGTACACGCACTAGTATTACCATTGTGCACACACACTAGTAATACCATGTGTAACACACATACTAGTAATACCACTGTCCACGCACTAGTATTACCACTGTGTGCACTAGTAATGCCACAGTGTACACGCACTAGTATTACCATTGTGGCACACATACTAGTAATACCACTGTACCGAACTAGTATTACCACTGTGTGCACTAGTAATTGTACACGCAATAGTATTACCATTGTGTGCACACATACTAGTAATACCACTGTACACGCACTAGTATTACCACTGTGTGCACTAGTAATGCCACAGTGTACACGCACTAGTATTACCATTGTGTGCACACATACTAGTATTACCACTGTGTACACACACACATACTAGTAATACCACTGTACACACACTAGTATTACCACTGTGTGCACTAGTAATACCACTGTGTACACGCACTAGTATTACCACTGTGTACACACACACATACTAGTAATACCACAGTGTGCACGCACTAGTATTACCACTGTGTGCACTAGTAATGCCACAGTGTACACGCACTAGTATTACCACTGTGTGCACGCACTAGTATTACCACTGTGTGCACACACACTAGTAATACCACTGTGTACACACACACATACTAGTAATACCACTGTACACACACTAGTATTACCACTGTGTGCACACGCACTAGTAATACTACTGTGTGCACACACATATTAGTATTACCACTGTGTACACACACACATACTAGTAATACCACTGTGTACACACACACATACTAGTAATACCACTGTACACACACTAGTATTACCACTGTGTGCACTAGTAATGCCACAGTGTACACGCACTAGTATTACCATTGTGTGCACACATACTATTAATACCACTGTACACGCACTAGTATTACCACTGTGTGCACTAGTAATGCCACAGTGTACACGCACTAGTATTACCATTGTGTGCACACATACTAGTATTACCACTGTGTACACACACACATACTAGTAATACCACTGTACACACACTAGTATTACCACTGTGTGCACTCAGGCATGAAAATAGCAGTCGGCCATCGGCCAAAATCCGAACACACAGCTTGATTGGCCGTCCAACTATGCACGCGGTCGGCACTTCAGCCGATCAATCAGGGTGGGGCAAACTTAAAAAAAAAGTAGTGGGTTGATTATCAAAATGCACAATCAGCAATGAATACTAGCAAGCGTAGTATAAGTTGCAGTACTGCTGATGCCTGTGGCAGTTCCAGCAATTAGGCAAGAAGACAAGTAAGAAAAGAGACTTTTTTAAAGTGGCAACGGTTGTACGAAAAGGAACACCAGTCACTGGCGTGGTTGCGAGCTGATATGGACCTCCAGGACAAGTCCCTAGTTTCTACCTTGTGGTGTGTTGTTTGTCGCAAATTTGAGAAGCAGCTTACTGGACAAAAAAACTTTTCAAAGGCATGGATTGAGGGTTCTATTAATCATAAAACCAGTAATATTGTTGATCATGCTGCCAGTGATCAGCATAAGTTAGCAATCACGCTTTTTCGTCGGGATCTAGCCAAGAGTAGGAATGAGCCTATCACAACCTACAGTCCCATTGCTCGTGGCCTTTTATCCTCATCAATGGATCCTACTGTTAAAGAGCAGGTTAAGAAAAAGTTTGAACTTAGTTTTGTTTTTGCAAAGGAGCATATACCCTTTTCTAAGTATCCAGTAATTCATGAACTGGAGGAAAAGCATGGAGTTAACCTGGGTTCGACTTATAAAAACAGAGATTCTCCCAGCAATTTTGTTCATTATATTGCAGAGGCTCAAAGGCTAGCATTTCATCGTAGTATTTGTTCTCAAAATTTCTACAGCGTTTTGATGGATGGGTCTACTGATAAGGGTCGAATTGAGAATGAATTATTTGTGATTCTCTTTTGTAAAATTGATAATGAAATTCAGGAGGTTAAAACGTGTGCAAGATATTTGTGTGTGATTGAGCCATCAAAAGCTGATGCTAATGGATTGATAGCTTGTCTTAACCAAGCTTTAGCATGTATGGGTATTGACAATGTCCTAACAAGAGAAAATGTACTTGGAATTCAAAACCATCCAGTTCTTGTCGGCTGTGGAACTGATGGAGCCGCTGTTAATGTGTCTGATCAGAATGGAATGCGAGGTAAGCTACACGCTAGTTTGCCTTGGCTGTTTTGGGCATGGTGCTATGCTCATCGCCTTGAACTTGCTAGTAAGGATGCCTTTTCTAGTCATCTTTTTAAGGACATAGATGAATTGTTATTGAGATTGTACTATCTATATGAGAAATCGCCTAAGCGATGTCGTGAGCTCTCTGATCTTATGGATGATCTCAAGGAAGTGTATAAGTTGCCTGAGGAAGGTGGTAGTCGTCCTTTGAGAGCTCATGGAAGCCGCTGGATTTCATACAAAAGGAAAGCATTACAGAGATTTGTTGACAGGTATGGGGTCTACCTCAAGCACTTGGAAAAACTCACAGAGGACCAGTCTATCAAGAGCATTGACAAACAACGTCTGAAAGGTTACCTGCTGAAGTGGAGAGAAGCAAGAATATTAGTTGGTTCTGCTCTCTATACAGATGCTCTAAAGCCAGCTTCCATACTTAGCTTGACTTTGCAGGATGATGATGTGGATATCGTATTAGGTATCAAGCACATCCTAAAATGTCATACTTTGTTGAAGAAAATGTCTTCCCAGAAACCAGAGGAGTGGCCTGTGACAAAAGTAGTAATAAGCAGGATGGATAATATACATGGAGGAATGGTGTACCAAGGATCAGAGCTGCATCATTATAGCGACACTACCATCAAGCAATGTAAAGATCAAGCGCTAGCTGACTTGAGCTCTCTTGATCAGCAACTGCGTGTTCGGCTTGAATGGTCAGATATTAATTTGTTAAGATCAGTTCTTCTCTTTTTGGATACTCAAAGCTGGCAAGATTGTGATGACAACTCAAAAGATGATCGAATGAGTGAAATCAAGTGTGCTGTTTTAAGTCTTTCTGAAGTATTTCGAGCTCCTCTTGAAGCCAAAGGGGTTTATCTTGGCTCAATTCTTGATGAGATTGAAGACATTGTTGAGTACTCCAGGACTTACCTAAGTCTAGGGTTGAATAGTTACAAGAAAATTTGGTACCAGCTACAATCATCACCTGATTCTGCAAAGTGGCCTGGTATCATATGTATGTGTGAGCTCCTCTTTAGCTTACCCTTTTCTACAGCTAAAGTGGAACGTCTATTTTCTACTATGAAAGTTATTAAAAATGAGAGACGAACAAAACTTAGTGCCTCAAGCATATGTGCCGAAAACCATTAGGCTTACCTGAGGTTCTGGTTGGCTTTGTGTTCCTGCATGTTTAGCTACTCCTTATGAAGATAACATTTACATCTACCAGTTTCATTGCTGGAGCAGTATTGATACTTGACTAGGAATGGCCAAATGAATTATTATTCGTGTGGCCTGAGAAATGATTTTGTAGACTAGCTAGTGCATAGTAGTGCTGAGGGTTCATGAGTAGGTGCTTCAGTTATATATAGCTAGGTTTTTTTTTGTTTTTTTGTTGTTGTTGTTTTGTTTTGTTTTGTTTTTGTTTTTTTGCTAAGCTCACCAATAGTTATTGAATATTTACTATTTGTGATGTAGGGGTTTAATTCAGTATGGATAATAAGCAACGAATTTCACGTCTCATTCTGTTGTCATGAGCTCCTCCTACTGGGTAAGAAACTACTTACTGGCTTTATGGATGTGTATTTGTTGGCCAGATCTCTACATGAGTCATCAGTATATTTACCAAATTCTAATGACCAGTTTAGTTAAGCTGCAAGATTTAACTTAATCTTGCTGGCAATGTCATTCACCTACTAATTGTCATATCATAGTCCTGGTGATTGTCCTTTACCTGCTAATTTTATTATTATGGATTCAAGTGACCTGTTAAACGTAGAGGTCGGTTTTATAATTCAATGCTATTCTCCGTACGCGAAATCTGTGGCCTCGTATACCACATTCTGAACTCCTTTCGGAGGTCCGGGTATAAATGGAAGAATCCCCGGCATGCCCTTTGACCTCTAGCTCCTATTCAAATTAAAATATAGTAGCTGCGCAAAGAGAACCCTCCATTATACGTAGCTCACTATCCTTTCAAGTCGATCCACACCATGTTTACAACAAGTGCCCTAACTAAAAAACAGCTATATGTAATCATTTTTGCGAGTAATACTCAAGTCCATCTATAAATGCCTTGTGCAGGGTTTCATAGAGGGGGGGGGGGGAAACCTGGGATATCCCCCCCAAAAAAAAATCCCCCCCCCCCCCCAAAGATTTTGCTCATTCAATTATTTAATAGATTTGAATTTCATAATAGCAATACCATAAGAACAAAGACACGTTAAAGAAAGTCACTCTTAAAGTATGATTTTATGATTGCTTTGTTTAATATTTCACTAAAGTTTATTTCGTTCAGTTCAGGACCTTCAATGGCAATTCTCATTAACCGTGCCAAGTTCTGTTCTGTCAGCCGGCTTCGTAATCTAGTTTTTATGAGTTTCATTTCACTAAAAGATCTCTCAGCTGTGGCTGTACCAACTGGAATCGAAAGCATAATGTCAATCAGTTTAAACGTCTCTGAAAAAATTCCCGTGTAAGCAGCTGAACGTTTCAGTTCTAATACTTCTTGGAACTCTGGTGCTTTCTCCAGTGATTTTGACTTCATAATTTCATCTCTTTCTTGAAGCAATGCTCTCTTGAATATAGCCCACTCTGATATTAAATCGTCCTTGTTTAGCAGAGGTGTTGAGGAATAAGTTATTCCATCAAACTCAACTTCAGCTGGCTTACCGTAGAAGTCTCCTAAGCAACTTATCTTGTCCACTCCGTAAGAACTTAAGTCTTCCTTTGCTGGAAGCAGAGAAGGGTTGAACACTGACATTGCTGTCAAGATTTTCACAGCATTACTGTTAAACCTTCTGTCAATGTTCTCCAATAGCACATCAAAAGGGAAGTGCGACGTGGACCTTCATCTGCATTGAGGCACTCATTTTGGCTAGAATGTGGAGAACTCAAGAGAGAACCACAATACTAGCTATTCCTACCTGACTAGCTAAGAGTAAGCTGAGACCATAGGATTTGGCATCTCCTGAAACTTCATGAAGGTGTTGTAATGTAGTAATGAGGGCAGGAAGTTCTTTTTTGATTGCTCTCACACACCTCTCATGGGAAAGCCACCTTGTGTCACTTGGCTTAGTAATTTTTAATTCAGGTAAGTTTAGGGCATATTGTGGATCGTTTATTTACCTTATTTAGGCCAGATCTTTTGTTATTCCTGCAGTTATTTTCATTTTGTTCTGAGTTTTTCTAGGCGTCTGAGTTTGATGGCCATTTTACCAACTATTATGAAGGTAATAAATTTAATTTAAATAACAAAACAACTTATAAAGCTTCTAGGGATGTCTCATCAGCAGAGTCAGGCTCTGCTACTCCACTGTTTGAAGACGAAGATGACCTCTATGATACTCTGGATTCTTTGGACTGCTCTGTACCAGACATCGAGCCTTCATCATTTCATCCTGTAAGGAAAGGAAGAGGTCAAAAAAGCCATCACCAGCAAGGACGAAACGACTTACCTCAACTGAGCAGTTAGACCAGTTTTTAGCCCGGGGCTGTGGTTGTCACCAAGTGCTCTGCTCAGTTTGACAGAGACTTCTATTTGTCTAAGCGGGATGAGGCCAGTGCGCTGACGAGGGAGCAGCTGGACCTGGTAGTCCTTGGCCAAATTCAAGCGTTTCTGTCTGTGGATGAAGTAATCGGTCCCAGCCACAAACACACACCTACACAGCGTAGAACAACTAGAGTCAACACCTTCTATCATCTGGGGAAGAAGATCTGCAGGGGGTCTTTTCTTACACTGCATGGAATAGGTAAAATAATAATACTAAATAACTAAATAAAACTAAAATGAATAAATTAATTTAATAAAAATTTAAAAATGAGAGAAAATACCAACAACAGCACCAATAAACTTTTAAATATAAATAAGATGGAATTATATACAACTTCATTTTTAACAATAATTAACCTTTGTATGTCACCTCATTCAGACACTGACACCACACATTCAGTCACCAACTCCTTCACCATCACCAGTTTCGTCACGCCCTTCTAAAAGAATTAGAAGTACAGACATCAATTATTAATTTTTATTTTTTTATTTTTAGTCATCTCTTTTAAATTATGTATCATCTATACAAGTAATAAACATCTTTACTTTGTTCTTATGTCCAGTGTTATCAAAATCTATCTATTTACATTGAATACGCAATATAATTATCCCAACTCAGCTAAAACCACTAAAAAAAATACTCTTGTGGACAATAGTAAAAACAGACATTACCAAGATAAATAAAACTATTATGTGCGAACACTAATAAAAATGACTCTAGTACATGTGGGCACTAATAAGAATGACTCTAGTACATGTGGGCACTAATAAGAATGACTCTAGTACATGCGGGCATTAAAAAGAATAACTTTAGTACATGCGGGCACTAAAAGGAATGATTCTAGTACGTGTACACACTAATAAAAACCCACAAGCCCACCTCACAACCACTCAGATAGCCTCGAAAGACAAATTTTTGCGGCAGGAATTGAAACTGGAAGTGACATCATGTGACACGCCCACCAGTGAAGAAATAATTTGGCCTCAAGGACTTGGCCCATACCTCCAAAGATCACCTGATTAGTAAATTATTTCATCGGGTATCGTATTTTCCTTACAACAACAGCTACTACAATCAAACTGACACTTGCAAACACTAACTTAATCGAACATACTACAACTGACAGACACTAGAATGTGCTGACACTAATACGAATAAATCTAGTACGTGATAACACTAATAAGGATGACTCTAGTACTTAATAACACTAATAAGAATGACTCTAGTACGGTGTAATCACTATGTGCATGCATGGTGTTAGTACTATGTGCGTGCACAGTGTTTGGTGTTAGCACTATGTGCGTGCACAGTGTTAATACTATGTGTGTGCACAGTAATAGCACTATGTGCGTGCAGTGTTAATACTATGTGCGTGCAGTGTTAGTACTATGTGCGTGCAGTGTTAGTACTATGTGCGTGCACAGTAATAGTACTAGTGTGTGCACAGTGTTTGGTGTTAGCACTATGTGCGTGCACAGTAATAGTACTAGTGCGTGCACAGTAATAGTACTAGTGCGTGCACAGTGTTTGGTGTTAGCACTATGTGCGTGCACAGTAATAGTACTAGTGCGTGCACAGTAATAGTACTAGTGCGTGCACAGTGTTTGGTGTTAGCACTGTGTGCGTGCACAGTAATAGTACTAGTGCGTGCACAGTAATAGTACTAGTGCGTGCACAGTGTTTGGTGTTAGCACTGTGTGCGTGCACAGTAATAGTACTAGTGCGTGCACAGTAATAGCACTAGTGTGTGCACAGTGTTTGGTGTTAGCACTATGTGCGTGCACAGTGTTAATACTATGTGTGTGCACAGTAATAGCACTATGTGCGTGCAGTGTTAATACTATGTGCGTGCAGTGTTAGTACTATGAGCGTGCACAGTAATAGTACTAGTGTGTGCACAGTGTTTGGTGTTAGCACTATGTGCGTGCACAGTAATAGTACTAGTGCGTGCACAGTAATAGTACTAGTGCGTGCACAGTGTTTGGTGTTAGCACTATGTGCGTGCACAGTAATAGTACTAGTGCGTGCACAGTAATAGTACTAGTGCGTGCACAGTGTTTGGTGTTAGCACTGTGTGCGTGCACAGTAATAGTACTAGTGCGTGCACAGTAATAGTACTAGTGCGTGCACAGTGTTTGGTGTTAGCACTGTGTGCGTGCACAGTAATAGTACTAGTGCGTGCACAGTAATAGCACTAGTGTGTGCACAGTGTTTGGTGTTAGCACTATGTGCGTGCACAGTGTTAATACTATGTGTGTGCACAGTAATAGCACTATGTGCGTGCAGTGTTAATACTATGTGCGTGCAGTGTTAGTACTATGAGCGTGCACAGTAATAGTACTAGTGTGTGCACAGTGTTTGGTGTTAGCACTATGTGCGTGCACAGTAATAGTACTAGTGCGTGCACAGTAATAGTACTAGTGCGTGCACAGTGTTTGGTGTTAGCACTATGTGCGTGCACAGTAATAGTACTAGTGCGTGCACAGTGTTTGGTGTTAGCACTATGTGTGTGCACAGTAATAGTACTAGTGCGTGCACAGTAATAGTACTAGTGCGTGCACAGTAATAGTACTAGTGCGTGCACAGTGTTTGGTGTTAGCACTGTGTGCGTGCACAGTAATAGTACTAGTGCGTGCACAGTGTTTGGTGTTAGCACTGTGTGCGTGCACAGTAATAGTACTAGTGCGTGCACAGTAATAGTACTAGTGCGTGCACAGTGTTTGGTGTTAGCACTGTGTGCGTGCACAGTAATAGTACTAGTGCGTGCACAGTAATAGCACTAGTGCGTGCACAGTGTTTGGTATTAGCACTATGTGCGTGCAGTGTTAGCACTGTGCGTGCACAGGAATAGTACTACGTGCATGCACAGTGCTAGTACTATGTGCGTGCATAGTATTACGTGTGTGCAGAGTGTTAGCACGCTCAGAGTGGGAGCGGGGTTGAAGAATCAAATGAATACGAATCAATAATTAACTTCGGTATCTAAAAATTGAAATTCAGACGTATTGGATGGCCAGAATGAACTCATATTTGTACACAGGTACACACCACATTAAAAAAAAACACCATTACACTGAGTTTTTTTGTTTTGCTTTTTATAGGATACAAAAAAAAATATAAAAATATTTATAAAAATGGAAAATAAATACTAATATAAAAAATATGGCATTGTAATGTTGTGGGGAAGCCTATACTATACTGCTGGGGGAAAATTTTTTGAGTCGTAACTGCAACAGTCGCCCCTGAATTTTGCTGAATAGCCGTAAGGTTTGTACCGTTGTTTCTCAGTCCCTGGTTGGTCTTTTTTCTTGAAACTTGGTTTATAAGAGCGGTCTGTTGGTGTCTGTTTCAGCGGCAATAACAAAGTAAGCGTACATTGAACATAAAACGAGAAATAAATACATAGCATAACTCCTCCATCTGCGATTTAGTGCTGCAGTTTCAAGTGGTACTGCACCCTGAATTGAGGAAAAGCCTCCTCCTGCAATTAAAACTTCTTATTCAATTTCTCGCAGAGTTAACGTTGAATTCCGTAATCTAACCGGAAGTCCGTGTTACGGGTTACGTAAGACTGTTACTTATGCTTGGAAAATGGTGGCGATCAGCTGAACTGCAGTAAGTTATAGTTGGGGCCGCTTACTTCATGGGGGAGGCCTTACTCAGTTTAGACCCTACATTGTGTGAGAGTGCTAGTGATAGTTACAGTAAGTCATGGTAACTATAATACAGTCACTCTTTTAGAAATGATCAACTAGCTTGGTTTGTTAGTTCACTGGCTAACTAAGTTTATTTGTTTATATTTGTCTTGCAGCCAGCTTGTTGCCACCGGTTGCGAGTGTTGCCTATTTTGGAACAAATGAACAATAGGAATCTCTTTAAATCAATGAACAAAAATGATGGACTTTCAAAATGTGTTGCCTTCTCTTGTTGCAGTGTGACAGAAGTCCTCATCATCACTGAAACCTTTGTCCAGTCAGAGACTTGCTGATTCTTCTAGAGTCTTCACAAAAATAGTCCAAGGAGGAGTCTCCAGGTCTGCAGACTCCAACTACAAGACTCCATAAATAGCAACATCAACCTATATAGCTTGATTATTCACATTTATTATTTCTATTCTGTTGCTGCAATGCTATAACAAAAACTTATAAGAATTTACCCGCGATTATCCGAGGTAGGGGTAATTTGTTGCTAGGCAACAAATTGAATTCTCCCACGATTTTCAATTACGCGCGGGTTGGATTTCCGTGCACGCAAGGAAGGTCAAAATAGAGAGTAAAAGGTGACTGTGTTTAAACGGGGCGCTCGGACCTTTAACAACGGTTTCAGCCACTCAAATTTGGTGTCAGTGTAGCTAAAGGGTAGGAGATACCTGTGGGCCAATAAAAAGAAAACCAAAAAAAAAAAATGTTTGGGCTATACTGTACATTTTTGATTTTACGGAAATGCCTCTGTATGAAACCCTGCTATGTCATTGTAATTATGGATGTATACAGATAGTGATTGGGGGGAAGGGGAGAGATGGCATTGGGATCCACCCCCCTCCCCCACCCCCCAATAGCTTGAGTTTAACCCTTTCTATTAAAGCAGAATTATGCTAGATTTTATTCATCCTGACATGAATTTGACTATAATATACGTATAATGTGTCAAAGTAAGTAAAAAATTTAGTCACACATGCAAAAATTGTTACGTCAAAAGTCCCGCCCCCCTCAGAAATTTTTGTATACATACCTTAGTAAATACTCAATTCTTGTTTTACTTTTTTTTTTTAATTTTAATTTTATTTTTTTTAAGGTTAAGTTTCCAGATTTTTCATTGTGAATACTGGGGACATTGAAGTTTCTAATACAGACAAGATAAATGGATCTGATGTTCTCTCAAGGTAAATAAATGTAATTGTGCCATTAAAAATAAGTATTAGTGATGTTCACTTATTCTTTGGTGTATTTAAAACTAGGACAATATCCTTACATGATTGTGTCTTTAGTTGGTTTGTGCCCTAGAGATAAATTCTGATTTATTTCCATGTTGGGAAAACATACTATTGTACATTTTCTCCCCTTAATTCTACTATATTGTGGACCTTTTCCGTATTGAACTGACATTGTGGACATTTTTCCATATTGAACTAATTTATTGTGGACACTTTTCCATACTGAACTATGGACACTTTCCGTATTGACTAACATATTTTGGACCCTTTTCCATATTGAACTTATGTATTGTGGACCCTTTCCTGTATTGAACTTATATATTGTGGACCCTTTTCCATATTGAACTTTTATATTGTGGACCATTTTCCGTACTGAACTAATGTATTGTGGACCCTTTTCTGTATTGAAGTAGTGTATTGTGGACCCTATTCCATATTGAACTTATATATTGTGGACCTTATTGTGGACCTTTTTCCATGTTGAATGGATAGATTGTAGACCGCAATCCATATTGAACTTTTATGTTGTGGACCTTTTTCCGTACTGAACAAATGTATTGTGGACCCTTTCCTGTATTGAACTAATATATTGTGGACCTTTTTCCATATTGAACTTATATATTGTGGACCTTTTTCCATATTGAACTAATGTGTTGTGGACACTTTTCCATACTGAACTATGGACACTTTCCGTATTGACTAAAGTATTGTGGACCACAATCCATATTGAACTGATATATTGTGGACCATTTCAAACTAACATATTGTGGACCCTTTTCCATATTGAACTTATGTATTGTGGACCATTTTCCGTACTGAACTAATGTATTGTGGACCCTTTTCTGTATTGAAGTAATGTATTGTGGACCCTATTCCATATTGAACTTATATATTGTGGACCTCATTGTGGACCTTTTTCCATGTTGAATGGATAGATTGTAGACCGCAATCCATATTGAACTTTTATATTGTGGACCTTTTTCCGTACTGAGCGAATGTATTGTGGACCGTTTTCCATATTGAACTAATATATTGTGGACCTTTTTCCATATTGAACTTATATATTGTGGACCTTTTTCCATAATATATTGTGGACCTTTTTCCATATTGAACTAATATATTGTGGACCCTTTTCCGTATTGAACTTATATATTGTGGACCTTTTTCCATATTGAACTTATGTATTGTGGACCTCTATCCATATTGAACTTATATATTGTGGACCTTTTCCCGTACTGAACTAATGTATTGTGGACACTTTTCCATACTGAACTATGGACACTTTCCGTATTGACTAAAGTATTGTGGACCACAATCCATATTGAACTGATATATTGTGGACCATTTCCAACTAACATATTGTGGACCCTTTTCCATATTGAACTTATGTATTGTGGACCTTTTTCCGTACTAAACTAATGTATTGTGGACCCTTTTACATATTGAACTTATGTATTGTGGACCTTTTTCCGTACTGAACTAATGTATTGTGGACCCTTTTCTGTATTGAAGTAATGTATTGTGGACCCTTTTCCATATTGAACTGATATATTGTGGACCCTTTTCCATATTGAACTTATGTATTGTAGACCTTTTTCCGTACTGAACTAATGTATTGTGGACCCTTCTGTATTGAACTAATGTATTGTGGACCCTTTCCTGTATTGAACTAATATATTGTGGACCTTTTTCCATATTGAACTTATATATTGTGGACCTTTTTCCATATTGAACTAATGTGTTGTGGACACTTTTCCATACTGAACTATGGACACTTTCCGTATTGACTAAGTATTGTGGACCACAATCCATATTGAACTGATATATTGTGGACCTTTTCAAACTAACATATTGTGGACCCTTTTCCATATTGAACTTATGTATTGTGGACCATTTTCCGTACTGAACTAATGTATTGTGGACCCTTTTCTGTATTGAAGTAATGTATTGTGGACCCTATTCCAATGAAATGTGTGGACCTTATTGTGGACCTTTTTCCATGTTGAATGGATGATTGTAGACCGCAATCCATATTGAACTTTTATATTGTGGACCTTTTTCCGTACTGAGCGAATGTATTGTGGACCCGTTTTCCATATTGAACTAATATATTGTGGACCTTTTTTCCATATTGAACTAATTATATTGTGGACCTTTACCGTATTGAACTTATATATTGTGGACCTTTTCCCGTACTGAACTAATGTATTGTGGACCCTTTTCTATATTGAAGTATGTATTGTGGACCTCTATCCATATTGAACTTATATATTGTGGACCTTTTCCCGTACTGAACTAATGTATTGTGGACACTTTTCCATACTGAACTATGGACACTTTCCGTATTGACTAAAGTATTGTGGACCACAATCCATATTGAACTGATATATTGTGGACCATTTCCAACTAACATATTGTGGACCCTTTTCCATATTGAACTTATGTATTGTGGACCTTTTTCCGTACTGAACTAATGTATTGTGGACCCTTTTACTATTGAACTTATTATTGTGGAACTGAACTAATGTATTGTGGACCCTTTTCTGTATTGAAGTAATGTATTGTGGACCCTTTTTCCATAGAACTGATATATTGTGGACCATTTCCAACTAACATATTGTGGACCCTTTTCCATATTGAACTTATGTATTGTGGACCTTTTTCCGTACTGAACTAATGTATTGTGGACCCTTTTACATATTGAACTTATGTATTGTGGACCTTTTTCCGTACTGAACTAATGTATTGTGGACCCTTTTCTGTATTGAAGTAATGTATTGTGGACCCTTTTCCATATTGAACTGATATATTGTGGACCCTTTTCCATATTGAACTTATGTATTGTAGACCTTTTTCCGTACTGAACTAATGTATTGTGGACCCTTCTGTATTGAACTAATGTATTGTGGACCCTTTTCCATATTGAACTTATATATTGTGGACTATTGTGGACCTTTTTCCATGTTGAATGGATAGATTGTGGACCACAATCCATATTGAACTGATATATTGTGGACCACAATCCATATTGAACTGATATATTGTGGACCATTTCCAACTAACATATTGTGGACCCTTTTCCATATTGAACTTATGTATTGTGGACCTTTTTCCGTACTGAATTAATGTATCGTGGACCCTTTCCTGTATTGAACTAATATATTGTGGACCTTTTTCCATATTGAACTTATATATTGTGGACCCTTTTACATATTGAACTTATATATTGTGGACCATTTTCCGTACTGAACTAATGTATTGTGGACCCTTTTCTGTATTGAAGTAATGTATTGTGGACCCTATTCCATATTGAACTTATATATTGTGGACCTTATTGTGGACCTTTTTCCATGTAGAATGGATAGATTGTAGACCGCAATCCATATTGAACTTTTATATTGTGGACCTTTTTCCGTACTGAGCGAATGTATTGTGGACCCTTTTTCATATTGAACTAATATATTGTGGACCCTTTTCCGTATTGAACTTATATATTGTGGACCTTTTTCCATACTGAACTAATGTATTGTGGACCCTTTTCTGTATTGAGGTAATGTATTGTGGACCCTTTTCCATATTGAACTTATATATTGTGGACCTCTATCCATATTGAACCTATATATTGTGGACCTTTTCCCGTACTGAACTAATGTATTGTGGACCCTTTTCTGTATTGAAATGATATGTTGTGGACCCTTTTCCATATTGAACTAATACATTGTGGAGCCTTTTCCATATTGAACTTATATATTGTGGACTCTTTTCCATATTGAACTTATGTATTGTGGACATTGAATTGATATATTGTAGACCGCAATCTATATTGAACTAATATATTGTGGACCTTTTACCGTATTGAAATTATTTATTGTGGACCATTTTCTGTACTGAAGTAATGTATTGTGGACCCTTTTCTGTATTGAAGTAATGTATTGTGGACCCTTTTCCATATTGAATTAATATATTGTGGACCCTTTTCCATATTGAACTAATATATTGTGGACCCTTTTCCACATTGAACTAATATATTGTGGACCCTTTTCCATATTATTGAACTTATGTATTGTGGACCTCTATCCATATTGAACTTATGTATTGTGGACCTTTTTCCATGTTGAACTTATATATTGTGGACCCTTTTCCATATTGAACTTATATATTGTGGACCATTTTCCGTACTGAACTAATGTATTGTGGATCCTTTCCTGCATTGAAGTGATATGTTGTGGACCCTTTTCCATATTGAACTTATATATTGTGGACCTCTATCCATATTGAACATATATATTGTGGACCCTTTTCCTTGAACTTATGTATTGTGGACCCTTTTCCATATTGAACTTATGTATTGTGGACCTTTTCTGTACTGAACTAATGTATTGTGGACCCTTTTCCGTATTGAACTAATGTATTGTGGACACTTTTCTGTGTTGAACTAACATATTGTGGACCCTTTTCTGTATTGAATTAATGTATTGTGGACCCTTTATTCATATTGAATGGGTATATTGTGGACCGCAATCCATATTGAACTAATATATTGTGGACACTTTACCGTACTGAACTAATGTATTGTGGATACTTTTCCGTATTGAAGTAATATATTGTGGACCCTTTTCCATATTGAACAGATATATTGAGGACCGCAATCAATATTGAACTAATATATTATTGTGGAGCCTTTTCCTTATTGAACTAATGTGTTGTGGACCCTTTTCCATATTTAACTTATGTATTGAACTAATAGTATTGTGGATACTTTTCCGTATTGAACATACATTGTGGACACTTCTCTGTATTGAACTAATATATTGTGGACCCTTTTCCGTATTGAGCTAATATATTGTGGACCCTTTTCCATAGTGAACGGATATATTGTGGACTTCTATCCAAATTAAAGTAATATATTATGTACCCTTTTTCTTATTGAACTAATATATTGTGGACCTTTATTCAGAGCGGTAAACAATTCAATATTAGGATGCTACGGTAATGATCGCTTAGCCAGAGGATTCTGTTTAGTGAAGTTTGGGTTGAAGTCGAACAAAGAGCTAACGCAAAAAATAGGAGAAAGTCAAAGTATACAAAATGACATACATGCGTCCAAACATATATATAAATAAACAAACATCCCCGATTTTCAATTGTGTTCCCTCTGTAAGTGTCTCGCTCGCTCGCCGACTAAATATTTGTGTAGTATAATTATTTGTCTTAATTTTAAGTTAGGTTTTATCTGTGTAGTCTAATGCAATTTCATTTTGTGTGTGTTTATGTGTTCAGAACTTTGAAGGGGACATTGTGGATGTTGTGAATACTATCTGAAAGATTTATATCGGGAATAGGATGCAAGCATCAAGTATGAAGTTCTGTTTTCACCGGAGAACTCTCCATGCAGTGATAACAATGATCAAACAATATTCACACAGAATCTTTATTTTATTGGACGAAGTGATTTCTTTTTTCAAATGTTTCAAAATTTTTATGGTGCAAGATCACTTTTTTTTGTGGTCATTATACTTTTGTTTTACGTATGATAAATATTTGAAATAATAGGCAATATGAAAGATATACGCAGGCTATCTACTATTGTTATAACCAGTGTAGTATACTTTTGATATACTTAAGTTATACATATGGTATACTCATGGTTTACATATGGTTTACACCAGTAGTATACTTTTGTTATATCAATGTTATACACACCTGTGTAAACCGGTACCTATACACAGGAGAAACACTGGTGTATACTAGATGAGTGACCCTGGTGTTTCTCATATGTATAACAAAGTTATCCTTATGTTATACACCGGTGTATACTGCAGTATTTGCATGGTGATAGAACAGGTTTTAGTGTAGCCACTGCTCCATCCTCGTGAATAGTAAACATGCATTACCTGTATACATATAATAGGTAATAGTTAAACAATTGCTTTGAGGAATTAGCTATTGTTGACAACTGTCCCGATCCTGAGGGCGAATGCCTCGGGTGGGGGCAGTTATCTAGCAATAATTTCAAGAGCTCGCAATTTAAATATTTTATACTACAGTTAACTCTTTTGTAAGGTTGTTTGCCTACAATGATGATTCATATTCTTAAATTACCGATTTTTTTTAAATTCAACTAATCATCATAATTTTCAATTATTAGATGTCTAGATCACCAACAAGGTAAATGGTGTCCAAGACAAGTTGTCCAACAGCATCAAAACTATCATTATTCAGATGTTGAATATTCCATGAATGTTATATTTTATTTATAAATAAACACACTCAAAACGTTTATTATAACAAAAATGATATGAATACATGATTGAATGGGTAAGTGCAAGTTGCTATGGTAACAGTGTTCGCAGGAAGGGGAGTGGGGCGGAGATCTTTTAGGCTGTGGATTCAGTGTGCCATTCGGAAGTGCTCAGTATGACAGAGTTCAGAGCAGTCAGCCATTCCTCCACTTCATCTGCACTCTCAGCTGCCAGCAACAATCTGTGTGATATCCACAGGAAGTTCAAAATATAAACATGAGGAATGTAAAACTACAAAGCAACTGCAAATATCTACAAACAAACAGCCAGGCATGTAAATAAGGTAGTTTTAGCTTTATAACTAGCAAAGCTTATAAAAACCTGAAAATGAACCGAAACCAGTCCATCTTACAGCAGGTTTCGAGGTGACTCCGAGCCTCATCAATTACTCTCAATGTCCGGTAGGAAAAACTTTATCCATATTCTTCCAAAATGCTGAGGGACTCTCTATAGGCTTCATACTTTCTATTCTGAGTGTTTATTATGTGTGAAGTAGACACCGAGCGCCCAAATTTGTTGTTGCCTACAGACTTTAAAGAAATGACGGCTTAATCTAAAATAGATTTTTTTTTTTAATCCAGAGATTGTGTACCTGTTCTCGCCCACATATATGTGGTTATGGCATCAGTAGGGTTAATTGCTTCGTATCATTCAATAAATTTAGAAATATAACATAATACATTTAATCACTTCTTTTAAAATATTTTTTTCTATTCAAATACAGACAAAAAATTCATCATATTCACTTAGTAAGCCAATACAGCTTAATGATGTTGAATTGATAAACATGAATGGGTACACAATGCAGCTAATAAAATATTAACAAAATACTTAAATAGGACAATTTCTGCCCGCAACATGTTAATCATTTAAAATGCTTACTCTTTGTCACTGTCTCGAGAAGAGAGAGGAATAATGAAAGCATTCTTGCAGCCGCAGTCTACGGGAGAAGCATTCACAACAGTTTTGTAGTATTCAGACAAGTCCCACTGGAGAGACGGAGGCTAACACACACAATACAACCATTGCTTAAGCCATTCCACTATTATAGAAGGGAAAGCTGAGCACCCCTCTCACCCCCTCCACACACACACACACCTACCTCCCCTCCCTCTCTAGACCAACTGTATTTATTGGTTGGCAAAATATTAATAAAAATTGAACAAAAACTGACCTTATTTGTATATAATATTCAATTTGTCAATCACCAGCATTTCTAGTGTGCACACTCTATTTATGTAGCACAACTTATTTGTAACTCCTATTACATCTGCCACAGCTAAAAAAACATTTACCAAGCCACTAAAATTTTAGAAAAGTATTTGTTTTAATATTGTATTAGTCTCACCACAAATAGTGAGCTAGTAGCTAACTCTCAGCTCTTACCTCCTGGTCTCGCTCTTCTTGACTCGACCAGCAAACTAAAGATGAGTCCTTCAGCACAAACCAGCCACGACTCCATGAAGTGGAGCCATAATAGTCCTGCAATAAAAACAAGGTCACCCACTTCTTTGTGTATTACGTGTTTTGCACACCTTACCAAACATCTAATAATGCACACACTACCCTTTCCACAAGTATGTCACGTATATGCTTTTATTCCTTAAACACTAGCTATAATTTATGTGTTCTCTCTCTTTCACAGGCTTTTGCACACTTGGCAACTCCTTACCAAATATCCTTCCACTGGTCCAGGAACCAGTCTGCCTTCATACAGTGGGTCTGCACTCACTGCCAGTTCTACACTGCTCACTATGTCCTGATTCTACACATACATACCAACTGTGATGGTTAAAGTTTATCTGCAAACCCCACACTTTAACCAGCTCCCTCCCTCCTACTTATAATCACTAAATATTGTTTCATATCTTGGGTTCAGCTTTTACATCTTAAATGTATACCTTTGCTATGACAATAAATGATAAAATCATCATCACAGGAGCTAATACTGTGAAGCTGAATTATTTCTATAAATATCATTGATACTATTATCCATTCTTCAAAAATTAACAAACCAATTACAATTTTTTTCACCATAAATACGGATATTATATTTATTTTCTCCTCTGAACTTACTGTAGTTGGGTAAGGTGTTGTTTGAGTGAGGCTGTCTCTGGTGAGGACTATTTCTCCAGCTTGAGTAAATTCAGACTGGATCACATTCTCTCTGGATAGAGTAACTAAAAGAATACAAAGTAACTTAATTAGAGCTAATGATTGTAAGGAGTTTCTACATCATTGCCTGTTTGGTGTACATGTACTTATTAGCAGACTTGCTTGAGAAGTCTCAGTGGCATGGGCGTGGCCGATAATTTACATGGTGTACCGTAACCTTAGATTAACATTCGGCACTTGCATAAAGAACTGAGAGGAAATTGCTTAGCCAAATTCTTGCCCATTGCAGTTGGACTATGAGCCACTCCCTTAAAATATCCATAAGTGTCCAGAAATGCAATAAAATGTCCATCCCATCCACCGGTCCCGTGGGATTGTGGGACATTCCCTGGGATGTCCACCTGTCCCTCTCACAGATGCGTGTGTACCATTGTCCATCCCATCCCATGATCCTATGGGACACACACGCACCTGTAAGACGGACAGGTTGACATCCCGTGGAATGTCCCATGGGATTGTGGGATGGAAGTGGGACACACATGCATGAGTGAGAGGGACAGGTGGACATCCCGGGAAATATCCCACAATCCCATGGGACAGTAGGATGGAGTGGATATTTTATGGCATTTCTGGACAGCACTAAAAAATTATGCGATTGATATCCCTTACCTTTAGGTGATTCTTCTTCCTCATCCTCCTCCTCCTTTTCCTCGTCATCCGTAGATGGTCTCGTACACTAAAGGCAATGAAAGAATGAATGAATGAAAAGAACAAAAAACGCTTCACATTTATTGACACTGCCAAACAATCAACCAATTTGCCAAGTCTGAAGTTGTGGACTTGCCAACATAGACTCGTGGAAGTGTAACAACATTGAAATCAGCTGGCAACGAGCTGCTAACAGGACCACTACGGTTTCACTGTTATAACAGTTTAATCAAGTTTTAAAATATATTTATTCAAGGCCAACTATATCTTAATTAGTTATCTAATCAGAAGAAAAAAATTAATCAGCAATCCACAATTAAAACAATAACTACAAATTCCTTTATTGCATTAGATCCACAGATGTTCAATTGTTAGCCACAATCCACAATGCCACGATCACTGGCACATGCACAACACTCGAGTGAGAGGTGGACATTGTGTGGATGTGGATATCCATAGACATGTGTGTATGGCAGAATGAGAATGTGCACTTCGTACTTGGGTAGCCACGTTCCTATTCCCGCGCCCCCAAAGTGAGGACGGGTTATTTTCTAGTGCCTCTATGCAATAAAGCGTGGAAAGAATAAATTTTTTATTTTAAAAAGGTTGTTTTCCCTTCTTCTCATAGATAGCAAGTATTTCGTACGTAGATAAATGGAAATTAATTTTAGCTTAATTGTATTCTATGAAGCTACATATTAGTCGCAATACTTGAGATGCCCATGAATCATTGTTTAAAAAAAACAAAAAAAACATTATATAGTATTACAAATTATATTATTTATTACTTGGCCATACTACCCCCACCACCACAACTCTTCAGTAGATTCTTTCATCACTTGCTCCAATTCCCTACCAGTTTGACTAACACATGTCCCAGTGTGGTCCTATATAATTGAAGCCCCAATGCAAGGGTGCAATGCATCAAACCATCAGAACAGTACCTGGTCAAAGCTGTATCTATTAAAGGAGGGGGAGGGGCAAAGGGGGACATGTGGATAGTTTTCAGTATTGGTATTTTTACTGTATAAATGTAATTACCACATACATACATACATACATATGTATAGTTATGAGTTTTTAAGTGTTGCAAGGGTTACGCACACACAGTCTAATGAGTCAGTACTTTATCCTATTCCAGCATCCATGTGAATGAAGTGAGGACGGGTTATTTTCTAGTGCCTCTATAGACTTATGCTGGTGGCCAGGAATGGCATAAGTTTACTCCAACATTAGCAATGGCTACAATAGACACAGCTGTGCTTTACCACATCACTCTCTCTGCACAATACTTACACTGTCTCTTAGTCAGTCAACCATCCTGCAGCCTACCAGATGTGATCACTCAGCTACAGCTAATTAGCTGTCTACTGCATAAGATAAAGATATGAATTATCCAGAACTACCTTGTGGTGGGAGTCCAGACCTCCCATTACTCTGTGGATACACTGGACTATGGCTCTTACAAAAGTGGCATACCTGAAGTATTTCTCATTACACAACCACAGTGTTTGCTGGGGACTTTTGGAGAGAGATTTCACAATTTATAAGTTACTCCTTTTACACTCTTACAATTCCCCACACTATTTCCTCCATTTCAGGTGAGTGGAAGTCCCTGATTTGCTTGTTGACAGGATGCAATTTACTATAATGATCCCCATAATTAGTACCATTTTGGGAAATTGCAATAGTTATGTATTCTATAACTCCCGTACGCGTGCACACACTACATGCAACAAACACTGGCTTACAGTGTAAGGAGGTTGCTATAGTGAAGAGAGTCGACGGGGGATTTCCCCCTGGAGGGACAGTATCTGAATAGTGATTCCTTTAGTCATCTTCTCTCTCAGCAAACACAAGAAATGGTGAGTGATACTCTCTGGAGAAGAATTACAACAAAATTAATTGAAAGAACAAAAATGAAGTAAAAAATAAATATATAAAGGATTGAATGCAAATAGCTAATAGCAAAGTGAACAGATGGGGAAAACACCTTACGGATGATTTCATTTAGCACAGCAAATAATCTCATATACACGTGTGTTAGTGTGTGTGTGTATGTGTGTGCTATGTCACTCACTTGGAGACTTCTCTAAGCTTGATCTAAAATCATCAGAAAATTTCAACTTGATATTTGGAAAAATGATTCTGTCATTCTCGGTTGACATATTATAATAATAGCAGTTTTTCTGTTTTAGTCTTAAACTGCTAATAAATAAATAAATATATATATCTAGATCACAGCCTTGTAGGCATAAGACCAGACAAGTCCAGGTGACTTATTAGAGCTAACTGACACACCTTTATCACCGACCTGGCCATACGCAGGATGAGGTATTAGGAGTTCGCATCCTTCAACAAATCCTACTCATAAAATGTGACACGACACATCACACACATGTACAGTGTTAACACCATAGTAACAACCGGCTGGAAGTATCCCTAATATGTTCATGCAAAGGTACTATCAACATTGCAATCAGTCAATCAAGTTATGGCACTCTGATTTGGAAGTAATGCTGAAAGAATGTTCAATGTTGCTAATTAATTTCATCATGCCAGAGAAATGAAGATCAAAACTAAGCTAATAGAAGAACTAAAGGTATTTCAATTATGCAATAAGCGACTACATACTTTAGGTAATCTGTAGTATATTACGCATAGCTATAGTTATATACATATATTTGATTAATTAAATTTTGTGCAATATTATAGACTTGGTTACAGGGAATTTATTTTTCCTTTAGCTACTGTATTCCTAATCTCCCTGAAATTAATATTCAAACTTTGTCACCAGTAGGGGAAACAGTGGGCATTATTGAAGGAGAAGATAATGTAGAGGGTTTGGTTGACAAAACAGTAGGGAGAGCAGTGGAGGGAAATGACAAATTAAGTAAAGGAAGAGAACAGACAGTGGAACTAACAGGTATACACCAGGGTAGAAACAGACGAAATAGATGTGTAGGAAAGAACATTCAAGAAAGAGGAAGAAATACCTGAAAAAGAAAAAGAAGAAACGAGTGATGAAGAAGAAAGGAGAGAGAGAGGTATATGTATGTTATTCTTAAAAAAATTTTTTTTTTATTGGTGCCATACAGAGGAGGAGGGAGGTGGTGGGAGTGGGATGGGAAGAGTTACATGTGGTTTTTAAGCAGGTACTTTAAACTAACCATGCCTGAATGGTTTGAGGTTAGTGTACCTATACACATACTTGTAGTGTGACTAACATTTTTAGCCATAACTTGTACTTTACAGGTCCACATATAGCTGCATTTTCACACAGCTGCAATTTGCAATTCATGTTTTTTCAAACTTCTGATGACAATAACAATTTGCAATCTCATTTAGACTCAGACAGAATGGCAATACAAGAGGAATGTAAGTGAAGACAATAGAAAAGATATTAAGGAGAGGTGATTAACTTCTGCTTAATCCCTCATCAATCAGGCTGTACTTCACAGATCACTATAGCAGTATTTTAAAGAAAAAAATCTAACTATAGTATAGTGGTGCTGAACACTCCCAAAGTGTCTCATATGTGTACTGTCCACGTTGCTTAATAAACTGCACACTTGACATCATGTCAGATTTCATCAGTCATGTTTCATCACATTTGGTTTTCACATCTTTACACCAAGGCGGGTGTTGGTAGTGATCAGTCTCTTGACAAATCCTGAAGAAGACCTGGTGGCAGCCTACCAGTATCAGGACCATTAATCCACACAATAACAGCTAACATGCAACAGAGGAGTCAAATGTTGTTTTTTTTAATTAATAACAACTTTTTTGGCTGTGCGCACACAAACACACACACAAGGAGTATAGTAGTGCACCAAAACAACTGATAAGCACAAAGTTAATAGACCTTGGTCAATTATGTGAGCAGTCAATAAAACTTAGTCACTTAACATTAATTGATACATACTACTGGTATTTTTTCATGTAACTTTTATCCTTTTATTTTAGTTACTGCAGATTGTACTTACTACTGAAATAAGAATTATGATGTTATAACACATCAACCTCACTTGTAGTGCACTCACTTACTACTGTTGTACATGTACACGCTGAGTTAGTAAATATGACTTGCGTTAAATATTTGGAATATATTTTTGTTTTTGGTTTTATTATTATTATTATTATTATTATTGTTACCTTTAATTACAAGACATTTACCTTTAGGCTTGTTGGTCTGCTTGGACTTAGTCACATTCTTCCTCCTGTCTCTTGAGAATTAAAAACAGGGAAAAAATTGTGATACCAAATTTACTTATTTGGTTATTGAGTACAATATAATAACAAGTGTGATATATCATTCATGACTTTTTTGTTGATACTCTCAAGTTTACTCGCTACATAAGCGCAACATAAGGGTTTAACATGAATGAATATTAAAGCACGATATATACATATGAAAGTAATATTTGTTCAATTATTCTGCGATACATCTTGCCAGTGAGAAACCTGTCAAAGGATGACTTACCAACTGCGCAACTCTTGCCGAATGCTGCCTCCCTTTAAACCTCACTGACAGAGTATCCCCAACTTCATTTTCACCCTGATAAATACTTTGACAGACACAAGAGACAGTATCCCAGTAAACCAGGAAGTAGTTCCCTATTAAAGCAATATTTAAATTTTAAATCAATTGTGTGGTAAACCAAAAAAAAAAAGAAGAAGCAGAAATATATTATAGCTAATAAAAAATGAAAAAAATAATTAACCAGACAAAAAAAATAAGACATAAAACAAAAAACAAAAACATAATTTTGCTATTGAAAAACAAACAAAAATATAATTCAAAACAAACACACACAAAAAAAAAAAAAGCAAAAAGATAGTTTAGCTATTTTCAGAAAAAGGCTTCCACCGTAGCTTTAAAATTTCCACCGTTTGCAACTGTTGCTCGCGAACACCGAAAATTGAACGAGCAAGTACACGCGCGATCGGTAATTAATATTGTCTCAAATTTATTGACCATTATGGCGTTTATTTGCAATGGTAAAACCGTTTTATTAATGTCGCACAACGCAACGGTACGGCCATACCGTATGCAACAAACAGGTGTATATGTGCCATTGTTTTACCGTTTTATTGGCAGTAGTAACTACCGTTCTACGGTACGGAAAAATTTATAACTTTATTTTGTCTCCTACTGTAGCTTCGCCAAACTAAAAATCTGCCGAATTAATGATACTTAAATACAGTAAAGGAAAGAGAGTCCACAATATATTAGTGCATATGGAAAAGGATCCACATTATAGTAGTTCAATATGGTAAAGGGTACACAATGTATTATGGAAAAGGTCCATAATAAATTAGTTCAATATGAAAAGATGTCCACAATGTATTATGGAAACAGGTCAACAATATATTAATTCAATATGGAAAAGGGTCCACAATATACTAGTTCAGCATGGAAAAGGGTTCACAATATATTATGGAAAGAGGTCCATTATACAGAAATAGATCCACAATATACTAATTTAATATGGAAAAGGGTCCACAAAATATTAGCTCAATATGGAAAGAGGTCCGCAATATACTAGTGGTGTGCTTTAGCACAAATGGCGAGCGAGCTGATCGCATTTAAGTTCAAATTTGAATGCTATATTATAGCTGCTATTAATATTTATTTGTCAGTCAAATGTTTTTATCACTTCCTGGGTTCGATTCCCAGTGGTGACCAAATATTTTTAATTCTGTATTGTTTAAAAAACCTGTGGAAGAAAGAGAATACATTTAAATGTTTTTGTTTAGTTTATTTGTGCTATTCTACTACACTTTTCCATACACACATACTTGTTTACTTGATATACGAGCACAAGACTTACATTGTATTGTCTTCATGACTTGACTATTGGACAAAGCATTGCCAAAAGGTTAGCAATCAAATTTCCTAGAATAAAACCGGTAATATAGCCGCATTTCCAAAGTATGCTTCAGTTGAAAATGCTCCACTCTACTAGAACTCATAGTAGATATAGCTTTAAGTGATATTCTCAAAGTGACTTGACTATTGGACAATGGATTTTAAAGCAAGAATGGAAACTGTCACATAAGGTGTACAGCTATGACAAACAGCACTTTTAACAAAGATAACTTAACCACTGCCACTTTGCTTGCCAAATTAGCTCAATATGAAAAAGGGTCCACAATACTTCAATATGGATAAAGGTCCACAATATATTAATACAATATGGAAAAGGTCCACAATATATTAGCAATAAGGGAAAACACGTACATAGTATGTTTGCTCAACATGGAAGTATCACCTAAAAGCGTTAAAAAAAAAAAGTGAAAAAAAGAATTAATGAGAAAATACTAAGTATGTAATATACAGAAAATTTTCAGAGGGGGGTGGGGGAATTTAGATATATATATTTTTTTGTATGTGTGACTAAATCTTTTATTTAATCAAGAGATACTTCTGTCACATAGTCAAATTCATCATGCCAGGATGAAGATAATGAAATCTAGCAATTCTGCTGTGGTGTAGACCTAACCTCAACTTCCTCCATGCACAATGAACACTAACATTATGCATTCATTTCTGTTCTTCTCATGAGACAAACAACCCCAAATTAACTTGCTCTTTCCCTCCTGTCTATTCTCACATTTTATGTACGTTAGAGCTGTATCACACTTACACCACAGGCTGTTGCTGGCAGGTTTAGTATATGTGACCGTCTATAGGAAAACCGGGCACAATGCGGCGTGCGTAAATATCGAGAAAAGATCGATCGATTTCTTAAAAATGTATTGTTTCAAGCCGATGGAAGGGAATGGTTAGGTCTATTATAGTGGGAACGACTTAAGCTACGACGATAAAACTTGGAGAGCTCAATATCTGGATGCCGACAACTCTGTAAGTGCAAAAAAAATATTTTCGGGCACAAAGCTGGTTGCATCACTGCACCCTGGGTGACTTAGCTTAGAGGAACAAGTGTGGCCCTTAACCACAATCCCCTATACGCTGAGACTCATCCTAAAGAAGATTCTAGTGGCAGCTACCCAGTATTAGGACATCAACATCCAATACCACAACCTAACCCCCACATTGTAGAACGGGTTGAACTCCAGTTTGTGTGTGTGTGTGTGACAGCCCTATCACTCAATAACTTCAAAGTCACACATTTAATATACCACATTATGTGCCTAACATCCTTATCAGATTTAAAGCAGGCAGTTGACAAGATTTATTTCAGGAGGCAAGGGGAGGGGAGAAGAGGGGGCTTTTCCCCTCAATATTTTAGAATCAAATAAACTAGATCACCCCATAGGTGTGGACAATCAGCAGTATCTGAGCACATCCACCCTACTCTAAAAAATACCGCTTAAGTTTATTGAAAACTACGTGTAAGAAATAGTAAGCTATTATGCAACCAGCGAGTTATAATCACATGATTATTACCAGGGGCAATTCCTGCTTGAGATTAAGAAAATTGCATCGCTTAAATCAAAATGACTGCACTGACCACCACCACCAGTTAGAGCTGGCAAAGATAGGAAACCCTTTACCAAATCCCCCAGTAGTACAAGGAGTAATTCCTGCTGTAAACCTACAACGAGATGATCGCAAAGCTTAAAAACAACTTTTATTGATAATTGAAGTCCTAAACGAAAATTTTGATTCTATTAAGAAGCTAACTTTACAAAGTGCTGCAGTTTAATGTGTAGCTATGTTGATGCATAGATGGCTGCCTACTTCGAGAAATTATGTTGACAGAGTGAGTGGAATGAATGAGTCAACGAATGACAGGATGACTGCTGTAACTCCTCTGGAGCACATTGAGGGTTAACTAACACAACACACGGCTGTTTCACGTAAATGACTCCGCGGAAACTTAATCACACCCCCAGAAATTTTTTCCTGGATCAAATTTCCCTGGCAACCACAGTAGCAACCAATGAACCAGGAAATGCTATCCCATTTTTAACAGGTTACGTAAGGCAGGAAGCGGTGGGCAATAGCCATTCTATCAGCCCCAAATTTTCTGTGCCTTTCCAATTAAAGAGCAAAAAAATCTGACCAGTGGTGGCGCCAATACTTAGTTCTCTTCCAGATAGGTTATTTGCTTTAGCACTAGAACTTTGGAAGCGCTTCAGGAAAGATGATTTGGATGAGTGAAAAAGGTAAGTATTTCCAATATTTGTGACTAAATCCCTAGGTGCAACTTTTTTTTTTAACAGAACTACAAGCGATGAAAAAGAGTATGGTTAATCTGGTTCCCCCTTAAAAAAAATAAAGAAATCAACTCAAGCATCAAGCATCACTGTCACTATCACTGCTACTGCTGGTGTTCTCTCCAGATTTAGACTTTTTCTTCCTCTTCTGTGGAGGTGGTCTGAGGCAGTTGAGGGAAGGATCAGATTCAAGAATATGTTCTTTAACTATATATTTCATTCTCTCCACCTCATCAGGAATACTCTGGTACACTCTGTCTAGCTTCATCATATGGGCATGAATTGCTTCTGCCCCTTGCTCCCCCATCAACCCAAAGCCAAGCCTCCATCTTCTGAACCATGGAAGGACATGATCCTCAAGAATGTGCATCTTCGGGATCACTGTAGCAAGAGGGAAACTTTTCCGGTAGAACTTCAAAAAATTGACGATGTTGGTTTCTAAGAATAAATAAAGAGGTGTATATGGACAGGGATTACTAACTTATATGATTATTACCAAGCTTGACTATTTCCTCATCAGACATGTGATGGGATGAGTTATATCCTCGGTGACACTGACCAAAGAGAGAAAAGGCTTCGGAAAAGGTGTCCGCGACCTGGTTGGCTTCTCCCAGGACATTAGGATGTGATGAAGCCACTTCTCGTAAGTTGCTGCAGATGTAGGTGATGCTGGCAGGCTGAAAAAATAATATGTTTAGGTATGTGTCAAACTTTCAGCAGGTCTACCTTGAGCAACTTATGGACGTGGTTGCCAATAAAGGTCCCTCCATGGTATGCTTGTCGCTGTACCCTGAGTTTCTGGAGACACTTGTCCAACGAGCTATAAAATATGCCTTGGGAAATGTCTAACTTAGACTTCAGGGTACGTTCACAGTCAGAGATTTCTGTGGTCTATTTTTTTTAAATTAATGACATGCATTACAATACATTTACATGTATACAGTGTTAGGTACCTTGTCGCTGATAGACTGCTGTGCTATAGCCAAATCCTCCCTCAAACTCTCACACATGTCACTAGCGTCATCTGCAGTGAGAGTGTAGAAGGTAATCATTTCAGTGACCACCTTGGCATAATTGTGTTGAGTGTCCAACTCTATTCTCATCAAAGACAACTTCTTGAGGGTAGCTGTATCAAATGGAGAGTTGGAGGCAGTGTCTACATAAGCCATGGCCAGTTTGAAGTCGAGTTCACTGCAGGCATCTTCCAACAGGTTCCACAGCCGATTGAAGATTCCCAAAGACAAGTGAAGGCCAGGTATGCAGACCTGTTAGTCAAATCGAAAATAAGTCAGTTGCTTTTAAAAAGGTTTTCTTACATTGTCTAAAGGAATGTCAAGGATGATCTCCCCAATGACGTTGTTATATTCCTTGGCCAGGCTCCGATTCCCATGGCCTTGAGAAGTGAATCTGGCATAGTCAGCCTTGAGGGAGTCCAAAGATCTAGCTGCATAAGATCCCCGTTTATCTTTCGGTTCAGCTAATTTCGACCTTGTAATGAGACACCATAAACAATTGTGTCGACCTATAGGTGAGTTGTGTAAAATGTGTTACAAAAATAATATGATGCTGATTGAGCTTCATTGTTGTTTCATAGCACGTACCACTGGCACCACTAAGACCGTACATACGGCAAAGGTACTCGTAGTCGCCAGACAAGAAGAGTCTGACAGTACGATGTCTAGAACAAGTGAGACATTTTTCTGTAATATTAAGACGTGACTTTTTTTAATTTTTTACTTGATGTTCATCCCCTGTGCTTCTATGACATGTTCCTTGAACATGTTCAGGGCTGTATGCAGGTTGGTGGTAGTGTCTCCGGCCTTGAACACTGACAGCAAGTCAGTACCCTTCATTGAGTTGGGGTGTTTGGTGTTCACCAACTGAAGGTTCATCTTGAAGCTGCCACGCCCCTTGTCGCCTCCAAGCTTGACCCAAAGCTCATCTGAAGGTATTGCACCCTTGTGCCAGGTCAATCCAGCAGTTGATCTGGATAGTAACAACTAGTATGTGAAAGTTTTGCATTCTGTTTTTTCCGCAGACATTTAATCAATTAGTCAGGATGATAAAGGAATATGCATTATTAAGGAAATTAGTAAGTGGTACCTACAATGGATATTTTTAAATATACCTTTCATGTTTGTCTACTATATCTGCTATAGCAGCAATCAGGTTTGGTCGATAGACAAAGGGGACTTCTCGCACCACTTCTTTTCCGTGCTCTTCGAAGCTAAAAGCACCTCGCTCTGCCACCAGATTCTCTCCTACGAGGTCCTTTGCTATCTTCCTCTGCTGTTGCTCACTGGCTATAGAGACGTTGAAAGCTTTGAACCATCTGTGAACACATATTTAGGGAATCAAGTAAGTAAGTGTATTTTCGCTTCTATTACCTTCTCAATACTCTCAACTTATTCCATGGCAGAGCCAGATCGGCTTTCATGGCCAGTGCATCAGTAGCTGGAACTGAAATTGGAAGCTGGGCTTGATGGAGAAGATTTTGTCTGTCACCCTTAGACATTGCCATCACCTCAGCACTTAGCTGTGAAGTACTGTCACCACAGCTTGCAATTTCCCTCACTGCACTCAGCGTCCTAGTCCGATTGATAACTGTCTTAGCACATGCCCCAGAAGTTTCAATTCTGCCAGCAGGGACTTGCACCAAGGTGATGGGCTTTTTTATATTTAAAAGTACAATACATAATTAAAAGCTACATATATATTACATAACAGCACACCTGGCCTCGGCTGCTACCAACTTTAAGTACAGGTGGAGATGACGAGCTACTTTCTCCTTGGTTCAAGAGACGCTTCACTAAGGAGTGTGCAGCCTTGACTTCTGCTGGAGTTGCAGGGGATGTTGAAGGTTTAGCCAACACGTCCTTCAAGGTAACCTTGGATGGTGATTCCAGATTATGGCGGAAACTGTTACATTTGCTGTCACAATGTTTCATGTAATCCTGTAGCCTTACTGCACCACCACACCCCTTCGCACATTTCACTAAAAGATCGTGGACCAAGGACATGAAGAGTGATGATGGGGGGCGAACTGTCTGACTAGTGAGTGGATGATCACTACAGCAAGGGCAGTTGACAGAACCTGAGGCTTGGATTGCCTTGCAACAACATGCTGAACACACCATGCTGTTGCATGAAAGCTCGATTGGCTGAAATGCCACCTTCTGGCAAAGAGAACAGAGCAGCTTATTTATATTAGGTGAGTGGAGGAACTGTGGGTCTTAATTGTCTGGTAAAGGACTCGGTGGGGCGACAGACCGAATGTGGTGCATAACTGCTTTAGGTGTCTCTCCTTCAGGTCTTCCTCTTCCTTTATTCTTCTTCTTATTCTGTCCCCCACCCTTTGACACTTGTTGAAAGTGTAAGCAGACCTGGTATTAATAAATTTCAATTGAACACATCAAGGTTGGATTATTTTCAGCAGGTCATGTTTTATTTAATCTAATACCAGGGAATTTTATTAAACATATACTCTTTTTTCCCTTCAATTTCATAATTATGAGTGACAGAGAAGAGAGGGGAGAGGGTATCAATAATAATAATCAGTAGATAGTCTGTGCAAGAGAAGGAAAAGGCCAGTTGTTGTTGTTGTTTTCTTTAAATCTATTGTAATTGGGTAGATAGTCAGTCAGTTAGAGATGGGATGGCAATATATGTCAGTCAGAGATGGGATGGCAATATATGTCAGTCAGAGATGGGATGGCAATATATCCCTATCACTCATTTCCTTCCATCCCATTCCCAAGGGAGAAAGAGAGATTGAGGAGGAAATTTTTTAAAAATAATTTAAAAAGAGCCTCATATTTTAGTATTTTTTAATGTATTTTATTTTATCTTTTTTTTGTACCTTTGATTAACAAATAAACTGTTCCAGAGAGGGAACTTTTTTTTATAATTCATTGTGAATGGATAGATAGTCAGAGAGAGATGGATTGGCAATATATTCCTGTCACTCATTTAATCCCATCTCAAGGGAGAAAGAAAATAATTGAAAATGAAGGGAAAGAGTGTCACTATAATTTAATTTTTTATATTTAACCTACTTTGCAGCCTTCCTGATGTGGTGACCATTCCTGTGCAATGATGGAATGGAAGGGTAGTCCCTCCTTCGCTGCAAGCTTAGCTCTATGGAACAGGGAGTGGCACAGGTTGCAGTACCACTGGGGAAACACGGCACAGTCTTCAGTAGAGACAATCATGACTCCAGCATAAGCTGCAATGTCATCAGCATGCTCTCTGCAAGAATAGACAGGTTGCTGTCTCCCCTTAGCCTTGTTAAGTCTGTTTCCACAGATCCTGCAATGCTTTTGCAGCTGTTGTTGGTGGAATTCCATGGAACTTGCCAATTTTATTTTTTCATTTTTGTGAACACAAAAATAAGTTGCATTTCCTAATGTTATTGATGGTTTATTTTGATGCATACACTACTATCTTACCTTAGTCTCAATGTCTGAAGCGCTTCCTGACAGTGAGTAAACAACCCACAAACAAGGCCTATCTAACCAGCTGAACTTCACGTGGTTGACCTATCTGGATAAAGGTGAAGCGCACTGGCTTGTGGTACCAATCCCAGTTGCGTGGTAGAATTGGAATGAACCTTTAAGGTCATTACTAATGGTATCTAGTGGCAGGAAGTATCTAACTTGGTTCCAGTATGAAATATGAAGCAAGGAAAACCAGGAATTTGTGCAACCAAATCCCAAGAGATCATGAATATATTAATGAGCATACCGGAAGTTTTCTACGCGGTAACAATTAACCGTTAAGTTTCTATTAGTAAAACAGCCGTGAACAGTCTCTTTCACTATTCAGTGCCTAATGAAAGATAGTAATGTGGATTTTGCCTGGATGTGGTAATTTTGAGGTTATAGTGCTAATCCAGCACCAGATCTTTGAATGGAAGTGTTAATAGATGCTCACAACCACTCATTCGTACTTTGAACCACAGGTTTCCATGGACTACCTTCAGGATTCTTACTGACTAAACACAAACACCCTTGCTACAAGGATTGCTCCCTGACCATGTTACACAACCCATGCACACACACACACATACACCATTCAGACAGCCCTATCACTGACGTTTAATATGTAGCCACCAACACATGTATTGGGATCATTAATCATGTGTAGCTAAAAATCAACAGGCATGTTTTTACCTCTACATTACGATGTCAAAAATGCAATATAATTATTACTTTATAGTCTTACTACCATTTATAATTTCCTTTTCTTAGGTTACGAACATTTAGTTATGAGGCAAAAAATGGAATTTAACATTGAGTATTATTGTAATAACAACGCCCAATAATCATACCTATCAATCCCCAAAATTATTGTTGTGCTTGCCTTCTGAATGTTCATGTCCTTAGCAACGTCCATTGATTATTGTCATGTCATCTCTGCATCACATAGAGATATTAGATAGTCAATTATATCTTACAATCAGTGACAAAATTTCGCTTCTACCAAGTCGTGGTGAAACACACTGAAAAGTTTTAATTTTCAGTAAATTAGTCAGGGCTTCATACAGAGGGGGGAGGGGGCCCTGGAATTCCCCCCCCCAAGAGAAAGTTTCCCTCCCCCCAAGAAATCTGAATTTATTATAAACGGTAACTCAAAGCAAAATTCTTTCTTATTATTAAATAACGTAGATCAAAGCACAATTCTTCTATTTTTTGTTGGAAAATCACTAGAACTGCATGAAAGTTTACAGCCAAAAGCTTAGGGCACTCAATGGGTAATCTCATGGGCCGACCAAGGTTTTGGTCAGTGACACTGTTACGTATAAGGGGCTTCACATAGCTGAAAGATCTTTCAACTGATGCTGTTCCAACTGGAAGGACGAGGATTATGTTCAATGCTTCTGAAATCATTCTGAAGTGTAACAGTGGATAAAGCAGCTCATAGCATTACCCCTCCCCCTAATTTGAGGACCCACACCTGCCTCTGTCTGTGGCAGATTCAGTCACACGCTATCCTAGGCAGGAATAAAAGCGTTCCCATCCCCACTCCCCCCACCTCCCAGAAAAAAATCCTGTATGAAGCACTGTTGGTAATTCACACTTTATATCTTGAAATCTCGATTTGTTTCCAAATCTTAATGTGAGGCTACTAAGTCCACCCAAAAAAATTTGTTCACACACTTGGGGGTCTGAGTACTACACAAATACAACTAGTTACTGTTTGAAACCAAACACAAGAACTGCTGCTATAGTAAAAACTGAGAAAATTCTTAAAACTAAAAATAAAATCATATGCATATAAATAATATTGTACCATAGTAAGTTCAAACGGTCCAATCATGCCACACTTCAGTGAAGTGCCAAATCTACCCATAAGGGGTCCTGCACCTTCAGGCTCTGAAGAATTCCTCTTCTTGGGAGGCATTCTACTGCTCTGTCTGGCTTTGCTGCTTTCTACCACCACTGACGATAGTTTCACGTAGCCAGACCCTTTACCTAACAGCTATGCTTGGAAAGGGTCAGATGGGATTAGTACATAGTACCAATTCAAAAAGGAATGTATAATCTTTCACCGGTTCTCCGCGGTTAAGCCCTTATGTAATATAAGGTGTGCCATAACTGCCTTATGGCACTTATTGGTAGCTATAAGGTACAACGTACTAGCTTAGCTTTTAACAGTGGTGTTATTATTATTGTCACAAAATCGCCTGTCTTTTTTTTATTTTTGTTTTTTGTTGCTGTCAATATCAAAGAGCAAAGTTTTTTTATCCTACAAGACCTAAAATTACTCACCCTACAGTCTTTTCATGAATCCTAGTGCTTTGCACCTTATTTGCAGCAAGTTCCACTGCCCAATTCCAGTGCATACCCGGAAGTCTTAGGACAGTGAAAGAGCTGATTGAGTGGCTGCTAAACCACACCACCGGAACCGCAACTTCCCCTTGAGATCTGGAGGGTATTGAACTGGAACCATGTACTAATGCAACCAGACCCTTTCCCAGCGTAGCTGTTACGGTGGCTACGCGACACTGACGAAAGACAAGTAGACAAATTTTGGATGCACCAATAGAAAAGCAACTGACGAATATATATTTTACTTGTACTTCTTTCAACCCTTTACCTAACAGTCATTCCGCAACCAAACCGGAAGCCAGACGTTTTGTGTACGATTTTATTTTTTGACCATTCCTTACCGCCAAAACCCCGCGAAATCTCGCCTAGATTTTGGTCAATTTCAATTCTATACAAACTAGCGAATGAGCGTACAGCACTGCTGGTTTGAGTCGTATTATTTTCTGCATATTCTAGGCTTGTACTGAGAACAGAAAACATTCGTTTATCTAAAGTATAACTCCAAATCTAGCAACTCTATTACATGCCCTGAATATTTGACATCCTCACAAAATTGGTGAAAAAAAATTTTCGGACACACCCCCAGCTACCACACCCACCTTACTAAAATTGCATAACATGCTTGAATGACCAGAACAAGTATTACCTTGTGCAGCCAGCTGGAAAAGTCATAAACTTTTACCCAAGTTTGTGGTTATTCGATAAAGCCAAGTAACCAGATTTCATGGTAAGACTAAAGTATCTATGGCTTCCACTTAAAACAATTAATACAATACATTAAATCCCTCAGGAAATATATTCAAATTGACCCTCTATCTGGTTGTTGGTGGTATATCAGGTAAGATGACATTGAAACAATAAAAAAAATCATTATGAAATAACACAATAAATCAATCCTTTGCAGTGTAATGACTGAATCACGGAGTGGTAGAAGTCTCGCCACAGCGTCTTCAGATGACAGCAGTTCCCAGGTAGTTTGCTTTTTCTGTAATGGCTCCCATCATAACATGAGCAGTCCCATGCAGTGGAAGAAAGAAACTGCACGGACATTTGCCTTGTCATATCACATCCCACAAGAGGGTGTAGTATGTCAGGCATGTAGGAAGGACATAACACGAGTGCTTGTTGACAGCAATCATGTTCCTCGTTGGTCCAAAACGTGTCACAAAAGAGAGTGCTGCATAAAAGAGTGCAAAAATATTGTATTTGTGTCACTACATAAAACCACTACAGAAGATCTTGACAAAGTGCTCCAAGCTTTGGCTTTAGAGAGTTCAATTTCTACTCTACCCATGCCACTGTGCAAACAGCATTATCATACAGTGTACAATCAACTACACCCCACTCAAACCCACTGCAGCACATGCAAGGTATCACTAAGACATTCTAGTCCCAAACCATGCCCTCAACCATCAACAATCGAAAACTATTTAAAAACCAATACTGGCTTTCAGGGTTGCATTGCAGAAAATGATATGGTATGTTACACTTGCTATCGATCACATTTGTTCATTTTGAGACAGTGCAAAACTGTTAGTACAGACAAAGATCTAAGAGAGTGCATTTCTATGATAGACAAGAAAAAGCATACTATTCACTCTATTAAAGATCTGATTGAGGCAAGTATGGATAGAGTGATAGCTGCTGTTGGCAGAGAATTACTGGAAAGAAATGCCTTGCTGCTTCCTGATGTATATGACTGGTTCTGCCTTTTTGCCAATGAGCAGTCACACCACTTGAAAGATGTTGATACATTGAAACTGACTACATCATCTAATATTCTCAGCAATCTAGTCGCTACATTAGAACACCATATTACATATTGTTGCAAGACAAGAAAGTATGGCACACTACTCTACAGGCCCCAGACAGACCTGACAGAGAACCTAGCCAAAGCTTTGTGGAAGCTTCGTCAAAAGGACAAGAACTGTGCGACTACCTCTGATGCATTCAATACTACTCACAGCTCCCAAACCAAAGACAACACACAAGTGTTAAATAATTTGAATTCATTAGCATGCTCGCATATCAACACCTATCTAAGACAATACAAAAAAGACAAGTTTGAGCTATCAACTCTTACAATAGATGAACAAATAGACAAAATTGACCCAATGCTATGGGAGGCAATACAGATCTTAACAAGATCTACGTCTGAAAAATTTGGAGTTACGACTTCTTCACTTTCTAAACACACTAAAAAAGTGCGAAGATTTTTCATTTTTTGTGCTATGATGTTTTGTATCAATGACGATTACACAATACCATTGCATACTTTGGTCACTGATATCATTGATGGTCAGGGTGGTTCAGCCATGCTAATAAAAATACTCAACCGGCTAGGTGCCTGTGCATCTGCTGATACTCTGTCTCGTTACATTCAGCACAAAAATAGTAACCGAACTGATGCTATTTGTGATTACCTTGGCACAGATAGTTTCACGATTGTCTCAGCAGACAATATTGACTTCTTGCATAGTTATGCTCGGGTTTCAAAAGGAAGTAAAAGCAGTACACATGCAACTTCTATACAAGTGGTTCAACCCCAACCTTCTCTTTCAGAACTCAGTATATGTGGTGAAGTGTGTGATACCAATATACTTGCTGTGGGTACACCCGGCTCAAAGAGAACTGGAGAAAAACCACCACCCATGTGTCTCCCACCCTCCAAAAAAAAAAAAAGAAAGCCACGTACAGGAACCGAGCAGTCTAGCCCTCAAACTTTAGATCAGCATGAACACATTTGCATACCCTCAGGTAATACCACTGTACACATTCAAAAATGTAAAAATCTTGATAATTTTTTCCCAAATTCCCAAGAAAGAATAGCACTTTCTGAGTTAAAGGAAGAAATGAATGTGTATATGCTTCAGAAGGTTGCCATTGCCAATAATTGCAATGATAAGTCTCTCCTCAACATTCAGGATTATTTTTCATGTACAAGGGCCACACACACAGAAAAATCACAAGTATATTTTTTGAATATTATGGATGCTGTTGCTGACAATAAAGATACCCTGATGTCAATGTTATTTGACCTACATGTGCAATTTATTGCATCCAGGCGGTGTGAATACTTGGTGGTTGAAGGTGATGCCAAATTATATGAAATTCTTCAATCCCTGAAAGTGGAATACGATAGCGAATTAAAATGGGTTGTGCCATACCCAGGAGATTGGCATGCACTTATGAACTATCAGAAGGCCCTAATGAAACCTTATTTTGATGCTGGTTTGAAGTCACTAGCAGAAGCATGCGGCTACCCAACAGCTTCAATTAAACATTGTAGCCAGTTCAAAAAAACCCACTTATTTATCATGGAAGCTTGGGAGGCTCTATATAGAATCATGTTGACGAAGTTCTTGGAATCAGGGTATGAAATCAATACAGCATTGCTTGATGATGTCATACAATCCCTTCAAGATGTTAAAGCAGAAACAAGAAATACGTTTCTTTCAGAATTTAACTGTATGATTGCTGATATAACCAACAAAGTACCACAATTTAGCAGAAAATTTGATGAATTTATCCACAAAATGTCAAGTTCGGATGATGTATGGAAGCTATGGTCTCAGTTTGTGTTCAGAGATGGCATGGCCTATATAAGTCTATTTCTTGCTATACGTAGTGGTGATTGGCACTTGCGAATAGCAAGTTTAAAAGAAATGGTTCCTGTGTTCACTGCATTTGACCATCCCACCTACCAAAAGCTAATTAGTCATCACATTGCTGATTTATTGGAGTTGCCAGATTCTATCATGGTAATGCTATCACAGGGAGCATTTGTTATAAACATAATGGGTAGGGAGTGGCACTCAGTCGCAATAGACGAAGGCCATGAAATGCTAATAAACAAGCAATGCAAAAATGCTGTGGTGAAACCGTCGGAAGATTATATGAAAAGAATGGCAACATACTTGACTTACCGAACCAGAACTCTTCAGAGGTTCAATGAGCAACTGTTCCCCCAGTCCTACAAGAAGAGAGATGCAATCCCCTCCGTGTTTACATCAAAACCTATGGATAAAAAATTTGAAAGTAATATCCAATCTCAAATAAAAGCAATGATTCAAGTTTCACTCTTGCCACTGACAGATGTCAACCGTGGTCTGATAAATGTTTTTAATGGCATTGAGGCTACAAATCAGCAACATCACGATCTCCTCAATTTCAGACATATTGGAGAAGAAGACTATAAATTACGGATAATGTATAGCATTCTCAAGGAACCAAGTGTGAAAGCACCAAATAGGAAAAAAGCATTGCAAACCTTCTCAATAAAACAAATAAAAACGGTTCGAGTGTCTCAACTTGAAAAAGATAAAAAATTACTTGTATCTGCTATGAAAAGAAAAATTCTTTTTTCACAAAAATTTGGGAAACCAGTAGAGAAACCAGAGGAACAACTACTAGAATATCCTCTTTCAATAAGTGATAGTGATGGAAATCCTCTCAAGGGGCAAAAATCATATTTAACTAAAGCACTACAAAGAAGATACAAAGATGCTAATCCTCCTATCATTACATCCTGCTTGCCATTAGGCTGGGTACCTCAGTGTTGTATTATTGAGGGAATGTTTCTGATTAATACGTCACCACTACCCAATCACTTCAATTTAGCCAACTATGGTAGCTTTTTACTAAAAAGATTCATTGTTTCCTATTGTAAGAAAGGATGTGCAGAGGTTCATGTTATCTTTGATTCCCCAGGTCGACTAGAAAATACACCAAAATACTTTGAGCAGAAATACCGAGACTCAAAAGCTACCATAGCAACTGATCATAAATGCACAGAGCTCACAGGAAGTACCTTGATATCTGGAAAGAAATGGAGGGAAAACTACCTCAATTGCAGAAAATGCAAAAGAAAATTAGTGGTATTCCTTGGTGATTACTTCCTTAAAAATTCTAGCACATACCTCAAAGAACATCAAAAGCTGTATGTAGCAGGCGCTTTTGATGGAGAAATTCAAGACACCGCATGGTTTGTCACAGAGAACAACAGCATCCAACCAGATCCCACATTCATTAGCAATGCTGAGGAAACTGACACCAGAATATGGCTACATGCAAGAAAGACAAGGAATACAAAAATTCTTGTATTGTCTCCTGACACTGACATCTACGTAATTGGCATATCTTTACAGTGTGCACAACTGAAAGACGTCATGGTACGCATCAGCAAACAGAATGCAAGAGAAACTGCTTTTCTTAGTTTGTCGGCATTGGTTAAAGCCTTAACAAATGACCCAGATTTAGGAAGATTAAACAAATCAGATATACCCCAGCTGCTCCAAACTATTTATGTTATGACCGGGTGTGACTATATTTCCTTCTTTAGTCAAGTAGGGAAGGCCACTTTTTTAAAATATTTCTTTCAGTATGCTTCATTTATAATTGACCAAGAGAACCCACATACTCCTGGCTCATTAATGCATACTAATATAACCAATGATGAATGGAAACATGGATTACTCTCCTTTCTTAGGCTAATTGGTACCGTTTATTTTAAAAAACATTCATCAGCTTTCGACGTGCAGTCTCCGGTGACACATTTCACCCAGTTTTGCAATCCATCTATTTCCACTGAAGAGCAACATTTCAATTGGTTAGAGAATATCAGACAAACAATCTGGTACCGGACTAAATTTGATAATGAAATGCTAGCGTCCAACCAGGCCCTTACTTTTCATTGGAAGAGATCTTGTTGGGTAGTACATATGTGGAAACAAGCCGATTCAAATTACATGATCCTTGAACCCATCACAGAGTATGGATGGACATTAAAAGATAGTCAACTAAAAATCAAGTGGGACACTGAAGACAATCTCAAGGCCATTAGAGAGAGAGTGACGACACTTACTAGGGGTTGCAAATGCCTTTCAGGCTGTCATACTAAAAGGTGTGGATGCATGAAGAAAAACCAATTATGTTCTGCTGGATGCGAGTGTACTCATTGTACTAACACCCACTCCAGTACCTCTACAACTACAACTGAATTACCTTCTGATGACCGTGATGACCTGGACGATGACCTGGACAACATCATGACCAGCGTATTTGGAGGGGACGACCATTATGAGACAGACCTGAATCAAGGAAGTGAGAATGAGGAGAGTGAATACAGTGATGGTAATGAAGAAGTTGAAGAAATTGACAGTGCAGGCACTGACAGTGATTACTAACTTACTAATTGTTAATAGTCATTGGACATACAAATCACAACATTATATTGTACAGTATTTTGTGTGACATTTTATTTTCAGACACTGGTTTCTATAAAGTAAAGCAATAATAATAATCACCTAGTATTAGCCCTTAACTAAATAAATTATTATATCGTGTACCAGTTTATTCCAGGAGATATTCTTGATCACACAGACAGAGTTCAGAGTCTTGAACTTGAACAGAAGACATAACTACTCTCGTAGAGTAACGTGCTAACACGGTAGACGCGTAAACACCACATATTTTGTAACCTCAGTCCCTTTCCGACAGTCTCCGGTGGCCATACCGCGCTTTGAGGAGCAATTAAACAGAAAAAGCTTTAGCTAAAGCTTCGCTGGATATGTCAACAACAAATGTGGAACTCAGGCTTCTACATTAAGTCATATAAAAATAAAATTCACGTGACCGTGGCGGTTGCGGAACAACTGCTAAGGTCTCAGTGATTTAAGATCGCTGCTTGAATATAGTAGTGGGCGGGCACCTAGACCACCGAACGTTGCCTATTTACGTCGCGTTTCCTTCGCTTGTACGTGTGTGTGGTGTGTTTATGTTCCGCGCGCTTTGAGGAGATCTGCCACGTTTCGGGAGAGTGTTAAATCCATGGCTAGGAGGCAAGGCTGGTCTAGATCCTTTAGAAGAGACTCGAAGTTACAGCAGTATTTCTTAGACCAGGTGGTACCTACAGGGAAGACCCTTGGAACAGGTTCATATGGCTCAGTACTAGAAGTAAGTGGAGTGCTCTAACTTAGCAGCTAAAGGAATGCTTGGAATAGCATGCCCTAGCTAGAAGTTTGCATTGGGAGGGTGGGGGAGGGAGGGTAGGATTTTGAAAATGCTTGAAAAGGCCACACCCACTTTTGTTTCCTTTGTTTATTCTTCTATAAATACTGCACCAAAGCTAATAACTTGTTCTGTGTCCCATATTTCAGTACTATAGGTTCATGGAACACTCGAGTAAAAAGCTGTAAACTGGTTGAGATATATCAGCCTTGTGTAACTAGGCTTCTGGCCACTACGATTGGGTAGGATTAAGTCTCAGTGTAACGTTTTGAAGCTTATGCATTAATTGTACCAAGTTCTCAATAGAAGTTTAAATCATTGTAGTTTATGCACACTATCAAATACACTCAATCCCCTCTGATCTCTTCGCCTCTGTTATGGGCACACCTAGCACTCAATTACTCAATTCTTACCTCACAAGTTTGCTAATTTGATGACCATTACCAATCATTCTCATTTATACACATCAAATAATCCTCTTTTTTATTACTGAAACTTAGCTTTGTTTAATTTATTTAACTGGTACATGATGGTATTTCAGGTAAAATATAGCAAGGTTTTGTGTGCTGCCAAGCGTATGCACGAACTATTACTGGATCCTGGGAATGAAGGAGTTGGAGAGACTGTAAACAGATATCAACGAGAATGTCAACTCATGGCAGGTCTCCGACATCCTAACATAACACAGTTCCTTGATCTGTGTTTCCTTGAGGGATCAGAGCTACCTCTGCTGGTGATGGAGAAACTAGAAATGAGTGTGGACGACCTCCTGGAGTGTGCCCCTAATATTCCATTTGCAGTCAAGATATCCATTCTTACAGACACAGGCAGTGGCTTAGTTTACTTGCATAGTCGAGGACCTCCAATAGTCCACAGAGACCTGACTGCAAGGAACATCCTCCTCACACCATCTCTGACAGCTAAGATCACTGACATGGGAAACTCTCGCATGGTAACTTTAAAACCAGCTCAGCTAGCCCAAACACTCTCAAAGAATCCGGGGACCACTGTGTACATGCCACCAGAGGCTCTCAGCGAGAGCCACAGATATGGCCCATCTCTAGATGTGTTCTCATTTGGACATCTTGCCCTCTACATACTCACACAGGTAAGACTAGCTTTACAATGCAACTTAAACTGTTAGTGCAAAGCTATTTAAAATTCAATTAATGATTTTCGTAGTACTCTATGTAAGTGTTTGTCTTAAAAGGTGTTATATCAAATAAAAGTTCACTAAAATTAATCCATGATGATGTTTATTGATCATTACTCAATATTATGTTTATTGAAGACTCTATTCAATTTTAATAATGGTAATCAATTGATTAATTTCAATTATTAGTTAGATATTTCCAGGAGAGCTGCTATTGGCTACACGTTCAGATCCACGCAATCCTGGTCGAGTTATTGGTCGCACTGAAGTAGAGCGTCGTGAAGTGTACATGAAGAAGTTGGAGGATCAGTTATTGAAGTCTCATCCTATTCTAGTAGAGATGGTGACTAATTGCCTGCACAATACTCCTCAAACAAGACCTACTGCTGAGCAACTACTGGAGACACTAACACCAGTACAGGATGCAATGGAGAACATACATGGAGGGAATCTGGGAAGGTCCATCAACATAGTCAATGTGTTACACATGAAGGAAACTAAAGAAAAGAATAAAAGAATAAAAGAACTCGAGGTATAGTTGTTATGTGAACCACTATCATTTGTTAAGTCTACCAAATAATTATTACAATAATTTCATTACTCTTCTTTGTCCAAGTTGAGTTGTCACACCAAACCTTGAGTGCATATTGAACATGCATGTCAAACAACATAGCTTAGCTATATATATAAACTTTGACCCTATTTTTTTTGTCATAACATATTATGTGATCAAACTATTTAGTAATTGTACGTGATGTTGGTGGTTGATTGTATGATTGAAACGTGAACTCCTCATTTCTGCATCAACATCTTAATGATATCATTGTGAAGACAATAGAAAAGATATTAAGGAGAGGTGATTAACTTCTGCTTAATCCCTCATCAATCAGGCTGTACTTCACAGATCACTATAGCAGTATTTTAAAGAAAAAAATCTAACTATAGTATAGTGGTGCTGAACACTCCCAAAGTGTCTCATATGTGTACTGTCCACGTTGCTTAATAAACTGCACACTTGACATCATGTCAGATTTCATCAGTCATGTTTCATCACATTTGGTTTTCACATCTTTACACCAAGGCGGGTGTTGGTAGTGATCAGTCTCTTGACAAATCCTGAAGAAGACCTGGTGGCAGCCTACCAGTATCAGGACCATTAATCCACACAATAACAGCTAACATGCAACAGAGGAGTCAAATGTTGTTTTTTTTAATTAATAACAACTTTTTTGGCTGTGCGCACACAAACACACACACAAGGAGTATAGTAGTGCACCAAAACAACTGATAAGCACAAAGTTAATAGACCTTGGTCAATTATGTGAGCAGTCAATAAAACTTAGTCACTTAACATTAATTGATACATACTACTGGTATTTTTTCATGTAACTTTTATCCTTTTATTTTAGTTACTGCAGATTGTACTTACTACTGAAATAAGAATTATGATGTTATAACACATCAACCTCACTTGTAGTGCACTCACTTACTACTGTTGTACATGTACACGCTGAGTTAGTAAATATGACTTGCGTTAAATATTTGGAATATATTTTTGTTTTTGGTTTTATTATTATTATTATTATTATTATTGTTACCTTTAATTACAAGACATTTACCTTTAGGCTTGTTGGTCTGCTTGGACTTAGTCACATTCTTCCTCCTGTCTCTTGAGAATTAAAAACAGGGAAAAAATTGTGATACCAAATTTACTTATTTGGTTATTGAGTACAATATAATAACAAGTGTGATATATCATTCATGACTTTTTTGTTGATACTCTCAAGTTTACTCGCTACATAAGCGCAACATAAGGGTTTAACATGAATGAATATTAAAGCACGATATATACATATGAAAGTAATATTTGTTCAATTATTCTGCGATACATCTTGCCAGTGAGAAACCTGTCAAAGGATGACTTACCAACTGCGCAACTCTTGCCGAATGCTGCCTCCCTTTAAACCTCACTGACAGAGTATCCCCAACTTCATTTTCACCCTGATAAATACTTTGACAGACACAAGAGACAGTATCCCAGTAAACCAGGAAGTAGTTCCCTATTAAAGCAATATTTAAATTTTAAATCAATTGTGTGGTAAACAAAAAAAAAAAAGAAGAAGCAGAAATATATTATAGCTAATAAAAAATGAAAAAAATAATTAACCAGACAAAAAAAATAAGACATAAAACAAAAAACAAAAACATAATTTTGCTATTGAAAAACAAACAAAAATATAATTCAAAACAAACACACACAAAAAAAAAAAAAGCAAAAAGATAGTTTAGCTATTTTCAGAAAAAGGCTTCCACCGTAGCTTTAAAATTTCCACCGTTTGCAACTGTTGCTCGCGAACACCGAAAATTGAACGAGCAAGTACACGCGCGATCGGTAATTAATATTGTCTCAAATTTATTGACCATTATGGCGTTTATTTGCAATGGTAAAACCGTTTTATTAATGTCGCACAACGCAACGGTACGGCCATACCGTATGCAACAAACAGGTGTATATGTGCCATTGTTTTACCGTTTTATTGGCAGTAGTAACTACCGTTCTACGGTACGGAAAAATTTATAACTTTATTTTGTCTCCTACTGTAGCTTCGCCAAACTAAAAATCTGCCGAATTAATGATACTTAAATACAGTAAAGGAAAGAGAGTCCACAATATATTAGTGCATATGGAAAAGGATCCACATTATAGTAGTTCAATATGGTAAAGGGTACACAATGTATTATGGAAAAGGTCCATAATAAATTAGTTCAATATGAAAAGATGTCCACAATGTATTATGGAAACAGGTCAACAATATATTAATTCAATATGGAAAAGGGTCCACAATATACTAGTTCAGCATGGAAAAGGGTTCACAATATATTATGGAAAGAGGTCCATTATACAGAAATAGATCCACAATATACTAATTTAATATGGAAAAGGGTCCACAAAATATTAGCTCAATATGGAAAGAGGTCCGCAATATACTAGTGGTGTGCTTTAGCACAAATGGCGAGCGAGCTGATCGCATTTAAGTTCAAATTTGAATGCTATATTATAGCTGCTATTAATATTTATTTGTCAGTCAAATGTTTTTATCACTTCCTGGGTTCGATTCCCAGTGGTGACCAAATATTTTTAATTCTGTATTGTTTAAAAAACCTGTGGAAGAAAGAGAATACATTTAAATGTTTTTGTTTAGTTTATTTGTGCTATTCTACTACACTTTTCCATACACACATACTTGTTTACTTGATATACGAGCACAAGACTTACATTGTATTGTCTTCATGACTTGACTATTGGACAAAGCATTGCCAAAAGGTTAGCAATCAAATTTCCTAGAATAAAACCGGTAATATAGCCGCATTTCCAAAGTATGCTTCAGTTGAAAATGCTCCACTCTACTAGAACTCATAGTAGATATAGCTTTAAGTGATATTCTCAAAGTGACTTGACTATTGGACAATGGATTTTAAAGCAAGAATGGAAACTGTCACATAAGGTGTACAGCTATGACAAACAGCACTTTTAACAAAGATAACTTAACCACTGCCACTTTGCTTGCCAAATTAGCTCAATATGAAAAAGGGTCCACAATACTTCAATATGGATAAAGGTCCACAATATATTAATACAATATGGAAAAGGTCCACAATATATTAGCAATAAGGGAAAACACGTACATAGTATGTTTGCTCAACATGGAAGTATCACCTAAAAGCGTTAAAAAAAAAAAGTGAAAAAAAGAATTAATGAGAAAATACTAAGTATGTAATATACAGAAAATTTTCAGAGGGGGGTGGGGGAATTTAGATATATATATTTTTTTGTATGTGTGACTAAATCTTTTATTTAATCAAGAGATACTTCTGTCACATAGTCAAATTCATCATGCCAGGATGAAGATAATGAAATCTAGCAATTCTGCTGTGGTGTAGACCTAACCTCAACTTCCTCCATGCACAATGAACACTAACATTATGCATTCATTTCTGTTCTTCTCATGAGACAAACAACCCCAAATTAACTTGCTCTTTCCCTCCTGTCTATTCTCACATTTTATGTACGTTAGAGCTGTATCACACTTACACCACAGGCTGTTGCTGGCAGGTTTAGTATATGTGACCGTCTATAGGAAAACCGGGCACAATGCGGCGTGCGTAAATATCGAGAAAAGATCGATCGATTTCTTAAAAATGTATTGTTTCAAGCCGATGGAAGGGAATGGTTAGGTCTATTATAGTGGGAACGACTTAAGCTACGACGATAAAACTTGGAGAGCTCAATATCTGGATGCCGACAACTCTGTAAGTGCAAAAAAAATATTTTCGGGCACAAAGCTGGTTGCATCACTGCACCCTGGGTGACTTAGCTTAGAGGAACAAGTGTGGCCCTTAACCACAATCCCCTATACGCTGAGACTCATCCTAAAGAAGATTCTAGTGGCAGCTACCCAGTATTAGGACATCAACATCCAATACCACAACCTAACCCCCACATTGTAGAACGGGTTGAACTCCAGTTTGTGTGTGTGTGTGTGACAGCCCTATCACTCAATAACTTCAAAGTCACACATTTAATATACCACATTATGTGCCTAACATCCTTATCAGATTTAAAGCAGGCAGTTGACAAGATTTATTTCAGGAGGCAAGGGGAGGGGAGAAGAGGGGGCTTTTCCCCTCAATATTTTAGAATCAAATAAACTAGATCACCCCATAGGTGTGGACAATCAGCAGTATCTGAGCACATCCACCCTACTCTAAAAAATACCGCTTAAGTTTATTGAAAACTACGTGTAAGAAATAGTAAGCTATTATGCAACCAGCGAGTTATAATCACATGATTATTACCAGGGGCAATTCCTGCTTGAGATTAAGAAAATTGCATCGCTTAAATCAAAATGACTGCACTGACCACCACCACCAGTTAGAGCTGGCAAAGATAGGAAACCCTTTACCAAATCCCCCAGTAGTACAAGGAGTAATTCCTGCTGTAAACCTACAACGAGATGATCGCAAAGCTTAAAAACAACTTTTATTGATAATTGAAGTCCTAAACGAAAATTTTGATTCTATTAAGAAGCTAACTTTACAAAGTGCTGCAGTTTAATGTGTAGCTATGTTGATGCATAGATGGCTGCCTACTTCGAGAAATTATGTTGACAGAGTGAGTGGAATGAATGAGTCAACGAATGACAGGATGACTGCTGTAACTCCTCTGGAGCACATTGAGGGTTAACTAACACAACACACGGCTGTTTCACGTAAATGACTCCGCGGAAACTTAATCACACCCCCAGAAATTTTTTCCTGGATCAAATTTCCCTGGCAACCACAGTAGCAACCAATGAACCAGGAAATGCTATCCCATTTTTAACAGGTTACGTAAGGCAGGAAGCGGTGGGCAATAGCCATTCTATCAGCCCCAAATTTTCTGTGCCTTTCCAATTAAAGAGCAAAAAAATCTGACCAGTGGTGGCGCCAATACTTAGTTCTCTTCCAGATAGGTTATTTGCTTTAGCACTAGAACTTTGGAAGCGCTTCAGGAAAGATGATTTGGATGAGTGAAAAAGGTAAGTATTTCCAATATTTGTGACTAAATCCCTAGGTGCAACTTTTTTTTTTAACAGAACTACAAGCGATGAAAAAGAGTATGGTTAATCTGGTTCCCCCTTAAAAAAAATAAAGAAATCAACTCAAGCATCAAGCATCACTGTCACTATCACTGCTACTGCTGGTGTTCTCTCCAGATTTAGACTTTTTCTTCCTCTTCTGTGGAGGTGGTCTGAGGCAGTTGAGGGAAGGATCAGATTCAAGAATATGTTCTTTAACTATATATTTCATTCTCTCCACCTCATCAGGAATACTCTGGTACACTCTGTCTAGCTTCATCATATGGGCATGAATTGCTTCTGCCCCTTGCTCCCCCATCAACCCAAAGCCAAGCCTCCATCTTCTGAACCATGGAAGGACATGATCCTCAAGAATGTGCATCTTCGGGATCACTGTAGCAAGAGGGAAACTTTTCCGGTAGAACTTCAAAAAATTGACGATGTTGGTTTCTAAGAATAAATAAAGAGGTGTATATGGACAGGGATTACTAACTTATATGATTATTACCAAGCTTGACTATTTCCTCATCAGACATGTGATGGGATGAGTTATATCCTCGGTGACACTGACCAAAGAGAGAAAAGGCTTCGGAAAAGGTGTCCGCGACCTGGTTGGCTTCTCCCAGGACATTAGGATGTGATGAAGCCACTTCTCGTAAGTTGCTGCAGATGTAGGTGATGCTGGCAGGCTGAAAAAATAATATGTTTAGGTATGTGTCAAACTTTCAGCAGGTCTACCTTGAGCAACTTATGGACGTGGTTGCCAATAAAGGTCCCTCCATGGTATGCTTGTCGCTGTACCCTGAGTTTCTGGAGACACTTGTCCAACGAGCTATAAAATATGCCTTGGGAAATGTCTAACTTAGACTTCAGGGTACGTTCACAGTCAGAGATTTCTGTGGTCTGTTTTTTTTAAATTAATGACATGCATTACAATACATTTACATGTATACAGTGTTAGGTACCTTGTCGCTGATAGACTGCTGTGCTATAGCCAAATCCTCCCTCAAACTCTCACACATGTCACTAGCGTCATCTGCAGTGAGAGTGTAGAAGGTAATCATTTCAGTGACCACCTTGGCATAATTGTGTTGAGTGTCCAACTCTATTCTCATCAAAGACAACTTCTTGAGGGTAGCTGTATCAAATGGAGAGTTGGAGGCAGTGTCTACATAAGCCATGGCCAGTTTGAAGTCGAGTTCACTGCAGGCATCTTCCAACAGGTTCCACAGCCGATTGAAGATTCCCAAAGACAAGTGAAGGCCAGGTATGCAGACCTGTTAGTCAAATCGAAAATAAGTCAGTTGCTTTTAAAAAGGTTTTCTTACATTGTCTAAAGGAATGTCAAGGATGATCTCCCCAATGACGTTGTTATATTCCTTGGCCAGGCTCCGATTCCCATGGCCTTGAGAAGTGAATCTGGCATAGTCAGCCTTGAGGGAGTCCAAAGATCTAGCTGCATAAGATCCCCGTTTATCTTTCGGTTCAGCTAATTTCGACCTTGTAATGAGACACCATAAACAATTGTGTCGACCTATAGGTAAGTTGTGTAAAATGTGTTACAAAAATAATATGATGCTGATTGAGCTTCATTGTTGTTTCATAGCACGTACCACTGGCACCACTAAGACCGTACATACGGCAAAGGTACTCGTAGTCGCCAGACAAGAAGAGTCTGACAGTACGATGTCTAGAACAAGTGAGACATTTTTCTGTAATATTAAGACGTGACTTTTTTTAATTTTTTACTTGATGTTCATCCCCTGTGCTTCTATGACATGTTCCTTGAACATGTTCAGGGCTGTATGCAGGTTGGTGGTAGTGTCTCCGGCCTTGAACACTGACAGCAAGTCAGTACCCTTCATTGAGTTGGGGTGTTTGGTGTTCACCAACTGAAGGTTCATCTTGAAGCTGCCACGCCCCTTGTCGCCTCCAAGCTTGACCCAAAGCTCATCTGAAGGTATTGCACCCTTGTGCCAGGTCAATCCAGCAGTTGATCTGGATAGTAACAACTAGTATGTGAAAGTTTTGCATTCTGTTTTTTCCGCAGACATTTAATCAATTAGTCAGGATGATAAAGGAATATGCATTATTAAGGAAATTAGTAAGTGGTACCTACAATGGATATTTTTAAATATACCTTTCATGTTTGTCTACTATATCTGCTATAGCAGCAATCAGGTTTGGTCGATAGACAAAGGGGACTTCTCGCACCACTTCTTTTCCGTGCTCTTCGAAGCTAAAAGCACCTCGCTCTGCCACCAGATTCTCTCCTACGAGGTCCTTTGCTATCTTCCTCTGCTGTTGCTCACTGGCTATAGAGACGTTGAAAGCTTTGAACCATCTGTGAACACATATTTAGGGAATCAAGTAAGTAAGTGTATTTTCGCTTCTATTACCTTCTCAATACTCTCAACTTATTCCATGGCAGAGCCAGATCGGCTTTCATGGCCAGTGCATCAGTAGCTGGAACTGAAATTGGAAGCTGGGCTTGATGGAGAAGATTTTGTCTGTCACCCTTAGACATTGCCATCACCTCAGCACTTAGCTGTGAAGTACTGTCACCACAGCTTGCAATTTCCCTCACTGCACTCAGCGTCCTAGTCCGATTGATAACTGTCTTAGCACATGCCCCAGAAGTTTCAATTCTGCCAGCAGGGACTTGCACCAAGGTGATGGGCTTTTTTATATTTAAAAGTACAATACATAATTAAAAGCTACATATATATTACATAACAGCACACCTGGCCTCGGCTGCTACCAACTTTAAGTACAGGTGGAGATGACGAGCTACTTTCTCCTTGGTTCAAGAGACGCTTCACTAAGGAGTGTGCAGCCTTGACTTCTGCTGGAGTTGCAGGGGATGTTGAAGGTTTAGCCAACACGTCCTTCAAGGTAACCTTGGATGGTGATTCCAGATTATGGCGGAAACTGTTACATTTGCTGTCACAATGTTTCATGTAATCCTGTAGCCTTACTGCACCACCACACCCCTTCGCACATTTCACTAAAAGATCGTGGACCAAGGACATGAAGAGTGATGATGGGGGGCGAACTGTCTGACTAGTGAGTGGATGATCACTACAGCAAGGGCAGTTGACAGAACCTGAGGCTTGGATTGCCTTGCAACAACATGCTGAACACACCATGCTGTTGCATGAAAGCTCGATTGGCTGAAATGCCACCTTCTGGCAAAGAGAACAGAGCAGCTTATTTATATTAGGTGAGTGGAGGAACTGTGGGTCTTAATTGTCTGGTAAAGGACTCGGTGGGGCGACAGACCGAATGTGGTGCATAACTGCTTTAGGTGTCTCTCCTTCAGGTCTTCCTCTTCCTTTATTCTTCTTCTTATTCTGTCCCCCACCCTTTGACACTTGTTGAAAGTGTAAGCAGACCTGGTATTAATAAATTTCAATTGAACACATCAAGGTTGGATTATTTTCAGCAGGTCATGTTTTATTTAATCTAATACCAGGGAATTTTATTAAACATATACTCTTTTTTCCCTTCAATTTCATAATTATGAGTGACAGAGAAGAGAGGGGAGAGGGTATCAATAATAATAATCAGTAGATAGTCTGTGCAAGAGAAGGAAAAGGCCAGTTGTTGTTGTTGTTTTCTTTAAATCTATTGTAATTGGGTAGATAGTCAGTCAGTTAGAGATGGGATGGCAATATATGTCAGTCAGAGATGGGATGGCAATATATGTCAGTCAGAGATGGGATGGCAATATATCCCTATCACTCATTTCCTTCCATCCCATTCCCAAGGGAGAAAGAGAGATTGAGGAGGAAATTTTTTAAAAATAATTTAAAAAGAGCCTCATATTTTAGTATTTTTTAATGTATTTTATTTTATCTTTTTTTTGTACCTTTGATTAACAAATAAACTGTTCCAGAGAGGGAACTTTTTTTTATAATTCATTGTGAATGGATAGATAGTCAGAGAGAGATGGATTGGCAATATATTCCTGTCACTCATTTAATCCCATCTCAAGGGAGAAAGAAAATAATTGAAAATGAAGGGAAAGAGTGTCACTATAATTTAATTTTTTATATTTAACCTACTTTGCAGCCTTCCTGATGTGGTGACCATTCCTGTGCAATGATGGAATGGAAGGGTAGTCCCTCCTTCGCTGCAAGCTTAGCTCTATGGAACAGGGAGTGGCACAGGTTGCAGTACCACTGGGGAAACACGGCACAGTCTTCAGTAGAGACAATCATGACTCCAGCATAAGCTGCAATGTCATCAGCATGCTCTCTGCAAGAATAGACAGGTTGCTGTCTCCCCTTAGCCTTGTTAAGTCTGTTTCCACAGATCCTGCAATGCTTTTGCAGCTGTTGTTGGTGGAATTCCATGGAACTTGCCAATTTTATTTTTTCATTTTTGTGAACACAAAAATAAGTTGCATTTCCTAATGTTATTGATGGTTTATTTTGATGCATACACTACTATCTTACCTTAGTCTCAATGTCTGAAGCGCTTCCTGACAGTGAGTAAACAACCCACAAACAAGGCCTATCTAACCAGCTGAACTTCACGTGGTTGACCTATCTGGATAAAGGTGAAGCGCACTGGCTTGTGGTACCAATCCCAGTTGCGTGGTAGAATTGGAATGAACCTTTAAGGTCATTACTAATGGTATCTAGTGGCAGGAAGTATCTAACTTGGTTCCAGTATGAAATATGAAGCAAGGAAAACCAGGAATTTGTGCAACCAAATCCCAAGAGATCATGAATATATTAATGAGCATACCGGAAGTTTTCTACGCGGTAACAATTAACCGTTAAGTTTCTATTAGTAAAACAGCCGTGAACAGTCTCTTTCACTATTCAGTGCCTTTCATTAGAATGAAAGATAGTAATGTGGATTTTGCCTGGATGTGGTAATTTTGAGGTTATAGTGCTAATCCAGCACCAGATCTTTGAATGGAAGTGTTAATAGATGCTCACAACCACTCATTCGTACTTTGAACCACAGGTTTCCATGGACTACCTTCAGGATTCTTACTGACTAAACACAAACACCCTTGCTACAAGGATTGCTCCCTGACCATGTTACACAACCCATGCACACACACACACATACACCATTCAGACAGCCCTATCACTGACGTTTAATATGTAGCCACCAACACATGTATTGGGATCATTAATCATGTGTAGCTAAAAATCAACAGGCATGTTTTTACCTCTACATTACGATGTCAAAAATGCAATATAATTATTACTTTATAGTCTTACTACCATTTATAATTTCCTTTTCTTAGGTTACGAACATTTAGTTATGAGGCAAAAAATGGAATTTAACATTGAGTATTATTGTAATAACAACGCCCAATAATCATACCTATCAATCCCCAAAATTATTGTTGTGCTTGCCTTCTGAATGTTCATGTCCTTAGCAACGTCCATTGATTATTGTCATGTCATCTCTGCATCACATAGAGATATTAGATAGTCAATTATATCTTACAATCAGTGACAAAATTTCGCTTCTACCAAGTCGTGGTGAAACACACTGAAAAGTTTTAATTTTCAGTAAATTAGTCAGGGCTTCATACAGAGGGGGGAGGGGGCCCTGGAATTCCCCCCCCCAAGAGAAAGTTTCCCTCCCCCCAAGAAATCTGAATTTATTATAAACGGTAACTCAAAGCAAAATTCTTTCTTATTATTAAATAACGTAGATCAAAGCACAATTCTTCTATTTTTTGTTGGAAAATCACTAGAACTGCATGAAAGTTTACAGCCAAAAGCTTAGGGCACTCAATGGGTAATCTCATGGGCCGACCAAGGTTTTGGTCAGTGACACTGTTACGTATAAGGGGCTTCACATAGCTGAAAGATCTTTCAACTGATGCTGTTCCAACTGGAAGGACGAGGATTATGTTCAATGCTTCTGAAATCATTCTGAAGTGTAACAGTGGATAAAGCAGCTCATAGCATTACCCCTCCCCCTAATTTGAGGACCCACACCTGCCTCTGTCTGTGGCAGATTCAGTCACACGCTATCCTAGGCAGGAATAAAAGCGTTCCCATCCCCACTCCCCCCACCTCCCAGAAAAAAATCCTGTATGAAGCACTGTTGGTAATTCACACTTTATATCTTGAAATCTCGATTTGTTTCCAAATCTTAATGTGAGGCTACTAAGTCCACCCAAAAAAATTTGTTCACACACTTGGGGGTCTGAGTACTACACAAATACAACTAGTTACTGTTTGAAACCAAACACAAGAACTGCTGCTATAGTAAAAACTGAGAAAATTCTTAAAACTAAAAATAAAATCATATGCATATAAATAATATTGTACCATAGTAAGTTCAAACGGTCCAATCATGCCACACTTCAGTGAAGTGCCAAATCTACCCATAAGGGGTCCTGCACCTTCAGGCTCTGAAGAATTCCTCTTCTTGGGAGGCATTCTACTGCTCTGTCTGGCTTTGCTGCTTTCTACCACCACTGACGATAGTTTCACGTAGCCAGACCCTTTACCTAACAGCTATGCTTGGAAAGGGTCAGATGGGATTAGTACATAGTACCAATTCAAAAAGGAATGTATAATCTTTCACCGGTTCTCCGCGGTTAAGCCCTTATGTAATATAAGGTGTGCCATAACTGCCTTATGGCACTTATTGGTAGCTATAAGGTACAACGTACTAGCTTAGCTTTTAACAGTGGTGTTATTATTATTGTCACAAAATCGCCTGTCTTTTTTTTATTTTTGTTTTTTGTTGCTGTCAATATCAAAGAGCAAAGTTTTTTTATCCTACAAGACCTAAAATTACTCACCCTACAGTCTTTTCATGAATCCTAGTGCTTTGCACCTTATTTGCAGCAAGTTCCACTGCCCAATTCCAGTGCATACCCGGAAGTCTTAGGACAGTGAAAGAGCTGATTGAGTGGCTGCTAAACCACACCACCGGAACCGCAACTTCCCCTTGAGATCTGGAGGGTATTGAACTGGAACCATGTACTAATGCAACCAGACCCTTTCCCAGCGTAGCTGTTACGGTGGCTACGCGACACTGACGAAAGACAAGTAGACAAATTTTGGATGCACCAATAGAAAAGCAACTGACGAATATATATTTTACTTGTACTTCTTTCAACCCTTTACCTAACAGTCATTCCGCAACCAAACCGGAAGCCAGACGTTTTGTGTACGATTTTATTTTTTGACCATTCCTTACCGCCAAAACCCCGCGAAATCTCGCCTAGATTTTGGTCAATTTCAATTCTATACAAACTAGCGAATGAGCGTACAGCACTGCTGGTTTGAGTCGTATTATTTTCTGCATATTCTAGGCTTGTACTGAGAACAGAAAACATTCGTTTATCTAAAGTATAACTCCAAATCTAGCAACTCTATTACATGCCCTGAATATTTGACATCCTCACAAAATTGGTGAAAAAAAATTTTCGGACACACCCCCAGCTACCACACCCACCTTACTAAAATTGCATAACATGCTTGAATGACCAGAACAAGTATTACCTTGTGCAGCCAGCTGGAAAAGTCATAAACTTTTACCCAAGTTTGTGGTTATTCGATAAAGCCAAGTAACCAGATTTCATGGTAAGACTAAAGTATCTATGGCTTCCACTTAAAACAATTAATACAATACATTAAATCCCTCAGGAAATATATTCAAATTGACCCTCTATCTGGTTGTTGGTGGTATATCAGGTAAGATGACATTGAAACAATAAAAAAAATCATTATGAAATAACACAATAAATCAATCCTTTGCAGTGTAATGACTGAATCACGGAGTGGTAGAAGTCTCGCCACAGCGTCTTCAGATGACAGCAGTTCCCAGGTAGTTTGCTTTTTCTGTAATGGCTCCCATCATAACATGAGCAGTCCCATGCAGTGGAAGAAAGAAACTGCACGGACATTTGCCTTGTCATATCACATCCCACAAGAGGGTGTAGTATGTCAGGCATGTAGGAAGGACATAACACGAGTGCTTGTTGACAGCAATCATGTTCCTCGTTGGTCCAAAACGTGTCACAAAAGAGAGTGCTGCATAAAAGAGTGCAAAAATATTGTATTTGTGTCACTACATAAAACCACTACAGAAGATCTTGACAAAGTGCTCCAAGCTTTGGCTTTAGAGAGTTCAATTTCTACTCTACCCATGCCACTGTGCAAACAGCATTATCATACAGTGTACAATCAACTACACCCCACTCAAACCCACTGCAGCACATGCAAGGTATCACTAAGACATTCTAGTCCCAAACCATGCCCTCAACCATCAACAATCGAAAACTATTTAAAAACCAATACTGGCTTTCAGGGTTGCATTGCAGAAAATGATATGGTATGTTACACTTGCTATCGATCACATTTGTTCATTTTGAGACAGTGCAAAACTGTTAGTACAGACAAAGATCTAAGAGAGTGCATTTCTATGATAGACAAGAAAAAGCATACTATTCACTCTATTAAAGATCTGATTGAGGCAAGTATGGATAGAGTGATAGCTGCTGTTGGCAGAGAATTACTGGAAAGAAATGCCTTGCTGCTTCCTGATGTATATGACTGGTTCTGCCTTTTTGCCAATGAGCAGTCACACCACTTGAAAGATGTTGATACATTGAAACTGACTACATCATCTAATATTCTCAGCAATCTAGTCGCTACATTAGAACACCATATTACATATTGTTGCAAGACAAGAAAGTATGGCACACTACTCTACAGGCCCCAGACAGACCTGACAGAGAACCTAGCCAAAGCTTTGTGGAAGCTTCGTCAAAAGGACAAGAACTGTGCGACTACCTCTGATGCATTCAATACTACTCACAGCTCCCAAACCAAAGACAACACACAAGTGTTAAATAATTTGAATTCATTAGCATGCTCGCATATCAACACCTATCTAAGACAATACAAAAAAGACAAGTTTGAGCTATCAACTCTTACAATAGATGAACAAATAGACAAAATTGACCCAATGCTATGGGAGGCAATACAGATCTTAACAAGATCTACGTCTGAAAAATTTGGAGTTACGACTTCTTCACTTTCTAAACACACTAAAAAAGTGCGAAGATTTTTCATTTTTTGTGCTATGATGTTTTGTATCAATGACGATTACACAATACCATTGCATACTTTGGTCACTGATATCATTGATGGTCAGGGTGGTTCAGCCATGCTAATAAAAATACTCAACCGGCTAGGTGCCTGTGCATCTGCTGATACTCTGTCTCGTTACATTCAGCACAAAAATAGTAACCGAACTGATGCTATTTGTGATTACCTTGGCACAGATAGTTTCACGATTGTCTCAGCAGACAATATTGACTTCTTGCATAGTTATGCTCGGGTTTCAAAAGGAAGTAAAAGCAGTACACATGCAACTTCTATACAAGTGGTTCAACCCCAACCTTCTCTTTCAGAACTCAGTATATGTGGTGAAGTGTGTGATACCAATATACTTGCTGTGGGTACACCCGGCTCAAAGAGAACTGGAGAAAAACCACCACCCATGTGTCTCCCACCCTCCAAAAAAAAAAAAAGAAAGCCACGTACAGGAACCGAGCAGTCTAGCCCTCAAACTTTAGATCAGCATGAACACATTTGCATACCCTCAGGTAATACCACTGGACACATTCAAAAATGTAAAAATCTTGATAATTTTTTCCCAAATTCCCAAGAAAGAATAGCACTTTCTGAGTTAAAGGAAGAAATGAATGTGTATATGCTTCAGAAGGTTGCCATTGCCAATAATTGCAATGATAAGTCTCTCCTCAACATTCAGGATTATTTTTCATGTACAAGGGCCACACACACAGAAAAATCACAAGTATATTTTTTGAATATTATGGATGCTGTTGCTGACAATAAAGATACCCTGATGTCAATGTTATTTGACCTACATGTGCAATTTATTGCATCCAGGCGGTGTGAATACTTGGTGGTTGAAGGTGATGCCAAATTATATGAAATTCTTCAATCCCTGAAAGTGGAATACGATAGCGAATTAAAATGGGTTGTGCCATACCCAGGAGATTGGCATGCACTTATGAACTATCAGAAGGCCCTACACTGTAAAAACCGGGGTGTTTAGTTACACCCTGAGTGGGGTGTACTGGAACACTTTTTTGCATTGGGGTGTATTGTTACACTCATAGGGTGTGCTGTTACACTCACACTGCGAAACACTCTATGATTATACCAAAAAGAGTGTATTTTTGTCAGGAATAATAGGTAACACCCTTTCAGGAATACTTTTTTTACATACAACATTTTATAATGAACCTGCTGACTTATAATAATTTTCTGTTGGTTTTGTTTTATTTGTTGTTTCATTGCAGCAATAAAGGCATGCTGGTATAACATGGAGCTGTGGATGAAGAACATAAATATTCATACTCGTTAACTGTTGTACTGTGCCAAGTATATTTTATTCATTTGATCACAAATAAACTGAGAGTCATTAAAAAAAAAATATTTACTAGCCAGTCAGAGGGAGAAATGGTGAGCTTTAAGTTCTACAAAAATGTGACTTGGTTTTCTGCAATTTGATAGCCTCTCACCACACTCCACACTGCTTGAAGGTGCTCGTTTTAACTAATTGTTTTAGTTAACTTCTTGCATTATATTATTAAGCAAAATTAGAAAGCTAGGAACTGTAACATGGCTGATGATTAATTGAAGAAGAATCCCTCATAAGCGCAAGCATATCCAGTGTGCATACTACTGCACAGTTTTATAACCGGTGTAGTTTTTTACTTGATCACTCAGGTCCTTCCAGAGAAAGACACAATTAGATAGTGACCCCACCTTGAGTTTATAATGTCCCTCCAACGGCATTGATGAAAATGTAGCTACGTTAAATATTTGTTAGGCTATGTACTGTTGCGTAGACATAGGCCGCTCTGTGCATCTTGAACTACCGCCCTCAGGCCCTAAGTACTTCGCTGCGCTAGACGCTGGACCATTAAAAGCAGCCTCGCAAAGATACTGCATTTTCTCATGGAAAACCCTTTTCCAATTACGTGTAGGTAAGTATCGCCGGGTTAAATAAGTTTAAAACGCTTTACCATAATAAGTAAAACTCTCGACTGGAAGTGGTCGTCTAAACTATTGTTGCGCGCTATAATAAGTCTACTGATTCCTACTACGGCTACGCTACTGTGTCTTGGTGAACTTTAAGGAAGCTTCGCTGTCCCTACCCTGGCTTATGCTTCTGGGGTAAGTAGTTTTATGGCTAGCGGTCAGTGGGTTTCTAAGTATTTTAGCTGCACGGGGTCACCCAGGTCATTTTTTTCCCCTGGTGAAGTTGTGTTTCCTGAACAATTTTTTCTAAGCTATGTATAGCTACTGTATGAATTAATTAATTAATGAAAGTAAACAGCAAGGGTGGCCTGAATTATGATAGTGATATTTTGTGGTAGTTTTAGCTATATATTATGACAAGGGCTCGTCAGTTTGTTTGTTCCACAGTACTCTTGAAAATTTTCATTTCTTTGTGAGAAAGTGTGGGTGCATGTTGGAATGGTTTCTAGTTACTGAATTGTTCCAAAACATGCTCCACCAAAATTATCCTCACTCATAGTTTTTCCCATGGCCACCCTAACATCCTTTAGTGTGCTCCTGGACAATGAAGGGGAGATAATTATTGCATACAACTCAACGTATTATTATATTTTCTACTTTGTTTTAAGCCCATGGTTTCATGCGGGTTATGGGAGCCCTGGGATTCCCACCCTAATTTTTTTTACCCCTTCTGAATTTATTTCAATGTAAGTTATGAAAAAAATGTAGGAATTTGTAGTAGTTTGTCGAAGTTTTCGTGATCATGACTTCACCATTTTCATGTGGCTAAACGGTTTTTGTGACTTTACAAATCTTTCTCTTATCTCTCTCTCTCTCCCCCCTCCCCCCCCCCCAGTGAAAATCGTGTATGAAATGAAGTCCTGTCATTCTAGTTCATGCAATTCTGATAAACTTCAGTGAAATCATTTTACTTATCTGCTTATTCTTCATTGAGCTGTTGTTGAAGGACTTTTTCAGATTGCCCATTGCTTAATTATGGTTTAAACAGTTTATTAAGTGATTATCCGTTTTTATTATGTATCTCTGAGGCAATGTCAATAAATTTGTCAGTTCTCTAAGCGTACAAGTGATAATATCACAGCTTCAGAAGCACAGTGTCATATTAGCTTGTATAACCAGGTTTCGTGCCAAGGTGGTAGGGGCACCCTGAAATCCCCCATCTCTTCCGAGCCTTAGTTCCCCTAGAATTTTAATTTAGTAAGCTACAATAGCTATAAGCTTTAATTATGTGACAAAGCACATGTTAGTATAAGGTATATACACTTTCACATAGGCATGCCCATCAAAGCAGTATGGGTTTCCAAAATGAGACTGGCCAAGTACACCAGTGTTTCCCACCCCCAGCGCAGAATCCAGTATGACACCCTGATAACTTAGTCATCATATGCTTTTTCTGAAGTAAGAGTATGTTCTTTCCCCAATTTCTAATGTCACTATGAAGCATTTGTGCATATGTCAGCTGATGTTGTGAGAATAGGGAACAAGAATTTTCTTCTGTTGGCCAAATATATTGGCTTCCAGTATTCAGATGTGCAGTGATGGAAGAAAAATGTCCATTTTTCACATGCAGTTCATAGAATAAGACTAGGACAAGTCATAGGAGCTATGACAACCACTAAGGTCATAAGCAACTTGGCATGATACAGTATAGTATTGATGACCATTACCAAATGCAAGTCGTATGACCTCATAGAGGTAGTTGCAGGTCTTATAAGTCACGATGTGGATTTGGGACTGGTAGACAGTTAATTTGCTAATTTTTTTCAACAGACAATGTTGGTTAGCGATTGTTGTTGTTTTTTTGTTTGTTTGTTAACCCTAAGCGCGTATGCGCAAGAGGTTTGTAGTAGTTTCCCTGTCAGTCTGTCTGTCATGCTCTGATTTTGGAGATTACTGACAATTAACTGTGATTTAGGTATGAACTAAAGAAGATTAAGGTCCTTTTATTGTGCTACTTTTTTTTAATTTGGGGCTCATTGTTGATAAAACGTGAAGCTTTCAGCTCCACATTGGTACCAGCTGGGTAACTCCCCCTAGCGTCACGTCATAATCACTTGACTTCTTGCAGCCCGCAGTGTAGTTTGCTTTATGCTCAGGGAAGTTAACCGATGGATTTGAATGAAGTGAAGTTCACATTGAAAAATTATAACAGTGAGTGTTTCTGGCTAGTTTAGCTTCTCTTATGAAGACAGCATTCCCATGTACTATTTTCATTACTTGAGCTATATTGATGCCTCATTAAAATAGCTAACAGATTGCTTTGTTCTTTTTGAAGGAGATTATATTATTATAATAGCTAGGTAATGTTTAATAGCACTGAGGGTTCGCAGCTTTGCTGCTTCATTTGTTTTGTTTTTGTTTTGTTTATTATTCTTATTTAAAGCTTATCTGTATTATATAACCAGTACACAATGTTTTTTGTACGGTAGTGAAGAGGTGGTGTAGTTTCACTGACCATACACACCCTTCCTTCTGCTGGGGGGAAAGGCATTATACTTGTGATGTGCTTCAGTAAAAAAAATTGACATATAAGGTCAAAGGGTAAAATTCATCTTTATAAAATCATCATGCACAATTTGTTTGAACAATTTACACAGCCGACTTTTTTAAATTAGCGTACAAGCAAAACAAGGTTTTCCAAGAAATTATTGCACTGTATACATCCTAACTCTATATAAGACTTGCTTACTAACAAAAGAAACAGGAAGGAACCTAAGAAGCTTAACACACAAAGCAGCAAATGTATATTTATTGTTTGTTCTTAGCTAGTCAGCACATGTAACACACAACACTCTCACATGCACGCGTTCACTGGATATACCAACACAAGATATACATTGTAGTCTCTTGGTAGCTTGGCATGTTGGGCAATGGATTTTCAAGTACAAACAGCGATGACAAACAGCGCGTTGTTAACCAAGGTAACGAATGAACACAACAAATGTGAGTCAAAGTACAAAAGTTACATACATGCGTCCAAGCATATATGATTTATACAATCATATATCCCTGATTTTTTGTGTTGTCCCTGATAGTGTCTCGCTCGCTACCAATTATTGCAGATATAATTACCACGGTTGAGCTTTGTATGTGTGTGTATGTGTGTGTGTTTGCAATTGCATGACTTTTAACTTCATTCTCATATTCTACCACTGCTCTGCATTTTATCACGTGATGCCAGGAATGATTCTCTCTAAGAAAGTTGCTAGCTGTACTAACTTTAGCGATGATGTTTCAGCTCATGGCTTAAAGCCGTAGTACTAGTGGCTGGACCCATCGGTTTGCTTCCTAACCACAGTTATATGGTATTGCTCTATCTTGTGTAAAACCAGTGTTGTTGTTATTCAGGGAGCGGAGGAATGAGGGCTTGTACATCTCCTTAAATCTAGTTTGCTGCCCTTCCCCCACCCCTTAGGGATTAAAGACATCCTAAAATTAATATTTACAAGGGAAAAAATAGAATACATTGATATGTGATTATTTTTTTCCCCCAAATGTCAATTAGTCATCATTAGATTACAATGGCTAACCTAATTCTTGGTCTAATTTAATCAGCGTCGTTTGTACTAAACAACTTTCCACATAAGCAGTGTAGGGCAGACTGTGGCAAGTGCATTGGGGATGCTTAGCTTGTACTATCTATTGTGCTGCTAAATTATGACACGGAGCAGTAATATCTTTTGGGGCTAAGGAAATAATAAATGTGGTCTTATTGGATAAAATGCTTTCTTCGTGATTTCATCAATTGATAAACTTTTGTTTTGTTTTTTGGTGTCCAGGGGCATGGAAGATTTTGGAATAGGGAGGCTCCACTGCACTTGAGTTAGACAGGGAAGTACTTTGCTTCCCTTTGCTCCCCTCCTCCCATCATCCACATGCACACACACACACACACACACACACACACACACATATCCCAGATAGTTTGACTTTTGTGGAGACATTTGCCCCAATTTTTCATAACATTTTGTGGTAGTTAATATAAATATAATATAATATGGAAGGTACTGTACTAAACTAGCTTGATTCTCTTAAAAAATGTCTACATGTGTTAAAATTACAAGCACGAAAACACAAATCTGAGAATCTTGAATTATGTTGAGCTAGTTTTACTTGAGACATACACTTTCAATGTAGGAGTGTGAAGTGGCAGGTGTAATGGTGCAGTGACTACTCCACTGGTGTACACGTGATGACTCCTGGACTTCAATACAACTAGAGGTGAGGAACTCTGGAATGACTTCTTAACTCCACTAACAAGAAGGAGGCCTTGTGAAATTATTTTTTTATTTAATATAAATCATTTTAATTGACTGGTAGATATTTCCATTTAATGCACACTTAGACAACCTGAAATATAGGGAGCGACTTAAAGTCTGAACTTTTAGAACTCTTGTCACGTCATTTACTAACAGAATAATCCTTTGAAACCATTTGTATGTGTGGCCGGGGACACACACACACACACACACACACACACATTATATTGATTCAACTTTTCATTTGTAAAGTATTGAATTCAAATGAAAGGTGAATAGTTCCCGAATCATTTGGTCAATGACCTGACGATAGCTATGCACAATCACCTGGTCTCACACACGCACACACATAGCTACAGTAGTGAAATAAGTGAAAGAAGAAAAGTAATGGTACAGATGATAGTTGGCGAGCGAGCGTAGCGAGCGAGACACTTACAGGGGTAAAAATGAAAAAAATCGGGGATGTTTGTTTATTTATTTATTTATATATATGTTTGGACGTATGTATGTCATTTTGTACTTTGACCCTCCGTATTTTTGTGTTCGCTCGGCGTTCGACCCCGTCCCAAACTTCACCAAACAGAATCCTCTGGTTTAGCGACCATTACCCGTATCACCTTAGAAATTGAATTGTTTACCGCTTTGAATTGTTTTGCGGGTGCTGGGAGCTCCATTTCTATTCGAGTTAGTGGCGGTGGTAAGTTAATACACTATTTGTCACAGTTGTAGCACTACTCAACAGCATTTACTTGACAATTCATTGTCCACTAGACGAACCACGAAGGTAAGTCTTGCGTAGGTATGTTCAGTTATGTGAAAGTATTGTGCGTTACAACTACTATTAAGAATATCACAAAGAAAATTTTAAATAACGTGACTTGATTTTGTTGCTTCTTTTTCAATTCAAACAGTTGAGGGGAGTGGTTACTATGGCATTGAATCCCCTTTACCGTATATTAGTAATTTAGCAACTCAACTTTATTTTAGTAGTTTGAGTAACAACAGTGTAGTTTAAAGCTCGCTCGCCATTTGTGCTCAAGCACACCACTAGTTAGTCATTTTTTACACAGGGGCTGGAGTCAAGTATTTCTATGGTCCTGTGATTTCCAGATAATGTAAGATTCATTAACCCTTTCACCGCCAAGTTTATGACGACATCGGTAACATGAAAATGTAACTAGTGACGTGCTTGAGCACAAATGGCGAGCGAGCCTAATACTACACTGGAGTGTTAAACGTTTGGTTTTAACTTCTAATATTCAAGCTACTAAAAAAAAGTGGAGTTTTTAAATCATGTATTATACGGTAAAGGCATTCAATGCCATAGTAACCACTCCCCGAAACTGTTTCAATTGAAACAAAAAATAAGTCACGTTCTTTAAACTTTTTCTTTGGGATATTTTTGTAATGCACAATACTTTCACATAACTGAACATACGTACGCAAGACTTACCTTCGTGTTAAATGTAGTTGACAATAAATATTCAAGTAAATACTGTTGCATAGGGCTTATAACTATGACAAATAGCGTATTAACTTACCACCGCAACTAACTTGATAGAAATGGAACTCCAGTAAGTTTTTGAGTTTAAACTGCACCCACAAAAAAATTCAAAGTGTCAGTAAACAATTCAATTTCTAGGATGATACGGGTAATGATCGTTAAACCGGAGGATACTGTTTGGGACGGGGTCGAATGCTGAGTTAACTCGAAAATACGAGAGGGTCAAAGTACACAATGGCATACATACGTCTAACATATAAACAAACAAACATCCCCGATTTTAAATTGTGTTACCCCTGAGAGTGTCTTGCTCGCTCTGCTCGCCAATAATATTTTTTTTTTTTCCTGCACAGACATTCAGCAACGAGATATGTTCTAAAAGCAGGTACAGTCAAAACTGTTTACTATGATGCAAAAAAAAAGTCTATTAGTCCAACAAATAGCTACAAATTTGGACTTACTGTTACCAACCATACTAACTGAAATTCAATTTCTGAATGTCTCAGAGCTGTGGTTCAAACAGAGTACATGCTTATTCATCTTCTATTTGATGGATTCTGAGCTTCTCAACCTCGTACTATTAAATATTTTTTGGAGGACAAACAACTCAACGGTTAGCGTTCCAGCAGCCATATTTTTTTTTAATTGTAAAAAACAACAACAACTAATACCTGTACTATCATTTCGATTTTATTACAGGAGAACAGCCGACCAAATGCAAAACGCCACGTGGCGTCTACGGCGGTGAAAGGGTTAAGAAGACCTGAACCCTGCAGTACATAGCTACACTTTCATCAATGCCATTGGAGGGACATTATAAACTCAAGGCGGGGTCACTATCTAATTGTGTCTTTCTCTGGAAGGACCTGGGACCTGAGTGATTAAGTAAAAAACTACACCAGTTATATAAAACTGTGCAGTGATATAGGTAGTTAGTAAACTGGGTGTGGCACCAGCGGTATTAATTATGGCGAACTTGTACATTTTGCACAAGAATGCTTGATCATAATGAAGCCACTTTGGCAAGTGCTCCAAAGGAGACCTACAAAATCTTTGTCTAATAATTGACGAGGAAATTCAATGGCTACTGTGCTGGTGTATATTTCCAAGTAAAATAGCTCTACTTGTGTTTTAAGTCAGTGACTTTAAAATGTTTTGCTTGTGGTTTTGAGGTGTGACTTTGTACCTGAAATTAATTCTGCAATTTGCCAAAAAATTGATGCTACTTGGTAACACTGTAGAATGTCATTATCCAAACACTTCAGTTAACCGAACACCATAAATCTAATAATAGCATGTACAAACAAGAATACATAATACTATATTACATAATTATAATACGTTTTCTGTTTTGTTCAGTTCTCTGAACATTTAAATTATCTGAACACCTCCCAGTCGCAACTTATCCAGATAACTGACATTCTACTGTATACCATTTCATATGTCCTCCTGTATACATGCATCAACACTTCACACATAGTTACTTGACTGCAGCCATTCGTGTCATTTACCAGCTGTATATGTCTTGGTTTTGTTGTTGGTGGTGAGGTGTAAAGAAGGTCAAATAATAAAAAATAAAGAGAAAATAATGAAGTTAATAATAAAGTTCTCGAAGGACCAGAATTCTTATAATGGCATCTAATTAGTCAGTCAGATATACAGAGGCTCCCGCCAGCACTTAGACTTTATTTGCGCAAGAATAATAATTGATTGCGAGTTGGTACAGATTATATAGGGTGATATGGTATAGAACTAAGATAGGTAGGAAGTAGGTGGAGATTGAGATGAATATGATTAAGTTTTAAGATGAGAGGCGCCCGCAAGCTGGCCAAATGTAAGGTGTGGGTGTTAAATGATGAGATAAATGTGGTGGTAATCAATAACAGGTTCTGTTCCAAGTTCAGACGGATAGCTGTAGGTCAGTTCTTCCTCCTTTGTGGGGGTGGTTCCGACAGACAGTTATCCTGAGATTGACCACTCTGGGTGGAGACAAGACAGTTGTTGTTGTTGTTGTTTTGTTTTATCAGTTCACACACTTCACTACTTTGAAGTTTTGCTCAGTGCAGGTTTGTGCCATTGGCATTAAACTGAGAAGGCAGAACTGCCGTATGTGTATACTGAATGTTTGACATCGTGGTTCCTATGTGATTGTGTAGATGAGCATTAATAAAAATATATATGCAATAAAGCATTCCTTAAGGCAGTAATACTTAGGTGAGATGTATTTTTAACTGTTCTAGTGCGAGTGCTATATCTGAGTTCAATCAAATGATGTCTAAATTTATTATCCAGCTATTATTTATATGTACCATACTGCTCTGTGTGTGTGTGTGTGTGTGTGTACATGTGTGTGTGTGTACATGTGTGTGTGTTATGTGTTTTGCAGAGTACTGAAGTCTTTTTGCTGTACTTCATGTGACAGACTAAAATTAGTTTACTAAAGGTATGTTTAATTTTTTGTGTTAGTTGTTGTACAAATATTTTTGTGGATGATTCTCTCTTTCACGGCTTTTTTTTTTTTTTTTTTTTTTTTTTAAACCATACAAATTTTTTTTAAATGTTTGGCTGTCACCAGGAATTGAACCCGGACCGCTTGCTTAACACACAAACACTCTGTGGCTGAGTGATAATTTTCCAAAAGTGGGTGTATGCTCCTCTTTTTTCTTTCTAAGGCGCCACACAGCTTATTGTGTAAGGAAGTCCACATCAACCGAACAGATAGATTTTCAAAGAGAAGTTTTGGCTAGACGGTAGTATAAATTACAACTTTCTATCTAGAATGATTTGCAAGTTGGAAATAAAATAGCTTTGGTATTGTGACTGAAGACTACTCTTTGTTTCCTACTGTATGTGCCAGAAAGTTAACAATGAATACATGAAGTGACTAAACCAGCTGTTAATATTGTTTTGCTAGTTATAATTGCACTACCAGAATGCTTTTGTTTTGCTATCTCGAGGGTTTCTCAAAGGTAATGCTTTTTGAAAGCATGAGCAGAGTGCTTGTGATAAATACGCAATAGATGCACTTTGAACAATGCCAGCTCTACTAAATGCTTCAGATGCTTTTTACTGTGGTTTGGTATATCACACCTCTTACACCACACTCAATTCCTGGCCAGACCACTTAGAAATGCCAGAGAAGCCCCTGATCGAGTGGTCTCATGTTGGATTCCTACTGATAGACAAACATTTTTTTTAATTTCTTTTTATTGTTTTTAAAAAGCCTGTGAAAAGAGAAATACATATGTGACCGTCTACGGGGAAAATCGGGCAGCATGCGTAGACGTCGCAAAAAGAACGATTTAGTTCTTAAAATTGTATTAAATAAGCCTAACGAAGGGAACGGTTAGGCGATATATAGCGGGAATGGCTAGCTATGGCGATAAAACTTGGAGAGCTTAATATCTGCTTGCCAAGGAGTCTGTAAGTGCCAAAAATAAAATTTTTTGTCGGGGGGGCGCGTTGTGCCCGATTTTCCTGTAGACGGTCACATATTGGATTCCTAGTGATAGACAAACATTTTTTTTTTTAATTTCTTTTTATTGTTTTCAAAAAGCCGGTGAAAGAGAGAGAATACATCTAATGAGAAAAGAAGGCTGAGAAAGAAATTGTGAAATATTTTTATGCTCTTGATTTTTAGATGCAGTGAACAGTGGAATTCTGCTGATGCTCGTCGTATGGCAAAACAAGCACAGAATTTTGTTACCAGTGTAGGCCACTCCCCCACAAGAAGGTGGTGGCCCCCTAGTGAATTGTCCTTCTCAAGATAACTGGAAAGGAAGCTGCGAACATTCTTAACACCTGTCATTCTATCATATCCCACTTCTTTGTGCATTTTCATTGAACCCACTGGGTTTTCTTTTCTTTGTTTGTTTTTTGTTGCTTTTTTGTTTGTTTTTTTGTTTTGTTTTTTGTTGGTTATACTTATTGATAGTTTTGTGCAGTAACTCATTACGCAGTGAAATCTCACACAACAGGAGTGGGAGGATTTGTGGAGGAGGTTAACTACTACTACAAATATATTTCTATTACAACAGTGGTTACATTCATTTTGGCTGTTGTACGGAGTCGGATATGAAGTCCACAATAAGCAAGCAGTGCATACTAATCCACCACTAAAACCAGCAAATATGGCATTGCAGCATATTATTATAGATACAGAGTAATCAAAATAATGTAACTCGTTCAACTTCAACTATTTCACTTTTACTTGTAGTTCTACTTAGTCAGTCATGCACTGGTAAAAATTGTTACTGTGGCAGATAGTTTAGACTTGCAGTAACATAAAAGTACCAACCAACAAAGCTAAATTCTAGTGAGTATGTAGAGAGACTTGAAATTTGCGTCATAACAACCAGTTAGCTATAGAATGGACGTATGTTGAACAACCTCGACATTTTGTATGGAAACACTGTATAATAGTGCATAGCTACAGTGAATGTTCTTCCTGCCCCATCCAATTAGATAATTTATTGCTTATTACTCCTTGGAACAAGCAAACCTCTAATTTATGATCTGAAAGATTGCTCTTGATTTGTAGGTTCTCTTTTAGAAAGTTTGTGATAAAATTAATAATGATCACTCCGATCACTGGAGTTCATATTTTCCATTGCTAGTAGCTACTGTTTTGGTTAAAAAAAAAACCCTTAGTTTGAAGAACAGCTATATAAACTAATAATGGAGAAGATAGAAAATTTGATTAAAACTAAAATTACCCTAGAGTAAATGACAATTAATATTACAATTAGCTAAGTAAACATATAGCTATGAACCTCTCTACAATGGATTTCTGGAAAAGCAACCTTAAATCTCAACGACAGCAAACAGTATGCGCAAAATGATCTTCCACAATCTAAAATAGCTAACCTCTGAAAGCAACCAAACTCTTAACAAAGATCAAAACATTTGTCCCCATGCATGGGTGGCCTTTGTAAAGAGTTTTGCTGTAAAAAAAATACAGTACAAATATGTCATATAATCAACCCATATTATGGGTTGATTATATGTATGTTTGTATGCTTTTCTCACCTAATTTAGATAAGCATTCTCAAATGTTTCCCACAACGCTCTTGTGCGTGCATAATTCATCAGCGACCTCACCTAGTTTCCAACCTGACGTTATAACCAACAAATTCATCATCGATTCTTTAATATTTGAACAACAATTTATTGTTCGTTGGAGCAAAGTTAAATTCCGAGATCATTCGAGTCCAGCCTGGATCATCAGTGTGTACATACTTTCAGAATTGTTTGTAAAACGACTGTAACTATAACAACAGTCCGCGCCCACCTAGTCAGCGTTAAAAAGAAGGTCGATTTTCTCGTGTCCAGTCTCCATAAAGTAATACACAGCTTGTGCTGGGTGGAATGGCCATGTAAGAAAGGTTAGAGATGTTTAGGTGGCTATACTTTATTCGGGGGCTGCATATGCACGTGCAAGTTGAGACTTATGGCTAGCTATAAGAAAATGTATTTACTGTCTGTTGGCTCTTGTGTATGTAAGTGAGATTGTTATGTTTCTGTTGCTGGATACTTAACCTGACCTTTCTTAGGTGATGTAGCTAAACTTGGCTGGTTGCACCAATCACGGGTATCCACTGTGTGATCTTATTTTTTTGGATATGCACATGTGCAGGGCTGCCTCTATGTCAGAGTAGTATATGGCACACCTAAAACTGTAACTAAATCATACAATTAATTGAAGGTGTTTGTTGGTTTCTTCTACTACCATGCCTTCTGTCTCAAAAAATAGATGGCTCTATTTTTTCTCATCCATGACATGATCAATGAATTACACCAAAATGTATAGCAATGACCTATAGCTGGCTACAGTGTACATGCTATGGCTCCGTCTTATTCATTATACATGTGCTAGTGTACGTGTGCTCAGTCTCCATGACTGTGGTTTATTCATTATACATGTTCTACAGTGTACATGTGCTCAGTCTCCATGGCTGTGTTTTATTCATTATACATGTGCTACAGTGTACATGTGCTCAGTCTCCATGACTGTGGTTTATTCATTGTACATGTGCTACAGTGTACATGTGCTACAGTGTGCATGTGTTCAGCCTCCATGGCTGTGTTTTATTCATTGTGTTTAGTTTCCATGGGAGGCATGACAGTGACAGATAAGCCATACCAGTGTAGTGTGTGTGTGAGAGAGCATTCATACGCAAGCAAGACATTGGTAGACACAGATGTGTGACTACACGTTGAAAACATTAGTTACTGTGATTTAGACTTGTCACTTGTGGAAGAGAAGCATCATCCAATATGGGTGGCTTTCTTTCAAGGTTCAAGGTGTGTGTGTGTATATATGTATGTGTGTGTGTGTGTGCGTGTGTGTGTGTGTGTGTGTGTGTGTGTGTGTGTGTGTGTGTGTGTGTGGTGTAGTGGTTGTGTCCTTGGCTCAGGGCCTGAGGGTCTTGAGTTCAAGCCACACACTCAGGCAGCTTTCCATCTTGTTTTCCACCTGCCTCCCACCAGCCCCACAAGTCCACCCAGCTGTGATTGGGTACCTGGCATTTACTGGGTTGCAAATTCAAGGCCTTTTCTCATGAAACAGCAATGGTCTAGGTGGGACTTTGAGTGCCTACATCACTTGCTGTGAGGACAGGCTTGTGCTCCTGCGAGAGTTCCTAGCCCGGCTCTAGGAACTTTGCTTGTACGACTCGCAGTGCATGCTTAGTGCACACAGGCATCCTGGCTCTACCAGGTGCGCATAACCGCTAGCGGTTGCAAGATAATTAGCTTTTTGCATGTGTGTGTATACACATGTTTCTAATATACAGTGAGATATGCCACAGAGTAGTGAGGTCATATGTCCCTATAGTGAAGCTAGTCTAAAAAGGCTATGCTTTATTTGTGTATGTACATTGATTTTCCCACAAATATTGGGCATTTGATGTGGCATACATCAACAACAACAGTTCACTTTCTGTGCATTTCAATGTAATGACATCACCGTGAGTTGGTCAACATCTATTACACTTCTATAATATCCTGAAGGCTTCTTTTTTTTTCTTTTTTTTTTCTTTCCAAATATTTGCTTACCAGCAGCCCTACCCCTCAACTAATGTTTCCTTGGACAAGATCAGTGGGTCTGTGCTAATGAACCATCTATTTACTAATTAGTGTACCTACTTTGGGGCAGGTGAGACAAAAACAACTGGGGGGGTGAGGTTATTACACTGAAACCTCTCTATCCAGAACTGTGTGGGACCAAACCTAAGAAATGTCCCCTAACTCAGAAACACATTCAAGTAACATTCGCTGGTAGCTTTAGAACTGTTCAGATTAACCTCACTGACTTTCCTTCTTATTTTCTGCTATAATTATCTCGAGCTTTCTTGCTAGAGTTAAAATGCTATACTTGAGTGCCGTGACCTTTCTTCCATACCCTCCAGTCGTTAAGTTCTAGAACTAGTGGGCCCACTGAACTAGCATCTTGATTTCCATGTTCCACTCTCCTCAACACCACAATTGAATTCTCAAAGTAACACGTGAAAATATTTACACAATTTTATTCATTGATTTTGGTTTGGTAGCTTATTAACAGTCATTCACTGTTTATTAGTGTCTGGTAGACAGAGGTGTCCGTAACTTAGACGGACGGATAAGAGAGGTTCCAGTGTATCTGCAATCTTCTTGTTGATATTTTATCAGTTCATCCTAGTTACCTCAGTTTATACTTTTATATATTATTAAGTATTCTCCATAGTATCTACTTTCACATTTACACACACATATATACATGTAACTCTTATTAACACTCAGCACGCATGCTCGAGAGAATTATAGTAGTGTGTTTGTCTGTCTGTCTGTCTGTTAACATTCGATTTCATGAATGGCTCAGAACTAACCTTTAAACAAGTATGACCTAACCCAGTATGAGAATTTAAGACTTTTTCAAATTTCGAGCTAGTTTCCTAGGAAATGTGGAGAAACTTCAGCTCCAAACAAGCGCAAGCTAAATGCAACAAACCTTACCTTTTGCGTACATGGTTTTACATCATACAGCAGTCATGTGATCACTTATAGTTCACGTATTTTCTCTTAACCGCGTGTGTCCTCGGTAGTTAGAAGTTAAAGTAATCTGAAAAAATCTTAGTTGTGTAATAATGCGCTGAGGGTTTGCACCCTTGGTGCTCTAGTTCTGTTCAGTCCTTCCTATTTTTCCTTTACTACTTTGTGCTTTCATTTTTCTATTTGCTATTCTCAAAACATTTCAAGTGATCCATTCGGTCATTATAGAGTGGGAAGCTGCGTTTTTTTTTTCTATTCCCATAAAATTTTGTATTGAGTTCCAGAATAGCACTCTTCAGTTTTGGAGGATACTGGGAGATAGTTTTAACTACTTCGGAGCGAGCTTTGTAATGGTCCAAGCCAAGATGAGTAGCTTAGAGTAGCACATAACAATCAGTTAAAGCCATACTAACTCGGCCAAACTATCACGCAAAAACTACAAACAAAAACAAAGGAAAAAAAGCTAAAATATCTCGAGACTTAATTACATACACTGACTCAGGTCTATCCACTATTCCCAGTATACTCAAGATCCCTATCAGTACTCAGTCTCAAATTCAACCAGAATGAAGTATAATTACAGAACATAAAACAAAACAAAATAAAAGACACACAAAAGCAAGCAAGAATATAAAACAGTATATGGATAAGCTTAAGTATTGCACTGTAAATGTGTGTGTGTATGTGTGTGTGTGTGTGTGTGTGCGTGTATGGTGTAGCTCTGGGCCTGAGATCCTAGTCCAAGCCCCACTCTGGCAATTTTCCATTTAGTTTTTTCTTCCTCTGCCTCCCACCAGCCCCACCAGTCAACCCAGCTGTGATTAAATGCCTGGCATTTGCTGGGGTGCAAATTCAAGGTAATGAAACAGTGTTGGTGCCCACATCACTAGTTTATTTGTTACAATAAAATGAACTACTACCAGACTCCCCCAAATTTATACCTGAATTTCCCTGTAAATACATAAAAAATGTTTACTTGGAAACTCTGGTGGTAAGGTGCTTATGTGTGTGAGTGTGTGTTTGTGTGTGTGTGTGTGTGTATTGCAGGAGTCTCTACACATACATGTACATACATGAGTGCTTGTGGGTCCCTCATCTGAAATTACATGGGTGAGATCCAACCAAGATGTAGTTGTGGTTATGTGGCTTATGTGATAATGTTTGTTGTGTGTTCATGATTGCCTTGGTTGGCAGTCATCAGCTATTCTTAGTGAGAAGGACTATTGCCTCAAAGCAGTCACTCTTGTGTTTTTATTTTGTTGTTCATTGGTGGGTGTTTTTTTGTGGGGTCATTCTACACTTGTAGATTTACTTGATTTCAATTGTGAAATTCTGAAAAAATATTCAGTAAATTTGTATTGGTATTTTGGCACTTGAATAGGGGGAAAAAAGAAGTACAGGAAACTTTTTATAGTATTGAGAACAATTCAAAAACCAACTATTCAAAGTTGGAAATGGAGCTCAAATACAGTCCATCTGCAGTAGAGTAGCTGTTGAAGCTGCTGCATGAAAACTAACTTATGATCATTAATACTAATTTACATTTGAACTAGTTCACGCCTTCATTCACTCACTAGTATTCCTATTTCTGTCTCTTGCACTAATTACTGTTAGAATTACTCTCTTATACTGATTACTTTCTCTTCCTTCAGTTGTTGGTTCTCTCTAAAACTGTGATTTGGACTTTTCTCTCTCTATTATTTTTGGTATCATCTCTCATTTTGGAAGGTTACTACCTCTACTAGTTGTTTTGCGCTCACCGACTGCCTTTGATGTTGTTCTTGTAATTTACTATTAATAATATTTATTCGTAAATTGTATACATACACTTGAACTAATTCTGAAGGCGAGTCAAACGGCTGGAATTTACAACCCAGTCAAAGGTAGCTATCATCAGTTTATTTAGTCATCGGTTGAGTCAAGTCGGTGGTCTAATTCAGTAGCAGTGATGCACCATAACAACCAAAGCAGTGTATAATGCTGCCATTGTGTGTGTGTGTGTGTGTGTATGTGGCACGAGGCAGGCAAGATGTGTTGCGTTTGTGTGTATGCTGGAAACAGTGTGGTTAATACAAATTGGAAATTGTGTTGGTATTATTCATTTCAAGAACTCATTGTGGAGACACGTGAATGTGTGTAAACATTGCATTATGACAGCTATTGTTGTTGTTGGCTATGATCTGGCTGGTGCACTTCTCATCTTCATGTCATCAGTGTACACATCTTAGACTGAGGTGGGTACACGGATACATGGATGATTTCATCTTAGAGATGTTAACTAAAAGAGGCTACACTTTGTGTAAATTTCACTACAGTATCCGAACACCACATGCAATTACTCATTTGTTTTAACAAGGACAATACTACAAAGTTACCCAGTGCTAATTTTATGAAAATTTCTGAAATTTATGACTACTTCTGTAAGTTATTTGTGAGTAAGCAAAACATACTCTCAATTGACACATGTAAAAAGGACTTGATTACTTTTTGTTGGAATGTGGCTATGGTATTTGTATGATACCACTTGTGGGTAGTGATGGTGGATATTGTTGATTAATATTGGTGGTCTCTCTCTTTTTTTTTTCTCTCTTTTTTTTTTTTTTTTGTGTGTGTGTGTGTGTTTGTGTTTGAACTAAATGCAGCATCACTACATGACACAAAAAGTTTAAAAAAATGCAGCTGTTAGTTGTAGTATAAGAGAACTGTCATTAGCTGTATTACTCACATGTACATGTATTAACCACTTTCATAATTCTACATCTTATATTTAGAATACATTGTTTTGGTGACTTTGCAGATATATGAATGGGCAACATAGCATAGCAGTGAACATCATTTCCTGGTATCATTAATCCACCATGGAGTCAGAGAGTGTGTAGAGCATTTTGGGCATGCCCTAAACTTTTAGGATAACAAGGCATGATTATGTGTCCACCTTCACCATGAAATATCTTACTATAAGTAATACTATATCTTGTGCCTAATGAATATAACATCATGGATCAATGAAATGAAAACAATAGCACTGTCTAAATTCCTGGTATATTGACATGAGCATGATAGCCAATTAAAATTTTTTAATAAATTGGTCTAGCCAATTGTCTTCAAATTGCACTAAAAGAATACATAATCATATTTTCAACTCTTTGGACACAGGGATGCAAAGTGTGTGGGTTACCTTCGTTAAGTTAGGGGAGAGAAATAGAGAGTGGGAGCACGACTTTATCTAAGTTAGTGAGCCTGCCCTAGTTTGGCAACCATGAACCCAACTTGCAACGATGAATCCTGACCTTTTAAACACGTTCCTATCACTAATTAAAGCTTGGCAACCATGAACCCAACTTGCAACGATGAATCCTGACTCTTTAAAAAGTGCATGGAAGTAATGTGTGTAGGTCACCTTATGTATGTGTGGGGCATAACCTAGACTTTAGGGACCTGGCATTTGTCTGGTAACCTAGTCTATGTGTTTGGTGCTGTGTGAGAGCCGGACATGTTGTCTCCACTAGTACAGTCCGTGCAGGTGGATGAGTGTTCATGTGCATAGTTTCTGGAGATGGGGCCTTTTCACCGACCAGACTAGACTTAATTTAAAATAAAATTTCTTTTATTGGATATAGTTATTTATCTGTTATTTAAAACTAGCTGTCTAGTTTGATCTATTATGTGAATCTGTTTCAAGCTACAGTACGGGTCAAAAGAAAGTTCCCATAGCAGATCACTATTTCTTTAATTCTCCCCTCCCCCCCCCCCCCCCCTTCCCTTCACTCCTCTTTATTGCTGTTTTTGTCCTAAAGGATTGGTGTGTGTGTGTGTGTGTGTGTGTGTGTGTGTGTACATTGGGCCATCACCTTGTCGTGGTGGAGGGACTTGAGTGTACCAATGAACCTCGGAGCTATGTTACCTTGGAATCTAGTATTCCTTTGTAGGGTCACCCATGGTGAACAGGTCTGAGGGGAGGTTCCAGACTAAGCATGGTCCAACCAAGCACACTGGAGTAGGTGGGTACAAGACCAGGGCATTGCCTCATGGTGCCACATGGACCCAATTCCAGTCTGTTCCAGCTACGGAGGGTTTGCATCCATCCTAGCTTTTCCATCTGCACGAGAAGTGGTGCAGTCTATCCTGCAGCTCAGTGCTGGTTGCTGGCTGACCAGATATTGGTATAAAATCCATTATGATCTTGAGCTTGTGCCAGTGATGTGCTGTGAGTATGGCTGTCCTGCTCCCCCCTATCTTGGGAGGCCAGGTGACCAATCATTCGCAGTGGAAGTCAAGTCAAGTCAAGTGTGTACATGTGTGTGTAAGTATGTGAGTGTGTTTGTAAGGTACCATAACACAATCAGGTCATATACATATCCCTTCACTAGCATCATCACTGCAAGTTATGTACATACCTTCAAGGACATGGTTGGCTGGTTTGTTGTTAGTAGTGTGGTTAATTTGGTTGGAGATAATATGTTGTGGTTGTGCTACATATTGATGAGACAGTAGTAGGAGTAGGACTACCCAAACACTAGAACACCACAGAAGTATTTAATTCCTGTTGTCAACCCCATATTTTTTCAAGCCATAACAGACCCTCTTCTGAGGTGTGTACATGCATGTGTTTGTGTGTGCATATGATGAATGTCATAACCAAAAACTAGAACTATATCTGTGTGTGTGTGTGTGTGTGTGTGTGTGTGTGTGTGTGTGTTCAGTTGTTTGGCTGGAACAAGGATAATGTCATAGCAACTGGCTCCTCAGATGGGATAGTCAAGTGAGTTTGGGGTTCCTTATCTATCATCCTTTTTTCTGACCTTCTTTTCTTTTCTTTTCTTTTTTTTTTTCCTTCTTCCCTGCCTGCCTATATTGAACTATGGTGTGGACAAAGTGGAACAAAAGGGTTACCATTAACACACTGCTGACTCAAAATTAGAACGTGGAGTCTAGTTTTGGCCCAGCTCACAGTCATTCATTCAATTGCTCTCTCAACAACTAATTTTAACAATGAGATGTGAATTTTTAAGGGGGGGGGGGAAGAGAGAGGGGTTGCAGAGGAGAAGGCTTCTTTTTGCCATAATCACTAGAATAGTCCAGCCATTTTAAGGATGGACCCAAAACTAATAGCAAGAAAGTACTTCTCAGCAGTTTTCTCTTTAAAAAAAAATGAGCTTATTAACATACTGCAAGTCCTAAAAACTAGGGGAACACCCTGAAATTGACTCTCGTTGTTAAAACAATATTTGCATCAAAATAATAGAAGATAAAGATAGGTCACTGGGAAGAATAATTTACGCATCACGTTTCTTGGCCTTACATTATTACTGATTTTGGATTTTGCTGCTCGTATAATGAAGCCATTGGAAAAGGAAGGGGTAGGATGCAAATACTATTTTGGGTACCCTTTATCTCCTGAAAGAGACATTGATAGTTATGATGTATCGTTGCTTTAAACATAGGGAGCCAGTATGCTGTGCTGTGCTGTGGTGGTGTTACCCCAGGTCTGATGTCACACCTGTCTTTGAAATGAGACAGCTCTGGTCCATGATGACATTTTTGAGGAAATGGTGAGAGATTTTTTTTAACTAACTGCTAAAACTTTGATTTGACCCAATGCTCCCTCGCACACACATGCACCAACACACATTCACATACATGCACAAGATCCCTGATGATGTCATTTAAATTTAAAATTTTTAATATTTGTTTTCCCGTTTATGTTCTACTTGCAGGATGTGCTCTATGGAGAAAAGGCATCAGTGAAGAAGATAATTGTCTTCTAAATTAACTACCACACAATTTTGATATTGTTATATTTATCTTATATACTGTTGACTTATTTATACAGAGACTGATTTTATTATAAGAAATGTTATTTAAAATTGCATATTATTATTATTATTATTATTATTATAAAAAAAATAAATTAATAAATGAATTAAGAAATGAGTAAATAAAGGATAATGGTAAATTTATTTATTAAATATGATGAATAAGTTAGTTGCCTGTACCGCCTAAAATTGCTGCCGTAATTCCCCGTTTTGTACCACTACTACTGCATGACAACCGCTGAAGGAGGAACTGTGTAGAGCGGGGTCTCCCGTGGCCAAGTGGATGCATCTGCCTAACTTCTCTAGAAAAGATAGGGTAGAGGGCCCTATAGCGCCTGAGGTCTCTTATGGCGACAGGCTGTATAATAAACTGAGGTGCCAGATGTGCATACTTGGCAGACTTCCTGGATGCAACACCTCCAGCCTCCAAGGTGGCCGGACTTTCATATGAGGAATCAAAAGTATCAGGACATGTTGCATCCCAGACCAGAGGATGACCTGAACTCCAAGGTACTAGGGTCATGCCATCTGGTCTTTGGCCATCTGAGCATGAAAGGCCAGGGGGTTCGAGCCTCGAAGGGATCCCAGCTGTGGAAAGCGAACGCTTTATGATATCATTAAGGGATGCGTGTCGAGAATGCCTTCCCTCGCTTTTCCGGCAACACAGTCCATGAAGGCCGAGTGAGGAGACCTCAGCACCGCAGAACTGGCAATGATGGGGGGCACAGATGGCAGTGCCGAGTCTCAGGCCGACAGCTATTGTCTAAACGGAGGCCAACGGAGGAGATAGGGAGAGCCTGCAACCAAGCCCCTGCATATTATTTATTTTATATTTTTAATACACTCCCAATTTAGATATGCGATCGAATGGTTTAATATTGGTACACATAAAATTCTGCGGCATATTATAAACAGAATAAAAATGAATCCCTATTTTGATGCACTGGCCTTCTGAATGGTAAATCTTCCATTGAGAGACCAACTCATTGATTATGAAGTATCTTGGACAGAGTGGTTTGTTTGTACGATAAGGTGTTTGGTATTCGTTTTGTTTTGTTTGTTTGTTTTTATAGTAATGCATTAAACTATCCGACTGATTCACATACATTACAGTGATAAAGTGGCTAACAGCACCAAACAGCATTTTTCTAATCTTACTATGATGGATCTTTTAAGCCTAGTACATACATAAAATTGTTGTACATTGTCATGAATAAGAAGACCTCACATGCCATGAATTGCTAACAATAGACATAATCACTCACTGCACAATTTGTGACACTCTCTCCTGTGAACTACTGTAGTCTGTCAAGCTTGTAGCAAACTGTTTTGACTACTTATTACATAATGATTATTATTTTACAATAAAGCATAGGGAGCCCAAGCCATTGACAGAGTTAATTATCGTTATAAATACCATTGCATTCAATTGTATCATCATCAAACTCTTTATCCCAATTATTAGTCTTGTGTATTATAACCAGACTATCTTTTCCCTCTTTTTCATCCCACTTGGGCCATTTCAATATGCAACATCAATATACCTAACACAACAACAATAATAAAGCCAGATGTAATGAGGATTTGTACTTTGCAGCACTGAATTCGAAAGGATATGTAATTTCCATTAGTTGTGATTGTACTTACAAATTTATATTACAAGTAAACTACTGACCAGAACGTACTGTAAACATTGATTGAATGTTTTTGTTGGCAAAATTGCAAGTTATAATATACTTGCTTAGTTTGGATGATATTCAATTTAGAAAGCTTGGTAATTGGAGCTTTATTCAAAATAGATGAACAGAAAGTTAGCTGTAGTAGGTAAGCCCAGCCTATTATGTGAGCATTTATAATAAAAGTACATTTTGTGCATTCTTCTAATCAGTCTTAGAATTACTCCATACACTGTAATTAATATCTGCAGCAATTTGATTTTATTATCATAAATACCATTGTATTGTTGTTGTTGTTTTTCTTTTTTTCTTTTATTTTGTACCCAATGATTCATACAGCTTTACTGTGTACATATATATCGGCTATTAAAAATGAATGATAACGTTTGAAAATAATAAATTATTTTACATAAAAACTAGAATGATTCTTTAAAAAAAGCTCGGCATAGACAGTTCAGAAGTGAATGGAAAAGTACATAGTGGAATCTGTGAATTTCTGTAATCACTGATGACTTCAGGCAAGACAACTTCAGAGTGGACTGCACTACATAACATAAAACGTCGGTAAAATTTAATACATAGCTAACAGTTAGATGTATAATATTTATTGCACCCAGAACATTTTTGCTTGAATATTTCTGCAATATCCCAATATTAAACAATTGCCATTAAATGCTTTACTACATTACTGTACATATGTACATAGTGTGTGAAGTCAATGAATTTTAAATATAACCAGTTATAAATAAACACATTACTATTAGTTGCATGAATGGAATATTTACTTGTATGCTATATTTTCACGAGGCAATGGTGAGTGCAATACAATACAGCTAGCGAGTGAAATGCCAGGCAGTATTTCATGACCAAGGAGTGAAATAAGTATATTAGAATGTTTGAAGAACGTAACAACAAGAGTATACTGCATAAATCTGTAAAATCCTATGTGATCAGGTATTGTAGACATAATTATTATATTTAGAGATAATCGCTGACCAAAAAACACAAAAAAGTTAAAAAACCAAATGTTTCAGCTACGGACTATAGCCTTCATCAGTGGTAATGATTCAAAAATAAAATAAATAGTTACTATGACAGGTGAAAGGGTGGTACATGTTAAAGCACTTGGTTGGTAACCATGAGTCCTGAGGGTTAGCCTTCTTTTCCATTCATTGACTTCATTTATACTGCCTTTCTTTTCCAAGCACGCTTCCCACTTGAAACATTGCAATAGCCTACGGACAAGTTTATAAAACATATCCATATTGAAATATCAGAAAAGCTACACACAATAGCTATGGGAGAATATCATGATCCGTATCAAGCATTTAACATACATACACACACACACACACACATTATATATAATACTTATAGCACGAGTCTGAGAGTGTGATAAGTGATTTATTGCTGCTTTGATATTTTTTCTCAACTGGTTACAATACAATTTTCTTTGAATTTACTCGCTACGCGCATGCTACTTCGAGAGTTCAATAACAAGCGTACAACTCGCATGATGTAGAAATATTTAAGAAAAAAATAAGGCTGCAATATATATGTGAGCGGGTCTGGGAAAAGGGACCTTACGGCGCAAAAATTGAAATTGAGATATAAGCTCCAGAAGTAAGTCATCGGAAAAATTCTTTGTTTCTCCTATTTTTGTTTTTTGCAGAATTAGTCTTAGTGACCCTTACTCTACGTCTATGCCAAATTTCGCATGTCAAAACGACTTAAAAGACCCCAAGCGTGCCGTGAAAAGACAAGCTACTTTTTATTCTCTCTCATTCTCGAAGTACAATAAACGGTGAATGGGCGGAGTTTCAAACTAGCAGCTAAAAAAACGGCATAGCTTTGAGACTACTGCATGCACTCTACAGCTAACCTTTGGCTTAAAGTTTACCGCTACAGCGAATAGAGCAGCCAAGGATTCCAACAAGACAGGCTCCGAGACGCTCTGAAAGCTAAAAAGAACTCTACGCAAACTTCGTTAGTCGCCGAAAAAGCGGCTGTACGATATAATTGCGTATGCGGAGTACGCCGTTAAGTATACGGAAACGTTAATTATACCGGAAGTGGAAATTCAATTTATGTTTTCTCGATTTCTAGTTCAATTGCTTTGCTGAATAGGGCCCAGTTCAACTGCCAGTTTCTCTGCGTGTCGAAAGTTTTACCCTCCAGTATATTAGCACTAAGTTGAGATAAATTGTATCTTTTTATTAGCATAAAAAACTCAATTTTTTTGATTTGCGCCATAAGGTCCCTTTTGCTAGACCCACTCACATATATACAATTCCGTAATGTGATGTTTCACCTTAAATCATGTCCAATGCTGTTTGTGGCTGGAGGAGGGAGGGAGGGAAGGGGATGGAAGGTAATGATTAGGGTGCATATATCGACAATGGCTGAAGCAACAGCTTTAAAATTCAGAGAGCTCATTGTACTGATGAAGACGAATGTGTAAGTGCACAAAATTTGTTTTGATAGGGCCCGCGTCGTGCCCAATTTTCCTGTAGACGGTCACATTTAACGAGTTGTCACGCATTCAGCTGCTGCGGTCACTTAGCAGGATTTCATACAAGTTTTTTTTTATCATTTGGTGCGTGTTTGTGTGTGTGTTTGTGTATGTGTTTTTGTGTGTGTGTGGGGGGGGGGGGGACCTCCCTCTCCCCCATGTATGAAACGAAATCACACATAACATACACTTACTAGCAGAATTTCTTTTTTACCAGCAGAATTAAGTAAAGCGACAGTAAAAATTTCTCCTACCTACACAACTTCTCCCATCCAGTACAAAATGTCTAAGCTGTAAAAATGTCCACGGGCATGTAAGGAGGCACAAACTTTTTCATGGTGTTTGTTTCAAACTCCATTATGTCTATTCGACTTGTACAAGCGAGATGCATAAATTAGTAATAGAATAATTTTGGTGTTCGGGAAAGGGGCATATCGAGGGTGGCTAGCATAGCTATTCAAACACAAGATAGGGTTTCCCAGCTGTAAGTTTCTAATTGAAGCTCGCCATGAACATCCAATTGAACCCTTCTATGGTCCCACCATGGTGCCATGGGACAATTGACGACCTTACTGGACAACACTCATGTAACACAGAAAAATAAGCTCCAACTTGATAATCAGCTGCATTGTACGCGGAAGTTGATTGATAGAACAGAACTTGACACAGCTAATTAAGACTGTTCCGGACAGCACCCATAAGCAGCACGTATAGGCCACAGCATCAAAGTAATCCTATCTGGGCTCTGTCATCTATCACTGAAGACAGAGAGATCTATGCTCAAGAGTGGTGGATGATGTGATTGAGGAATGTATCATGGAAAAAGAAACCAACAACAAACATACTAGCAAAAATATTTGTAACGATGTGCCAACCAATTCTAAATAATGCCCCCAAGGTGCACGTGGATATGTAAAGCATGTGCAACTGACAGTCCAATTATGTAGAACTAGAATACCATATGTGCAAAGCTAATTTGGATAATAAATATACACTTTGTCGTTGAGTACAAGAACTCTAAAAAAAAAAAACACAAAAAATAACACTAAACAACTACAACAACAACAAAAAAAAACACGCTAGGAGGCATAGCTGAGATCAGCTAAATATGTACATATGTGGATCCGAGTAGCCTTGCTGAAGCATACTGTGCTATTCAAAAGAATTGTCAGCTCATTCTTTTACACTCCTATATTAATTTAATAACACGTAAAAGTACCATCTTATCTCTATGTGTTATTTCTGGCTTAAACAAACAAACCATAATCACACTTTCGAAAACAAATATCTACACACTCAAAATGAAGCACACCACTGAACCACACCGACACACTACGTGCAAATGTGTGGCAGTATGTTAGCAAGTGGCAAGTAGAGCTCAATCAAGATAAACTTCAAGAATGTACACATGTAGTGAGGATTTTTTGTGACAAATGTGGAGAACATACATAGCAAGACATGATCAAAACTATTCAACCCTTTCATTCCGGGATTAGCATTGACGATTAAAAAAAAAATTGTTACAGTGAGCTAGAACCTCAAAATTCAGATTATAGGTGCCCAAGGCATTACAGAAGCTTCGAAAATAGTTTTCACCAAAAAAAATTTTTTTTAAAGTGCTTTTCGAGTTACCTGAAATCAACGACCTCACGGTAAAAATTAAGTTCGGAACGAAAGGGTTGCAAGGTATTTAGCAATATATCCTGACACAACTAAACATATGTATGTACTATTGGCAATACTGCTGGATAGACAGCAATTATATAGTGCAACTACTGGTTCTTGATGTACACCTCATGCCAATTTATAAATGAGCAAGATCAACATGAGGAGACCAATATGGTTGCCCATAAACTTACTTCAATGTGCTGTTCTTGCTCATCTGCCAGATGGACCACAGCAATCCTAGTACACAAATAAAATAAAGTACCAATGAAAAAAGTTAGTGATCATGGCATTACCTGAATAATTTATGTACAAAATTCAAGAATGGACAAAATTTACATTAAAAAAAAAACTATACTACATATGTATGTATACTGCATATTAGGCCTCATGGAAAAAATTAGACTGAGGGAGAATGCATCATTAATGCTTTACAACCAAGGTATTCATACAGAGGGATAGTGTCATCATGTTAGGCAATTTAGCCGATATACTGGTAGCCGATATTTTCAGGTAGATACGGACAATCAATATGATGTGAATTAGTCAAACCATGACATAAAATAATTATTGTTGAGGACCGAAACTTGAGGAATACGGGGCAGTCATCAGACAATACGCCCGGAAGTTGCCATGGTTAAACCATTTCATGTACTATGAGGGGGGGTGGGTGGGATCCCACCCAAGCCAACGTTACCCCCTCCCCCCAAACTGAAGTGCTCTCTAATAGAATTAGTAAAAGTGTCCTCCTCCAAAGCCCAAGATCTCCCCTCCCTAAAAATCTTTTTGAACGAATCCTGTATGAATCCCTTTCTAAGTAACACAAATACGTGTAGTTCAATAGGAACTGTTTGAATTCTTGAAATGATAAAACATGTGGTAATATTCCGCAGTACACAGGGATCAAGTTTGTGGTGGGTTATTGCACCCCCTTGAGCAAATTTTTTACGGTTATTGCGTCTCCGTAAGGCACACAACAAAAAGTTTAATATCGGACACCATAGAATATCACTTGTTGTTTGGCACATTAGCACTCACATGTCACGTCACTTGTAATGGTCAAAAAGTGTTGGTTAAGTAGCGGCATAACACACTTTTTGAACTGCGTGGCAAAAACATTGTTTCTAAGGACGACGCACGTGGTACAAGATAGATACGGAATAGAAAAGCCTGTCAGGTAACTCACTCGTTTCCGGTTATAACCAAAAAACACAGCGCATAAGCCCACACTTTTCTATTGCGTATTTTATAATCATACTGGCACTCGTGCATATGGTCCAAATAATTTGTGATATTCTGCAGTTACCCAATGATTATATTGAACTAGCTAATGGTAATAGATTATTGTACTCTAGTTATAGCCCAGCAGTAGTACCTTGGAAGAATTAGTTCACTGTCTTCAGCAGTCATTCCTCCTTTTCAACTGTGAATCAGCACCATCTACTTCATCATTGGCATTGGCCTCTGCAATGAAGCTATTACCACTCTAGAAGTGCCACGCTGCATTAATATATAATATATTCCCTCATAGCACTATAACAAAACAATAAGAACAGCAGAGAAATATATCCATTGCCTGGGAGAGAACTATTGGTGAGGAGAGAACTATTGGTGAGGAGAGAACTATTGGTGAGGAGAGAACTATTGGTGAGGAGAGAACTATTGGTGAGGAGAGAACTATTGGTGAATAACATTTGTAATTTATGGTTGCTTCAGAGTTGGGGTTGATTATGATTACAATCGTAATCGATAAGTTATTGCATAATCGTAATCATAATCAAAATCATGTGGCAAATTGTGGGTGTAATCATCGCAATCAAACCCATTACTGGAATATTAGCAGTAAAGTAAAACACAGCAAGTGTTAGCTGTAATTAGAATAAACAGAGTTATAGCAGCTGAACTTAAGACCACTAATATACGTAGCCTGCAACTACCTCCATTCTCCAGTATCTACACTGGGAAAATATTTAGACCAGAAAGATGACGTCTATCAAACGAACTGTTTGAAAAAAATTTTTTTTTTGTTGTAACAATCCCTATTTTTCTGACAAATAATCATAATTATATATAATCATAATCAACGTTTCACAATCATACTGTAATCATAATAATCATGTTACCATAACCAACCCCCAAGTGTGGTTGTTACAAAGGTAAAATTATATTTCATTTAATTACGCCAGTGTTAATCTTTCTGGTCTAAATATAGGGGGAAACCCTGATCTGAAACATGCACTGGCCTTACAGTTACTGACTGTGCTCCTTTTAACGACGCACCATACTTGTATGAAAGTCACCACATGAAAAATGTGATTATTGCCATTATTTATGCGACATAACCTAATCCAAAATGGCATGGGTGTGGTTTTGCTGCCTCTTGCTAGTTTTTAGCACTTTGCTAGCTCTTTTTTTGCTAGCTTGTAGCACTTGTTTGGAGGGAGCGACATGAATGTGCTGAACCACACATAGTGCAGGGTTTCATCCAGGAGGGGGGGAGAAAAGGGGGGTATCCCCCCCACTTATTTTACCTACTCAGAATTAAATTGTTTACAGCACAGCATCAAAATTACCTTGGTCAAGTGCTGGCCCTTCTATAGCTATAGCCATTAGTTTTGATAAGTGAAGAAAATTGAAGCCTATTTTGAAAACGATTCTGATTTCTACTGTCGCTATGATTTGGATAGCAAAAAGTATTACCAGTACTTAAAATTATTACTTACTCCACTTTAATTTCGACCCCCCCCAAGACAAAAAATTTCTGGATGAAACCCTGCAGTGTACTGCAAATCCTCCAAGAAAACTCTCCTACCATGGCAGATTCATAGTGTCTGTTCCAAAATTGGAATAATGGATAATGAACCCCGCCCGCGGGTGCTAGCTTATTAAGGTTGTAACTTACAATAATGTTTGTATGAATACAACAGTAGGCAGAAAAGTGATTCACACATTCGTCTATCCCGAGGTCTATCCCCACAAGTTTATTTGAGCACTACTATACACGTCTACATTTTCAAGACTGATCTTCATAAAATCGGTAAAGGGTAGATTGAATTACATATTTCTTAATAGGGTAAAAGGTTTCTGACGTTATCACGTGAGAAAGCGCACTTGCTAAATACTGTGTACGTAAGGAATTTGGCGGTTCATTTGATCTAAAAACTACATTCACATTCAAAATGTGCCAATTGGTACCATAACCACGAAATGCTGCAAGTAAGTGAGGTGGGGAAAGGAGAAGTCATTGTTTTATAGGTGTAGCTAAACTAGTGGCAGGCATTGGAAGGCATAAATATTAATTTATAGGGAAGGGGTGGGGGTAGGGCTAGGTATAAGAAATACAGTATTTCAGCTAGCAGCTGTGTTTAATTGATATAGCAGACAAGAATTTTAATGTTGATATTATGAAACCCATTGTGTAGGAGTTATGTATAGACCCTTTACCTAACTTTTTGAGACCCAAGGTGAACTATAGTCTGGTGTTGCCGACCCTTACCTTTTTAAATATTGTGCCTGGGTGGAGGAAAGGGTCTGGGGGCTCAAGTACCAATGATCAGATTCTGGTGCTAACCACCAATTTAAAACGTTCACCACAGTGGTTGTATACTTCGTCTCAATAACGGTTGAAGAGATTTCACCATAACTTACCAGCCAGATAAAAGTAACCTGAAGCTGTACAACGGTAGTGACAGTCAATTGCTAAAGGTTTGGGGTATAGCCATTTCTAGAGCTGGTACATATGAAGTTGTCCACAGACCCTGATAATCCAATTGTCTATACATTATATGTATGTGTTAGTATTTTGCTGTATGCCAAACTGAACTCACCCCCAGAACGGGTCCCTTGACAGATTCATTGATAAACAGTGTATCTTTTTTTTTTGTTTCATAGAGACTAGGTTAATTCAACTAGACCCTGTGTACAAGGGTAAATTCTTACCATGCAATACAAGCGCCTTCTGATATCAAGTTTCTTGAATAATAGACCGCAAGACTACCAGAGTGTCTACAGTTGGGCTTAATTAGCGCATGCGCAAAAACTTATTTCAAACTGGTTTGGTACTAGAGTCCCCAGACCCTTTCCTCCTCCCCCGCACCATATTAAAAGTAGGTAAAGTGTCGGCAACACCAGACTAGGTGAACTAACACAATATCAGAGTTCCAAGCAATCTGTGCTACATAGCACAAATTAGAAACTAAAATAATATCATTTGCAGCGCTGTGCCAGTCTCACAAAAAAGGTGAATGGTCGATATTAGACTAACTCAATTTGGAATTGTAAAATTCTATATTCTATGAAGCAGTTGTAAGTAGCAGCAATTTTGACCAGTAATTGTAAAAGATTTGCAAGTTATTCTTTTTTTATTTGCAGTTGTGAGGTTATTCAGTACTTTTTTCTCTAATGAAATAATATTGATTAAGAAGTATTGGTATACCATTGGGAGTTGTTGTGTGTTTTAAAATTTGTAGGGTATTTATATGAGCAGTGGAGGTAATGTGACTTTGCTGAAATTGGTATTTCCCTGCAAGAAGTGATGTGGCATCCCTTATTTTTTAGCCCCTCCCTCTTTCTCCCCAATAATTTTATTGTACTGAATAAATAGTATTATTTAGTTTTGTTTCCGTTAGAGGAATATTTCTCCACCTGTTGTGCTGAGCTAGAAATACCAGAGGGTTAAGCATATGTATAACAATTTGTATGTAGGGTGATGTTAAAGAAGTGAAGTATTGAAAATTCTTATTTGTGATGAAGATTAGGTAAGGGGTTTCATACTTACAACAGGAATAATAATGAGTCCTATAAAATTTGATATAGGATTTAAGCAACTTTAATTGAGCTTTTTTGGGGCCTACCATGGAAACAGTTGTGCTTAGGGTAAAGGGTGTGTAATGGATTTCATGTTGGTAATTTGGTAAAGGGTTAATGAAATGGGTTGGCAGAGATGAGATTCTGAGTTATTTTCTTGCTGAACTTATTGGTGTTTACTTTAAGAGAGAGAGTTTTGAGTGCTTTAAGTTTACAAATCCACTGAGTCTGTAGTACTATTTTAACTGTTATTTTATTATTTTTAAAGTCATGTGTAACTTGTGCATGTCAGTCTGGAACAGAGGGGGGTCCATAACAAACTACAAGTCATTTTAATAGACTCACTATATTGATGTCCCCTTACCACAAATCACACAAGCTTGTGTCTGGTTGATGGTGTCCATTACTCAGAACACAGAGGCTCGAGTATACTGCTAATCATTTTCTAGAATGAACCCTTTACCTATTTATCCTAATGCCATTAATGTCCTCGCTGTACATGCATAATCTAGGGGTTCCTTTAATGCTGCAAATAACGGACCAGAGTCTATCTGATGTTATACCCTTTCACCATGAATTTGAAAGGACATTTATAATTTTGGCCTGACATGTACTTATGAAAGTATATACATACCACAATAGCTAGTGCCAAAATTTATCTGACATGATCTTCCAATTTGAATTTGATCAGGTACTTAAGAATTAGACCGAAATTTGATGTCAAAGTGTTTCTGTTCCCATAGTATACATAACCTTTCATTTTTGTTGGACAATGATAATAGTTGATATTAATTTAGTAACCATTTTCATGTGTGTATGCAGGTAAAAGGTTTTGTATCAAGGCGTAATCTATACACAAGCTTCAAAGGACTTGCTAAGTAAGTTTTATATAAGTGTAATAGTGAATGTAAATTCACTCCATAAATGTCTGGAAATGCCAGAAATTGTCCGACCCATCCCATTGTCCCCGGGACCTTGGGGTTCCATGGGATGTCCATCTATTCCACCTATACATACATGTGTGTCTGGGATGGGAAAGACAGTGGGACAGACATGTATCTATAGGTGGGATAGATAGGAGTGAATTAAATTTGCAATATCAAAAAGTACTATCTGTAATGAGGTAAAGGGTTCCCTTGCTTCACACTGTAACTCAGGATTGGTTTACCACGTCCAATCCTTAAGTTTACCAAGTGGGGCTTATGTTTTAAGTGTTCTGAGGCAAAATCGTGTGTTCTTCAACCCTTTTACTGGCAGGTGACTGACCACCAATTCGGTAAAGAATGGACACATATTTTTAAAAACTTTTTTCCAGTGAAGATTTATACCAATACAAACAACTCCGAAGCAAACTGAGCTATTTAGAAAATGCCTGCAATATCTCCAGACTGATGTTTGAAAAAAAAAATTTAGGAAAATATTTGGTGCTTACGCCTTTTTTATTTTATGAAGTACTACTTCATGTCAGAGAAACTGTATTAAAAACAACAACTGTGTCGCCATTCTAGTGAATAATCGTAATTGTCAAGCGAACCACGGCGCCATGTGGCGTTTGAAACTGAGGTGGTAGTGGACGTTATATTCCCATTTAGGTACTGCCATATAGAGTGATAGTGAAAATAGAAGTTAATATAATACAATATATATAAGGGGCTTTATTTTTTTATTTTTTTATTTTTTTGTGGGCTGCACAGTTAGTTGACGTAGACATGTTGCCTGTAGTAATATTTTGTAATAATTTATCAAATATGGAAGTTAATGTGTTCAATGTTCTTTATGTTTAGATGAAGCTGAGTGAATAGAGATTGTCTTAAAGGTGTGTCTGTGATGGATGATTGAAGAACTCTACATCACTGAGGGAGTGAACTGTCATCATTGGACCTAAACATACAAACATACAATTTTTGTGTCATCTCATACCCGTATTGTATGTGAAATAATATTTACTGTATTATACCTGAATATAATCACATGGCGTTGCAGTACACTTTATATTGGCGAAGAATTACACCCTATAGGGTGTGTTTTGGTGTTCATATACACTGTAGGAGTGTAGTGTAACACTCCTATGAGTGTGATAGGGGTGTAATGGTACACCCTATTTGGTATACTAGGAGGGTGTTTGAAGGGTGTAACGGGACACTAATTTGGGGGTGTATCAATACACCCCATGGGGTGTAGTACAGACAGTGTAGTTGGAACACCAAAAGAGGTGTAATGTAACACCTCGTTTTTTACAGTGTGGCTTTCAAAAGTGGGTGCTTTATTATCATTTTATACTAATGGCTGTATTTACTGGAGTACTTGTTTAATTGATAAAATCTTGAAATAATAATTTAAATAGGGGAATTATAATTGAGAATTAGAGGGAGACTAGGGAGGTCTCACAGGCTTCAAGCTATTTTTTTAAGATGAGTAGTTAAGAGTTGAGTCTCATCATATACCACCTAGTAGAAATAATTTGTTTTGTTTTTGATGCAGTATATTTGTTGCAAGTTTCAGTCATTCTTGGCTGCAGCTTCAGGGTATTATAATAGGATAACTAGGTGTTTAGGGTATAATATATTTGCCTTTAGTAATTTGTGACCCCATGAAGTCTTACTCGGCTTAAACGCTGTGTTTTGATGTCAAAATCTCGGCTCACTTTCTGAATACTCTCACTCAATCTTTCTATGTACTATGAATGGTAACAATCAAACTTTGTCTTGCTCAGAATCTGTGTAATCTCTACAATGTAACTCCTTAGAATCTGCTCTAATGGTTGCTATGTCATAACCATTTCTTTGAAGTACTTTGTGTAGGTGTATGTTTCTCTTCTTCCTTCAGTGTTCACTCACTGTAAACGAAAAGGAATGTAGTTCACACCATATTAAGTGTGAATCACTTACAACATTAATCACACCAAAATATGGTGTGAAGAGCTCACTTCATTATTTTTGGTGTGAAGAATGCACCATATTCAATTTCAAGTACACACCAAATTCAGTGTAAGTTCACAACCTAAACTAAGTTTTTCTAACATTTACACTTATTAGGTAGTTTTCAATAACTTGCTGTAATATCAGTAATCTCAATCTATTTTCATATTGAATAGGGAAGTAGTATATATAGTGGATCATTTTATAACACTTAACCAAAAGTAAAGTCGATGAGTGCCAGTTCATAAAAATTTCATAGTGTTAATAACTAGTGGTGTGCTTGAGCACAAATGGCGAGCGAGCCTGATAGTTAGGTAACATAAAATGTTACTATTTTTAGCTTACTTCATGCAAACACTATAATAGCATTTATGACATTTGATTTCAGCAAACAAATACAAAATCACTCTCTTACCTGATTAATGGTAACTTTTGTAGTATCAAACATCTGCCATTCTGATAATCTCAATCACCAGTAGCTCTTGAACAAGCTCTCAGCTACGATAAAAAATAAACCAGTGTTATTATTTGTAATTTTAGCCAACAAATATGGAATTACTAGTTACATCATTCTTGAGTATTGATAACTTCTGTAGTATCAAATTGACCATCTGAATTACCTTGAATTCTTGACAACAAGCTCTCACCTACAAAAACAAAAGACAATCAATTTTAGCACACAAATACAAAATTACTTTCTTACCTCATTTTCTTGAGCAGTGGTAACTTTTGTAGTACCAAATTGGAGCCAATCTGACTATTTGAATTTACCAGTCACTGTTGACAAGCTCTTAGCTACAAAAAAGAAAGGCCCGAGTTAATTTTGCATATTTAGCTTACAAATATGGAATTACGTACTTACCTCAGCTTCCCTCGAGAAGTAGTAGCTTCCTTAGCATTAATACTACGGCATTCTGACTACCAACGGCTCTTGACAACCAACAACCGGCACTCCGTATCCCCCCATAAAACGGCGAAGTTTTGATTAAGTCTGGAAAAGGGTCTTCAATGCCATAGTAACCTGTCGAATCAACTTTTTGTTTCTTGAAAAGCAAGCATTTTCGCAGGAATTTTCTCACACTTTGGAGCTTAAGTATTAAGTAAGGCTTGCTTAATGCTGTAGTTTCAGAATAAACTGGGGTCAAGCCTAAAAAGCCGTGTTTTTTGGAGTAAAAAGTTCCACGCGCGCGCGTTTAAAGGGCATACGTACCATCCCACATACACTAGTGGTGTGCTTGAGCACAAATGGCGAGCGAGCCTAAAGACTATACTATTTTTATTGACTTCTAACACTGAAGCTACTGAAAATAAGGTCCAGTTTTTTAATTTAGCATACAGGGTAAAGGGATTTCAGTGCCATAGTAACAACTCTCTGCAACTGCTTGAATTGAAGGGAAAAAAACAACAACAAAACAATACACGTTATTTAAAAGTTTTTTTTGTGATATTCTTTAGCTAAGTAGTGGTTGTAACACACAATGCTTTGACACAGCTGGACATGCACCTACACAGACTTACCTTCGCAGTAGTCTAGTGGACACTGTATTTTCAGGTAAATACTGTGCGCACGGTTTATAACCATGATAAAGAGCGCATTGACTTACCACCGCCACTAACTCGAATAGAAATGGAAGTCCCTTAAGTTGTCAAGTTTGAACTGCACCCGCAAAAGAATTCAAAACGGTAAACAATTCAATTTCTAGGGTGATAAGGGTACTGATCGATAAACAAGAGGATTCTGTTTAGTGCAATTTGGGACGGGGTCGACAACCGAACTAACACAAAAACGCGAGGGTCAAAGTACAAAAATGCCTTACGTACGTCCATACATATATACAAATAAATAAATAAATAAATAAATAAACTAACATCCCCGATTTTCGATTGTGTTACCCCTGTAAGTGTCTCGCTCGCTACGCTCGCTCGCCAATGATCATTTTCATTATTTTTTGCAGTTTATTTCATTCTACCAAAGGTATGTGAATTTAGTGTCCAGAAATTATAATTGTGAATGCCATGAAACATATTACACTGCTTGCAGGCATATGATTTACTGAAGTGTACTGCTGGAAAATCTGTAGTGTGCTTGAGAGGAAACTATGTAGTAAACTCTTATTCTGGAACAAAAAGTACACTGGATTGGTAAAACATGTGTAAACATAGGAAGTTGTACATGTGGTTTGTAGTTTGTTCCAGAATTAGAGTTTACCACACGGTAAACTATGCAGTAAATTTACAGTAAACTTCGGTAAAACAAGGACTGGCAAGCAGTGTTATGTGTAATTATGTTTAAGAGCAACTAGTACAGCTGCATCACGATTCTGTCTGTGAGAATGACACAGCTGAGTTCTTATGTTCCAGTACATCATTCTCTACAAATTGGATTATCAGAAATCAAAGAGTGAGCACCATTCAGTTTTGGATCATTTTTTACATCACCAGTTGAGATCTCTGGCCCAGGATATTCAAGAATCTCAGGAAAAGTGATATTTATGAATTCTAGTATCCTTATAAGTCAAGTTATTGTATTTGGAGCTGTCTACTGTGAAGGAAGTGTCATTTCTTGTAATGGACAATCCATAACATGTTGCATTTGCAGTATTGGTATGTGAGTAAAAACAATAAGTGAACACAAACAGCCAATAACACATCAGACTCATAGCTGTAGTGTATGATCAACACCAATGGTAAAGTTGAAGTTGAACACTGTAAACCAAAAGGTGTGTAGTTCACACCAAATTAAGCGTGAATCACTTGTAACAATAGTCACACCAAAATATGGTGTGATGCGTACACCTCATCGTTTGGGTGTGAAGTACACACCAAATTTAGTGTGAATTCTCACCACAATCACTATGAACTCATGCTTACATTAATGCTGAATTATTTTAAGTTACATTGATTCTAGTAATACATATCAACACTTTTTTTTCCAAAAATAGATTGGTATAATCCCAGATCTCATTAATCAGACGACTAAAATCTTAGTCAACTCTCTTATCTAGCACACAAGTGTACAAAACATTTACAAGGTAGATTACAATGATAATAGCATTGGTTTTTGCCTGCACATGAATATAATTAATGTTCGGTAAAGGGTCCATGCTATTTCATTGAGTGTGAATTTCACACTTAAGTGTGCATTCACACTAGGAAGAAAGTGTGAAGGACACACTATGCATAGGGGTGGGCATTCAAACCACCAGTTTGGTGTGAATTTGGTGGGTTTTCACGCTTTAATTTTTACAGTGTAGCTATGCTCCATTGTCTTGGACATCTTTTAAATATTATATCGAAAGTATGATTAAGTAAACTAGTTAAATATTAAACGATTACACTGTAACCCAAAAGGTGTGTAGTTCACACCAAATTAAGCGTGAATCACTTGTAACAATAGTCACACCAAAATATGGTGTGATGCGCACACCACATTGTTTGGGTGTGAAGTACACACCAAATTTAGTGTGAGTTCTCACCATAATCACTATGAACTCATACTTACATTAATGCTGAATTATTTTAAGTTACATTGATTCTAGTATTACATATCAACAAAGTGTGAAGGACACACTATGCATAGGTGGTGGGCATTCACACCACCAGTTTGGTGTGAATTTGGTGGGTTTTCACGCTATAATTTTTACAGTGTAGGCATTAATTATACATACCTTTTAATAGATGAGTTATCACCAATTCATGTGAAGTTGACACCTATCAAAGCTGTATATGATAATATTTATAACTTCTCTGCAATATTGAGCACACCAACAGAAATGGAAGTAACATATTCTGTGTTGATTTCTTCCTTGCTCGGTAACTCTGTTCAAGTGGCAAACGAAAATTCTGTTTTCATACCATTGCTTAACAATACTGTATATACTATTGATTTTTCAATTGGCAATGGATATTACTCTGCAACATTTGTATTTGGTACGTCATCTATATTATATCGAATTTTTCATAATAGGTATTTTCACTTTAGGTAGATGTCCATTTATTACGAACTCAAATACCTGGAAAGTTAATTATTACCTTGTGCACATAAATGGTACTATTGTCGTAGTTTTACATAATTATAATAATCAAACCTTTGAATTCAAGTGTGAATTAAATGGTCAATGGAATACATCATATCATGAAATATACCAGGGCTCATTTACATTATTAAATAGCAACATTAGCTTCCAATATACTGTAAGCTGTATTAAAAAAATTGCAATATTATCATACAACAATTGCAATTAATCAACTTTTAATATAAATTATAGCTATTATGGAAGATATTTAGACTAAATATTTATTTATTAAAGAATTACAGTAATCTGAAACGTCTTGTAGCTACACCACCAGTAATGCCCACATGTTGAAGACGAATCTATATGAGAGAAAAAAAATACAATTACTCCAAATTCAGAAGGCCATGACAATATTATTTAAGAAATTTATGCAGACATAACACATTAAAAAGTATGCTGATTACATGTTTGAATTTTAATACGGTGTGAATGTCTTCTTTTGCTTCATTTTAAATGCAAGTTGAGAAAAAAATCCTTTATGACGTGTTAATAATAAAAAATAGTATTAGCGATATTTAACAAATTATGTTATTGTGTAAAGCTATTTAGCTATTTATTATATTATTCCTTATAACTGAAACATCGCATATTGTATAAAGAACAATAATATGAAATTAAAACTATTAAAAATATATTTTCACAAATATTGTTGTCTCTATTGAATTAACAAAAAATTATGAAGAAGGGTGTGAAGTTTCATAATTGACTATGGAACATAATAATAGCAAAAAAATAAAATTAAAATGTACAAATATTTAAAATGTTTCATTATTATGGTGCCTAAACTTCATTACCATTAATTACATAAAGTGCTATATTTTTTTTCAACAAATTCATATTCATTGAGTTTTTTTTTGTAAAGTTTGTAGTTTTTTAAGTGAAATTATTGTGCTTTCAATTAAGTTGCTGGGCATATGATGGAGCCACTTGAGACTTTGGGGTGTCATTTAAATATATTACTGGTGCATGGTTGCTATGAATATCATTCAACCAAATATGGTTCAGGTGACTCTAATGAAGCTGTGAATACAATTAAATTCAATAAGGAATCATTGGCAATTTAACGACTAGCGAGATTAGCTCTTGTTTGCCTGGCCAGACCCTTTACCAAATCCTTAACAGACTGTAACTGAGGAGAAACGGGCGGTTTGGTAAAGGGTCTCACTGATGCACTCCCGTTACTTTCCGTTCCTGTAAGCGACTGATTCACCCCGGTTTGCCCGACGATCGGGTGTGGACTGGCCCGACGATCCGGTTTGGGCCGGTCAGACTCACTAGCATGACGAACACACCAACCTCTAAGGTTAGTACATCAATTAAATAAGCTATTGTATTATAGTATATTATTTAATTTTTCGTCAGTACGACATCTATTCCTTATCTAGTGTGCTTAAGTTGTACTGTAGATGTATTTTAAACTCAGTATAGTGGATTTTAAAGCAGTTATAATATAAATTATGAGCCGTGTGACTATGAGTTTTCTCCACTTACCTACCTTTCCCTCATTTTTATTTTCACTGTCATTAAAAAGTGAATTTTTTTGCTCAGTTATTCTCAGCTGAAATAATTATAATGATAGTTGACCCCTGAAGAGGACTTGGCAAGAAGTCTAAACATATAGGGTTAAGTTATAATTAAAAAAAATTTGCTGTTAAAAGGAGAAAAAAATTTGCCATTATTATAAAAAAAATTTAATTCTTGTGTGCTATAATCTGTTTAAAATGAATTTTGTTCCGTGCCTTGATTAGTTTGATTTTGAAGTTAGATACTTATTTATTTTGGTTTACTTGTTCATTTATGGCGTTCATGTGTACAAATGAAACAAAGGTTTGGCTGTTTGGTTAAATTGTGTGGTATCGCAGTTGGTATAGACATTCTAATATTAGTAATTACAGCCTAAATAGTTCCTTCAGATCCATACTATTATTCTGTTTTTAATTAGTGCTTAACTGAAGCATAATAATACATTTTGGAACTAAGAGACTACAATTCTGGTGTACAGTAACAGTAATATGTAATCTCAGATACACATATCCTTCTTGTATTACAATATCATTTAATTCATTTCAAGAGCAATACGCAGTGGCATTATTGACAGGGATATATTATGATTAAAAATCTAAATTTCTTTTCATGTATACAGTTCAACTGAATTTGTAAGGATTATGCATTCATCCTGGATTAACAACATAATGTTTTTGGATTATATGGATATTACAATTAACTGCTATCACCTTATTGATATGCTTATTTAGTGTCCTTCCTAAGCTACATAGTGGCAGTCTAATGGCAGCAGATGGTCATGTGTGCACATGTCCCTTGCATGAGGCAGCGATATAATTAATCTCTGACACACCCACCTATGTGTGAAGTACTCGGTGGAGCGGCAATTAACAGTAATCGCCTCGCATTGTCAGAGTTCCCCCAGCTCCAATTTCATTCAATGAGTTATAGGTTGTTTGAAAAGGGGGTGGGAGAGAAGGGGGGGGGGGGGGGGGGGAGAGGAGAGGGGGCTAAGCTTAAACAGTGGCTATCAATAGATGTGCCACTGCATCTTCACATGTATATGCTTTGAGTAAGGTCATAGTATATAGACCCTTTGTCAAAGCTCTTTACCCATTTGTCCATGATGGGCTACATCTTCGTACTTTTAACTACTTTGTACTATATTACTTCCTAAAGAAATGTCCACCTTTTGATATTAAACACTTTCCATGATTATCAAACTACTGTAAAATTATTTTAAGGTATTTGTTCAAATTATCATTTCAACTACACAGTATAGCCTTTTTACACTTCTGTGATGGTAACATTTTTATGATTAAGTATAGCGTGACCATAGGCTCATACAGTAGATGCATACATTAACAGGAGTATTCAATAAAAAGGTGAGTTGGTAATTGAATTGCCTGCGCAAGAAGCAAGTTCTTCGATGTTGAGGTTGCTAGCTGTTTGCTGTACCGAGATTCAAGATAGAAACTCTGGAGTGCAATTGCCCAGCTAACCAGTATGGGTATAAGAGAGGCAGAAAGGTCAATGCAGGTGAGAAAAAGCTGACTGATTTAACTACTTCAATTACAGATATACTGGAGAGCAGGAGAAGTGAATTAGAAGGGAATCTGTTTATTAAAAAGAGGAATAACAAAACGGGGAATGACTGCAGAAAAAATTGAACTGAGGGGAGGGGAAGAAATCATAGATAGAACTACCTTATGCGGCTGCACTCCTAATTTGAACAAGTTAGTAATGTTAGGAACCACTGTGTGGCGAGGTACTTGGTAGTCAAGAATATGTCAATAATCAGTTTTACTTGTGGTCTCTCTAGCATTGCATAATTATTATGATAGTATAAAACTTTCTTGGTGTGCTAATTTGTTATTGTCTATACTGGTCACTATCGTAGGAAAGTTGTACTTGACTGAAACCACACCTACCATTAATTGTAATCACAACAACCAACCACACCCATATACAATTAATGTTTACAAAATAGAGTATACTTAATAGCTAGCTGTTTATTCTCGCTTTATGTATGTGCGGGGCAATCACAGTATTGATAGAGTTACGACGATTATTACAATATAAGACACAACAATATATAGAACTTAACAAGATGCGGGGTGCAATGGGTTACATGGAATATGAATATAATTATAGAGTACGTGGAATGGGTAAGGGATGACATGGAATGAATGTTCATAGATGCATAAAGTTCTTTCAGTTGTCTGGGAGCTGTAGAGAAGTGTACAGATGTCTGGGAGAATCCCAGACATACTCCCGGGGGAGGAATGGAAGAGCATGGAAACAAATGGAAGTAGATGAACTCAATAGACGAGGACACAGACAATAGACGGAGACGAACGGACGGAGTGGACAAATGAAGTTACCGAGTCTGCTCAGTTGTAGTAGGAGTTGGAGTGTTGGATGGAGTTGAACATTCGAAGTCTTCATCAGTGAGAGCAGGAACTATCTTGACAGCTGGACGTCTGTAGGTCTTGCCTTGACAAGTGATATCTACCACACGGATGACGCCATCATGGCCGGGGTGAACTCTTGTGACGCGAGCTATGGGCCAGTCTCGCACCTTCATGGTTTCGTCCTTAAGGAAGACGATGTCACCTGGTTTGAGCTGGCGGCCTGGGTGGAACCACTTGCTTCTCTGGGAGATGGAGGACAGATAGGAGGCAGTCCACCTCTTCCACAGATCAGCCTTCAGACGGAGTACGAGGTTCCATCTCTTGAGATGACTGAGTGGGCTTGTGGATGGAAGTTTGGAGGGCAGAGCTCGGATAGGTCTGCCTATCAGAAAATGACCGGCAGTGAGAAAGGAAGTCTCTTCTGCTTCATCGGAATGGAGCGGAGATAAGGGGCGGGAGTTGAGCATCGCTTCGGCATCGGTGAGGATGGAATACAATTCATCCCATCTGAGGCGTTGATGGCGGAGATTTTTCCTCAAATGGATCTTCATGCTGCGCACTGCAGCTTCGCAGAGTCCACCAAAGTGTGGAGCTCAGGGAGGGATGTTCTTCCACTGAATATTGTTCTGGGCGGCGAAGTTGGAGATGGCTTGCTTGGTGGATACTGATCCGGAGAACTTCTGTAGTTCCCGGATTTCCTCCCGGGCGCCTAGGAAATTCGACCCGTTGTCGGAGTAGATGATGTTGGGGGCACCTCTGCGAGCAACGAACCTCTCTAAGGTGGCCAAGAAGTCGGTAGTGGAGAGTGATGCAGCCAAGTCGAAGTGCACGGCTTTCGTCCCCATGCACACAAAGACTACGGCGTAAGTCTTCAGGTAGGAGGGCTTGCGGGTGTGGCCAACTCGGAGAGTGAAGGGGCCGGCGAAGTCCACGCCAGTATGGGAGAATGGAGGGGCGGGCGTGGTCCTGCAAAGTGGGAGGAGGCCCATGCTGTGTGCAAGGGGTCTAGCATAGGCCCGCTGGCACACAACACAGGATCTGGAGATTAGTTTGAGCAAGGAGCGTAAAGAGGGAATTAAGAAGGAGTGAGAGTTAACAGAGTGCATGGCAGAGACGCCAGCATGAGAATAAACAATATGGAGGGAACGGAGAAGGAGTTTGGTGAGTTCAGAGTCCTTTGGCAGCACAGTCAGGGTGTTGGGAGAGACAGGGTCTTCTGGATTACGGATCCTGGAAGAGGCCAAGATGTGTCCATGCCCGGAGATGGACAGATGGAATCGATGGAGCGGATGGGACTTCGGCAAGATTCGCTTGGAATCGATGGAGATGAAGACATCGGAGTAGAACTCAGACTGTGCCAACTTGTAGATGAGGGACTTGGACTTCTCGACTTCTTCGGAAGACAGTGGACCGGAAACTCGAATGTTGGACGAGGATCTGGAGTTATGGATGAATCTCAGCACATAACAACACACCCTTACCAAGTGAAAGAATGAGGAGAACCGCTTCCACAAGGCTTGGATGAATGATAAGACAGATGGAGGAGGAGTGGACGGATGGCGGATGGAGGCGACCAGTGCAGGAACGGTAGGTTTGTTGATCTTGGTGTCTGGCCACTGACTCTGCGGCAGAGAGAGCCATGCTGGACCTGACCACCAGAGTGCTGACATGGCCAAGTCTGGAGCACGGACTCCCCTGCTCACCAAGTCAGCTGGGTTGGAAGATGTCGGTACGTGATGCCACTTCACGGATGGTAGAAGTCGCTGAATGGAATGGACTCGGTTTGCCACAAATCGGTCGAGTTGAGGAGGCGACTTTGGCAACCAGTGGAGAACTATCTCACTGTCTGACCAGGCGTGAATCTGGCCGAGAGGGATGTCCATGACGGAGGAGGTATGGCTGAGGAGGCGGGCAAGGAGGTGCGCACCAAGGAGCTCAGCCTTAGGAATGGTCACTGGCTTCACAGGCAACACTCTTGACTTTGCTGTGACGAGTGACACATGGATGGAGCCATCAGGAGATGAGGCACGGAGATATATGGAGACTCCATAAGCATATGACGATGCGTCACAGAACCCGTGGAGTTCTTCTGAGTGTGGTCCTGATAGAAGTGAAAGTCTGCGAGGGATGGCATGTCCATTCACAGACTGTAAGTCCTCAACCCAGGTAGCCCAGGATTCGGCCATGTCCTCGGGAACAGGGTCGTCCCAAGTAAGTGACTTCTTCCATGTATCCTGAAAGAGAACTCTGGCAGGGAGAATGGCAGGTGATAATAACCCCAACACATCAAACACACCTGCTGTGGCTGAGGCTATCTGCCGCTTGGTGACATCTCTGGTGGGAGGAGCCAACTCAGGAATGGAGACGTGGAGGCAGTCATTGGCAACATCCCAGTGGACTCCGAGGGCCTTTGGGGAGAGGGATGGAGAATGGATATGGATTGAGGATGAGGAATCGTGGAGCTCTTCAGGGATGGAATCTAGCAGAGCTGTGGAATTGCTGCGCCACTTCCGCAAGGTCATTCCTGCTTTAGACAGGAGGTCCGAAATTTCCTGCTGGAGGCTGCTAGCATCCTCCACAGTGGCAGCACCTGCCAGGAAGTCGTCCACATAGAAGTTGTGGGTAATGGCATAGGAGGCGGAGGGATGAGAGGAGGAATGGAGCGAGGCGAGGGTGTGAAGGACCTGAGTGGCCAGATAGGGAGAGCACTTAACCCCGAAGGTCAGTCTATCCATTCGGCAATCCACTATCCTGCCATCGGTGTCACGCATCACGAATCTGTGAAGGTCCTTTTCCCCCGGGTTCAGGAGAATTTCCCTAAACATTTTCGAAGTGTCTGCGGACATTCCGACAGGAAACCTCCTGAACCGGAGGAGGATGTCGGTGAGGGGCGGGTAGAGGTTGGGTCCGGAAAGGAGGGTGTCGTTGAGGGAGTGGAATGATGAAGTCCTGGCCGAGGCGTCGAAGACAGCCCGTACCTTGGTGGTGGTCGAGCAATCTTTAAACACCCCGTGCACAGGGAGGTAGAAGTGGGAGGTGGCGGGATGAAGTTGCTGGAACGGAATGCGATGGGCGTGACCAAGATCCACGTACTCTCGGACAGCGGCCTGGAACGATTCGAGTTTGCCCTTCTTGGCAAGGGACTTCTCGTTCTGGAGTAGTCTGGAGACGGCCTGGCGACGGGATTCACCAAGCTTTGGAGGGTCTGGAACTTTGGGAAGAGAGACTGAGAATCTACCATCACTGAAGGAATAGGTCTGGTTGAATTCTTCAATGACTCTCTGGTCCTCGGAAGAGTGTTCTGGTGATTCCGGGACCAGGTCCAGCTCCCACAATTTGGACAAGTCAGACTGGAGGTCAGTGGGAGGGACTGTGGCTACTAGAGCCGGAGGTGGGTCAGTAGTCAGCATCAGACCACTCAAACACAGGCCAAGTTGAGTGGGGACTGCAACCATGCCCTGGACTCGGAAGGTCTCTCCTGTGAATAGTGCCAAGGAGTCTGTGACACCTAGGATGAGATCAACGTGTCCTCCCAAGTCCGGGTCGGCTAGCTGGTAGGAACGGAGCGATGGATGGGCTAGGATCTCGGATGAGTTGGGTGGAGTCTGGAGGTGAGGCAACTTAGAGATAACAGTAAAATTGATAACATCAGACTGGAAACGATTGTCTGAAGAAACAATTTGGTAGACACAGCAAACTTACACTGCCCCTCCCCCATGGTTCCCGCGACCTGCAGTGGTTGGAAGGTCCTTTTCAGGTGAAGGGCGGAGGCAGCAGCCTCTGACATGAAGGAGATGGCAGCACCCATGTCAAGAATGGCTCTGGCGTGGTAGGTGTTTCCTTCATTCTGGAGAGTGACCAGCGCAGTCAGCAGGAACCTGGAGGTGGGAGCGGTTGCTGCGGCAGTGAAAGATGGAAGGGCAGTAGGAGTGGCTGGAGTGGGCGTATTAGATGGAGCGGTAGTGGGTGTGGTATCTCTGTGCAACATCGTGTGGTGACGACCTCCACAAGACTTGCAAGAGAATCTGACTGGACATTGTCTATACCCATGTAAGGCAGAAAAACAGTTAATGCATAGTTTGTGTTTTCTGACCAGGTCATTGCGACGGTCCACGTCCATGGAGCCGAACGTAGAACAACGTAGCATGCCGTGATTCTGTCCACAGGCGGGGCATCCCGGCTGAGACTTCCTGGGAGGAGTGGAAGATGGCTCAGGCCTCTGGAAGGCTGGCTTGTTGGGCTTGACTGATGGAGGAGTGAAGGTGGAAGCTGGATTGGATGGATTGGCAGTGAAGTCCGGGCTGCAGTGACTATGGGAGCCACTTGACTGTATATGGAGATGGTCGAGTTGGAGAAGAATCCTGAGCAATGGCGGCCTGAAGAAGCTGAAGCACCGGACTTCTGGCTGAACGCAGTGAAGCAGCAACTCCTCGGCGGTGGTCGTCTCAGGGCTCGAAGGACCAAATGTGCGGGGCAATCACAGTATTGATAGAGTTACGACGATTATTACAATATAAGACACAACAATATATAGAACTTAACAAGATGCGGGGTGCAATGGGTTACATGGAATATGAATATAATTATAGAGTACGTGGAATGGGTAAGGGATGACATGGAATGAATGTTCATAGATGCATAAAGTTCTTTCAGTTGTCTGGGAGCTGTAGAGAAGTGTACAGATGTCTGGGAGAATCCCAGACAATGTATACATATAATAATTGCAGAATTCAGTATGTCATTGCTTGTTTAATGACTTAAGATTAGTCTTCTTACGTCTGATGAAAGTAGTAGTTAAGAAGGAATGTTCAGATGTGATAGCACTATCTGCTAAATTTCACGCTGTGGCTAGAAAGTTTTAGCCAGCATTGACACTGAAATTGTCAATAAACCATGAGCTAAGTTATCTTAGTTCCCCATTCTAGTAACTGTCTTGATCTTGCTTACTTTCCTTCTCTATCTAGGTTTCTTCTCACCTGTGGCAAATATATGATACCAGCTGTCAAGAGAGAGAGATCAGGGACCTCATCTGGTAAAAGAGTGAAATTGAAATCTTGAACTCATATCACGCTGTACAGGCGAGTCGGAAGCAAATACAAAGTGGTGAGGCCAATATTAGAAAATTTAATTGATATTTAAAAATAATTATTAGCCAAGAAAATTTAATTTATATTTAAAAAAAAGTTTCTAACATTGTTCAAGAAAATTTTATTTATGTTTACAAATAAAAAGTTTCAATCACATTTTTTAATATCAGTTGCCACAAATTACCCAAAAATCTGTTCTCTATGATCACGGCCATGAATAAATCGGTTAGCACTTTCAATCAAGCTTAGACATCAGTAAGATCTCGATGAATATGCAAAGTCATGATGTGATTCAGCCTGTCTTGAGCCATTGTCAAACGCAGATACGTTTTCACTCTTCGTAAAGCACTAAAGGACCTTTCACTGACAGCATTAGTTGCTGGTATTACAAGTAGGAGTTGAAGCAATTGACACACTTCAGATAGAAGTTCTCGCTGAACTGGAGTCATTGCTTTGAAGAATTCAGTAACATCAGTGATTTTAACAGAGGTTTGATTTGGAGTGAAATTAGCTCTCAGTATCTCCAGCTGAGTTCTTAATAATTCATAATTAAAATCAGTCGTATAGAAATTAGCCACACACTTTAATTCAGCTTCATAATCCAGTCCTTGAACTGCTTTTAGAATACGATTTTGAACATTATGAAAAACATTATAACCAAGCCAATTAAATCGATCAGTAATAGGAGTGGTGATGAGATCCAGTGCTTCAAAGTAGATAGGTCTGTAGTAGTCCTCTGGTGTTTCAGGAAACACACTCTCTGCATCTCCTTTGAATCTTCGAGGAGCTTTACGACGACGTGGTAAACCTGGTGGTGAAATACTAAAATGTTCAACCTCTTTACAAATCTTTTCCCAAAATAACTGGAACATGTCATCAGAACGTATAGATTTAAGAACTTTCAAAATCATGGAGGCCACTTCCTGACCTTCCGAGGCTGATATGTCACTCTTTTGCAATGCTCTGCTCAAGTTATCACCGTGTTTAAGAATCAAATGCCCTAAACAAATTCCAAAATAATAATCAAAAGTCTTCTTCCCACAATTCTTGAATAACTTCAAATTGTCTAAGATACTCTTAAGGAGTCTGCCCTTACTGTCCATCTTGTTGGACAAAGAACTCTAACACCAGGTGTATCAGGGGCCAACTCACTTTTCGGTTTCTCAAACAATGTATCTCTACGTGGGGACTTCTTTATAAGTTTTGTGATTTCATGAGTTGTATCAAGTGAATCTTTCATAATTTTAGAATGTTTGATTGCATCTCCACATGCAAGGCTGAGTGAATGGCCATAGCAGTGTGTGTACAAAGCTTTAGGCTCTTCTTTTAATACTTTAGCAACTACTCCAGCATTTTTACCTGACATTGTAGCAGCACCATCGTAACAGTGCCCTCTTACTTTGGTTATAGAAAGATTTAAACGCCTAAGAATATCAAATATACTGCAGTAATCGTATCAGCATCAATTGCATCCACCATGAACAAGCCAATGAAGTCTTCATGGACTTCAAAGATAGCATCAACCCAACGAATACACAATACAACTTGCTCACGATTTGAAGCATCAGTTGTTTCATCAACCATCAAGGTAACAAAAGATGCTGAATGTATTGAACTGGCAACCTCTTGAAGCATTTGAAGTGTTATTACTTTAATCATTATTCATTTTGCATATCATCACCAGATGTATACTTATCTGTTTTCTTTTTTATCCATTGAAATACCCTAGAGTCATCTTCCCCACGGAGTTTAAGCAATTGCATGTAATTGGAATTACTGTCATCCCTACCTCCTCGAAGAGGTAATGCTTGCCTAGCTAAGAACCGGACATTTGATAGTAATTTCAAAAAACACTGTCGACACTCCAATCTATCTTTAGCAAGTTAAAATGACAGACTTTCTCCTATATCCTTGGTAGTTGCAGGTAGAGTAATGGTCATCAGTACTGCATCCTTATGGCATCTACTGGACTCATGGTTTGGAAATTTAACACATGCATCCTTCCAATTAGTGTAGCCAGATGAAATATAGGTGGTTTCAAGATTACTTACTGAATTAAGCTTATTCTCAGAGTAGGCTTTCACACAAATGAAGCAGAATGCTGCATCCATATCTTCACAATAATAAAACCAAGGCCACCTTTGGAACCACTGGGGCAAAAACGATCTTTTTACGACATTTTTCTTCCCAAATTCTCTCCTTGGGAACTTGAATGGAGGAGAGGATAGCTGGTGCGGCTCTGTTCAAACTACTGGCACTTGCAGCTTTCTAGGCTTCATGGATGATTGAATGCAGCCAAAATTTTAGTAGCTAGTTGACTGTATTTTAGCTCTGGCTACACTCACAATGGTGGTTAGCTAGGTAGTGGTAAGGTTAGTTCACGAGGTTCTTCAATATAATGTAATCACAACGGTAGTTTTATAGGCATGCTCAAGGTGGGGTGGTGAAAGTAAAGTACACAGGAAAAAAGAAAAAACATTGTATGCAGGTAGACTTCCATAAGTTTATATAAATTGAAAGTGTGAAAGTAATCATAGTTCACCTTTGGACTCCAACATCGATGCCATTTTTACCTAAGCTAAAAAGCAACGTGATGATAAGCGCTCGTGCAAACACAACCACGCCCACTTCGGAAAAAAAGTGGTGAGGCCGAAACCTCGCCAGCCCCTCAGCGATTCTAACTGCCTTGCTGTATTAATTGAGAGCTTGAATCAGCTGAACACCTAGTTAATAGTTCAAACCTCTAAGCTTGGTACTAGAATGTATGGTAATTGATTTTATGAGCATTGCAGCCAGATGACCTGCCAGCTGCTAAAAGGTCAATCTGGCCACATTGTGTGTGACCACTTCTTGACAAACTATGTGCCTACACACTTGGGAAATACTTGACCTTTAACATAGCTGTCACATTTTGACTGTCAAGGGATTTCCTATGGTTGAAACCTATGAATAAGTTTAATTATAAAATGGCGATTCCGCTTATGACACAATATAAAGTTTTTTTTGTGTGTGTGATAGAGGCATTTGTTAGTTAAAATCATGATATCATTATTTAGCAGCAAGTTCCCGATTAATAGTTTGTATAAATATAACATAGGCAGTTTTATCCATGGTTTCCCTCTTCTGCTCTCGATATTTTTTCTCAGCCATCTAATTTCAACTCATTGATTCCCTTCTCCTCCTCTATCTCTCCTGCTCCCCAGTAACTTCTTTACTACGGCATTCTGACTACCAATGGCTCTTGACAACCAACAATCGGCACTCCATATCCCCCCATAAAACGGCGAAGTTTTGAAATTAAGTCTGGAAAAGGGTCTTCAATGCCATAGTAACTGGTCGAATCAACTTTTTGTTTCTTGAAAAGCAAGCGTTTTCGCAGGAATTTTCTCACACTTCTGCGCTTAAGTATAAAGTAAGGCTTGCTTAATGCTGTAGTTTCAGAATAAACTGGGGTGTCGAGCCTAAAAAGCCGTGTTTTTTGGAGAAAAAAGTTCCCCACGCGCGTTTAAAGGGCATACTTAACATATATAACATATACCCGATTTTGCATTATCCACCTCTAATACTGTCTCGCTCGCTCCGCTCGCTCGCCAACTAGTGGTGTGCTTGAGCACAAATGGCGAGCGAGCCTGATAGTTAGGTAACATAAAAATAAGTATTGTTACTATGTTTTAGCTTAGTTCATGCAAACACTATAATAGCAGTTATGATCTTTTATTTCAGCAAACAAATACAAAATCACTTTCTTACTTGATTAATGGTAACTTTTGTAGTATCAAACATCTGCCATTCTGATAATCTGAACAAGCTCTCAGCTACGATAAAAAATAAACCTGTGTTATTATTTGTAATTTTAGCCAACAAATATGGAATTACTACTTACCTCATTATTGAGGATCGATAACTTCTGTAGTATCAAATTAGAGTTACTTTGACTATCTGAATTACCGTGAATTCTTGACAACAAGCTCTCACCTACAAAAACAAAAGACCATAAATTTTAGCACACAAATACTAAATTACTTTCTTACCTCATTTTCTTGAGCAGTGGTAATTTTTGTTGTACCAAATTTGAGCCATTCTGACTTTAAATCAGTCACCGTTTACAACAAGCTCTTAGCTACAAAAAAGAAAGGCCACAGTTATTTTGCATATTTAGCTAACAAATATAGAACTACTACTTAGCTAACTCAGCTTCCCTCGAGTAGTAGTAGCTTCCTTAGCATTAATAGTACGGCATTCTGTCTACCAACGGCTCTTGACAACCAACAATCGGCACTCCGCATCCCCCTAAAACGGCAAAGTTTTGAAATTAAGTCTGGAAAAGGGTCTTCAATGCCATAGTAACCGGTCGAATAAACTTTTTGTTTCTTGAAAAGCAAGCATTTTTGCCGGAATTTTCTCACACTTCTGCGCTTAAGTATAAAGTAAGGCTTGCTTAATGCTGTCGTTTCAGAATAAACAGGGGTCAAGCCTAAAAAGCCGGGTTTTTTTTTAGAAAAAGTTGCCCGCACGTGCGTTTAAAGGGCATATGTACCATCCATCCATACATACATGTATATAACATATACCCAATTTTTTAATATCCACCCCTAATACGGTCTCGCTTCGCTCGCTCACCAACAATAATCTCCAATTTTCAATTGTGTTACCCCTGAGAGTGTCTCGCTCCACTCGCTCACCAATAATGTAACATGGAATACAATCTATAATTTATACAGTTAACATGTAACAATCACATTATAACCACATTTTTGCTTCTTTTTTTGTTTTTTCAGGATGAAATTATTGTTTTTTATGACAATAATTGGTGGCATATTGGGTGCTGGCGTGACACCAGAAAAACCACATGTCCAATTTTTAAAGGCAGTTAACAGGCATAATGACAAAGATTTCATTTTTTTTAAATGCAAATTAAATGGGACAAGACTACAGTGGGAATACAATAGTACTCCTCTGACAGCTCTCTTCCAATGAGGTTAACAAAGGATCAATCACTCAGTGGCAACATTACAACGTGACTACTGTGCTACTGTCAGCTCAACCTGCACAGAATAATAATATAATAATGCAGTCCATTCTGATATTGTCGTTCAATAGAGGGACAACTTTAAATTTTAATATTTCCTGCAACAGCCGCTCATCATCTGGTACAGTACCTGCAGGAAATATAACTAATGTTGTAGTGGGAGTTGTAGTACCGTTTACAATAATAATAATTCAGCGAAGCGAGCAGAGCTGACTCTCTAATTGAGTTCGTGATATATATATATTTAGGTCTAGAAATTGTTTTTGTTCTTGCGTGGGCGTACGTGTTAAACACTAGGCTGTCCTGTTACATTACCAATGGTCAGGTTTCACAACTGGATAAGTCGGTTAACTGGACATCTTTTTACTGTCCAGTTATTTAATGGCCAGTATTCTAGCCATCCAGTTATGTAACTGAAAGCTGGCCAGATATGTAACTGGACAGTTGCCTTCTGTCCAGTTACACAACCGGTTTATCCTGTTACATAAGTGGATAATTATTCCATACAGTTACATATCAGGTCCATCCAGTTATGTGACAAGAGGTTTCCCACTGTCAAATAAATATAATTTTAGACATAATGTTGTTGCTTAGTTTGTTTTCATTTCTCTAGTACAGTTGTTTTAATTAACTAATATATTTTTTCTATGTAATTAACATATACTGTTGAAACCACTGAATCAATTATTATTATTATTATATTATGATTATTATTATTATTAATACTATTATTATTACTACTATTATTATTATTATTATTATTACTATTATTATTACTATTATTATTCATACAAATTTAGGAGAAATTACTTTGAATAATGCCAGAAAAAATAAAGACAAAGAGCTATAGTAATAATAACGAAATAGTCAAACAAAACAAGTAAATAAATTAATAAAATAATAAGGTAAATAATAATATTAAAATATATTACTATAATAGCTAAATAAAATTTCATAGCTATAACAAACATCAAAGATACTACAAAATAATATATACAATTTCAGTCTGGATACTTTTTTTCATTTCCCAAAGTACATAGCTGCTTTTCTTGTGAATGATGAACACAAGATTGTATATTGTAGCCAATCGTTATTATTATGTTATTTGTAGGAATAATTAATTTGTGCACAAAATGGGCTGGATTTTTTTAAATTTTAAATCTATTTGGAAATGTTAATTATATTATTGCCAAATAGATTTAGCTATAGTATTCTCAAAACCAACCCATTATGTACAACGACAAATCTAATACTTTTTATAGTAGGAACAATTTTAGTTTACAGGTTAACACACCGTAACATTGTTAAATATATTTAATCTCAGCAGGGATGTTCAAAATTTGTAGTTTGCAGTAATAATTGGCAGTTCCAGAGTTAAGTCTAAATTTTGTACATGTAGCAAATCTGATAAGTTACTAATAAGTATAATGTTGAAAATATGTTTCTAATTGTATTATTACTTCACTCTTTCATCACTCATATAAACATTATGTATACAGTATTCAAGCTCCAGTGCTTTATTACAAAATTAATCAAAATGCAAAGTATTATTCAGCGAAGCGAGCGGAGCTGACTCTCTAATGAGTTCGCGATATATATATATTTAGGTCTAGAAATTGTTTTTGTTCTTGCGTGGGCTTACGTGTGTACACTTTCTCCTACGCGCTTGCGCGGGCCGGTAACCTTCTTAGCAACATTTTGTTTTGTTTACCCGCCGTACGAAGTAGCGATGCCCAGTAGACAAAACGTTAGAAATGCTCGGTCAAGAGCTTTGAGGGGTTAGAAACTCCTGAAGAAAAATTAGTAAAGAGAGCGATAAGAAATGAAAAAGACAGGGCAAGGAGGAGGAGAGCTAAAACGAAACAGAAACAGTTAGCAAAGTAAAGAAGCTGACAGTATTTTGTAGCCACACCAAGCATGCATGGAATAGCTGCAATTACAGGGAACATGCATCGCTCGCTTCGCTATTTTGTGCTATTAGAGCACATCACCAGTAATTATACAATTTATTGATTGGTAATTAAATTTAATGAATCTTGCATTATTATGTTTATACTTACTAATTCATTAAAAAAAACTATAAGACACGTAAATTACAGTGAATATTTTTGGTCCAGCCTACAAAAACTAGCAGGCAGAATCAAGCACGAACTGTTGTGACACTATTTCATCTTGTTATCATTTACCCACCTTTTTTCACTTCCTATACATGCAGGTTAACTAGCTCCAGACCCTTCCAGAGCGCGTAACGATAGGTAAAGAGTGGCTAGCCAGACTACCTACGTAGTGGTGCGAAGCATATCAAATGAAGCACCAGGATGTGCGAACCCTCAGCGCCCACCAGAGATCAGCAGTAGAAGGGAACGTCTGTTAAAAATAATTTTAAACCTTTAGCATTTACACACAGACAGTTGCTACGTACGGCGATACAAAAGAAAGAAGCAAACAACAGCAGAGCGAAAGGAACTCCTCTAGGTTAAAACAGATCAGCTCCGCGGTATATAACTCGACTCTAGCTTCCTTACACGCGTGAAGCGCGACAATTGCAGCACCAGTACAAGCCGGCCGGCCACTCTCTAGCTGCAATTTTCAGCTTACGTGATTATAACGTGCGGTAAAGGGGCGTTACCGGTAGCGCGATAGCAAAACACGACGGCTAAAATCGACTAGCTTTTTCTTGAAAACTAAGTAGAAACAAAAAATTCTAGCACATTAAAGGGACTTACTTTGCAAATTTCTCTATCTCTATATCATTTCAGAGCCCGGAAGGCCGTCGTCTTCGAGATCCGTTGTTGAATGACACACACACACACACACACACAGAGACACACAGACAAAGTGACTACTGTAACCCTCTCGCGCATGCTCGCTGAGGGTTAACAACTGTTTTGCAAACTGTTGCGGAGGAAGAACGATAGGAACTTTTTTGTGCACAATTCAAACTCCTAATGAATGATAAGTTCATATACAACTAGAGCTTTACTGCTCAAGTTTCCTACACGTAGTGTGTAAGAAAACTCAGAATTTGTTCAAACACGTTCCAAGCAGACAATCGAACTGAAAGCTACAGAAGGCATTTCAGGATTTATTTAAGCTAGATGTCAAGCAGAGCAACACTTACCTGTTTGCGTTCTACCAGATCCAGAAAGCGTTGTGGCATATTCCTGTAATATATTCACCAAGGTAGTGTTAGAGAGGTGAAGTAGGGTCTGGGGCAAGATTAAGTTCTCAAGTTAAATATAATTATTATTACTAAAATCAAAATGAAACAATGTCAGTATTATAATAATTTTACGTAGCTAGTACAAAATTGATTTTTCAGAAATACATAAATAGTTCAGTTTTTAATTGCAAAAAAAAGAAGGAAAAAAAGGAAAGTCATGGATCAAAAAGTATATACTTATTATCAGAGGGAACAATGCCAACAAATAATGTAAGTGGTGGCAGTGATCATAAGTGGATGACAGAACTCTGCTGTGGTTAATTCTAACTAACCATGTCAGTAAGTCATCAATCAGGTCATACATTAAATATATATTTTACTACACCAAGGGATGATTTCTAGAAGTTTAAAATTCAGTTCAACTCAAAATACAAAATTCATCTCTAACAAAACAGTGGGAAGCCACCCTTTCACCCCAGCAACTCTTTCACCCCCACCACCTCCCTCCCCTCAACTAGCTGGTGCCATCTGGCTGTTTATTTTGCTCATACAGTCTTTTCGTAAATTCATAGTACAATTATTCATGTTTCTGCCATCTGTCCTGTAACATTTTTTAAATGATTGACTTAAATGGTATTCATTGATCTCCTTCGCTAGTCTGGACAGAACTATCTCCTGTAGATCATTTGCAGCTGGTAACTATGGTTTGATACAATGAGCCCCAAATTATTTCTGGTATGGCTAATTTCATGTACATTATTAGAATGCACACAGTAACTTCTATCAACATAACATTGTCATTGCTTCTTGTTCTCTCTAGTTGTTAAGATACTGCACTAATGTACTCTACTTTGAAGACATGATTAGTGTTAAATGAACACAATATTTGGTACAGTCACCATCCTCCTCAAACAATATTATTTTCCGAAATCAAATACATAAGCTTCCTCCATTTAATATAAGATAAAAAAGAATAAAAAAATAATTAAATAAATTAGTAAAAAACCAAATAATCTTGTGCAATTCCGTTAGTATTGTTTTTCACAAAAAATATATAAAATATAACAACAATACATACATATTTAAATAACAATGGGTCTTCAATTCATTATAATATTTTTCCATAATTGATAATTATTAATTTACTCACAAAATTCACCCAATAGTGGATTAATGATTTTAGCAAATTTTTTATATCAATTTTAATATTTCTGGAAATAAATTATCTAAGTATTTTAATTAAAAAAAATACAAACAAGAACAAAAACATTGACTTCATGTGTAACATTATTAATAACACCACTGATGGTCTCCAATAATCAAGAATATCATTCCATACTAATTATGCCCAGTAGCTATGAAATTGCAGCAATTTTGTTACACAAAATGTTAAATCTAAAATAATGCTTTAAGTGACAAACAATACTAGTGAGGCAATTACATAGAGAATCAGCTATAAAATTCATGAAAAAATTGTTGAGAGACAATAAAACAAATCCAAAATTATAGAAATAATTCAAGTATCTTTAATATTCAGTATAAGAAATAGTACACTTTATTTATTTTAATAAACCTTCCATTTTCTATTGCAATTGACAGTAACTGATGATATTTCCAGTGAATATAATGAAAATTTTCATTATAGAAGTTATTGAAATTCCATAGGATGCAACTGTTGTCTGATTATTACTAGCCATTTTACCTGTTTGATAATCTGAAACTACAATTTTTGAAAACAAAGAATAGTGTAGCATAAAAAACATACAGATTTTAATAAGTTTATATTTATTCTTTCTGTTATTATGCCACTAAGTTTAGTATACTGTATTAAATGAATATTAATAGCTTCATACCATTTGAAGCTTCTGAGCCAGCAACACTTGCTGTTGCAGATGTTACAGAGGTAGGAAAGGATAAGGGTGATGTTTCCTCATTGCTATGAAACGATTCCTTAAAGCTCTCATATGAGCAAATGATGTTAAAAGATGAACCACTTGTAACCAAGGCAACAGGGGTTGTAGCTTTGAGCTGCTTATCAAAGAGTATAACTTGAAAGTAAATGTGACCGTCTACAGGAAAATCGGGCACAACGCGGCCCCGACGAAAATTTTTTTTTTTGCACTTACAGACTCCTCGGCAAGCAGATGTTAAGCTCTCCAAGTTTTATCGCCGTAGCTTTAGCCATTCCCGCTATATATCGCTTAACCGTTCCCTTCGTTAGGCTTATTTAATACAATTTTAAGAACTAAATCGATCTTTTTGCGACGTCTACGCATGCCGCGTTGTGCCCGATTTTCCCGTAGACGGTCACAAATAAGGGTATCATTTTTCAAGTTCCTTGTTGCTCCAAGTTGATCACTAGAAGAAAACCCAAAAGCTCTTATACTAGGTATTCCCAAATCTTGTGAGGTACTATTACTTCTGCAAACAAATATGGATGTTTGCTGTGAATAATTTTGAACTAATTGTGCAGCCAGCGCGTACTCAAATTGTATTTCTGTACCTTGTCTGGGGGGGATAAAGTCAAGTATTTCAGGTTCTATTTGGTTGCTGGTGATATTAATTTCCATATTATTATTACAGGAAACTTCGAAATTCTTGATTTGTCTATTGCCAGTAAATATAATCAAGATTGAGTCAAGCAAGAATGCATTCTTTTTAGGTTTTGCAGATATGAGAGAGGTAGTAAAATTGAATTCATTACTTTCACTTACCACTGCAGTTCCAACATCAGAGCTAACATAGCCACCCAAACTTGAACCATTAACTCCCCACTGCACCTCTAGTCCTTCTATATGGCAGGAAAAGTAATAATCAGTAATTACTGACTCATTAAAGCGTTCTATTCTCTTTAAATATTTAACTTGCACAAAGCTTTGTGATAGTTCCAACCAAGAAAATAATGTTGTCACAATCAAATAGATCTAAATTATTATTATACATAGGTGGATTAACAACAATGTGCTTGTCAAACAGCAATTTACATATTTAAAAAAAATCAGGGAATATAACATCAGCAATGAAGCAGAGAGTGAGAATGTAGCTGTTCTATTCAGATCCATTTATTGGTGTACTATTGTATTCAGTGATTAGCTGTATCAATTTAATGTTGACCACGCCTCACCTTTACTGAATGTTTCATACTGCACAATATGTTTGCCAGGCTAGCCTCTTTTCTGGGCCATCCAAAAGCCATAGGAAGCTATAAATTTCAGAATATTCTATAGGTTTTGGCTTACCTGTTATGTAATACAAAAAAAATATTAATAAATTTCCAGTATGTTGTATATGCTACAATGAGATATATCTTTTATTCAGAAACAATTATCACCAATACAATTCAAAATTAACGTAAGTTATACTTTAAACAATTTTTATTTCAACATTTTTCGTAGCTAACTACAAATTAATTATAGCTAAACATTATTTTAATTATAACTTAACCAAACTCTGTTTTTAGCTATCTCAGTCGAAATTATGGCAAGATGACTAAAAATGAACATTTGTTGGAAGACAAGTTTGCAGAAAAATTTTCTATTCCTTCACTTAGCCTTAATAACTCAACAAAAAAATACAGATATTTAAATTAAATTATATTTTTACACAATTAGAAGGAAGTAAATGATAGCTAGTTAAAAGTGAAACTTTTACCAGAAGCAAAAGATAGGACAAAAAGACAAGTGATGAGGCTCATTAGTCTTCAAAAAAATTAAAAGCTACAATTGATCTCTCTTGTGGAAGATAGAGTGATTGTGGTGCAATTTATAGCCAGTCATGATATCCCATAAAATAACAAACAGCTATTCATTAAGTTGAGTTCTTGTAAATAAAATTCACAGGGGGTGGGGGGGGGGGGGGGGGGGGTGATTATCTGTCTTAGCTGTCTTAGCAAACCCTTTACCTCCCATTATAAGTGGGCGTGGGGGTAAGGAAAGGTCTGGTTAAAGCTCCACCTCGGATTCGTACCGGAGTTACTATAGTGGCGCCCAATCAGATCGCAGTATTGATAAATTAGTGACATTCCATTGAGATTGCACTAATGCGCCGCAAATTTAACGTGAACGTACATTTCTACGCAGTGCAGTCTCGCGGGCCAGTCCCTTTGCCCAATATGAAGAGAAAGAAAGGGTCCGGTCAAGTTCACGTATGCGTTTGGTCTTGCACTGTCAGCACAAGCGTAGCCACTGCGGTAATATTATAGGCCTTGCCCAATTATGTTAGCATAGTTTGAGAATAATAGGTATGAATATAGGTAAAATAATAGGTAAAATTTGAGAGGAAGTGGGTGGAGACAGTGGGTGGAGTCAGTGAAATGAGCTTCGTCAGCAGTTTAGTGGAAAAAACAGCATGGCTTCTAGTTCTTCAACCTTAACTGATGATTTTAGTGCTAGTATACTAGCAGTGAGTCCACTCAGGACACCAATGAGGTACAAGTAATCTCACTATTGGACAAGCTTCATCGTCCTACTTCTTCTGAATTGTCAAGAAAACGCAAGATTGCTCTTAACCCCCTCCTCCAAATGGGGCAAAGAAAAGCAAAGGTAAAACTGCAGATGATCCTAAAACAATTACACCTAGTGTGCGTATGAACCTAATGAACACTTGACAGTCACAAATAAGAATCGTTTTTGCTCTGCTTGTAGAGAAACATTATCACTAAAGAAGAGTGTGATTAATTTGCATATCAAATCTGTGAAGCATGAAAATGGGAAAACTAGGATGGCATCTAGGGAAAAGAGGGAAAAAAATATTTCAGATATGTTGCAAAAATTTAATCAAGATGTCCATCCAGTCGGAGAAAATCTTCCAGTAGCTGTTCGGGTTCATCGTGTTAAGGTTCTAACTGCCTTCATGAGTGCAGGCATTCCTATCAGCAAGTTAGATTGCTTCCCTGATCTACTTACTGAAGATGCATTTAGCATGTTGCAGAGGCTATGGTTGTGGTTGTGAGATATATCAATGATGAATGGGAGATTTGTCAGAAAGTAGCTCGTTTGATGCTAGTAGCCCATAGCATGACTGGGGATGAAGTTGCAAGGCAACTAATATTTACTCTTTCAAGGGAGCTAGGCATTACATCTCATCAACTGATTGCCTCTATGAGAGATCGAGCATCTGTCAATAATGCTGCTATACGTACAGTTAGTGTAGTATTCCCTGATATGTTTGATATAGGTGCTTTTCGCCCACTATAGACCATGTGGGAGAACAAATGAATACTCCTACCCTTAATAATTTTTCAAAAGCTTGAATAGGTCTTTTCTCTAGAAGTCCCAAGAGCAAGCTTGCTTGGAAAAGTAAAACAGGCCTGTCTGTTCCTTCTTACTCTGCCACTCGTTGGTGGTCGGAATGGGAAGTGCTAAAGCAAGTACATGATACCTTTGGGGACGTTCAACCATTTATTATGAAGACGATCAACCTTCAGCATTAAAATTAAAGCTACAAAATTTACTTTCTGATGCCACTAGCCATTTGCATTTACTACTTATCCTAACACTTGTGCCGCCATGGCATTGTAATTATCAAATGGTAATGCTCTTTTCAGTCAGTTCGCCAACGTAGAGCTCACGTGATTTTATTTGCACAAAGCGCCAGAATGTAAACAGAAAATGGGGTTAGTTCCGGGTGTGGTCGAGGTCAGCTAGTTAGAGCTTTATCTTCTGAACTGGCTGCAGTATTACTTCGAGACTTTGGGGAATTGTTCAGGTAAGGTTAGTGAACTTGTAGAAAGAATTAATTTTTGAATATCGTAATTTGTGGGCGGTTAGCCTGTGATTGTTTTGTACCTACAAGTGTGAAGTCATTTAATCACCGACTTACTACGAGGCATGTACAGCTAAATGATTATGGGAACAAGTCCATTTTTCATATTTTACAAAATTAAGTCTTTGTTGACAGTTTTCAATAATAATAAGGTTAATATGTTGTGCAACAATGAAGATCGGACGATTCCAATAGGACATGTAGCAACAAGTGAAATATGTCTATGGAGAATTTAATTTTTTTTGCTCACATTATTTTCTTTGTCTAGTCCTTCAGAACCAATCATGATGTCCAGCCTCACCTAAATTGTCAACGGACTCTTAATCACTCCAGTATAGCAAGTGTGGATGGAATTATTGGTACATTTTTCAGGTTGGTTGTTTGTGATTTTTGTTTTGTACCACAAATTGTAAACCGAAAAGCAGTCTATTACTGGGTGTAGTTAGAAACTTTAAATCATGTTAATACCCCTAAGCTTTGGCAAGAACAAGTTCATACTTAATTTTTAGTGAAAGTAAGTAAATTTTTTATTATAAATACTAAATAAAAATGAGAAAATCTTGTGAAAATGCAGGCCTGACAAACTGAAAACAAAGTAGATAAAACTGACTATGCTATATTGAAATTGATTGGTCTTCGTCCATTTCTTCTTCATATTCTAGTTCTTCAGAACCAAACACCCAATCCAAGATGTCATTGGCTTCATCTGGTACATCTGAGGATTCTCTAGTCACTTCTGTCAGGTATTCATCAACAACAATGTCTAACAACTCGTCATTCTCCTTCATCTGTGTGTTTGTACAATTAATACAGTCACACCCAATGGAACAGTTTCTACCTTTGTTCCTACAGCTGCATCTCTTGGTGCTACATCCAGCTTTACACTTGCAGCCCTTCAACAAACCTGTAACTCTGGCGTCAACAGCGGCTACATTTGCTGGACTGTCAATGGTGAGTGAATTATTGTGAATTTTCCACCCATACACAGACATTGGTAATAGCTGCATATTGTTTTTGTTCGCTTGACTCCACATGTCAAGTACCCAACATGTTCTCTTCCAGTGTCTGTGCAAAGCATCTAGAGAGGGCATCATTTCATTCATCTATCTCCAATAATTACTCTTATGTTGTCTATCCATAGTTTATGGTGACACAGAGGTGTTTGATGATTATTGAAAAAACTATGAAAGTGGGCTTCTGGGGTTGCTTGAGAGAACCCAGAATTGTTTTTTTTTAAGTAGGTGACTCCTACTAGTCTCAGGAAAGAAAGAAAGCACATTTCAAAAACATTGTCCCTCAAACCTATGTCAGCGAGTGTACCTGGTAAACGGCCACTCGTAATAAATTCTGCATGGTGGAAAAAATAGCGATAGAAAGTGGTTTTTCCAATTCTGCTAAAAAAGGACGTGTAGTCACATCCAGTTACTACAAATAGTGTGGACAACACTTGTGGGAGTAGAATACTGGGAATCAATGATAAGTCTGGGTCTTCTCCAATGGCTTGTAAAAGTGCTGGCAGGTGTAGGAATTTTATCTCATTTGATGTGTATTTATTTAGTTGAACAATCACATCTTTTAGTGAACCATGATTCAGTGGCATTCCAATGTGATAGCAATCTGTGTCAGGTGACATAATGAGAATGTTTGACTGTTCAGTCTGTTTCACATGTAGCCACATCCTTGTGTCAGTTTCCTCACTGTTACATGTATACAATGGGTTAGGATATGGTTGTCGGTCTCTGGTAACGGCCCATGCTGTGTCCTCAATACTGCCGCAGAATCCTCCAGCAACCAAGAGTATTTTTCCAGGTGGCATTTTTTCCCCTGATGTTTGCAAGAAATGATTAGTCAAATATAGTACCAATTTTCTTTTGCACTTTCTACAGTTAATGAAATCCTCTCTCCACTTTGAAGGGATCTGTGTGTCGTTTGTAATTTCAGGACACAAATGGTTTGAAATCACAGTGGCACTATCATCGCGTCTCGATCGTTCAAATTGTTTGGGTGTCTCAGGAATACGCCCGGGATTGTCAAATATTAAATGAACTTCTTTTGAACCCCTTAGCCACTGTGGTGCAATAAATCTAACGAACAGGAAGTCACCATAGTCACAAAACGATTTATGTGTTCCTATTGGTGAAGTGTTTATCATGAACATACCCTCTAGAATACAGCAGTCTGGTATCCACCCTGAAGGAAGAGCATTTAAAAATACTTGACTTTTATAGCGCTTTTCAAAAATTGTGGTTGCAAAATGTTTCTGTCCTTTCAGCGGTAATCCTTCATTGTCACATAGAGCCAGAGGTAGAGCTATAAATTGTTCGGATACAGATGTCACTGGTTGCTGGGATACTTTTGACCACAGAAGTTTTTTGTGTAAACATTTTTGTACTAGTTTTATATCTTTCTGTAACTGAGTCATTCTTCTTTTGTTCACTTTTTTGTCCGCAAAAGTGCAAAGTTTTTGTTTTCTTTGAGCTGGATGGACACTGGCTTTTCCTGTTATGTTATACTGTATGTACTTGTTAAATTCCTGTTGACCTATCTCATGAAAATTCAATAAGTCATGTATTTGTTCTGGAGTGGGGTTACGTTTACATAATGGGTTTTTTAAGCCAGTGTGCTCGGAAAGGGTTAGTAGATCTGAGGCTTCTATGGCCTTTTGTTGTTCTTCAATATTCTTTGCTATTAGGAAGTTTGGTAGTTAAAATACTGTTTTCATTTTTTTTCTCTTCCTTTCCAGGAAATAACTGAAAGTCTAAATTTTGAAGAGTTTTGGCTCGCTGAGGTAAGTAGTTCACTACACGATTGATGTATTCGGGTGATGGTCTTGTAACACAAGTCTTTACATCCTTATTAATGGCCATTTCATGTGCTTCATCAATAGCAACAGAGTGCCCTGGTTGTCCAGTTAGACTAACTGTGAAACATCCTTGTTGCAAACCATTAAGTATATATTGTGGTAGGGTAAGCATATCTGCTAGATTCTGTGCTATTAGTTTTTTGTATGTAAAGTGGTCAAAAGCGGAAAATATGGGAGCCATTAACTTGATACTAGCATTCCTCAAATCCCAATTCCCATTTCTTATTGCCACATACAGACTGATATAAGCTAAACAATCCTTTATAACAAACTGGGACCAAAATTTCCATGTTAAGTTTGTTTCTGACATTTTATCAAGAAAAATACGAAATTCCTTCTTAAAAGTTAGACGCTCCAGGGAAGATTGTAAGTCAACTAAAGCTTGATCACTGCTACTGGCCTTTTGTATAGCAGTTTTAGCAGCAGCAAGAATCTCCTCATTATATAAATCTGGACATTCATCTGGAAGTATTTCTTGATCATAACCTGAAATAGGGATTCCCAAGCCTCCAGCAAAAATCTGTGTGTCCTTTTAAATTGCCCACAAGTTTGAATAGCGGCTACAGGGTATCCTGATACTCGGGCTAGCTCCTTTAGTCCTGCTTCAAAGTACGGCTTCATTAAAGCTATTTGATAATTTTTTAGAAGATGCCAATCACCAAGCATTGGGATCAGCCAAGAATATTCAACACCATATTCAAATTCAAATTTGAGGGATTGTAACACATCATACAGTTTCGCATCACCTTCAACTAATAGGTGTTTCATTTGTTTTTGTTTTTTTATGAAACGAGCATGTAAATCGTTTAGAACAAGAATCAGAGTGTCTTTACGATCTGCAATTGCATCTAGTGCTTGTAAATACACAACTTCAGATTTTTCTTGTGATGATGATGGGTGTGAAATCAAAAATTGATGTAAATCTAAAAGAACCTCCGATTTATCACCTTTTTCATACTGATTAAACACTTGTTTAGTCAGCTGGTACGTACACAAACTTTCTTGTAGCTTTTCCACTGATTTCATTTCTTTTGAAGAAACTTCAAATGAGGACATTTCCAAATGTCTCCAAGCTGATAAAGCTAAACTTTGAACACTTGTACTCTCATTTGCTAACTCTGTAGCTAAGTTCACATGAATGCATGCACTTTCAGCACCAGATCGTGCCCTTCTCTGAATTTTTGGGACTGGGGACCTGCATGATTTGTTTGGGGAAGGGTATGGTGATGGCTTGCCTCTCTTTGTTCCCTGTGTGAGAACCTTGTTCACTGTTTTTGTTGTGTTTTCCAGAGGACACAATGGACCATTTGTACTACCACTGGAGGGCGTGACCAACTGAAGTGAACTATTCAAGCTTTCCACTTCATCCACTACTGGCCTGGGTGTTGTACTAGTTATGTCTGAAGGACATACCAATGGTAAGCTTGGCCGTGGTTGTACAATCTGAACTGTTGTTCCGTGCTAACTCGTAGACTGCCTTCCACAAAAGTTGTGTGCATATTTGTGCAAAAAGTCTATGTTGTCTGCAGATACAATGATCATTGCAGATGAACATAGTTCCTGCTCAGGGCCTTTGTGTTCCCTCATTTTTACATGTTGTTGAATTACTCTTGACAATGTATCGAGGGAAGAACAAATTCCGAGCCTATTTAGGTATCTAATCAATTTGGTAGATCCCCCACAGCTTTCAATTAAGTCAGTAATTATGCAGTGTAGTGGTAAATAGCATCGGTCATCAATACAATACATTAATGTGCACATACAAGTGAAGCGGCGTAGTTTCTTCACATGGTATTCATGTGTAGTAGTGTCACATACTTTAGAACGCCCGCTAGATTGTGACGATGATTGAGTTACTCTACATATGAATCTCCAAATGGTCGGATTTAGGTCTGCTATACAGTTGTCAATGTTTAACTGGTCAAATTGAAAGGGAGCTACCTTGTCTTCCAGTAAATACTTACGTATCTGAGTTTGAAAGCTTTTATTTAAACATTCAGCAGCCTTGTCAAGAAGTACGCTGTCATTGCTTAGCTCCTCAGTAGTAGCTATGGTAGGATTTTCCTCAGTGGTGCAATTCTTTTATTTGTGCAAAGCTTTGCTAAGGGCAAGAAGAATATCACTATTAGTTCGGTACAAAATGGTGCCATGCTTCTTTACCTTGCATGCACAGCTAAGATGGTGGGCTAGTGAAATGGTGAGATTGCTGAGGATCCACCTAGACGTAACCGAAACATTTATTTCATCAATATTTATGTTGTGCTTCCCAACTAGCTCTTGGACTTTTTTATCAAAAAAAGTATGTACCATTGGCAAAAGTAGGCTTTCCCCCTGCAGTAATATTTCTGCCACAAAAATAGATGTATAGTGCATAGCAGTGTCAATGACATCTGTGGAGGCAGGTGGGACAAGTCTGAGTCTGTACTAGACAGCTGAGTTTCTTTATGAAGTTCTAGTTGGCACTTATAGCAAGAGAAACATACTTTAGAACTGTTTGAAAGATTTCCCTCAAAACCTGTTTGCGGAAGAAGGATCTTATTGATCAAGTCACTGTTGGGACAAGATCGTACATGAATATTTCTTACACTAATGTTGCACATTGGACAGTGGATTTGCGGTTTAGCTATTTTTTTTTCACCGTATAATAATGGTGCTTGCACAGGGGAAATGGTGTTGGTATTACATCAGGGATATCCAATCCAAATGCAATGAGCTCATCTCTAGTTATGGTATGGGAATTGTGAAGGTCTTTGCCATTACAAGATCGAATTACACATGTTTCATATTGTTTTTCCTTTTCCCATCTTGGTGTGAATGCAGAGTTTTTTACTAACCGAGATACGTCATCTCTACAAGCACGGCAGACTGGACTCTGTGCATCAACTCCCAATGACTGGACACACTGCTGGGAGGATTTATCTGTCCAACTTGGATACTTGGAAGTACCAATACTAGCCCTACTACACAGACCACAGACTTCACCTTGTTCACCCGTTGACACTGATGAATATGACAGCCTGCGCCTGCTTCTCTCCGCCATGATACTGGACTACATTATAATTTCATTACATAATTAATTAATTTATGCATATTTGAAGCTATATTTAGCTTTTTTGTAACAATGTTATGCGTAATTTTAAGTTAATTTATATATTATGTATTGCTTCCAGAGGTTATGCTTTTTCTCTTACCTAATGCAGTCTTGTGTCAAGCTGAAACTACAAATTCCCTTCCTGCCTTAAACATCAACCAGAGTAGCTAAACTTCCTGCCTCAAGCTTCACCACTAACAGAAGCTATTACATTAACCACGTGCGGTGGTATGAATAACTACTAACCGTGGCCAAACGGGTACAGTATCATTTTTGAATATGCTAAAGTGGAGGATCTAATAAAGTTGTTTTTAAAAGAAGAGCTTAATACCTACTGCAGCAAAGTTTTTCGGACGAGATTTAGATGAAGCGGTATATCATCAATTCATAGGTATATTCATAACTTTATAAGCATTTTTTTTTTATAATTAGCTATAATAAACATCAAATTATAATATGAATACAATTTCCCAATTTTTACCCCCAATGGTAACAAATAATAAGCAGTTTTGTTACATCATGAATAATTCATGACTCTAAAAAGGTCGTCGGCAGACGCAAATAAAAATGTACGGCGGTCTACGAACTTCCGGTGCATTGGCGAACTGACAGTTTTGTGCCAGCAGCTAATTGATGATGCTAAATCGTGTATCCAGCCTGGTTATGACTATTTTAACAGCAGATTTGACGGTGAATTGAAGATACTTGTTTCAGCAGCTCGTTACTTCGATCCCTCGAAAATTAATGAATTGAAACCTACTCTTTCTGACATTGATAGCCTTAAAGTTTTACCTTTTATCAAGAATCCCCTAATCACAAATTTAAAAACTGAGTTACCTGCTTACATGTCAAAGGCTGAGGATGTATCACCTACCAGTGTCTAAGACAGAGTGGTGGAAGAAAGATGCACATGAGCTACCTTTTTGGTCGAGTGCCTGCAAATCAACACTGGTACTACAGCCTTCATCTGCTGCCGCAGAGAACAACAATATAGTTCTTTGGAAGATTATATCGAAACTTCTATTATGCTTCAATATAATGAAAAATAACTGTGTAATTTGCTATATTTGTACTGTGATAATCTGAATTTTCTGACCATCGAATAATTATTATAGAAGAATAATGGGTAAGCTCATAAGAATAATAGGTAGAATTTAGGATAATAATAGGTAAGACTAGGCAGCATAAAAGAATAGAATAATAGGCAAAAATATTAGCATAATTGGGCAAGGCCTAGTAATAATAGCTTTGATTACGGGTTAATTATGGTTCAGATGATTTTAGCGCGCTGAAAATTAGAGACACACTAGACAGCTTCTGCAGTTCTTCTTTCAAAATAGAACAGCTAAAACCATGTAGCTTTCTTCTCTTTCTTTTGTCCGTTGCAAGACGTTCCTGGCATAAGCAGCAATTCATTCCTACAGTTTCAAAGAAAACCAAGCTAAATTTGCGCGCGAACGTCTCTGTATAATAGTGAGGTCATCTTCACTTAAAACCAATTACTAGTAACCTGTCCCAGAAATTCCAGGACCAGCGAGACCAAACGCATACGTGAACTTGACCAGACCCTTTCTTTCTCTTCTTATTGGGTAAAGGGTCTGGCCCGCGAGGCTAAACAAGAGGTGGGATGGCCTTCATAACTATGCCTGTGCAGCATCAAGTTGGTTAAAGCTATTGTAAATAAAGACAATTTTGTCCTGGTATTGCTGTAGAAGTAAGTGTTTGTTAGTCTATAAATACAGAGGTTAAAATATTAAAGTTGGATTTATTAGTGGTTTATTGACAGTGCTGGAATTATAATCAGATATGCTGGAGCTGACACTGGATTTGTTGGAGTTGAAAGGGAATGTATGGAATAATAGATTTACTTGTGGCATAACTGAGTTTGCTATGAGACCAGGCTGTGCTTAAAGAGATATGTGCACAATTACTACAGACTGGTGTGAGCAGAACTATTTTGCTATGCAATTTACAAGTGAGCCAGAAAAATTCCTGGATCCATCTGCACCTCCTACTCAACCTGAAAATTTTGCATTGAACATCATCAATTTCACTTATGCACATTCTTCCAACATTTTTGTCTTATTTCTGTCAATTATTTTCCTACCCATCTTGGTTAAAAGTTAATAGTGTAACAATTATCACCATTCCCAGACACTTTTGTCCCCTCGTACAGAGCCGGAGAAGGAAAAGTACAGCAGTCTTCCACCAAGTCATTGGTTCTCACCTATTATTATTGTTGTTGATATTTATGTTTTTATTTATTTATTTAATTATTTAGTTTTATTTATTTATTTATTTATTCGTTGATTTATTTACTTGCTCATTCATTGGGTTGTTCGCTTTTTGTTTACCCACTGTCATTGAGCTTGTACAGAAGTTATCAATAGGAAATTGAGGCAAGTAGTAATTCCATATTTGTTGGCTAATAATAACACTGGTTTATTTTTTAGTTACTTGTAATTGAGATTATCAGAATGGTTGATGTTTGATACTACAAAAGTTAACATTAATCAGCTAAGAGAGTGATTGTGCATTTGTTTGCTGAAATAAAATGACATATAACTGCTATTATAGAGTTTGCATGAAGTAAACTAAAACATAGTGACATTTTATGTTTCCTAACTATCAGGCTCGCTCGCCATTTGTGCTCAAGCACACCACTAGTTGGCGAGCGAGCGTAGCGAGCGAGACAGTATTAGGGGTGGATAATGCAAAATCGGGTATATGTTATATATATGTATGTATGTATGGATGGTACGTATGCTCTTTAAACGCGCGCGCGGGGAACGTTTTTCTCCTAAAAACACGGCTATTTAGGCTTCACTCCAATTTATTCTGAAACTACAGCATTAAGCAAACCTTACTTTATACTTAAGCTCCAAAGTATGAGAAAATTCCAGCTAAAACGCTTGTTTTCAAGACACAAAAAGTTGATTCGACAGGTTACTATGACATTGAAGACCCTTTTCCAGAATTAATTTCAAAACTTCGCCGTTTTATGGGGGGATACGGAGTGCCGGTTGTTGGTTGTCAAGAGCCGTTGGTAGTCAGAATGCCGTAGTATTAATGCTATGGAAGCTACTACTTCTCGAGGGAAGCTTCTGAAGTACGTAATTCCATATTTGTTAGCTAAATATGCAAAATTAACTCTGGCCTTTTCTTTTTTGTAGCTAAGAGCTTGTCAACAGTGACTGGTAAATTCAAATAGTCAGATTGGCTCAAATTTGGTACTACAAAAGTTACCACTGCTCAAGAAAAATGAGGTAAGAAAGTAATTTTGTATTTGTGTGCTAAATTGATTGTCTTTTGTTTTTGTAGGTGAGAGCTTGTTGTCAAGAATTCAAGGTAATTCAGATGGTCAAAGTAACTTCAATTTGATACTACAGAAGTTATCAATACTCAAGAATGATGTAAGTAGTAATTCCATATTTGTTGGCTAAATTACAAATAATAACACTAGTTTATTTTTAAGTAGCTGAGAGCTTGTTCAAGAGTTACTGGTGATTGAGATTATCAGAATGGTTGATGTTTTGATACTACAAAAGTTACCATTAATAAGGTAAGAGAGTGATTTTGTATTTGTTTGCTGAAATCAAATGTCATAACTGCTATTATAGTGTTTGCATGAAGTAAGCTAAAACATAGTAACATTTTATGTTACCTAACTATCAGGCTCGCTCGCCATTTGTGCTCAAGCACACCACTAGTTTGTATATATGTTTGGACGTACGTATGTCATTTTGTACTTTGACCCTCGCGTTTTTGTGTTAGTTAGGTGGTCGACCCCGTCCCAAATTGCTCTAAACAGAATCCTCTGGTTTATCGATCAGTACCCGTATCACCCTAGAAATTGAATTGTTTACCGTTTTGCGGGTGCAGTTCAAACTTGAAAACTTAAGGGACTTCCATTTCTATTCGAGTTTGTGGCGATGGTAAGTCAAAGCGCTCTTTGTCATGGTTATAAGCTATGCGCAACAGTATTTACTTGAAAATACATTGTCCACTAGGCTACCGCTAAGGTAAGTATGTGTAGGTGCATGTCCAGTTGTGTCAAAACTTTGTGTGTTACAACCACTACCTTAGCTAAAGAATATCACAAAGAAAACGTTTAAATAACGTGTATTGTTTTGTTGTTGTTTTTTTCCCTTCAATTCAAGCAGTTGCAGAGAGTTGTTACTATGGCACTAAAATCCCTTTCCGTGTATGCAAAATTTAAAAACTGGACCTTATTTTCAGTAGCTTCAGTGTTAGAAGTCAAGATCATTCATATAAAAATAGTATAGTCTTTAGGCTCGCTCGCCATTTGTGCTCAAGCACATCACTAGTTAATTAGAAGAATAAATAAAATATTATTATGAACGAATGAAGAATAAGGATAGACTCACTTAAGTTTGATGCTTCCTGCGCCAAATTTTAAGGTATTTTTATACTACTGATATATGCACATTTTTTGTGCAGTGTGTACCACTACAATAAAAGTACTGTTAGAAAAGAAGCATTACTGAGTAATGCATTAGTATTTATACGTGCAACTAGAATTATCAACACTCAAGTATAACAATGCTATAACTTTGTAATACATATGATGCTTTTACATGCTTTAATTCAAGCATGAACATAACAATGTTATTTCAGTGATTACACGTGTGGTAAGTGTGAGTATACTACTTTAATACATCATATAATTGAGCCACTCGATTTGCTTCATACTCTTTTTCCAAACGAAGGAAGAAAAATTATCGGAGATAATGTCTGCTTTGTGGCTCAAAAATTCAGTTTTCCAATTCTGGAGAATCTTCTACCTCCAGCGACATCATGTTAGTATAATGAAAAGATTACTTTATATCTTTTACCAATGTATAGTGATTACATTGGAATACACATGTGAGTATAATTCACTTTTTCTATCCCAGTACAAATTTGTAATCACTATTTTTTTTCATGGTATAACTTTGGTAGCTATAACTTGAAAATTAAGTGAGTTGTGGCTGTTTTGTCAGAATACCGAATGCTGGGAGCCTTGGGAGTATTAAATTCCTTCACCAAAAAAAAAATTACGCACAGTAAAATGATCAAATGATGACGTTTAGAGCGGTTGTGGGCCTTTAGTACACGTAACACGACGTCACAAAACAGCGCATGCGTATTTGTGTGATAAAGGCACGAGGGCGCCAGTTTACCTCTAATTGTTGCACGGGTATGGCAGATTTAGCTACGGTTGCATCTCAGGCCCTAGGTATCAAGTTTTAGGCGTTACTGCCTGTCACGGCCAGCGTTTTAGCTTCCGTCTGGAGCTGCACAACCCGTAGGTCTCCAACTGCATCGCCCTGATGTTGTCAGAATACCGAATGCTGGGAGCCTTGGGAGTATTAAATTCCTTCAGCTTTTCTTCAGCTCTTGAAAAAGATGACCTCTTGGATAGGCTTGGCTCCAAGTTAGTAATACCAGCCAACAATTCTGACTGATTTCGACTTCGTTTACTGCTGCTAGTAGAACAATGAGAATCCATACAGCCGCTTGCAGTTAGGGAAAGTCCCGTCTTACAGCTCAGGGAAATAACCGTTCGGCCTTAGCTTGTTAACTGGGTACGGGAACGTCAACACATCAACTACAATATGCCTGCACACTTGACAACCTTAACTGAGTGTCAAAGCACCTACGGTAGCTTTGTTTATGATAGTAAGAAAGCTAAGAGACTGACCTTCCTGATGATCTTACAATAAGCTACTAAACTGCAGCGTCTAGTGCTCCTTTAACGGCATTTATAAGGGTTAACCAAAAAAAATTCGGCGTCAAATTCTAGATCTGGAATTTACTTCCAGCCAATTGCAGGCACCTTCCAGTGTCGCCCTACATCAGACAAAAGTCCTGAATTATAGTGACAAAGGCTTAGGAGCTTTTATAACGAAAAATGAAAGAAAGATCGAACAGCGGGAACACCGACGTCCATTTTCCACCTCAATTTCTCGGGCATAAAAATAAATTAATGAACTTTTTGTTTTTCAGTTGACTTAGAATACATTTAACGTATAATTGGAACAGTAACCGTCGGTATGACGCCATCCAGTGTCGCTAAATTTGACGCTGAAGAGGACCTACAGTCCCGCAGTTCTTATCAAAAAACTCATTTCATTGGTTAATCAAATCATGTGACCAATTATAGCGCCGCGCGTGACCAATTATAGCGCCGCGCAAGGGCTAGGGCTAGGGCTAGGGGACCAATCAGAAGAATTCTTTGATAAGAACTGCGGGATGGCTCAAGAGGACCTCGGCAATGACTAACCGCGTTCAGGCCTTTGAAAACCGCAGATCAGCTGAATCGGGCTGTCACCACGCATATGATTTGATTTTTTGGCAGCACTTGAGCGGCTTTTTTCGGTCTGGGCTTTTGAGTGGCTTCTTTCTAGCTGTGTAGTGAATACTTTCTTTGAGATTACAAGACTTTTGAGTCTTCTTTCTGGCTGTGTTGAGATTACAAGTAAGTTTTAGTCAATGTGTTGTGCATTTAGGCTAAAGTTTTGAGTGGCTTTTTTTTTTTCTGGCTGTGCAGTGAATACTTTCTTTGAGATTTTAGAAACTGTGTAGTGCATTTAGGCTAAAGTCCTTTCATTCTGTTTGACTAAAAGTGCTAGATTTTTCTGAGATTTAGTAATATTTTATCATAAATTAGCAGGAGGCATGGGAAACAAGAAAAACCAACGGAACCACGGGAATAACCATCGTAGGTCCATGCAGCGAAATATGCTTCCAAAAATCAGAAGAAGACTAGTGAGCATATGAAACCAGGCAGTCATTTAGTGGTTGCTTGAAAAGATCCAAAATTGTAAATTTAGACAACCTGCAAGAGAGTTCATTGATCAACTGATGGCTCATGCTTGCAGTGCGACAGCCAGATTATTTTAAGTGGTGTCTAGTCGATGTTCGAGATGCAACTATAATGTTCCTTTGATAACATCTAAGAAAGTAATTGGTCCCAATGGTAAATTATGGTGGGAAGCCAATCTTGCAGCAGTTTGGGGTCAAATGTCGACAGGTGGGGGGTATTCCAAATTGCATGAAACAATGACCACACTGGATGTTCCAGTAATGACCCCAAAGAACTTCATAAATACTGAACGTAGCATTCTTTAAGTTGGAAGCACTGTACAAGTTGTACAACATAATCAACTTTAATAATCATATACAATAGTGGGACATAATACCAAATGGTTTAATGGTATTCATTTATAGTAAACATTTCAGCTTCCCATTATGCAGGTGGAGTACTGCAAATGGTTACTTGTGTGGGAAATATACTAGTAGATAAAGTGTAATAATTTTGTGTTCTATCATGAGATGATGATGTTTCTGTGGGACATTTGGGAAACTTTATCCGACTCCAAAATTAGATAAACATTTTCATTTAGATAAACATTTTCATAACTAAAAACATGAAACTGAAAGAAGAACACTGTGTTTGTCTATTTTATTAAAAAATTATATATTTTTACTTTTGAGTTTGGTAAACTAATTAGTCTGGTTACGTAGAGCCCTGTTGAGAAATCCACAGCTTGCTTTAATTATCGATGAGATAGAGTAAAAAACTGAATTTACTTTCGTACAGAACGTAGTTTCGGTGCACAACTCCACCTTTATGTTCGCTTAAATTCATTATTGTTTTCATCAGCTACTCAATGTGTGAGGTGTCCTGTTCCCACTCACAACTTTTGTTTGACTATTGGCTACACACAGTAGCTTTCCTGGAACATTCCATATATGGCTTAACTAAAATACATCAGCAAAAATGTGAATGGTAGTAAAATAAAAAATATATCATCAAGTATGAATATTGTGTGTGCATTATGTACCAATAATATATTTCTTAAGTAGCCAATAGTTTCCTATAATTCATACATAGGTCAATTAGAAGAAGTCTTTCATCATAATAATTAATCATTACCATGTATACAAAACAAAACAAAAATTTGCTAATGTAAATACTCTTCTATTGAGGTATCTTTATTGAGGCTCTGATAAAAGGGGGCATTGCACACAAACCCAAAAAAATTGAGTTTTTTATGCTAGTAAATAGCTACAATTTACCTCAAATTAGTGCTAAAATACTGGGGGGGGGGGTAAAACCTGCCGTTTTTTTAGCTGCCTGTTTGAAACCCCGCCCACTCCCCGTTTATTGTACTTCAAGAACGGGAGAAAATAAAAATAGTAGCTGCGGCACGCTTGGGGTCTTTTAAGTTGTTTTGCATTTGAAATTTGGCATAGACTTAGAGTAAGGGTCACTAAGACTAATTCTGTAAAAAACCAAAAATAGGAGAAAGAAAGAATTTTTGCGATGACTTCTGGAGCCTATATCTCAATTTCTATTTTTCCAAGAAATAATTATAATAATAATAATAATAATAATAATAACAGATCCTGCTTGTAAACTGCACAATAGTTCTGCTCACACCAGTCTGTAGTAACTGTGCACATGTCTCTTTCAGCACAGCCTGATCTCACCAACTTTAACAAACTCAGTTATGCCACAAGTAAATCTAGCTCCTTTAAATCCCACATTATCATTCCATAATTGTAATTTCTGCAATGTAATGAAAAGAGAAAAATATACAGAACATGAAAAAAACATATTCTACTTATTAGCAAGAAACTAAGAGGAGACTCAAGGTTTTCATGTGTGTGTATGATACTTTCTGACATATACAGTGTATGGGAAAATGCTGAAAGTAGTAGCTATATGTAATGAGGGTGGGTGACTCCTATGGGGGGGGGGGGGGGGGGGGGAGGGTTATAGTACTTGAATAAAATGACATTAAACGAATATGTGAAGAAGAAAAAACTAGAGCCTTGGCATCTGCTTATGTTCCTTCCAGGCTAGAACAATAAGTTTTAACGAGATCGGATGGAAAGAGAGCAGATTGAGTGTCTCTAGCTCCATGGAAATCAGATTGTTTACTTGTGTGGGATGCAACCTGTCTAGACACTTTTGCCCCCTCGTATTGCAACCCAAGGACCTGGGAAAGTTGCTGTAGCAACTGAGGAGAGGAAGGAGGAAAAGTACAGCAGTCTTCCACCAAGTCGTTGGATCTCACCTATATAATTTATTATTATTATTGTTGTTGTTATTGATGTTATTATATTTATTTAATTATTTATTTATTTAGTAATTTATTTATTTATTTTATTATTTATTTATTTATTCGATCATTTATTTACTTGCTCATTCATTTGGTTGTTCGCTTTTTGTTTACCCACTGTCATTTTCATAATAAGTATAAATAATCATTAATAATTGAATAAAAATTAAAGAAGTTAAAATACATGAGCAAGAAAAAAGAAAGTAAATAAATAAATAAAATAAATATTTAAATAAATAAATAAATAAATAAATAAATAATAAAGAAAATACATAAACAAATTAAAAAAATTAATGAATAATTAATTAAAAGAATAAATAAATATTATGAACGAATGAACAATAATACTAAAGTTTGATGCTTCTTGCGCCTATTTTTGTTATACTACTGATATATGCACATTAGTACTGTTAGAAAAGAAAGATTACTCAGTAATGCATTAGTATTTATATGTGCAACTAGAATTATCAACACTCAAGTATAACAATTCTATAACTTTGTAATACATATGATGTTTTGCATGCTTTAATTCAAGCATACATGCCTGGTTATAACAATGTTATTTCAGTGATATACATTTTTGAATAAAATAAACAGTTTAAAAGCTGTCCTTTCAACACAAGTAGGAGAAATATCATGGTATGTAATCCCTTTAAAACCCATCATGTCCAACAGAGATAATATACCTCCATTGACACCTAAAAAGAAACATAAAACAATAAGCAATTATACACTGTTCTATCAAGTGCAACACTCGACTCCAAACAGTCATAAATGTAACTAAGCATTCCATTCTAAACGCACACAAATAAAAAACACTAAAATTCTAAACACACACAAACTCAACTAAACTTATAACAACACCAACTAAACACTATAATCTAAATACACACAACACACAGCCAAACATTCTATTTTAATCCCACTCACAAAGGCAAATAAATATTCTATTGTAACTATACTTACAACTAAAGCAACTCAATCTCAATGTTGTATTTATAAAAGGATTCAAAACATTGGTAATTAACCAGCCAAACCAAGCTACTGAAATTATGTGAGCTGACTATTTCCTTTTATAACTTGATATTTTTAACATACTATCATTAATATTAGCTACTGTTAGTTTCAAAACAATCTAGACAAAAATGTATCTGTAAGAATTTCCAAGTACACTCACAGGATAAAAATATTCAAAAAATAGATAATTTTGTGGGGTTAAAATTCCATGATTAAAAAAGAAAAGATTAATTGATCTTATAGATTCCTGTCACAGATAAATACATGCTGGAGTTAATATAACACCCTTCAAATCAGTCCATGCTTAATTAAAATTGTACCATGGTATGTTCAAACCGTCCAATCAGATTGCTCATTTCGAGGTTATTAAAAATAATTCCATCTGAAATTATTCTTTCTGCAATTCCTAGCTATAGCCAGGAGCTATGGTTAAAGTCTGCACCACCACTCCGCTTTCGGTTGGTATGGGATTTCCTTCGGTTGGGTAAATCCCATACCGACCTCCTCGTAGTGATGTAACCTGTGCGTAAGACACGGACCAAATCAACGAAGGTAGAACCAAATCCGCAGTGACACCCGGAAGCCAAGTATAGACATTATATCCTAATCTTCTGCAGCGCGTAAAATCATTTCATAAAAATATGAAGTCTATAGGATCTTTTATTTTTTACTTGTTTTATTTCGCCGAAGGAGGTATAGTTTGTTACGATGAGGTTTAGTAAATTTATTATGGAACTTGTCCTTTTTGAAATATAAGCACAATTAGAGCAGATATATGACGACGGTGAATCAGTTTGTGGAAACTATACCGCTGAGTTTTTATGTTCTGCAACATTACTCTCTACAAATTGGATCATCAGAAATCCAAAATTGAATACTGAAACGTTTAGTTTTGGAGTATTTTTTAATAGCCCAGTTGAGATTTTAGGCCCAAGATCTTCAAAGCTGTATGCGACTACAGTATTTGTGAATTCAAGTATTCTCATCAGTCGTGTTAATTTAGAAGGTGCTATTTACGATGGTAGTTCAGTTATTTGTAATAGCGAACATATACTCTACTACATTCAGAGAAGTAAGTAAATATTTCGTTAGATTCAAGTTAATAAAAAAAAAATCGTCATTTCCATTTGAAATAGCTAATAATAATTAAAGTCTTCTGCAGAAAGTTGAAATGCAGTGTTAGTTTCCACACTATTTATTAGCTTGGTGTATAACTTAAGATATGTATAGTAATTTTATTTTACTTTCAATATCTTACAAGAGTGGTTTAAGGTGATTTTAATAATAATGATAATAAATTATTTAGCGCAATGTCTATTTTATTCTAGGTGAACGTCCTACAAACCTTAACATTACGATATTGACTGAAAAAATAATGCAAATCACTTGGATGAAGCAGAAAAGTAGTTGTTACTCTGTGTTGCAATCAACTGTTGATACTACAAATAGTATTGAGTTTGCTCAGATTGGAAATGATATTGTTTTGAATATAACTAATATATCTAATGAAATATTTATGCTTGTTATAACCACAGATTCAACTGAGATTAAAAATTCATCATTTAACATAGGTAAGCAGAAAATTATACCCTTCAACGATATGAGATTATAGTAAAGCAATTATCACAGGGTGAACAATAATTCTTGTCAATTGTCTATATACATATAATATTTGTGTAATACATAAGTCTTTTACTTAATTAGAGGTATTCATTCCCTTTCACAAACTTTTTTTTTAACAATTCAGAATTAAAAGTAATGTTTGGCTATCAATGGGTCAAAGCAGGACACTTGCTATGCACAAACACTCTACCGCTGAGCTACACAGCCAACGAGCAACTAAACATTCCTGTATTTATACCGTTAAAAGGCACCACTACAATCTTGCTCTTAAAGATTTTTTTTCTTTCAAATATTCTTCATGGAATTTTTTACTGCCAGTTTATCACTTCACAATTACTTGTCAGCCTTCTTTACTCATTAGGTGTATTTTTTCCCTTTCACAAAGTAGTTACTCATCATTAGTGGTGGCCAAAATTATTGGTAGTATATGCCATCATGGAAAAATAAAAAAATTAATCAGTTGAAGTACAAATTGTTGCTATATTTTTTGTATTACACAAATATATATCTACAAAAGTGTATAAAAACTTAGTTTTACATTACAGGTCCTTGTGCATTTATTGATTTCCAAAGAGGAGTAAACAGAAGATACACTTTGGACACTAACAATATCTGGACATTTGAAACTGACCCTTGGACTAATATGGAATACTTTTGTATGAATAGAAGTTGGATGGCATTAGGTCAGTATTCAAATACTATGTTTCTAATGAGTATTTTTTTAATTTCTGTGAATTTATATCTAATAGATAATAGCAGTATCAATTATATTGAGACAAATTTAACAGGTGTGGAAGTATCGGTGACAGAACTTGTTGAGATAAAGAGGGAAATACCTATATTTATATATATATTGGTTGCAATCATAGCATTATTCTTATTTTTTACCATGACATTTCTCGTAACTTTCATCACTATTGCGATTGCAATTCGTAAGTGTGTATTGTACTATTTTATGACTTAACTATTATTTTTTTTAATGATAGGTAAAAGAAAACCATCAAAAAAGTAGGAGCATTTAATGTGTATTAATATTATTTATAATAATGACATTAATGTAGGATGAAATATTCCATACAGAATAGCACTCGGGCAAGTTAAACTTAATTATTAGTGACACTGTGTAATAATGCATGTGTTGTTTTTCTTTATAAGGAGGATATATACCAGCATCTTTCAAATTTACATCACAACAGTAGAATGAACATAGCACCACATCTTCCTGTGTCTGCAATCGAAATGGTAACCTTGAACAAAGCTCTTGTTTACAAATTCAGCATCACTAGCTACTAGGTTAAATTAATAAAGTGATTGTCAAAAAAATATTAGTAACAAGGCAGCAATTTTGTATGTACAAAAAAATATTATTTTAGTAGCAATTTTAAATCGAGGAATAAGTGTCACATCAATATATTCAAGAAGAAGTTATAACATAACATATTGGCTCATGGTTTATAGGGCAGACTTGTATTTATTTCATTATCACAATGTGTTTCAAAACAATATTATTAATCAAAATCTCAATTTTGTTGTATAAGCCAGAAGTTTAAGTATTATTACTATTTCTACCTACACTGTATATAATTTTGTAGAACAACCTTGGAAATTACTCCACTCTCGGTCACAAAATAAAGCCTCTAAGTACTCAAGAACCTTATGATACCGTTGCTAATGTTCCCACACCTAAACCTTCAAAGGTTTATAGCCATTTTCCTTTAAGTCAGGTAAATCATTTTGTTATCTTTTGGTATCATAGGAAATTCTTCAGTACAGTTCATTAACTAAGAGAAATAATGATCGAAATTTTACTCAGTACAGTGAAAGTTCTCAACAAAATTCTTCCCATGAAATTGCGGTAAGTTAAACATTCCAAAGTTATGCTGCTCACTTGCATTGCATGAATTATCACTATGTAAACCGCTTTGTGTTTACAACTTATTGGGATGGGACAAAAAGTAAAAGGCACATGTAAATTGTGTTGAAACAAAATATATTTGCAAAAATTAAATTGTACAAGTAATACAAGTAAATTTACGTCAATGCATGTCATATTATATAATTATTATTCTTGCAGAAAAACATGAAATATTCGAAAGTTGTATGTGATAACTCCAGTTCTTCAACAGAAATGTTCCCAAGCAACATCAACTATTCCAAAATGAAAGTTGATATTCGTCCTGAAGGTACTGACTTAAATATGGCTGCTAATTAAGTTTAAAAATATGATGTACACCCAAGAATTGAAAAAAAAAATGTATTGATGTTCTTTTAGATAATCTTCTAAACTTGGATACACTCTTAATTCAATTACGTCCTATCTCAGACAAATACAAGTTAATTGGTAGCATAGCTGGAGTATCTCTTGATATTCTTAATGAGATCGAATCCCATACAGCGGAGCCTTTTGATAAACTAGTAGAAGTTTGTGATTACTGGCTAAAACAATGCAGAATAGATGACATTCCACTTACATGGAAAGCAGTGGCAGACATACTTACCCTCATTGGTCAAGAACAAATGTCATGTGGCATTATGGAAGTGTATGCAACGGGTATGTTATTTAGAACTAGTTATACTTTTTTAATGAATCGGTTTGTTTATATAATGTTTTTCATGATGTTTGATGGAATCAATTCATACTCATAAAACAATTTAAAAGGCACATTAATTTTTTTTTCAAATTAATAAAGTCACTGTATTCTCTTTTTTTGCCTTATAATTGCCTTATGTATTTTAGGGAAGCTTCCAATTATTATTGACATGAATAGTCCTTGTCCTCAACAAATGGGATCCTCTTTCATTTCCTCGACTCGAATTCAGCCTCCCCATCAAAATGTCATCAGTGATGATATTGAATCTGAAAAAATTATAAAAACAATCAAATCACTAAAGGTTGAAAATAATTTCACTGACAACAATCATATGACTATAATAACAGAATCTGCTTCACTTCAAGATACTAAAGATTTGAAAACTCCACCACCCATTCCAAAGAAAACTAAAGCTGCAGAGTCATGTATGTTTGCTTACATTTTTATGAATTACTTGAATTACTATGATTAGATTATACATTGTGTGCAGTAAATAGAAGTAAAGACTTACCATCAACTACTTGTGCTAAACCATATAGTTTTACTCTACCTCCACGGTCATCCTTAAAGCAAAAATTTCGACAACTACAGAAAAGCGAAAGCCCTCCTCCCATTCCTTCAAAGTTATTATCTTCTCCACAATCAAACCATCCTCCAAAAGAGCTGCCACCAAAACTTCCTTCAAAGGATGATATCCACACAATAAGGATCGAAACCTACAGGCAATAATCACCTAAACTTAACAGTTCGATTTACTATGTAAAACCATAAAGAACATTATTATACTTAATATAATTCGGCAAGACTTGCTCTGTCTAGAACTGCATAGCCTATGACAAGAAAAGATAATATTAGGGTCACACCTTACATAATGTTATAAATGTTTTGAAAATGTAATTCATGCTTTAATTCGACTGATACTCTTTTCAACATAATTTCTCATAACCATGACTATTAATCACAACATTCAGAGCAAGAAAAGTTTGCTCTGTAGCTAAGTGTTTACTTTATTTGAATAACTCTCCTCAATGTTTTTGTTATTGAAGCAACTATACAAAAACATTCACTTTTCCCAATATTCTATACTACTAACTTAAATGTAAACAAAAATATATGACCTTTTAGGAAACGTGAGGGTTCTTAGTTAGTAACAACTGTAAATTTTGACTAGATAATGTATCATTACAGTTGAACTTTTCTGAAAGCAAATGACTAAACAGCATTCGACACGAATGAAACACAATGATCTCCTACAACAGATAATAACCATTGAAAGCAGACAAACTCTCTACAAGGATAAATAGGTGTCCTTGGTAGAAATGTTTCACTGTATACCATTTATACTATTTAAAAAATTACACACTGCTATATCCTAAATAAAATGAGAAAACAACAAGACAAGTCTTTTATATATTTTCACACAAATCATTAAATTAAATGTCATGGGAGAATAAAATAATAAAAATGACCAAAATGCATCACCACTAATTAGTTTGTACTCAGGACTGGTAATTCTAGGTGAAAAGTTTGCCTTAAAACTCCCTAGGGGCTTCCCACACACACAGCTGATAATTTAACAGCTGCTCCAGCAAACTACACTGAAGATATCTAGGGTAAAATAAAACACTTATTACACTCTGCAGAGTGATATGGCAGGATATTTTACTCTCAGGCTATATTTTCACTCTGCCTATGGCTCATGAAAATAAATTAGCCTGCTGGTGAAATATTTCGTACATATCACACTCTGACTCATGTAATAAGTACTATTTTAAATATATATACATGATATTATATATATTATACTTGTACAAGTTAATCAAGAAGTAGTAAGTAATATTTTAAATTGAGAATTAAATGATGGGCTTGATTTGTCCAATCTTTGTGGATATTAATAATGCTGATATCTGAGTAGTTGTCTAGCACTACTGTGTTATTTTGAATGAGAGTACAGCTTACAGAAACTGCTAAAGTTGGCAAAATGATGGGTACATCTGTATAAGGTCTAATTCACTACCCTAATTTCGCTGCAACATTCATTGTTTTACTAATGTAAGTAACTTCGTAAGAAAAATATATCAGTCTTAAAATATAGTTGCAGGTAGGAGTATCCTCCCGGATTTCAATTAGTATGTTTGCGGGTATATCAAGGATCATGTGTCTCACTTAATTTTCATTACGATTGGTATGGTTTTAATAAAATGTATAGTTTGGGTATGTTCTAGTGAATGGCATCAGGCATGCCGAACTTCTATCCTGAATGAAATCTTGTATTAGTAATAAAATTATTTATGTATTTCTGTTTTGTAGCTAATACTGTAAACCTGTATTACATAGTCTATTCATAGTTTTGAAATCACTAGCTTTTATAATTAGAATAGATTTCAGACCTATTATTTTCACATTAGCCTTGACAATATTAATTTTGAAAGTTGAAAGATAAGTATAATTATAGCCTTATCTTTGAAAAAGTCTCATAAATTGAAAATATATAACCACTCCTGTAAACATAAACTTTATTTAAATATATCAATAATATTCCTCCCAAAGTATATAATTTCTGTTTCCAAATGGTTATAGATACGTTGTAGTTGAGTTTTCATAACTAACACACTGCAGCACTTAAACTTAAAGAGGAAAGCTGAAATTGATGATGCTTTGTACATTTGGATAAGTAACTTTTCTAAACATGACTTAATCAGCAAATTATTACTCTTTCTAAACTTGTGAGCATTTATAATAACAGCATTAAAATATCAAATTTTCTTGCTCTAACAGCCAATATTATGTTAATTAAAACTTAACCAGACGTTTCAACTTCTTGCCGAAGTCCTCTTCAGAGGTCAACTGAGGTCAAGCTGTCCATGGTGATGTAATAAACAACAATGTAAACACTTACTGTTTATTATATCCGGAAGAGTGATTTACACACAGCAAGACAGCCAGCATCCTGGAAGCTCTAAACTTTGATCTTGGTGTCTTAACTGCCCTAAATGCTGATCTAAAAATCAAAATCTCTACACACTCTCTGATAACGCTCACTCAATCCTGCTATGTTTGGAATAGTCCAAATCCAACCCTTCCCTTGCTCAGTATTTGTGTGATATCTAGAAAGTAATTCTTTAGAGCCTGTCCCAATGGTTGCATTGTCAGTTGTTAGAATGAGAAAACTTGCTATTATTATAATTTTTTCAGTTGAGAATGACTGAACACAATAGCATTATAACAATAGTATCATCAATTTCAGCTGTCTGCTTTCAGTTTCATAGACTATGCTTGCAAATCCAATAATATAGGTCGTAGGAAGATAATTTTGAATAAGGAATCCCATGACAATTTGAACTAAACTACACCCATTTAAAGTATACTATGTTAAGTTTTTATCACCATTGCATTATGGTTGTCAAGTGGTAGCTGGTTAAATTCAACTACTGATGAACTTTAGCAAAAATGGTGAGCTAGAGCCCAAGTAATTTCTCACTTCTAGTTTATTGAAAGCCCAATTCTTAGACCACACTGAAGTTGAAATTTCATATGGGTAGGAGCAAGTTGAAAAGAGGAGCACAGCCCGAAATAATATGCGGCATCCACATTATACAACTCATTTAAAAAAGCATAATGTTAAGAAATATTATTTTTTCTTATAGACATGTACCGATGTAACTAACTGTTAAAAGGAGGTTTAAAAAATGCGTGGCTGAGGCCACCAAAATTAAAAATAAATATGGAATAGCTACTCCCCTTTTCTAAATTTTGCGGAGAAATCTAAAAAATGAAATTTTAACCCTTTTTACTTGAAGCCACTGGCTACACAGTAAATTTATAGCGTGAAAACCCACCAAATTCACACCATCAATGCATAGAGTGTCCTTCACACTTCCTACATAGTGTGAATGCACACTTAGCATGAAATTCACACTCAAGGGAATAGCATGGACCCTTTACCAAATACTAATTATATTCATATGTGCAGGAAAAAAGCCAAAGCTATTATCATTTTAATCTACCTTATAAATGTGTTATACACTTTGTGCTAGGTAAGAGAGCAGACAAAGGTTGAGTCCTGCTCAATGAGATTTGGGATTCAGGCACAGGACATGCACAATCTCTTTTTGAACAATTATGTTGACATTATAACATTATAATTATATAATATTAAAACCAACCCAACTAAAAATAATTCAGCATTAAATAAAGTATGAGTTCGCACTGTTTAGGGTGTGAATTCACACTGAATTTGGCATGAACTTCACACCAAATCGATGAGGTGTGCACATCACACCATATTTTGGTGTTACTATTTTACAAGTGCCTCACACTTAATTTGGTGTGGACTGCACACCTTTTGGTTTACAGTGTACCTTCATGAAATGTGAAAAAGTGGCAACCAAGCCTTATAACCCCCCAAATGTTAAAGTGGGGGGGAGTGGGGGGGGGAGGGGGGGGAATTGTCCCTTCTCCTCTTATCCCCCTCAATTTAATAAAGTGCACTTGCCATTACACAATAACTGAAGTAGTCATTATAAAACTCTTATAACAAAGCAGAAGAAGTTGATGTGGTTGAAATTTGTCATTTAACAGTGCTAGAATAGAATTACAATTTTACCATGGCCCTAATAGTTGGCTATGCATTGTTAGTTGATAAAGAGACAGGCAAAGCAGAGGGAATGCACAACCATGAATTATACTCACTCTGTAAGAAGTATAATAATAGAAGAATTGGCGATTAAGTGTTCAACCATTATTGTTGGACATAGGTGGTCGGCTCAATGCATTTGTTGGAAAAAAGTAAAAACCTTGCATAATTACATTAAAACATTGTGCTTTATAGAATCTTTCCCACTAAAATTGTGAAACACATAAAACAAGCATAAGAAAAACTCTGATTGTAGGTTTTCACAAGGTAGCTAACAAAAAAAAGTAAAAAAATCATGAGCACCAATGTGGTCTCTAGGTAAGTGTGACATGAATTGATGCATATAAATAAAAGAAATGAATATACCGACTACGAAATGTCTTAATTTAGTAAAAATTAAGATTGAAAATGACCACCATGAAGAACTCTTTTTAAACCACTATAAAAATATCTTTTCCAAGTTCATCAATGGGGTGACTATATATACTAATGACTATAAGAATAGCCTGTTTTATAACATTCACCACTGCTTGCCAGTCCTTGTTTTACTGAAGTTTACTGTAAATTTACTGCATAGTTTACCGTGTGGTAAACTCTAATTCTGGAACAAACTACAAACCACACATGTACAACTTCCTATGTTTACTCATGTTTTACCAATCCAGTGTACTTTTTGTTCCAGAATAAGAGTTTACTACATAGTTTCCTCTCAAGCACACTACAGATTTTCCAGCAGTACACTTAAGTAAATCATATGCCTGCAAGCAGTGCACTTTTTTCTGGTGTGATGGTTCAACTGCCCATTTTCTTAGTGGCTTTTGGGCTGCATGGCAGAGCCCTTAAAATCTATGAAATGGCATGCACACTAAATTTAAATAATAAGTAATAAACACACTCACATGCGCACAGGAAATGACACAACTATTAATAAAAAGCACACTAAAATGAAAATCTTACCATATCTGGAGGATTGGGTCAATTCTGCCGAAATGCAGCTTGGGATCATTGCTAATTGTATTTACAGTAATTGATGTGTGTATTAGCTATGAATAATTATATTTCTACTTTTTGCAAAGTACAGACATATCCATTCCTACATATCAGTTTGCAGTGGAGAGAAAACAGTTTGAGTAGTAGAATTTATGGCCACTTGTTCCATATGTTTGATACTTGGTCAATAATACGTACTGACATGGATAAATGGGGCACACAGCATACACCACATTGTAATCTGATACATAGTTGTGGTTAATGTAATCTATATGGCCGGAGTGTCAAAATTCAATAGTATTTTTTTGCGACCTATTTATGTACCGTTAAATATACGTGTTTTTTTTGTATGACAATTTTTTGTCAGGGTGTACAAATTATTACGCTAAAATTTTTTCAACTGTCACTCTTTAATTTTACGTCGCTTTATTTTTTATGTCCGGTGTAGCTACTAAGTATTAGGAGACTTGTATTTTTGGAGGGGTAACTTTTGGGGGGAAATTTTTTGAAAGAAATTGTGGTGGTGAAATATGTGGGGAGAAAATTTTAGGAGGAATTCTTGAGAATTTTTGGGGAAGAAATTTTTTTGGGAGAAATTTGTTAGAAGAAAATTTTTGGGAGAAATTTTTGGAGAGAAAAATTTTTGGAGAGAAAAATTTTGGGAGAAATTTTTGGAGAAAAAATTTTTGGGAGAAAGTTTGGGAGAGAATTTGCTACTGTAAACGATTATTACCGATGTCTTTAGTCACGCCCCTATTTGGAGAGGTGAGTGCGATCTACCTGACCCTTTCAGCGGTTAGGTAAAGGGTCTGGCGCCGCGAGACGAAGTGCTACCCTGCTCCCTAAATAGATAGATTCACCTCGGTAAGTGCTATATATAACATTTATTCTGTATGTATGTTTGTATGTTGTTTGTGTGTTAGTTTCAATTGTTGTAGTAGCAGCTGTTTTTTATGTATCATTTTTATGTTGCCTAGGTTACTTGTTACAATTTGTGTGAATGTTTGTTCTCTCATTTGATTGGTTACTTTAATAATTCATTATCATCTCTGTGATTGGTCAGGTTTTCATTTTATTCTGTTTTCTTGTGATTCCATTGGCAGTCTATAAAAGGGCTGACCAGGGACAGTCATGAGTTCTGACTCTTTGATTGAAACACTCTCACTCATTATCTTTATTTGGATATATCAAAATTAAGTTAAAACTTGAACTGACGAGGAAATTACTATAGCATTGTTGGGTGGACCTAGCCAAAGAAGCAGAGGGCCCGACACAAGCTATTAATCCACTAGAGCGCAACTCACAGTATGGTATTGAACTTTACATGGAGTCAATTCAATTTGTCTCAAATAAAATCAGATAGCTGCCTTATTGTAGTTTATTTCACATCAAATAAAAGCTACCCTCATAAATAACATTGTGTTTCGGGCCTATCTACTACCAATAATGGGTAATAGCTAGCTAGCTACATTTTCTTCTGGAATAATATCAATGAATTAGTAGAATGATTCTGGAATTTGGAGTGGTTATTTGGAGCACCTTGCCACAAAACTAGGTAAGGGGTTACTCATTTACTTGAGCATTGTTTGGATACTTCTGAGAAGAGAGAGAGTCCTACAGCATTAAATTCTAGCTATGTCATACAGAAAGAAAGTGAACAATAAAGTACTCCTGGGCATGGTAGCTACTACAAAAGTGCAGAAATTAGCACATTTGTGTCCATCTGGGACCAGTCAAAGTGCCTCTAGTGTGTATTAACCACACTAAACAATATCTTGGTGTTGCAGTGTATTCTAACGATATAGCTAGTAGCTACAGTACTAAAGAATATTGAAGGGCAATGACATAAGTAGTGAGGCATAGCATGAAAAGTAGTTCAGGTGAGGGTAATGAAATGCAGGGGGGGGGGCGGGGTAATCCGAGGTTGAGGGTTGGAGGGGTGCTTTGGCACCAACTTTAGGCCATCACCTACTTGTAATATTTTGTTTAAATTAGCATGCCAGACTGAAGCACATGTCAGGGAAAAAACACACAAAACAACAACCACTCTTGACAGACACTGTCATTATATCTCCTTGATTTGCATGTAAGCAAGTGACATGTATAAACCATAAAAAAAAGAAACTAAAAAGATTACATAGCTACAGTGAATAATAATTCCTATTTAAATGACAGTGTGAACTAGCTTATGATCAGAAATTACCCTCCTGAATAGTCAGGTGTTGACTGGTATGCTAGCAACATCATCCCTGTCCAAAGTTTGTTTTTACTTCGCCTCATGTTTGTCTCATTGCCCTACACCTTTTTACAGCTATTATATTATAGCTAGCTACTGTACAAATTCCCAAGAAGATATAATTAGCTACAGATAATAATATTTAATTGAGACACATGGAATTAACAATAGCTAATAAAAAACAATGTCATTTTCAATGAACTGTATTGCTTGCTAAGTGGCCTAAACATTCCAAAAGTATGTATAAAGGCACCATAGGGTTTTCTAGGGTGAATCCTTTATGATATTACCTTTTTGTTGAAATTAAAATTTTGTGGTAGTTAGTGTTAATATTTCCAATTTACCTAGAATGCTATTAGTATTATAGCTGCTTAGCATGCATACAGGAATGAAATTAAAAAAATATTAGTAATGGCTCCCTAATATTTCATTTATTTTAGTTTTGTCATTCTAAAATAATTAGCCAGTTTAGTTTTTTGGCTTAGTTTTTCTTACCAAAAGCAAACTACTCCAAAACTAAGGGGTTTTCATAAGCAAAATAGAGTTTAGACTTTCTGTCAAATCCAAGTGGTGGCTCACAGTCTGCACCAGTAAAGAAACTCAATATATCATTAGTAGTAACTGGTTCTCCAATTGCAGTCATAACATTTTGATCTATAAAATATATTGCAAAAGCATTAAAGGATAACATTTCATAGCTTTAACAAACACTTAGCTACATAGTCTCGCGTAGCCAGACCCTTTACCTACCGCTATGCTGGGAAATGGTCTGGTGGCATTAGTACATAGTACCAGTTCAATAACCTCCAGTCAGGAATTTAGGGTATACCATAGCCACTCAATCAGCTAGATTTCCACGTACTGAAATGGGACAGTAGAACTTGCTACGAATGAGGATTCATGAAAGGGCTGCAGGACGAGTAATTTAGGGCTTGTAAAAATGGTAAATATATAAGAAAGCTCTTTGATATTGACAAGAAAAGGTGATTTGTGACTAATAATGCCACTGTTATAAACTAGGAGAATAAGCTAGTATGTTGTAACTTATAGCGCACCAATAAGTGCCACCTCTCACACAGTGCAAGAGACATTTTGTACAAGCAATTAGCTATATAGCTAGGCATTGAAGTATTTCGTGTGCGGTATTTTTACATTTACGTAAGGGTTTAACCGGGGAGCTTCTGGTGAAGGACTAATTACATTCCTTTTGAACTGGTACACTACTATGTACTAATATCACCAGACCCTTTCCCAGCATAGCTGTAGGTAAAGGGTCTGGCTACGCGAGACTAATAGCTACATACCTTCACAATCATCAATGAAGTCCATGCAATAAATGAATGTAGCCTCTTCATTACATTTTCTTTGAGGATCAATTGCATAACAACTTCAAAAATTAATCTGTATTCAGAAAATGAAGCATTAAATTCGGAGTAATCATAATAACTAAATAGGTTGATCCCATGTTGCTACTTCATGAGACAGAATGTAATAATTATAACACAATGAATTAAATAGCTATACCTTTATCTATCTTCTTGGAACTTTCATGTTTCACAAAAAGTGGGTCAATTAATGTAATCTGGAAGACTTCCAGACCAGCAGCAAATTGCGAAATCTATTTTCTAAAAGAACTGATTCTTTAGTGGAATCTGTGAATAGTGACCTGAGCTGGTCATCATTCTCAGTTAAGTCAATCTGTAAAATAATGAGAAATAGAGAAGTTGTCTATCAACCTTATTATTATTTTTTTTTCAATTTATATTGATCTAATAAGAATTGCAGCATTTACAAGAAAGCCACACATACTTTTGTTTCTTCATTTATTCTTTAAAAAGCGAAAAAGAAGGGGGAAATTATGCCAAAACTAATAATTTGTCTGACGCTCTATGTGTGTTCTATTAATAAATTCATTGAACATTGCTGACTATCAGCAATAAGCGGTAAACAGCTAATGCTATATTATCGTTCTCGTGTAACCAGGCTTCTAACCACTACCGTGAGCTGCTGTACACAAACAGTGAACCATTGATAGGCATTTAGTACTATAAGTTATCTAAATAAGTACATTACAGTCCACCATAAAAAGAATAGTTGTAGCGTAGCTTGCTTAAATAATTACATTACGCACACCATAAAAAGAATAGTTGTAGCATAGCTTGCTTTATCAGTACCATAACGAGAGCAATGTTTTGTAGTCAAGGAGCTCAATGTTTATTTGCTTGGAATCAGACTAGGCCATCCACATAATAGAGTATGAAGTATATTCGGGGATATTATATAGCTTAATTCATAATCATGACTATTTTGCTTAAAATTAGCAATTATTTCGAGGTGACTATTATTACAACTTGTGCATATTTTCAGTGATGTACAAATCCATATCACTGACTTGACATTAATGATATTTAATGGCAACAGTGTTAGGGCAGTGCCTGTACGACCCCTTTATGTTAGCACTCTACATGTATACTTGAGGGTTGATTGTGCACTACATGTATACTTGAGGGTTGATTGTGCGATGCACTTGTTTATAATGAACCTGGCACAGTGGAACTAGCTTCCTATCATCAGTGTTATGTTTTCTTTGTTCTGTAATGTCCAACCTGGTACATAGTCACCTGAATTAATTTTTCTTTCTATGTCTTTTGCACGTGCATGACAAATACAGTTGTCAACTGTGATTGTTTTCTCCATGGCCCGGAGTTTTGTTAGTTCAGGATCCCAAGTGGACAGGTTAATGTAATAAGAAGCAGATTTGCAGCATAACTGGCAAGGACCACATTTTCAGCCTCGATGGATCGTTGTCTTTGGACCTCTTCTCCTTAGCACTGAACTCTTTGATTGTAAATACATTCAATATCACTTAAAAAAAAATTCTTTGTTTTGCAGTTACAATAATAATATTTAGTATGTCATAAATACATGAATCACTATGACATATCACTAATAAATTATTTTGGTCTAATTTGGTTGCAGATTGCTATGTCCCAAATTAATAAGCAATATATAACTTGCCATATTAAAAGGTATTCTGATGCTAAAATGGTCTGGTTCAAAAGACATAGAAAGAAAAATTAATTCAGGTCTCCCTCAAACTATGCTGTTAGCTTGACTGAACAGCACACTACAGTATTAAGACAAACACGTGTATGGCTTCCTTGCAAACTAAAATATATATTGAACGCCCACGCGTAAGCATCATTTTGAATGAGGTTAGAATCGTACGCGTTTCTATTATTTCCGGTACGAGTGGCTACGAGACTGAGACCACTTCTTCTATTCAAGAAAGGTAAGCTAATAAATTAGTGAATCTGGTTTCTAGGAATAACATATAGCAACATGAGTATCAGTTTATATGTTAAACAGTCACAGTGCTTTTACAATGTCAATTGTTTCCTATTTATAGGTAGCTTTGTAATAAGCTCTGATAATCTTGTGGCTCTATCTATTAGATGAGCTAGAGTGTGCTGAGTCATTCAGTGCTTAGGGGTTCAACTTGGCTGGTTGAATGGAGGGGTGAGGGGGGTGGGGGATGTCAAGTGGGAAGCTTCTTTTATAAGTTTCCTAGCTTCCCCATCCCAACTTCCTAGATCTTTCTTAGCTTCCCCATAAAACATTTCAGCTTTCTCTTCCTATTATTTGAATTTTTGTATAGTGTGCGAATGAGGTTGAACCATTATATTATTTAGCTCATTAGTTATTTACTGCAAATTTACTCCAAAATTTTTTACTCTTTTTGAAAACTCAAACATATTTATATAGCTAATACTTCCCAGCAACTAAAAATATACCAGTAAAAAGGGGCGGGGCAGTGGTGAGAATTGCTATATACACATGCTATAAATTTTTATTCGATATAATTATATTTATTTGTTTGGTAGAGCAGAGGTGAAAGTGGGAGGCTTATGACTTCCATTAATCTTAAGGTCACACGAATGATTCATAATGAACAGCAAGCTAGTACTGATAGAATTAGTGTGTGTGTGAGTTAGCATTGACTTCACTTACTTCAAATAAATAGTTTAACTACGAGATGACTATGTAACATTTTTAAGTCTATTAGTTACTTTGTTTCTTGAAGTTATTTTATTCAAAATTTGAGTGCTTGGTACAAGAAATTATAATGTTATTTTACTGATACTAATTTACATGGCTCAAATAGAATGTAGCTTATGGGGATTTGAATTATTCTGTAGGAGTGTCTGGTTAATTAGTGAAGAAGGACCAGTACACATTTTTCTTATGTCATAATTATATTCACAGTAGTCTCCTAAGGGAAATGTGGTTTCATGGGAATTTTTTATAGTGGCACCATACCGGTGGTATGGGTTCACTGGCTAAATAAAGGGCGGGAACCCACCACACAGCAACTGTTAGACATCTGCATGGTAAGTACTATCAACCACATAATCTTACCTTTAACCATGGTATGGGTTCACTGGAGGCAGCTCAAATGAAACCACAGGTTGTAATATTTGTGTGCATTCTTTGGAATTCACAGTGGTTCAAAAAATTCCCCATTGTGATAGATTATAATTTAGTTATAAGTTTTCTCTCTTTATTTGGCTCTACCACATATGAATTTTTTCATGGCATAAATTACTGTCTCACCCAATACATATTATCAAGAATAATACTTGGATATAATGAATATAAAGTTACAATCTTTACTTTAAGTTTATCAATCACACATCACTAAATCACTGTATGGAAAAAAATTGAAGCAACTTTGGCCAAAATTATGTTATGTCAGTTATACCCTAAAGGAAGTACAACAGTTAGGGTAAATGCAGAACATTAATTAAATAACTATCCCTAATTAGAAATTTCATTAGAGTACATCAATATTATGTGTGTAAGTGTGTTGTGCCATGTTGGAAAATACATTTTTCCAAATAATAAGACCTTCACAACTTACATTGGGACCAATTTTATCTTTGTAGAATTCATTTCCCAACCTACTTAATACGTTTAAAACCTAAGTTTTCATAGAGTTTATTAACCCCAAAGTACTATAATATTATCATGTAACATAAAAGCAAGTCATAAATTTTCTGTTCTTGAGTAATTTTGATGCTATTTAATAAAATGTATTTTTTATTTTTTACTGTTATTTTGATAATAATGTCCAGCACCTGCCACTCCCACTTTTTCAATATTTTACTTTCATCAAATTCATCCTATATAAGGACATCAATTTAGACCTATTCATAGTAAATGGTATTCAGATGTATGTTGTCAAGATAAATATTGTGAATTGAATGTATTTAATTACTAATTCATCAGTTAGCTAATTGATTTAACTTGATTCTCAATGCAGATGAAATTTGAATTCTTATTTGCCGTAAGTCTCCTACTCCCACATGTAGGAAGTTTTTTAGTGAGCGTAGAGTATTTGCGAAGAGCACATCGATTTGGCAGTGCTCATGTGGATGATTATT
>WLWD01005875.1_pt1 | contig 169907 bp, 92 predicted proteins | sample 6712731 | NCBI WGS metagenome assembly WLWD01 (sample SAMN12718690, study PRJNA576275) | sponge metagenome | isolation source: marine sponge | host: Mycale hentscheli | place: New Zealand: South Island, Marlborough, Capsize Point | collected 2014-11-01
TGTATTATTTTAGTGTTGTGTTATTTATCTTTACTGTATCATCTGCTGAGTGCATGCATGTTGTGTCATTGTCCGGATGTCAATCCGTGAGCATTTCTATTTTTGCGCATGCGTGTCTATGGCTATAAAAGCTTGGGCGCGCCTGTGTATCGGCAGTTCTCTAATAATCTTAGTTTGTGTAAACACTGGGTTAGTAGCCAGCTTGTCGTACTTACCTGAGTGAGGAGGACTCTGGTGGCAGCGTGTCACAGAGTTCGGGCATCTTCTGGTTGTGAGTCCTTTGAGCCGTGACCTACCTTTCCTGTGTATACTTTCCCTGTGCCGGTTGGTGGTTCGAGAGCGAGTGATTCCTCCAGAGCCACCCCATTAAACCCACAATTGGCGGCAGCGGTGTTGAGGTCTTCTCCTCGTTCGTCGAAATTTCGTTACCGTGTGTTGAACTTTCTACCGATTTAAAACTCGGATCAGATCGTCTCCTTGTGTTTGTGCGTGTGTTTTGTCTGGATTTTGCTGTGTGCGTGTGTCTACTTCGTTTGTGACCGATTTAAAACTCGGATTCCATTCGTGGATTGGACTTCTGCGTGCATCTTGCTATCTACTGGATCGTTGGATTGACATTCTCCTTCCTCGATTCCTATTGGAGCGCCGTACACGAGGCCTAGTCGATTCCTATTGGAGTGCCGTACACGAGGCCTAGTGTGATTTTTGTCTCGGACTTGTCAATTTTTGTGTTTGTCACCTGTTAGCGTGTTTCCATTTTTGGTCTTGTGCCTGAGTGTCTTGTTATTTCTGTTAGCATTTTGTACTGTGCCGTGTGCAAGTTGTTTTGTCTTTCCTTTTACGCTCACCTGTGTTTTACTTGTGTGTTGTTTTCGTGTGTGTGTTCTCCAGGAACGTGTCCTTCGATTGGATTGCCTGGATGAGCCAACGTGAACAGCCGGGTCGAGTGTGTAAGCGTGGGAGGCAGAAAGTAGGAGCAAGTGGTGAGTCCGTGTGTTTGGATACTGATAGCCTGAGTGTTGCTTCTGGGCTTTCTCCTCTGCTATTTTCGGGCTCTTCTTTGGGTGCGGTTGAGACAGTTCGTGTTTCCCCCATTTCTGAGTCTGACGTTGAATTTAGTAGTTCTGTGGGTAGTGATTCCCCAGCTAGCACAATGATGGGAGATGATGAGCGTCCCCATATTCCTAATGAGGTGGATCCGATTTCCACAATGATTGATACTAGACTGAAATCCTCATTTTCTGAGTTCTTTGATGGTTTAGCAAGTTCTGGTTTGTTATCTGGTAGTAGTCGTAGCAGTGTTGACTCGATCGATGCTGACATGTCTCGGGAGATCGGTCAACTAGCAGCCCACAAAGATGGTATGGATATTGCCAAGTTTGTCGCCAACCTGGAATCTAACTTAGCCATAATGGGTTGTCCACGTAGACGGTGGAAGCGGGTACTGTTGCAGAAGCTCCACTCGGAGTCTGCTTTGGAAGCCTTGTCCACCTTGAATAAAGAAGTTGCTACATATGACGAGATTAAGGAAAGGTTGTTTGAGTCGTTGGGCTCCAACCTGGTTGCTCTTGGGGTGCAATATAGGGAAGGGTTTTCAGCACTTCCTTTTTCCACAAACCCCAGTGAGAAGTTTAAGTATCTCAGTCGTATTGTTAGTTCGTTGGAATTGTTGTGTAAAACTAGAGAAGAAGTTATCATGTTTCTGGTATGTTCTGCCTTTCGGTCTTCGTTGTCTCATTCTCAGAGGGAAGTGATGGACCAGAGGTCGTTTGAGTCTTTGAGAGAGTTGAGTAAATTCGCTGTTTCCATTTCCCCTACCCGTACGGCTGCTTCTTTCGAGAAGTCCAGCTCGACCGGTAGTAGAGTGGGTCGTGGTTTCTCCCCTTTAGTGTGCTTCAAGTGTCTGAAGCGGGGACACAGAGCGTTTGAATGCCGTAATAGTAGCAGTGGTTCATCCACTAGTGGTGAGGGTAGTAATGGTAGTGGTAGTTCTCCAGGTCTTTCAAGTACTAAACCTGCTGGGTTGGTGTGCTATACTTGTAGAGAGCCGGGACACAAGTCCCCTGACTGCCCGAAACGCAATATCAAGACAGACAATAAGGATGGTGTAAAGAGAAAAGTATATAATACAAGTTGGGTGGCAGTTAGAGATCGTCCTTCCCATACTTTTGGTAGTGTGAACGGCACGAAGTGTGAGATTGTGCCTGATACTGGAGCTGAGATCTCCATAGTCCCTGGATGCCTTGTTTACGAGGACCAGCTGACCGGGGAAACGGTTGAAGTGAAGGGTTGGGACAGTGATCCTGTTACTTTACGTGTAGCCATTGTCAATTTTGAGTTTAAGGGTATGTGCTTTAAGCACAGAGTGGCTGTTGCCCACCGGGATAGTTTGGCCGGTAGGGTACTGTTTTCCATACCAATGGAGCCGAGTACGGCTGAGCACCTCTTGTTGGGTGCCGCCACTCAAGCAGATCAGTTGCTTGAGGAGGTGGGGCACCTGCATGATACCTGCAGCACCCAACCAGCGACTGATGAAGCTGCCTACTCTGGTGGGGAGACATTGGAGGCTGTGTCCTCTGCTCTTGTCACTACCCAGGATGAGGTAGCCTCAGTAAATGTTGTGACTAGAAGTGAATGTGCTAAGAAAAAGCGCAGACGTAAGAAACGTAGAGCTCGACAAGTTGAGCTAGCTGAGCCTGTTCCCCTTGTTTGTGATGAGGAACTTGCTCGCTTAGCTGCCATTGATGTTTTCCATAGTCCTTCTCTACCTTCCGTAGGAGTTGGGTCTAGTGCGGCGGAACCTTCGGTTTCTGGGCTTCTTGATGGGCCTGACGAGGATGGGGATGGGGCAGTGGTTGATGGTAGTGCAGGCAGTGACGGGGTTGAGGTTGTGTCTCTCTCTATACCTGATGTGTCTTCTCCCTCTGTTTCGAATGATGTTGTTTCTGATGATGTGTGTGTTGATGTATCTGAAGTAGTTAGTGATGTAGTTTCTGAACCTGTTATTTCTGATGTTGTTGTTGTTCCTAGTGAACATGTGTCTAATGATAGTGTTGATATTGTTGTGCCTGTTCCCACGTCCAGTGGTGGCGTTGAGTCTGTTATTTTGGCTCAAAAGTCTGATGACTCCCTAGCTTCTCTCTGTGAGTTGGGTCGTAAGTCGTTGAACGGGTACTCTTTCAAAGATTGGTTACTTGTGCTTTCAGTGTTGGTTGATGATCAGCCAGTTGTAAAGATTGTAGCTCCTGTTGCTTTCAGAGAGCGGTTGTTGACTCTCGCCCATGATAAAACTGCCCATGTTGGGGTACGTGGGATGAGAAAACTGCTGGGTAACAAGTTTACTTGGCCTGGCATGCACTGTGACATTCGTGAATTTGTCAAGTCGTGTGACGTGTGTTTAAGAATGAACAATGCGGGGAACAAGAAACCCCCTATGGTTGAACGTAGAATCGTGAGTGTTCCGTTCGAAAGCGTGTGTGTAGACCTGGTGGGTCCTTTACCGAAGGGTAAGCGTGGTTCTAAATACCTCTTTACGTACGTGTGTCTCGCTAGTCGTTGGCCTGATGCCATCCCTATGCGTACAGCGTCCGCCTCTGAAGCTGCTCAATGTTTTCTCGAGGTGATAAGTCGCACTGGGATTCCCCTTCGTGTGTTGTCAGACCGTGGTACCATCTTCTTGTCTAAGCTAATGACTGAAGTGTGTGACCTGTTGGGAATTGATAAGTTAGCCACTTCTCCGTACCGTCCCCAGTCAAATGGTGTTGTTGAGCGGATGCACGGCAGTTTGAAACCAATGCTTTCCAAGGCTGTGGACGCGGGGGTGGATTGGGTTGATTTTCTCCCTCTGGCGTTATTCGCTTTGCGCCAGGTCCCAAATCGTGACCTCGGTTATTCTCCCCACTGTATTGTCTATGGTCGGGATGTGTTAGGCCCTCTGGACGTAGTGTATGAAGGGTGGGTGGAGAGACCTTTTGATCCTGTCGATGTAGATGAATGGCTAGTGTCGTTGAACGACCGGTTGGCAGTCATTTCTGATAGTGTGGCAGCCAATCAGTCAGTGTCCAGTGGTAAGCGGGCTGAGTGTGCTAAAAAGGGTGTGCGTGACAAACCTTTAGAGATTGGGTCCTTAGTGCTCATGAGGATCCCGGGCATCAAGGCTTCCCTACAAGCTGCATGGGAAGGTCCCTATTCTGTTGTCAGTAGGTCATCTGACGTAACTTACAGAGTGTCCAAAGGTGATGACCACCCAGTTAAAGTTGCCCACAGGTGTAACCTGAAGGTGTATACCCCTCGCCCTGCGCTACAAGCCAATGCCATAACTGTTGTTGCCGAAGACTGCGGCATAGATGACTCTCTTTTAGTTAGTAAAACTTCTTTGGATAGTGATGTGTGTACTGGTTATAGAAAGTGTGATCTTGATTCTTTGTTATCTGAGCTGAGTGAGTATTTTAGTACGTCCTCTGGCTTGTCCAAGGTAGGATCGTGTGTCATTATTTTGGAAGATGGAGCTTCTGTTGTCTCCTTGCCCCCAAGGCAGATACCGGTAGGCATTCGTGATGCTGTCAAGTCTGAAATCGACTCCTTGCTTGCCGGCGGTATTATAGTTGAATCAGACTCTGATTGGGCTAGTCCCTTGGTTCCTGTTCGGAAGAAAGATGGCGGTGTCCGACTTTGTGTCGACTTTCGTCAGCTGAACGCGGTGACTCCCTTGCGCCGCTATTGGTTACCCTCGTTAGCCGAGATCTTGGACTTAGTTGGTCCTTGTAGTTGTCTCTCAACGCTTGATCTGACTGCTGGGTTTCATCAGATTCCCATGGATGTGAACTCCAGCGAGCTCACAACCTTTGTATGTCCCTTTGGAAGATTTAAATATGTACGTATGCCGTTTGGACTTAAAAATGCTCCGGCGATCTTTCAGTCTGTAGTTGAGAAGGTGTTGGAACCTGTGTCACACTGTAGTAAGAATTATGTGGACGATGTAGTCGTGTTTAGTAAGTCGTGGGATGAACATCTTGCCCACCTGAAGTCTGTTATTGAGTGTTTGGGTGATGCTGGCTTTACTATTAAGTTAAAGAAGTGCCACTTTGGCAGGAAGTATTTAGTTTATTTGGGCCATAGGATTGGGTGTGGTTCCCTTTCTGTGCCTGAACATCGGGTGGAGGCTTTGAGATCTTTTGCTCGCCCTGTTACCAAGAAACAACTCAGATCGTTTCTTGGGGCCATGTCTTATTATAGGCAGTTTGTTCCCTTGTTTGCCTCTCACTCGAGCCACTTGACTCCGGCAACTTCATTGAGGGCTCCTCTCCGGGTGAGCTGGTCGGAGGACATGGACTCTGCTTTTCGTAAGCTCAAATGTGGTGTGTGTGATGCTTGTGTTTTATTTATCCCTGTAAGTCATGATGTTTTTGTGTTATATACCGATGCCTCGGGCTCGGGAGTTGGTGGTTGTCTCCATGTATGCAGAGATGGGAAAGAACTTCCCGTGGGTTTCTTCTCGCGCCAACTGAGACCGGCGGAGAAGAATTACTCCGTCACGGAGTTGGAATGCTTGGCTATTGTGGCTTCCCTGAGTCATTTTGAGTTCTACCTCTACGCGAGGGACGTGACTGTCATTACAGATCATCAGCCTTGTTGCTCCCTCGTTTCAGGTTGTCACCTGAATAAACGTTTACTCAGGTTTGCCCTGGCCCTACAGCGATTCTGTGTGGTGATCAAGTACAGGCCAGGCAAGATCCACAACAACGCGGATGGGATGAGTCGGCAGGCGTGGCCCTGCGATCAATCGAGCTCCGCCCTGGTGGAATCAGATTCGCCCCTGTCGAATCTTAGCGGGGGGAATTGTGGGCGGAGTAATGAACATATTCATTTATAGTAACTCTTGTTTATCAACAGCATGTATTATTTTAGTGTTGTGTTATTTATCTTTACTGTATCATCTGCTGAGTGCATGCATGTTGTGTTATTGTCCGGATGTCAATCCGTGAGCATTTCTATTTTTGCGCATGCGTGTCTATGGCTATAAAAGCTTGGGCGCGCCTGTGTATCGGCAGTTCTCTAATAATCTTAGTTTGTGCAAACACTGGGTTAGTAGCCAGCTTGTCGTACTTACCTGAGTGAGGAGGACTCTGGTGGCAGCGTGTCACAGAGTTCGGGCATCTTCTGGTTGTGAGTCCTTTGAGCCGTGACCTACCTTTCTTGTGTATACTTTCCCTGTGCCGGTTGGTGGTTCGAGAGCGAGTGATTCCTCCAGAGCCATCCCAGTAAACCCACAACAGTTATGATCTTTTATTTCAGCAAACAAATACAATATCACTATCTTACCTGATTAATGGTAACTTTTGTAGTATCAAACATCAACCATTCTGATAATTTCAATCACCAGTAACTCTTGAACAAGCTCTCAGCTATGATAAAAAATAAACCAGTGTTATTATTTGTAATTTTAGCCAACAAATAGAATTACTACTTACATCATTCTTGAGTATTGATAACTTCTGTAGTATCAAATTGAAGTTACTTTGACCATCTGAATTACCTTGAATTCTTGACAACAAGCTCTCACCTACAAAAACAAAAGACAATCAATTTTAGCACACAAATACAAAATTACTTTCTCACCTCATTTTCTTGAGCAGTGGTAACTTTTGTAGTACCAAATTTGAGCCAATCTGACTATTTGAATTTACCAGTCACTGTTGACTAGCTCTTAGCTACAAAAAAGAAAGGCCAGAGTTAATTTTGCATATTTAGCTAACAAATATGGAATTGCGTACTTATCTCAGCTTCCATCGAGAAGTAGTAGCTTCCATAGCATTAATACTACGGTATTCTGACTACCAACGGCTCTTGACAACCAACAACCGGCACTCCGTATCCCCCATAAAACGGCGAAGTTTTGAAATTAAGTCTGGAAAAGGGTCTTCAATGCCATAGTAACCGGTCGAATCAACTTTTTGTGTCTTGAAAACAAGCGTTTTAGCAGGAATTTTCTCATACTTTGGAGCTTAAGTATAAAGTAAGGTTTGCTTAATGCTGTAGTTTCAGAATAAACTGGAGTCAAGCCTAAATAGCCGTGTTTTTAGGAGAAAATGTCCCCCCCGCGCGCGTTTAAAGAGCATACGTACCATCCATACATACATACATATATACTAGTGGTGTGCTTGAGCACAAATGGCGAGCGAGCCTAAAGACTATACTATTTTTATTGACTTCTAACACTGAAGCTACTGAAAATAAGGTCAAGTTTTTAAATTTAGCATACAGGGTAAAGGGATTTCAGTGCCATAGTAACAACTCTCTGCAACTGCTTGAATTGAAGGAAAAAAACAACAACAACAAAACAATACACGTTATTTAAAAGTTTTCTTTGTGATATTCTTTAGCTAAGTAGTGGTTGTAACACACAATGCTTTGACACAGCTGGACATGCACCTACGCAGACTTACCTTCGCAGTAGTCTAGTGGACAATGTATTTTCAGGTAAATACTGTGCGCACGGCTTATAACCATGACAAAGAGCGCATTGGCTTACCACCGCCACTAACTCGAATAGAAATGGAAGTCCCTTAAGTTGTCAAGTTTTAACTGTACCGGCAAAAGAATTCAAAACGGTAAACAATTCAATTTCTAGGGTGATACGTGTACTGATCGATAAACCAGAGGATTCTGTTTAGTGCAATTTGGGACGGGGTCGACAACCGAACTAACACAAAAACGTGAGGGTCAAAGTACAAAAATGCCTTACGTACGTCCATACATTATTGGCGAGCGAGCGTAGCGAGCGAGACACTTACAGGGCTAGGGGTAACACAATCGAAAATCGGGGATGTCAGTTTATTGGCGAGCGAGCGAAGCGAGCGAGACAGTATTAGGGGTGGATAATGCAAAATCGGGTATATGTTATATATATATATGTATGTATGTATGTATGGATGGTACGTATGCTCTTAAAACGCGCGCGCGGGCAACTTTTTTCTCCTAAAAACACGGCTATTTAGGCTTGACTCCAGTTTATTCTGAAACTACAGCATTAAGCAAACCTTACTTTATACTTAAGCTCCAAAGTATGAGAAAATTCCTGCTAAAACGCTTGTTTTCAAGACACAAAAAGTTGATTCGACAGGTTAATATGGCATTGAAGACCCTTTTCCAGACTTAATTTCAAAACTTCGCCGTTTTATGGGGGGATCCGGAGTGCCGGTTGTTGGTTGTCAAGAGCCGTTGGTAGTCAGAATGCCGTAGTATTAATGCTATGGAAGCTACTACTTCTCGAGGGAAGCTGAGATAAGTACGCAATTCCATATTTGTTAGCTAAATATGCAAAATCAACTCTGGCCTGAGCTAGTTAACAGTGACTGGTAAATTCAAATGGTCAGATTGGCTCAAATTTGGTACTACAAAAGTTATCACTGCTCAAGAAAATGAGGTAAGAAAGTAATTGTGTATTTGTGTGCTATAATTGATTGTCTTTTGTTTTTGTAGGTGAGAGCTTGTTTGTCAATAATTCAAGGTAATTCCGATGGTCAAAGTAACTTCAATTTGATACTACAGAAGTTATCAATACTCAAGAATGATGTAAGTAGTAATTCCATATTTGTTGGCTAAAATTACAAATAATAACACTGGTTTATTTTTTATCGTAGCTGAGAGCTTGTTCAAGAGTTACTATGGTGATTGAGATTATCAGAATGGTTGATGTTTGATACTACAAAAATTACCATTAATAAGGTAAGAGAGTGATTTTGTATTTGTTTGCTGAAATCAAATGTCATAACTGCTATTATAGTGTTTGCATGAAGTAAGCTAAAACATAGTAACATTTTATGTTACCTAACTATCAGGCTCGCTCGCCATTTGTGCTCAAGCACACCACTAGTTGGCGAGCGAGCGAAGCGAGCGAGCAACTCTAAGATGTAGTCTATGGAAATCCTGAATACGTCGTCGTTTAAACGCGCGCGCATGAATACGTCGTCGTTTAAACGCGCGCGCGCATTCCAGAACTTCGCTGGCTCGCCCAACCAATGCTACACGAGCATGCTTAGCATGTGGACACTTCAGAGTATCCCCCATCCCCATTTCCCCCTTTACACGTTTCCCCCCTTTACATGTTTCCCCTTTACACGGTTCCCCCTTTACATGTTTCCCCTTTACACGTTTCCCCCCTTTTCCCCTTTTCCCCTTTTCTGTACTTTACACATTATTTTGTTATCATTGTTACTTTATCATGAGGAGTACCATTCTTTACCCTTTACCAATCATCATTTCCCCCTTTACATGTCATTACATATTCTACTACTAATAATGAGATGTGAATTCAGATTTGGCAACCTGCAGGAAGAAAACCAATGCAAATTCAAATCAAACGACCCCAATGCAATTGAAAGTGTCAACATTTCCCCAGAACTTCGCTCGCTCGCCCAACCAATGCTACACGAGCATTTTCTAGTTTATTTATTTGTATATATGTATGGACGTACGTAAGGCATTTTTGTACTTTGACCCTCGCGTTTTTGTGTTAGTTCGGTTGTCGACCCCGTCCCAAATTGCACTAAACAGAATCCTCTGGTTTATCGATCAGTACCCGTATCACCCTAGAAATTGAATTGTTTACCGTTTTGAATTCTTTTGCCGGTACAGTTAAAACTTGACAACTTAAGGGACTTCCATTTCTATTCGAGTTAGTGGCGGTGGTAAGTCAATGCGCTCTTTGTCATGGTTATAAGCCGTGCGCACAGTATTTACCTGAAAATACATTGTCCACTAGACTACTGTGAAGGTAAGTCTGTTTAGGTTCATGTCCAGCTGTGTCAAAGCATTGTGTTACAACCACTACTTAGCTAAAGAATATCACAAAGAAAACTTTGTTGTTGTTGTTTTTTCCTTCAATTCAAGCAGTTGCAGAGAGTTGTTACTATGGCACTGAAATCCCTTTACCCTGTATGCTAAATTTAAAAGCTTGACCTTATTTTCAGTAGCTTCAGTGTTAGAAGTCAATAAAAATAGTATAGTCTTTAGGCTCGCTCGCCATTTGTGCTCAAGCACACCACTAGTATACAAATAAACATCCCCGATTTTTTCATTTTTACCCCTGTAAGTGTCTCGCTCGCTACGCTCGCCCGCCAATAACATATACCCGATTTTGCATTATCCACCCCTAATACTGTCTCGTTCGCTTCGCTCGCTCGCCAATAACATATACCCGATATTGCATTATCCATCCCTAATACTGTCTCGCTCGCTCGTCGATAATATATCTGAAATCTCAATTGAACACGACTGAGAGTCAGCTTCGCTCGCTTCACTAGCTCGCTGAATAACTGCACAACAATGAGCATATTGCTAATTAAGAAGGATTTTCATTCTATATGCTAATTATAGTAGTAAAACAGTGAAAAAAATGCTATACATATTTATGAAGGACCCAAAAGTGTTACCAATTATCAATTATGTGGAAGTAAAAGTTGTCAACTTTCTCTGCTTTTCTTGATGTCAGTGATGGTGGACTTATGAAGCTTCAAATTCTTTGAAAGAAAGTATAATGTAGTTTATCCCATATTCATCCAGCTTGCCAATTTCAAGCTCAATCTTGATACTAATTGCATTTCTCTTTCTTCTAGTAATCTCTTTAGCACTTCTAGCCATTGCCTTTTGAATAGAAATCGGAAGGTATCCGTTTTGGAAACAAAAGAGTGACTCAAACAACTGTCATTTTTAATGTGCATGGTCGTTTTTCTCGTTTGCTTAATTGATGTTTCAAATGATTGACATTGACATTCTACTGTGTGCACAAAATAATGTTTTTAAAACAGATCCTTTTTTGCTAAATTATTAGACATTATAAAAATAATTGGCAAATTGATTTGCCTTATCATGGGTGCCTCAGATAATAAGCTGACAAACATAATAAAGAACATGAGATAAGAAAAAAAAAACAATACAAAAAGTTGAAACAATTAGACAAAAGTATTGTAAACTACCAATACCTTTCCTAACTAGCTATTATAGTTACTTGATTTTTTTATATAATATAGCTACCTTACTAGTGACAAGCATAGATAACAAGAAGGAACAACAGTTTACGTTCTCTTCTTAGTATGTTTCATTCTTCTTTTATTCCAACAAACAAACATTACCATGGCTAGTAATCCTACCAAAACGAACACTGAAACTGTAATACTTTCGCCAAGGATGCAGACAAAGTACTGGAGCTTGCAGTGGAAGTAGTAGTAAAAATGCCATTTAATTATCTGTCAAAGGAAAAAAGAAAAATATTTTCTTTTTATAAAAATATGTCTTATGTATTGCTTTCATAAGCTTATAAGTCTTATGGTCATCACCATTATAGGCAATGTATTTTTTGTTCATATACCGGAAATGCTCACACAATTTGTAGATCCAATTTGATAAAATTTCAGGATATAGATAGGGTCCTGTTCCATTGCTTCATTACAGAAAACTCAGATATCAAATTGAAGAAAAGTTCTACTTCTGATGTGCAAGAGATGTTGTTGAGAATGTACTTGACACAATCATTCATGCGCACGCCCACTTGAATGACGGCGTCTTCCCACATGGGGGGAAAATGTAGTTGCAGGCATACAACCCTTTTTACACCTGCATGATGAGCATCATGTGCAAATTTCCATATAAGTCTATTTTAGTGCAGCAATTTTAGTATAAAAAGAGTGCCAGCTAATGAAACATTTCATAATTCAAGAAAATGATGGCTTACAAATTCGCACTCATCTTTCTGGCATTCAACATAGCTGTTGGATTAAAAATTCAACCGGCAATTGTTTCTAAAGATGGAAATACATGTCAGGCAGCTGCTGAGCAGGCTAGAAGAAACATCACAGAGCAAGTGAATTCTATTTTGGGACGCCTAACTCTAGTTCCAGAATGTGGCCCAGGGAGTTGGGCACAGGTGGTAAACCTCAACTTGACTCTTTCCGAACAGAACTGTCCCTCGCCCTGGGTCACACAGACAAGTCCGGTTAGGTCTTGTGCAGTTGCTAGTCCAGGCTGCGCTTCAGTGTATTATGACCCGTTGACAGTAACCTACCAGAAGGTGTGTGGAATGGCATTGGGATATGCCACTCATTCACCAGATGGACTGCGAAACTCTGGAATAGACACCAATTACTTGGATGGTGTGAGTATTACTCACGGGGAACCTGGCATGCGCACGCATATCTGGAGTCTAGCTGCAGGCCATGATGACAGTGTGTACGGTTTTCATCGCTGCCCCTGTGATAATCTTAATCGTACTCAGGCATCTCTCCCTGGCTTTGTTGGTCAGAACTACTTCTGTGACAATGACCATGTGGACGGACCTGTATGGGATGGGGAGGGATGCGAACATTCCTGCTGTAGCTTTAACTCTCCTCCGTGGTTCAACACCACACTCCCCGCTCCCACCTCTGACAGCATTGAAGCAAGGATATGCCAAGATTCAGGTGCTAGTGATGAACGCATCTACCTGGTTTCTCTTTCTCTTTTTGTGCAATAAATAACATCAGTGAATGTTTGTTATATTTTGTATGAATGAGGTGGTTTTTACACGCTTATCAAAATCCTTGAATAACCAAACTTGATTATGAAACCCGCGCAAAGATCATCTCGCCAATTCCTGTTTATTTGGTTTCTCAGTTTGAAATAAAAAAGAGGGAATCTAACACATACATGGAACCTTGTAATATGATATGCATGACAGAGGTAGCATAACACATTGAATTTCACTTCTCCAGTAAAGAGCTTGCACAATGGGGTTCGGATAAGTAAGGATGCACGCTTAACAATCATACTTCATCTCCTGAGCTACTGGTCTTTGTTATGGCAGTCATTCTATGGCAAACAAATATACTAAGACGACCCTTTAACTATTCTCTAAAGTTCCCTTTGCAAGTTCAATATTAAACTGTTAAGCTACTTCACAGGATGCAAAGCATCTGATTGAACAAAAATAGATTTGTTTTGGTACTGCATGATTCTTAAATTCCTGGTCAATCAAAATATTACCTATTGAACTGCAGCAATTTGGTCTAGCAGAAGTTGAAAATGAAAAAAGCCAGCCATACTAGACTTCTTTATCTAATGAAACACCAAAGGTGCTAACCCTCAGCGCTACTAAACACTACCTAGCTATTACAATATAATCTCCTTCCAAAAGAACATGCAATCTGTTAGCTATTAATGAGGCATCAATATAGCTCGACCAATGAAAATGGTACATGGAAACGCTGTCTTCATAAGAGAAGAAGCTAAACTAGCCAGAAACACTCACCTGTATACATTTTCAACGCGAAATTTCACTTCTTTCAACTCCATTAATTTCCTTGAGCATAAAGCAAATTACACCACTGGCTGCAAGAAATCCTTTTGTTCACGTGATTATGACGTGACGCTTGGGGGTGTTACTCACAAAAGCTGGTACCTTCGCGTTTCTCAACAATTGGCGCAAAATTTAAAAAAGTAGCACAATGAAAGGTTCTCAATCTTCATCCTGAGTAAGTTCATACTTAAATCAACAGTTAATTGTCAGTAATCTCCAAAATCAGAGTGTCACAGACAGACAGACAAACAGACAGGACTACTACTATAGCCTTCTCGACTACTATAACCTTCTAGCACATGTGCACTGAGGGTTAATAAGCCTAGCAGTGCTTATCCTCCCACCTCTCATGAGAATGCTTTGGATTCATGTTGTGCTTATATTCATTAAATGTGTTGAGTAGGCTAGATATTAGATCAATGTGGGAGTGATACTATACAATTAGAAAAATATTGTTAGCTTGTGAAATTTTTTTGTAACTGAAGGGGGCAAGGACGACTTTCACAACCTCCCTCTCCACAATCAGCTAGTGCAAGAGTGGGAATGGTTTTAGCTATTTGTAGCTATAGTTTCTCGAAGGACCAGAGTGCTCCTTGTGTTTTTATTACCAGACAATAATACTCAGTAAAATAGTAATCTGGTTAAAAGTATTTTTTTAAAAAGCACTAACTACGGTTACAATGCGTCGCCTGGCAACACAGTTTGCTGGCGGTTATAAATGATCGATGTACATGCGCGATTGTGTGTATGCGATGATAAAAGTTTGTCTCTTAAATACAGTTCATACCAGGGTAGACCTGGTCAGTAACCACTTCAAGTTTATAAGAAAATACAACAGTTGATGTAACAGAAATGCTTATGCCACAGGACTTAATAATTTGCTACAGTATTAGCCTTCACAAACACACACACACACACACACACACTTCTTGCTCAGATTCAGGGCACTGATGATTTTGTTTTTCATTAATTGTCAGTGTTTGTGTATTGATTGAGCAGTTCATAATTCCTGGCCTGTTCAGGTGAGGACTGAAATCTTACCCTCCCCCTCCCCCAAAGAGAATGGTCTCCCATTTCCACCCCAAAAATATAAGTGAAGCTTCTAATTGCAGCATGTGTACACATCACAAAGATATAACCTAACCCTCTAGCACTGACGTAACTCATTCCCCACACCCACATCCCCCATTCACCTCTCGTACCTTAGCCAAAGTTCCTGTGTCAAACCCTGCTGGACAAATATGGTTTTCCAGTCACTGATTGTTTTATTAAATCAGCCTGCTTGTATTTTGTGTAGGCCCTGAGATTGCAGCAGCAAGAGGCAGCCTTGGGGGTTTATGACACATTCCAAGTCTCTATTGTGTACGCTACGGAATGAAGTAAGTAAATTGGCTATGTTTTATGTAACTCCCTCTACTAACTTGAAATCCTGTGGCTTAGGTCACATACATATTCGTGAATTATAATTGCCTATTATGGCCTCTGAAATGTGTTAGTTTGAGTCACATAGTGCAATGCCCAGAGCCTACCTATTATGAATTGTCCAGGTAGAGTTTATTTGATTACAGAGGAATGCGCTCCCAAACCGATAGCAGTTTGAGTCACATGACTCTTGAAGCTTGATAAGCCATGACGTTGACTCCCACAAGTGAAAATGGGGAGGAACTAATATATATGTCATTACTGCGTGTCTACTTGCTGAAGTAATGAGAATATTTTCCTGGCTGTATTCACTGCCTTTTACATGGTTATTTGAAATGAAAAGCAGCTGTTTCCTTTTCTTTTCCTTATATAATTTACAAATCTGTAAATAAAAGTATTTCAGTATTATACAATAAGCCTCTCACTGGCTAATACAATTCATTCATTTCCATTTTTTCTAGGTTAATAATGTGTAAAAATTAATATTAAACCAGGACTTCTACTATAATAACATGAAGTACATGTATTAGTCAACATTGGTTGCCTAGCAACACACTGCAAAGTCATTATGGTGACCACAACATAACTGTTTCACAACCATGTGCCACATTTAGCAATTGTTTTGTACACGATTAGATTTATTAGTATTTTTGTACCATGGTTTTGTTCAAACCTTCCAATCAGATTGCTCAATTTGGGGTGAATTTATTTCATATCAACTGCCTTGGAGGTGAATAAATGAACTGTCCAATCATAAATTAGATTTTATGCGTTTTCTATAGCCTAGAGCGATGGACAAACAGTTGCACCTCTCTGTGTTTGGTCAGTACAGGATTTACACTATACTCGGGCATTCAGCCCTCGGGTGTGTAAATCCCATACCAACCTCAGTGTCGTGGTTTAACCTATACTTACTGTAAGCAGTCACCTCAGCCAGCAATGCTGTTGCCCACAAGATGTGACTGCAAGTTTGGCACAAAAACAACAACAACAACATCCAATATAATGAAGCACCAAAGGTGCTAACCCTCAACGCTATTAACTTGGCTATTTATTTGGTTTAGAGTAAGTTTAGGCCTGATATAGAATTTTGTATTGTTAATACAAAGTAACTTAGTATTATTGCTTACAAAATAATTAAACATCAACATTACAAACAGTCAATGGATATGTCTACGAATAAATAAAATTCTAAGTAAAACAAAAATATTGCAAACTAAATTTAATGGGCATGTGACTAACCATCATCTTTCTGAGCTTACAAAAGTGAAGACATCATTCTTCATTGCCAGACAGAAGAAGATCAAGGTAAATTACCTTGACCTTAGTCTTTGTTGCTGTTGTATTTACTAACTCCCACCAGTGAGTGATAATCTGAGTGGGAGTTAGTAAAAAAAAACAACAACAGTAAGGGTATGACCAAATTAGCACCATAATCCCAGGAAATAGGCAAAATTACCTGAGAAACTATTTCTCATTTTTTTATGAACATACAACATAAATAACTAATTGTCTTACCCGGAATACCAGCTTCCACATAGACATAACTGCAGGTGTATCTTGAGCATGATCCAGCTTTTGTTTACTTTGCAAAAAAAAAAAAAGACAAAAATCCCGCTGTGCCTTAGAATTCTGGTTCATTAAAATGCTGGATTCACAAAGAAACAGAAGAACAAGAACTAGGGCACTTGGGAGTATAGAGGCTATATATCAGAGATTTAGGGCTAATTGTTATAGAAGCTGTCATGGATAAAGGTAATGTGAATGTTGAAGAGTGGGCAGTTGAGACTAAGATGTTGTAGTAAAGCATAGCTAATGGAACTGGAATGGCAAACACAAAGATGAATAGTGACCATGCAAAAAAAACGGTGGGAAACTAGTTGTAAAAAACAACAACATTTAAATACTGAAAATTAAAAAAAAAGTAGGACTTCTTGAAAAAAGTTGGTATCAAGAAAGACAACAGTCAAACTAAGTCCTATGTGTTTTGACAACTTCAGAACTTGACAAATGGCAAGGAGGGGTATAGAATCACCGTTCTCAATTTGGGCAAGTTTTGTAATGCTCATCTTTCGAATTAACACTTTGGCTTTAAAATTCCTTGTTTCCATATTTTTTAGAGCAACCGTAAATTTTTTTCAACATTTAAGAAATGTTGTTGTTTTTTACAACTGTGTATATTACTTATTACATGAGTCAGAGTGTGATATGGCAAAATATTTCACGAGCAGGCTAATTTATTTTCACGAGCCAGAGGCGAGTGAAAATAAAGCCTGAGAGTGAAATATCTAGCCATAACACTCTGACAAGTGTAATAAGTGGTTTATTCCACACTAGATATCTTCACTACTGTAGTTAGTACTAGAGGAAGGGTAACTCACAGCTTAAAGTTGGTTGTAGGGGATACCCACACCCCCAGCTGATATTTTAGCAGCTGCTCTAACCCAGTTGAGCAGGGTACACCAGAGGAAGGTAGCCAGTAAAAACCCAGAGAAAATTAAAAAGTTTGGCCAGTTGCTATAACTACAAGGGTAATGAGCTTGCACAGTACAGCGTGAAATAACAGCGTGAAATCACGATATTTCACGGGTCATGTACCTAAAGATATCATTGTGAAGATATCTAGGGTGGAATATATATATATATATATATAATATATACAATTTATATAGCTGCTCACTAAGAAGTGAATTGCAGTTCCCTATATTTAACGATTGAAACTTGAAGTTAAACTCAGAAATGTCCCGTTGACAATAACTTGCACCTTCTAATGTAAGTTAATGGATAGAAAAACACTTGGAAGGGAATAGGCACATTCATTAATTCCTTACACACAATTTTATCACCTGCATCATCAACTCTTTCATGCCCTGTCACATCCCAAAGGTGAAAGAAAGGATGTGTACACAAGAGAAAGATCTCATGCACTTGTGCAGTGCAGATGTCATAACAGACAGACTATTTTCATAATTTCAATGCACGGCCTTTTAAATAAACATTTAGATCGAGTCACTCAACACAGCTGCATGAATGCACATTTGCAAAATGGAGGAGCTAATTTGATAACTGTATATTTTAAAGAATGCTTTCAATTCCCATTCAGCCTGACAGACTATTTTCATAATTTCAAAGCACAGCCTTTTAAATAAACATTTAGATTGAGTCAATCAACACAGCTGCATGAATGCACAGTTGCATAATGGAGGAGCTAATTTGATAACTAAGAATGCTTTCAATTCCCATTCACCACACCTGGGATAATAGCAGTGAGGCCACACACCCTGAACACTATTAAATTGTCCTTCAGTTATTTAATAATTTTAAGATAAACATGTTGTGGAAAGTGATCGGTTTGCTGACTGTAATGACAACATCATTGAAAATGACTTCAGCTATAATGGCATGCATGAAGATTAGTGACGTTGGCTGTCCTAATTCTAGAGTGCAGCTCTGGCCTTGTCTAATATTTCTTTCCTTATTTTGGGATATTCTGGATGCTTCTTCAGTACCTGGTGGCATACATCAATTGCACCAACATACCACTTGGCCTTCAAGTGGTTGAAGGCAAGCTTAAATCCTAAACAAAAAATAACGAAGTAAGAAAAAATGAATATTCAGCTCACAAAAGGAGTTTGTCTAATTTAATTATTCAGCTGCTGTGCACTTACCTACTGTAGGCTGAGCATGGTAACAATATTTCCAAGCCTGAGCGTAGTAACTGGCTGCATCTCTATAAGCTTGTTCTTTCTCTGATATATAGCCTCTATACTCCCAAGCCTTAAAGCATGACTAAAATATAAATATAATTATTTAAAAATGATGTATTTTAGCAATAATTGCTCGTACATTAAAATATGATATTTACTACATAAAAGGGCAAAGATCAAAGTGACTTATATTGATTAGGCTATTATATTAATCTTATGATTATTTGTTAAACACTGAAAAATAAAAGGAATGAAAAATGTTTCTTGATGATGAGTCAATATTGGACAAATAGAAGTAAGAACTACACATTGTAAGCATCAGATAGGTATTGATCCAAGCTTTAAATTGTAGATACTAATTGTCAAGTCGATGAATAAATTGCACTCAGAAATATATATGGTAATTTTTATTCCACTTCTAATAGGTCCCTCCCCCCTTCCCCTTCATACACTATCTTCACAGTTTCATACCTTATTATATTTGATGCATCTTCCCAGCAAGTCCTGAGCAAGGTCATACTTGCCAGACTGAATGTATATGTCAGCCAATAGGAGCCAAGTCTTCTCAAAGGTCACGGCATCCTTGGCCAGCCACTGCTGCTTGGAGGATGTCTTGAGCTGGTTCCTCGCTCTAGGAAGCTGCTTCACCAGCATGTGTGCTACTGCTAGGGCTAGTAGCACATCCACATCGTTCCTCTGGTTTCAGTAGTAGTAGTAGTAGTAGTAGTAGTAGAAGAGTAGTTGCAGCCAGTAGTAGTAGTAGTAGGAATAGTAGTAGTAGTAGTGGCAACAACAACAACAACAACAACAACAACATAAGGCAGTAATATTATTAGGAAAGAAAATATTTAAATATTGATATACAAAATTACATGATGACCTAACAATGAATTAGACCCTAGTACTTAAAGAAAACATTGAACGTTTCTCAATAAAACTCTGAATTTTTATGTCACATCATGTGTACTGTGGGAGAGACTCACTCTTTCTGGAGCCATGCCCATAAGTTTCTCCAAAGTTTTCTCCACATTAGGTTTGGCTTTGGTGCACAGCATTACGTAGCACTCCAATATGTCTGCTTTGTTCTGACTGCTAGCTGTCTGAGGCTTCAGCTCCTGGATCAGTTTGTCTGCCGTCTTAATCCCCATGTAGTCATCACTCCTGTTGTAAACATTGTATAAATCACGAATCATGGGATGTAAGGACTTCTTTGAATATGTTGGGAGTGTATTCTCTCAGTGATATAAATTATATATGCCAGGAAGGAACTACTATGTACCAACATGCGAGCTTCAATGACATGTGGTAAGATAATTAATCTACTATCAGGGTTCTATCTAGTGGGAGGGGGAGAGGGAGGAGGAAAGCTTTCCCACTAAACTTCTCAGCTTCTGCCATTAATATTTGCATGCTGTATGCAGTATATCGTTAGGATGAACCCAAAATTAAAGCATTTGGCTTAAAATAATTTCGTTTTTGCCTCCAAACAAATTTCCCTGGCTATATTCCTTGCTAGTTGTATGAGTATAAAAGAAAAAAGAAAGGAAAAAAAACAAAAAAAAAACAAACAGCTATCGACAACACACACATAAATTAAAGATTTTTTTTTAGCCTTTTATTGTTTAATAAAATTCACAAATCATTTTCTGACCCAATTCCCTTGAAACACTGTCATTGTGATGGCACTTACTCCGCCCCTGGTTCACTCTGAGTAGACTTGAGCACTTCCCCAACCATAATGTCCTTGTCTGGGTTGAGACATATCTCTACCATCTGGAACAGAGCCCTCTCTCTCCAGTCAGAATCCCTCCTGGCCATATTGAAGTGGTGTAGAGCTTTGCTCACCTCTTGCGTATACCTAAAAGGCCAGGCGGTAGCAATGAATTAATGCAAAGCTGGAATTAGCCACACCCAAACTGCACCCATTTAATCATCTGGTCAGTATTGTAAGTTTTCAATAGAAATTAACAACAAGTTAACAAATAGGAGCAAAATAGCTGCAAGAATGTTAAAAGAAAAAGATATTCCTTCAGACAGAACTGGAGAAATGATCATTGGCTACATCTTTCAGATCCAATAACTTAGTGAGCTCCTCATCAAGTGACTATTATTGTCTGATTAAGAAACTCAAAAAACAGTTGAACCACATTTCTTTGCCATAAGACAATTATTTTTGCATTATGTTATTTTTTTGGTTCCCTAGGCATTATCACTTATATGTACTTATTCACTGGATGGTGACATATGTATCGTTTCAGTTAATTATTGCTAGTGATAAAGTATAAATATAGTTCGTTGCAACAGCAGATTAGAAGTCATTTTTGATGGAAATACAAGTGGCTCTGAATCTCATCCCAAATATGCCTCATTTACAAAATGATATTCTGTATCACAGGAAGCAGTCTAAACGGGTGGGGGTGGGGAGGGATGAATCATGTATGGCTAGTTTAAAGTGAAAGTGTGGCTGTTTGTGGCTTTGAAATTTTTACAAGTGAATTATCAGATAAAAACTGCAATTTTTGGTTAGAGGTAGTACATATGTAAGTGGGAGAAATCATAATGAGGTCATTCATAAGCCCATTAACAGTACGAACAGATACACCCACTGTCCTCATGCTGATAGCACATCTAAGGGATGAGATTACTGTCCTCAAGCTGATGGCACATCTAAGGGATGAGATTACTGTTCTCAAGCTGATCGAATGAATAAACTCACATGAGAATAGTGGTACACAAGTGTATAAACATAATTTTATCACTTGAGGGTAATCAAGTGATTTTAATCTAATCCCACAACCACGTCTTTCCTGTTAGTAGTAGGTGCCCTGAAACCAGGTCAAGAGTTTATCACTACACTATGAAACTGTTGTGCTATAATTTGTTTAAAATTGTTATACATTTAATTGATAAAATGATAGAATACATTTTTTTGTGTCTCATAATTTCTCTAATTCAACCCATACTACAGTAGCATAGGAAGGGGGGTCTGGGGGCTTGAGCCCCCTCATAATTTTGGGGCACAATCTAACGAGGTGATTTCTCCCATGAATATTTTAAAACAAAAAACCATGCCCTTGGAGCCCCATTTACTGAAACATCTTCCTTGATATTAATTAAGCCAGTTTACTAAAACGATAATTTTGTTTCAGCTCCAAATAAAAATATCAACAAATTATTGTCTATACACTGTTAGATAATTTTACCATAGATAAAGGTCATGCGGTTAGTAATAATGGCTTAATATAAGCTGTTTAAACCCACTGGATAAACTAAATAGAAATGGTCTATATAAGACTTTTGAATTCACATAAGAAATTATCAAAATGAACGGTTCACGCGAAAATTTCGCGAATAATACATTTTGGTACACGAAATTAATATGCGCGAAAATAAACATAGTGTTCCCTTCTAATTGATGCACCAAACCCACATGGATTTTGGTGGAACTCACATGGCTTCAGGTGGATTAGCTTTGACCACAGATTGGTCTAAGTGTTTATCTTTGTCAATTATTCAACTCAGTTTCTACAAGATTGTGACCATGAAGAGGCAGATACGAGACTTGCTCTTCATCTCTTTGATGCTATTAACCATGGTGCCCGAAATATACTAGTATGCACAGTTGACACGGATGTCATAGTTATTCTCATACCTGTTTTTTTACAAGAACTCATCAGCTATTACTACTACTATATGGGTTGCTTTTGGCACTGGCAGAAATTTCAGGTATTACAATATTAACAACATTATCAACACACTGGGAGCAGACATGTTCGCGCATATCGTTAATTTTTTAGAGTGTAGATCTCAGCCCAGGGAGCTATATTTCTGTGGCTACCACCCTGAACTCATTAATTGGTTGCTGTAGATTGTGTCTACAAAGTATTGTGCTTTTATCCACCCTGTAACAAAAAAATGACTTAGTTAAAGTGATTAGCTATATAAACTCATAACCATGCAAGCCACAGACCAGCTATATTGAGCGTAATTTAACTAAAACCTGCCACTTACTAACTGGAAGATGTGGTAGTATGTGCGACTAGATCAAGAATTCTGATTATCTAGCTGGATTATTTTAATAAGATATAAATTCTAGTACAGGTTAGCTAAGTAATTAAATGCATCTGTGATGGAGGAAGCTGTTTTGTATTGGTTGGGCACAAAGTTAAACAGGACATGAAAACAAAATTAGACATAAGGTTATTAAGGATAAACTAAATACATAATGAATGCACTACAATAAGACCTTTGAGACATTTAAAGTTAACTAAGATTCTAAATTTATGTTCATTACCACAATTGGCTCTAGTATAATATTTTTGTCAAAAATATTGGTCAGTTGCTCCCCCCCCCCCCCCCCCCCCCCCCCCCCCCACACCTCCTCACCCCACTTGTTTCTTCTTACCAATTATATTCTCAACTCTCAATATGAGAATATTGTACCAACTGGATGGGAGGGGGAAGGGAATGTGTATGAGGAATGAAGCGGGATGGGTTGGGATGGGGGAGGGGGAGGGGGGGGGGAGGGAAGGGGGTAGTAGTGGGTAAGAAGCTCTGAGTGACTGTCAAGGTTGTTAAAAATAAATATTTTGCCTTATATGTTTAAGTGGAAGGGTTTGTATATTACAAGGTAGCTAACAATTACTATATTATGTATTTCACAAGAGACCTGCTTTTTCTGTAACTAATTTGGTAATTGAGCATTCTCTAGATGTTAGTGATACTCACACTAAGTGCAATCACAAAACTTTTATGTTGCTGACATTTAAAAAAGCAGCTGAGAGAAGCCATACAAATGAAGTGGTTTATTATCTTACTCCTAATCTTTTCAGTTCACCTTTTATAGTAAAGATTAAGTAAAGATTATGATTAAGAAAATAGCTATAGCTTCCTTCATTGCTAAATCAGTGATAGGTCATTGACCTTTTGAGAGCAACCACTTTTCAACTGGAAGGATGTGGTGGCTGATTAGAAACAACTATTTGTGAAATACTGCTGGAAAAGGGGAGTAAATTTGATTGCAGTATATATGGTACACAACAATAATGTTTAAAAGCAGTAATCATCAACTATTAAGACATTCCAGCTATTATTAGAGTTGATTAGTAATGTTTACCATTTACAAATGGCCATGACCTTGATCTATGATTAAGTTTTCTAATGGTCCAGACAAAAATTTGTTGATACTTATATTTGGGGCTGACCCAAAATTATCAAAGTCTTTGATCTCATTCATAAACACTTTAATCATCATCAGATTGGGTCATTAAGCGAGTCTAGGATTATCCCTAAGAAAAAAAAAGATCTTGAACGATTCATCTTTCAAGATCTTACAAGGTTTTAGTTGCATATTCATCCATCACGATATTGCAATATCTTGCAATAAAATTACAGTAAGATCTTTAATGATCTTACATTTGTCACATCTAAGATCATTCCAGAATCTTGCATGAATATTGCAATAATAATTTAGTAAGATCTTTAGGGATCTTACTCTTTCTTACAATAAGATCTTACACTTTCTTACATCAAGATCTTACTCTTTTCTTAAAACAAATCTTACACTTTCATATATCATTATCTTACACTTTTTGCACCAGAATCTTGCACAACCTTTGCAATAAGAGCTTTAAAAAACATTATTTCTTAGCTAGTTTATTAAGATGGACTCAATGGAATGAAGCGAGGGGACATGATTATCACACTCTAATTAGTAGAAATAACATGTGCTACTAGTCCATCTTAAATAGAATGAAGAGGGGGGACATGGTTACCACACTCTAATTAGTAGAAATAACTTGTGCAACAAGTCTATCTTAATGAAATGAAGAGGGGGGACATGGTTACCACACTCTAATTAGTAGAATAACATGTGCAACTAATGAATAGGGGAGACATGGTTACCATACTCTAATTAGTAATAACATGTAAAACTAGTCCATCTTAATGACATGAAGAGTGTGAGTTTTGTTACCACACTCTACATATGTTACAAGTCCATCTTAATATAAAGAAGAGCGGGGGACATGGTTACCATGCACTCTCTAATTAATAGAAACATTTACCTCTCACCACCTATCTACATATGTGTTTCAGTCCGGGCTGGTGAAGGTCAGTCAGACACACAACTCTTTCTATTAAACGACGTAAAGTGCCAAAAGTAAGGAATACTACTGCTATTTATTTGGAGTAGCAATACAATAAAATTACATCCATATATGATGTGAATGGTTGAAGTGGTAGTTGCAAACTACTGACCACATTTCACCTGCTTCTCTAGTGCTAAAAAACAGAAACACTGAGCAATGCTAAATTTTATTCTGCAGTAATCACATTTCTAGTTCAAAATAAATCAAATTACTTATTCACACTCACTTTATATAATACTGAATACTGGTTCATTAACCGAACATTGATATAGCCACAACCATTGTCTAATGACATTAGCAAAATATATATTGACTAGGACGGGGCTTGGTTGCCACAATGAAGGAGAACACGGAAGGAAAACAATACTCGGAAAATCTACAGGTCGAATAGACGGAGAGTCTGTGGTCTAGCTCGTTGGTACGCACAGACTGTCACTGGTTCGCTACTGATGAAATTCAACAATAACCATAATTCACAATATTATTTGTTACTTTACTTTTTCATAATAATGGTTGGGAAGGAAAGCAAAAACATAAAAAGCCTAGCAGGCACGATACACGCCTTCACGAAAATAAATGATTGTGTGTGCAAATGACATGCGTGATAAATAGTGTTACTGTTTAGTCCTCGGGTGCTATGGCCCGAACATATATAGTATAAACAATTAGTTATTTTGAGTACGGTTATTTAATTTAATGCAACTAAAAAAATTGTTTTAAGTTTAGCAATCAATTTGCATGAATTTATTATGTTCTCTGTTTTTACCTGCCTATTGTTGTTTCTGTTAGCGATACTAATCCAAATTCACCCCTCATAAAATAATGGTATAAGAGAGTAACTTTGGGCCAAATTAACACTCTTATATTTGTATTTTACAATGTGATGTTACAGCAAATTCTTTAATTTATTTGCATACAAAATAAATAAATTTCATAAGTCAACAATTAACAACTTGGCACACAACAACAACTAAATAGAGAAACTATTCATACTTAAATATGTAGCTTAGGTGTGCACTACAACATACACTATCAAATCACACTCATTAGTCATTAAAATGTGAACTCTATTTCTGAAAGCTACACCATGAGTAATTTTTAATTTGCTACAACTGAATTATTTTCAAACAATAGTAATATGTACATTTGATAACCAAGACTTGATTTCCTAAATACGAATGTTGTACATCGGGGAAAATGTTGCTGATTACTGAACCCTATTATGCCATGCTTTCACGATACACAAAAGTACTAACTTTAAATATGAAATTATAATAATAGCAAAATTTTTATTTAAAAACCTGGAAACATGTTTTATGACATTTACAAATAAACCACATGGCATTCAATAACGTCGTCACTAGAAAGGTTAAATATTAGAATACAAATTGTGTGAGCACAAAAGCAATGTTTAACTTGTAACCTACAAATATTAATTAAGTCTGAAATTTTAACTGCAAGAATTAAATTATCAAAAAATTAACTCATTCATGTTTAAAGATAGAAGCAGTAATAACTATAGTGGTGTGCTTGAGCACAAATGGCGAGTGAGCCTTAAACTACTCTATTGTTAAATGATTGATTATTAACAACTAACACTCAAGCTACTAAAATAAAGTCGAGTTTTTAAATTAAGTATATGCGATAAAGGGGATTCAATGCCATAGTAACCACTCCCCTCAACTGTTTGAATTGAAAAAGACGCATCAAAGTCTAATCATGTTATTTAAAGTTTTCTTTGTGATATTCTTAACGCACAATACTTTCACACAACGGAACATACCTACGCAAGACTTACCTTCGTGCTTCGTCTAGTGGACAATGAATTTTCAAGTAAATGCTGTTGAGTAGGGCTTATAACTGTGACAAATAGCTATTAACTTACCATCGCCACTAACTCGAATAGAAATGGAGATCCCATAAGTTTTTTAGTTATAACACCTGCAAAACAATTCAAAGCGGTAAACAATTCAATTTCTAAGGTGATACGGGTAATGGTCGCTAAACCAGAGGATTCTGTTTAGTGAAGTTTGGGACGGGGTCGAACGTTGAGCGAACACAAAAATACGGAGGGTCAAAGTACAAAATGACATACGTACGTCCAAACATATATATATACTAGTGATGTGCTTGAGCACAAATGGCGAGCGAGCGTAAAGACTATACTATTGTTATATGAATGATTTTGACTTCTAACAAAGGTCCAGTTTTTAAATTTAGCATACAGGGTAAAGGAATTTCAGTGCCATAGTAACAACTCTAACTGCTTGGAAGGAAAAACAAAACAAAACAAAACAATACACGTCATTTAAAAGTTTTCTTTGTGGTATTCTTTAGCTAAGTAGTGGTTGTAACACACAATGCTTTGACACAACTGGACATGCACCTACACAGACTTACCTTCGCAGTAGTCTAGTGGACAATGTATTTTCAAGTAAATACTGTTGCGCACGGCTTATAACCATGACAAAGAACGCATTGACTTACCACCGCCACTAACTCGAATAGTCCCTTAAGTTTTCAAGTTTTAACTGCACCCGCAAAAGAATTCAAAACGGTAAACAATTCAATTTCTAGGGTGATACGGGTACTGATCGATAAACCAGAGGATTCTGTTTAGTGCAATTTGGGACAGGGTCGACAACCGAACTAACACAAAAACACGAGGGTCAAAGTACAAAATGACATACGTACATCCAAACATATATACAAATAAATAAATAAATAAACATCCCCGATTTTCGATTGTGTTACCCCTGTAAGTGTCTCGCTCGCTACGCTCGCTTGCCAATAAACAAACATCCCCGATTTTCAATTGTGTTACCCCTGAGAGTGTCTCGCTCGACAATAAATGGTGATAATGCTATAAACATCAACATCAACCAGAGATTCACATTCACATCATGAATATAAGTTTGTATTGATATAGCTTTGCTCTGTACTTTCTCTCACCACTTTTATTTAGTAAAAACTAATAAAATCAGTTTAGTGCCCAATTTTTTCCATTAACTCTTGATTGCCAAATCACCATTCTTTAGTATACTTACTGTATTATAAATTTGAATTTATACGGACAATAAATAACTGGAATTTTCACTTATAGCTATAATTAGTGTATTTTCAGACATTAGCAAGCTGCAGGGATTACAAACTGATATTTTGTGTGGATTTTCTACAACTCGCCACTTCAAAGCAGCCAAAAAATTTTTTATCTACATTACTATGTATGGTTCTATGATTATTGAGTTGCATATATATATGGCATCAAAATTAAATACTACCTTACTCTCACATGTTGCTTACTTTTAAGTACTTGTTCATTCTAGCTACTGTCATTTTGTCCCACTGATATTTGATAAATTTAATAGTAAAATAACCTAACAGCATTGCCTTTTTATGGATTTAAATTCTATCTAGTATACAGCGGTATACGGATAGAACACTAACTTTCAAGGTAATAGTCCAGTTTATTGGCTATTATAATTTATACTAAGTATACTAACTGTAGAAAACTACTTTTACCATATATCTAAGAAAGAAATAATTTGGATTGGATGGAAAAGATGATTTTTAGTAAGAACCACACCCCATGAGGGTACACAAGTCTTTAGACTAAGACATAACTATGTAATCAATCTCATAAAGCTTGGATTTGGAATAGTAACAAAAAGTTACAACAACTGCTAGGTGAGAGTGGTCTATAACCTTCACATTATATTATTTATTCTGTCATTCTCAGTAAAATCAAATGATTGTCACTGTTTATATTCAGTCAGTTCATGGGATGGCTTTGGGGAAAGTTGAAGAGTCGGGTCAAAACAAGAATAGGAAACTGCTTGTGGCCTGCATGAATGTGAGGCCTGCATGAATGATCACTCTGTTAAACACCCCATTTTAACAGAGTGATCATTCATGCAGGCCTCACATTCAGTTGCTGCTACTGAAATCCGCCCTTTCTGAGATTTAAAATAATGTCTATAGACTTTGGGCTGCTATTTTCATGGGGCAATCATTATTGCCATTATTTATACTATTCCTTTGCATCATATTGAGACTGTTTTACAAGACAATTAAACATTAATTCAGTATTTCTCTAATATATATAATATGGTCAAGTTTAAGTTAACTTCTGTAAAGCTTCTGTAAAGCTGATCATACCACACAAAACATGTGTTGGAGTAACTAGATTATAGACCTAAATATTGCCAGATCATTCCATGCTAAAGCCTCCATAATGTCATTGTAAAGATTGATGGGTAAGATTATAAACCACCTCATTTCTACAGCTTCTTTCTCCAGTGATAGTTCTTGACCTTTTTAAGAGCACAACTTACCAATCAAAGCATGTATTATTTCACTTGAGTGAAACTTGTAAAATTATCCACACCAGTTGATGGTAGTTGTTGTGCCAGACTTGTTGCACTGATATTTGTACTAATTAGAGTGTGGTAACCATGTCCCCCTTCTTCATTTGACTAATTAGAGTGTGATACCATGTCCCCCCCACCCCCCCCCCCCCCCTCCCCCTCTTCATTTCATTGTGATAGACTAGTTGCACATGTTATTCCTACTAAATAGATATGGTAACCATGTCCCCCGTCTGCTCTTCATTTCATTGTGATAGACTAGTTGCACATGTTATTCCTACTAATTAGAGTATGGTAACCATGTCCCCCCACCCCCTCTTCATTTCATTAAGATGGACTAGTTGCGGTTTTGGTTTTAGTTTTAGTCAACTAAAACAGCATTAGGAATAAACTACTTATTACACCCATCATAGTGATATGGCTAGATTTTTCACTCTCAGCCTTTATTTTCACCTGCCTCTGGCTCCAGAAAGTAAACTAGCCTGCTCATGAAGTATTACACATATAAACTGGTGACCCATGTAATAAGTACTTAACACATATAATTGTAGGATGCTTTTAAATGCGTGAACGGGTTCCTTTTTTCTCCTAAAACATGGTTTTTTAGGCCTAGCCCCAGTTTCTTCTGATATAACAGCATTAAGAACTTACCTTTAGCACTAACTTGTGTGAGAAACGCCTGTTTTCTTTACCAGACATAAATTTGAACACTCCACCATTTTTTGTGGCAACCATGAGTACTGTCATGAAAAAGATGGTCTGCGTCAAAATTTGGTCAAGGTGGACGATTGTTGATGACATAATTGGCCCTGGAGGACTATGTGTGTCATCTAAAATGGTCCGGTGGACCTTATTCGGCTGACAAAAATAATCTGAGGGGGACCATTTAAATGGTCTGCCATGACAAAACTTGTCCCATTTAAATATTTGCTGGAAGATGGTCCGCCGCGGACTAGCTATCCACTGTTGCAAAAATTTGTGTATTATTCAAAGGAGTAATTCTGTTGTAAGTAGGCTTTTAGGGATTGATAATGATGAATGACATGAATGGTGGAGAAAAGTCACAGATTTTGCAACCATAAGTCGTATTCAGTAGCTATAATTATAGCTATGAATAAGTAAAAAAATAAAAATAAAAAAATAAGAGAGAGGGAACAACTGTTTTTGTTTGTAGTGTTGTAATGAATCCTCTTTGAAGTTTTAATTAATTTTTAGTGAAGTCCTTGAGTTTCAGAAGGACTGCTGGATAAAAATTGGAAAATGCACACCAAGTATGGAAGATCATATTCATATTGGGTCCCGCATGGGAGTACATCTGTTGAGACAGAGAAACACTGTACTGTTGGTTGCAGCTCAACGATGTATACCACATTAGAAATTTTGAACCGTGTAAAAATTGTTTCTTCATGCTCCCTTCCTGTATGCAATTATTATTCTAATAGTTTGTTTAATATTCTCCTTTGTGCTGCTATTATTATGGAATGATTCCACTATGCTGATACAGTTCTATTATATTTTTTTTAAATGTTAGCATAACAAGGACTGGTTACTACTTACATAGTTCTGATCATGTAAACAGTCAACATCTTCCATCAGGAGATTAATTAAACAATATAATTTTATTGTATACAAACTTCAGACAGTTTTTAGCTATTGTCTGCGCCGGCATTCTGCAGTGATTCTTTGTAGGGCGGCTTCCTGGTCCTTCGATCCTTGCCGGTCGACTGGCCTTTACCAGCTCGGGACTTTACACACCCCAAACAGCTATGATTCATTATTATCTCATGTAAGATTTGGATATTGACATTGAGTGTGAATTGTAAAAAGGTTATCTCATATAATTCAGCTCGATTGTTTAAGTAATTATTTATATTGAAGGGGGTGTAGTCTGCGTGTGGTTATGTTTTGTAACACCCATTGTAAATTATTTGCCTATGCCCCCTGATAACATAATTAACTGAACACAAGTGGCAGAAAACATACAATTTCATGAAATACAAAAGTTAATGATGAGCTCTGAAGTGACAAAATAAGTTAGCTCTTTATGAATTTGAAATGAAGAATTCTTTTTTGTTTGATTGCTGAAATCATACTCTTCCTTATGCCAGGAATTCACTCTATAAACACATATACATGTATAAGAATTACTTTTGTGTTGAATATTCATCATTGATAATCCACCTCAAAATGCACTAAATTATATCAGCCTTCTGTATTATAATTACACCATACCTGATCAAAGCTTGAAATATGTAAGTCAAAGCCTTCAATCTTGGCATACTACTATAGAATTATAAATTAATGTCATGAAGCCATAAATATCGACATGTTAAACTGTTGCTAGAATGCCGAAGTTGATCTATAATAGCTAGATATTGAAAGTTATACTTGTAAACTGGCATGTATAACTGCACAATAATTAACATACTCTGTTTTCTTATAGATTGATCACAGTACTCTTCTGCTGATATAATTTTTTTTAATAATGGTGACACCAGTGAAATTTATTCCGTCACTTCTTCAGACTTCCAACTTCTTATAGTGTCTATGTAATCTCTCACACATATTGCTTTAGCTGGCTCATTTGTTGGAATGAATGTGTTATGTGAGTCTTTATATGTGTTTACGTGTATGTGTACTTGAGTATGTTGTATGTAATTTATAATGTGTGGTTGTATGTGTGTGCATGTTGTGTGTGTGAATGAGTATTGGAACAGTTTCCAGATAGCTTTCATTTTTGAAGTAGTAAGGTCATGCATTAAGCATTCATCATCATAATAGAACACACGAAAAAAAAATTTTCTCTTGCCCCCTCAGTGTCTTATGACAGATTATTATGAATATCCATTATGCTCAAAATACCCTGGTTTTTTCCCCTTCTCATTCTCTCACTCTTCCCCTCCCCCTCCCTCCCTCCATTGCTGAGCTCTTCAGTTAAGTGGTCTGTGGTATTGTGGTCAGTTATTGAGTGTGTGTATGTGGGCAGTGAAGTAAGAGAAATGAAGTGTTGCACCGAGAAGTGCATCGAGTACAGTAAGGGGAAGAGGGGATTGGTGTGGGAGTGGCTGGAAGGATGGAAGTGGGGGAGTGGCAGTAGTTGGGGGAGTGGCAGTTAGAGTAAATAAGTGTAATATTGAGTGTGACTTATCAGATTAACATGTCTAGGTGCTGGCTGGATTCATTTGAAATGGATGACATTTTCAAAATAATGAATTTATCCTTTTTAGGATGTAAACCTTTAGTTTCCCACTAGTGAGAGATATTGTCATGGAAACTTAATAAAGGTTGCTATCTATTAGTATTGAACTCAGACATCCCCTTTTAATTTTTTTAATGATATCGAGATGTCTGACGTGGCTTGTCTATAAATTCACTTGATAGAGCAGTACAATATGCATAAAAATAACAACTGTAAAAGTACAGCAACAACAACAACAACAAAAACAAAATGATGTTTATTGTCAAGGCACTAAGAGGTCTAAATCTTCAACAAATATCATATCTTTTAAATTCTTTTTTTTAATACTTTTTCGTAGTAATATTAATATTCACAACAGAGACATTTAACCATCGTACGGTCTTCATCAGTTTTGAAAACTCAATGCATACTTTTAAATATTCAAACTTTTGTTTTCCACTAGCATTGTGCCTTCAAAAACTGATGAAGACCTTACCATGTTGAAATGCCTCTGTCATGAATTGCAATATTATTATGAAAATGTTAAAAAAATGAATATATTTTTTATGTTGAGGAACGTGGTAAATTAGTCTCTCTATATATAACTAAATGTCACATTTGATTGTGTATTTTTTCTTTAATTTTGAGTTTTGCAAGTCTTCATTAATATCCATGTATCCATGATAACTGTTCCTCAGCCAGAATACACACACACACATACATACACACATTGTGTGGTGGCCTCTCTTTACCTGATATGTTTCAATCCTGATTTTAACCATGGGACACTGTAACATTACGTCCACGATATTTTTACCTGCAGCATTATGATGGTGTTCTCCATGGATATGGAGGAAGTGAGGAAAGTAATGGCCGAGTTCCATCTGTTTTTGTGGGAAGATTACACACTCCACCCACCCTCTTTCCATGAGTTATAATTAGGGGAAGTTCCAATCAAAGGGACTTTCTATACCGGACGTGTTGAGAGTTTATGATGGAAATTGTCCAGAGTTAGGTATTGGATTGAAAGCTGAGCATTCTGATATCCTTCATTGTCAGCCATAATTATTTATCAAATCAAGGATTATTTACCTAGTTATTTAATCATGTATTAGCTACAGGGCATGTGCATAATGATGATATATAAAACGGGATATGCTGGATTATCACATACTTGTCAGGGTTGGGAGGACAGAGAAGTGGAGGGATAAGCTATGGTAGGTTAAAGATGGCAAGCTAGGTTAGGGAGGAAGGTGACAGGAGAGGAAGACAGACAGAAGTTGCATAACCTCAGCCTGCAGTGTTTTATACATACGTGTGCATGAATATGCTAAACAGGATAGTCAGTGCAGGGTTCGGTTTAGTGCATGTGTGTGTGTGTGGGGGGGGGGGGGGGGGGAGGAAGGGTGATGGGGGTAAAGACACTCCCCCAAACTTTCCAAGTTTTCTCCTAAACTTCCCAGCTTTCCCCCAAGTATGCTGAACCCAAAACTTAATTTTATTAATTACTCGCAAATGACTTCAATAAAAATATTTTTGCCTTAGACTAATTACCTCCCTCCAAAAAACATTTTTTTAGATAGAAGAAGTGAAATCAATAGTCTAACTGGTTTGGGGGCTAAACTCCATCTCACAAGACTGGTTCTAAGTCTTCACATAAGTAAATGACTTAGGTCACATGCAGCTAATGACTAGTTAAATCTAGTTCCAAAACTAGTGTTTAGACACAGGGGGTCTCAGCACAGTCTAGTGAGGATTTGCTTGATTTTTTAAAGGCAAATTGGCAACCATAGTCAACAAAATCAGTAAGGGCAAACGTTATTAAAAAAGCATAACAAATATTTGTCCACTGGACCTGTCCATCATCGAGTGAATTGCTCTGCACTCACTCTAGTTGCTTACCACAATGAACCATAGAATGTCACCATAGCAGTAACCAAGACGACCACACAACCCTATAAATGCCTTAATATAATCTTCAAATCCTGATGTGAGCATAGGATACGCGTGTATGTGAGTCTCTAGCTGACAAAATTGTAAACTGAATGACACAAATAGTTGGAATATTTTAACTTGTAAGCAGACCATTTGTTGGTGGTACTTTAACAAAAAGCAGTAACAAATAACTGTAGTATAGCAAGCAGGAATCCCACATCTCTTTTTACTGCATGCAAGCAGTGTGTGTTCCTGAGAAGCACAATGACATAGACTGTAGGCTTGCTTCACATTCAATTTAATAAAATCAACAACAATACCATCCTCAAACTGGGAAATATGGAATGGCAAGCATAAATATACTAGTGTCTTCCTGTCTCCTCTCCCTCCCCACCGCCCCCGCTACTCCTTCACACCTAACAACAACAAAAACAACCTTGAATATATGACGCATCATTTTTTTGTTAACTATAGCAATTGTCTACTCCATGCAGTTATAGTTGACATTATAATGAACATACCAAAAGTCACATCTTACTAGATCAGACTTCAGCTACCACTTGCTTCCCTCCCGTTACCCCCTATGATCTCACTATCGGAATTGGTAGAAAGTAAAATAGAGAGATATCATATAATAAAAAAAGATTTCAAATGAGAAAGATTGTTATTTGTGTCAAAAGTTCAATGTGCCTTTTAAGTAGACTTAGTCAAGTATAACTTTGTTCACATTAATTTGCTGGAAGAATAATGAAGTAAAAAAATGTTTCTCTTATATGTATCAGAGTTGTTTGTTTTTCATTAGTTAAACTTCCAGCCCCTGAATATATGTATGTCCATAGCCCTAAGAGTTTTAGTGTGTACTAATTATGAATCAATTAATACTGATTAGTCTGCTGCAGATAGCTCTGCTGAGGAAGGAGGAAAAAAAGAGACCTTTAGATGTTGCCTTTAGATGTTGCGGTGAACCTAATGATTATCTTACTGTATGCATGAAATATATCCCTTCATGTGTCTATGTTGCCAAAACTGATCTTAACTTGGCTAAAAAAAACAAGCCCAAAAACAACTTAACAACAACAACAACAACAACAACAATAACAATGGTATAGATCAAACACACTGATTAGTTGAGGGGGTGATTTAGGGGGTAGAAATTTAATTTAGTTTTGGAACTAATAGCTGCAAATATTTTTGTGATCTGATGAGATGAGACGGGAAGAGAAGGAGTACATTTTATTAATACTATAATCACTGACAGGTAAGGTAGAATCCAGGCCTCAATAGTTCCTAAATTTTCTAAACAGCCCCATTAATTGGGCCATTGGTCCCAGGGTCCCTAAGAACTCTCACAAGGGTCTGAATAATAAGGATGTGCTTATCCAGATGTACCAGCATGAATATTCTTCATTCTGCATTATATTAAAATGTGATACTCTCTACATGAAATTTTCCCCTGGCTGCCACACAGTGGCACTGGATATACTAACGTTTTCAAATTTAGGAATGCTGAGAATTCATAGGCGGTGGAAAGCAGTTTATAATTAGGGAAGGGGGGGGGGGGAAGCGGAGGGGATCTCAACTATATAAACTATCAACTACAGAATATTAGGTTATTAAATTTAATGAATTGAAACACTCATATTCATCTATATAAGCTGTAACATTCCATGCTTGTTAAGAAGAGACCTAGCATATTTCTTATTAGCCAGTGTCTCAAACAGACACCTCAAAGCTGAAGTAGTGCCTGGGGCATAGTTAGTACCATTAGCTATTTAACCATGTAGCAGCTGGTGCTATGCAGAGACTGAAGATGAGCTGCTAATGCACCAATGAATCTAACAACTACAGATGATTATGAAGGGACTTTAATTTCCATACGTATTTCAGGGAGGAATATGTCCCTGCCTTCAGGGCAGGATTCTATAATGTAGAGATTCTCCAATTATATGTTTCGGTCGCTATGTTAAAAATTTGTCTAGCGATTGCTTTACCGTCAACTGTGTTGTTAGGAATTAGTCTTGCAAGCCAGACCCTTTACCTAACTTCTACGCATAGTGGTCTGGCTCGCGAGCTAGTTAGGAATAGTGGTTACATTATTAATTAGTTAACCACTATGTAGTTGTTGAGAACTACTGTATTTAGGATCCCTCAGGCCCTAATTAGCGCCCTCCTGCAGTCGGAATACTCCTAAGGTCTTTGGCGACTCTAATGGGGTAGTTACTAGAAGTTGGTGGGCCAGGGGGCTCCAGATTCTAATAGATATTCTGCCCCCTTCCCCTTTTTGGCCCAGAAATACAATTATTTTTTGTTAGACTGCAAAGCCCCTGTATGCTGTTAAGCTAAATAAAGCTATACTGTTGTTTGCCTTAGATTACAATCAGTTAGTCTCAGCATTTCTACAATCACGGCTACCAAGAAGTTTGTTATAATTTAGAAGTTTACAGTAGCTGATCAACCCTATGAAGCAATTCTAATGGTAATAAGAAAAGAAAACAGGGGGTAAGCTCTGCCAGTTCTGTATTGAATAATACAAACTATGTGCTTTGTACCACAACCTTAAAAAGTTTTGTTACATTTCAAGTAGGGTAAATTGCCTCCAGAATATTAAATAGCTAGCTACTTGAAATCAGTCACAAGAAAGTATTGTAATGAATTTGAATGATCAAATATTTATTTTTAACCATGTAATGCTGCTCTTACTTGTTTACCTATATCTGAAAAAATAAACCTATCGAGTTTATGGCAGATGATTGGAGAAAGAAGGGTTTTTTGGATTGTTAGTAATTTTTTTTTGTTTTGCTCCTGCGGAGTTAACGTTGAATTCCGTAATCTAACCGGAAGTCCGGGTTACGTAAGACTGTCTTATGCTTGGAAAATGGTGGCGATCAGCTTAGCGATAGTGATTTTGTATTTGTTTTCTGCAATAAAAGGTCATAACTGCCATTATAGTGTTTGCATGAACTAAGCTAAAACATAATTCAGCGAAGCGAGCGAAGCGAGCGGAGCTGACTCTCTAATGAGTTCGCGATATATATATATTTAGGTCTAGAAATTGTTTTTGTTCTTGCGTGGGCGTACGTGTGTACCCTTTCTCCTACGCGCTTGCGCGGGCCGGGTAACCTTCTTAGCAACATTTTGTTTTGTTGACCCGCTGTACGAAATAGCGATGCCCAGTAGACAAAACGTTAGAAACGCTCTGTCAAGAGCTTTGAGGGCGTTAGGAACTCCAGAAGAAAAAATAGTAAGGAAAGAGATAAGAAATGAAAAGGACAGGGCAAAGAGGAGGAGAGGTAAAACGAAACAGAAACAGGTAGCAAAGTAAAGAATCTTTCTTTTTGAAAAGCCATTAAATGTTCCTAATTTATTTATTAGACTATTCCTGAGGATTACTGTACCAATCAACTTTATACAGCTGTAGACTCAACTACTCTTGAAGACACTGAAAATGCAGCCACACCATCTGAACAAGAAGCTAATATCCCCACTACTTTTTGTACTGCAAGAGGAAGGAAAAGACATCTATCAGAGGACATCCATTCTCATATACACCCAAAGCAGCAAAAAATAGTTGCAGAAAATATAACTCAAACAATTTCGATACCGCAAAGCCTTTCAGCTTATCAGCAACGAATGCAAGAGGTAAATATAAAATAAAATATATACTTCAATAAGTTAATACAAGACATATTTTCATTTAGGAAACCATTATGCAGAGAGCAACGTCTACAACTAATGTCACAAAAACAGCAAGTCACACATTTGTTTGAAAGTGATAGTGAAAGAGATCACAGGCTCCACTGTTTGTCCACTAACCAACTGTTGAGAACAGCAAATGAATCTTCATTACAAAATTCCTCTAGATTAGAGCAGTTGTCAACTAACCAACAGCAGAAATTGGCTGATGAAACACCACTTCAACGGGAGACTAGATTGTCTCAAGTTAGGGGGAACAGGTCAAGACAACATCCCCAGGTTCCATTGCACCATATTATTCCAGCATTTGATGATCCTCAAGTTCACACAGCAATGCGTAATTTTCATGCTAAAATCTCATCGATTACTATCCCAGTCTGCATAACGTGTATGGAGAAATTTCCAGGCACCAAAATGAAATTTAAGTTATTGGAATGTTGTCGATGTAGCCGGGATAAACATATCCCTAAGCTCTATTCAGCTCAAAATAACATGCATCCTGGAAACATTCCTCCACTTGCAGGTTAAATTTAATGTAAAACTATAAAAATTAACCTAACTCTATTATCAAACTATGTAGTCTAAGATCTACATCCATTTAACATACTCTGCTCTCCCTCTGAATATATTATAGTACCCAAACAAACTCTTTTATTTCTTATTTTTATTAAACCACAAAGTTTACATCAGCTATAACTGTAATGATGTATGACATTTTTAATTAAATAGCTGTATATTATGTCTAAAACACCAGCCAATAACTTTGATGGTAAAATAATTCATTATTCTTATATTATCACAAATAATATAACATTTAAACTTTATTATATAAAGCAATACTATGTAGCTGATTACGAATTACATTAATAAAATAAATAATAAAATAATTCATTACTCTTGTTTTACCACAAAAAGTATAACATTTAAACTTTATTATACATAGCCTAAATTTTATAGCCTTCATCATACAGTGGTATAGAATAGAAGCACCAATGAATCTATGTGAAACAACAGACATAACATTAACAACATCAAAATAAATAACTGTATCTATAGCTGCAATTACAGGGAACATGCATCACTCTCTTCGCTATTTTGCGCTATTCGAGCGCACCACTAGTATGTACATATGTGTGTATTGATGGTACGTATGCCCCTTAAACGCTCGCGCGGGGAACTTTTTCTCCTAAAAACTCGGCTTTTTAGGCATGACCCCGTTTATTCTGAAACTACAGCATTAAACTAGCCTTACTTTAAACTTAAACTCCGAATTATGAGAAAATTTCGGCGAAAATTTGATACTACAGAAGTTATCAATACTCAGGAAATTGAGGTAAGTAGTAATCTTGTCCAAGAGTTACTGGTATCAGAATGGCAGATGTTTGATACTATAAAAAGTTACCATTAATAAGGTAAGAGAGTGATTTTGAATTTGTTTGCTGATATTATAGTGTTTGCAATTTTTTCTATTTATAACATTCATAAATCAGGCTCGCTCGATATTTGTGCTCAAGCACACCACTAGTTGGCGAGCGAGCGAAGCGAGCGAGACAGTATTAGGGGTGGATAATGCAAAATCGGGTATATGTTATGTGTATATATGTATATATGTATGTATGTATGGATTGTACGTGTGCTTGAGCACAAATGGCAAGCGAGCCTGATAGTTAGGTAACATATAATGACAGTATTGTTAATTATGTTTTAGCTTAGTTCATGCAAACACTATAATGGCAGTTATGACCTTTTATTGCAGAAAACAAATACAAAATCACTATCTTACCTGATTAATGGTAACTTTTATAGTATCAAACATCTGCCATTCTGATAATCTCAATTACCAGTAACTCTTGAAAAAGCTCTCAGCTACAAAAAAAAAATATACCAGTGCTATTAATTGTAATTTTAGCCAACAAATATGGAATTACTACTTACCTCAATTTCCTGAGTATTGATAACTTCTGTAGTATCAAATTTAAATTACTTTGACTTTCTGAATTACTTCAAATTATTGACAAGCTCTCAGCTACAAAAACAAAAGACAATCAATTTTAGCACACAAATACAAAATTACTTTCTTACCTCATTTTCTTGAGCAGTGGTAACTTTTGTACTACCAAATTTGAGCCATAATCAGTCACTGTTGACAACAAGCTCTTAGCTACAAAAAAGAAAGGCCAAAGTTATTTTGCATATTATTTAGCTAACAAAATATGGAACTACGTCCTTACCTCAGCTTCCCTAGAAGTACAGCTTGACAAAGACTTCACAATTGTTTCAAGAAGAGAGTAGCTATAAACCTTTTCGTTGAAACAAAGTTAATTGCTGTGTTTTTTTGTGTTTACGTCAATCGCGGAGTGGCACGTTTCCTAGCAATACTTTTGGGCAATGCGTAAGGCAGTGCAGTAGGATTCTCCGCGCTCGTTAAGGGTGCCCGCACACCGCCTACGCAATTTTTTGTTGATGGTTGCTATGCACGATTACTACTATTGTATACTTACAGGGGCTTCTCCACTACAACACAGGGACAAAGTACCTGCCGAAGGAGCCGCTCACTAATTTTAGAGCGAATCTGGACGAAATATCGGGGCCTGGTCTATTTTATGTTACCTGACAATCAGGCTCGCTCGATATTTGTGCTCAAGCACACCACTAGTTGGCGAGCGAGCGAAGTGAGCGAGACAGTATTAGGGGTGGATAATGCAAAATCGGGTATATGTTATGTGTATATATGTATATATGTATGTATGTATAGATTGTACGTATGCCCTTTAAACGCGCGCGGGGAACGTTTTTTACTTAAGCTCCAAAGTGTGAGAAAATTCCTGCGAAAACGCTTGCTTTTCAAGAAACAAAAAGTTGATTCGATTGGTTACTATGACATTGAAGACCCTTTACCAGATTTAAATTCAAAACTTCGCCTTTTTTGCGGGCTAAGTGCGGCTTGTTACTAGTTGTCAAGAGCCACCTGTAGTCAGTACTAAGAGAGCTATCACTACTTCTGAAAAGCGTATGTAAGCACATAAAGTATTAATGCTAAGGAAGCTACTACTACTCGAGGGATGCCGAGGTAAGTACGCAATTCCATATTTGTTAGCTAATGCAAAATAACTCTGACCTTTCTTTTTTTTATAGCTAAGAGCTTGTTGTCAACAGTGACTGGTAAATTCAAATAGTCAGAAGGACTCAAGTTTGGTACTACAAAAGTTACCACTGCTCAAGAAAATGAGGTAAGAAAGTAATTTGTATTTGTGTGCTAAAATTGATTGTCTTTTGTTTTTGTAGGTGAGAGCTTGTTGTCAAGAATTCAAGGTAATTCAGATGGTCAAATAGTAACTTAAATTTGATACTACAGAAGTTATCAATACTCAAGAATGAGGTAAGTAGTAATTCCATATTTGTTGGCTAACACTGGTTTATTTTTTATCGTAGCTGAAAGCTTGTTCAAGAGTTACTGGTAATTGAGATTATCAGAATGGCAGATGTTTGATACTACAAAAGTTACCATTAATCAGGTAAGAGAGTGATTTTGTACTTGTTTGCTGAAATAAAGGTCATAACTGCTATTATAGTGTTTGCATGAACTAAGCTAAAACATAGTAACAATACTTAGTTTTATGTTACCTAACTATCAGGCTCGCTCGCCATTTGTGCTCAAGCACACCACTAGTATGTATATAATGTGTGTATGGATGGTACATATGCCCTTTAAACGCGCACGCGGGGAACTTTTTTCTTCAACAAAACACGGCTTTTTTGGCTTAACCCCAGTTTATTCTGAAACTACAGCACTAAGCAAGCCTTACTTTATACTTAAGCTCCGAAGTGTGAGAACATTCCTGCGAAAAAGCTTGCTTTTCAAGAAACAAAAAGTTGATTCGACCGGTTACTATGGCATTGAAGACCCTTTTCCAGACCTAATTTCAAAACTTCTCTGTTTTAGGGGGATACGGAGTGCCGATTGTTGGTTGTCAAGAGTCATTGGTAGTCAGAATGCCATAGTATTAATGCTAAGGAAGCTACTACTACTCGAGGGAAGCTGAGGTAAGTACTTAATTCCATATTTGTTAGCTAAATATGCAAAAATAACTCTGGCCTTTCTTTTTTGTAGCTAAGAGCTTGTTGTCAACAGTGACTGGTAAATTCAAGTAGTCAGAATGGCTCAAATTTGGTACTACAAAACTTACCACTGCTCAGGTAAGAAAGTAATTTTTGTGCTAAAATTGATTGTCTTTTGTTTTTGTAGCTGAGAGCTTGTCAAGAATTCGAGGTAATTCAGATAGTCAAAGTAACTTAAATTTGATACTACAAAAATTAGCAATACTCAGGAAATTGAGGTAAGTAGAAATTCCATATTTGTTGGCTAAAATTACAAATAATAACACTGGTTTGATTTTTTATCGTAGCTGAGAGCTTGTTCAAGAGTTACTGGTAATTGAGATTATCAGAATGGCAGATGTTTGATACTACAAAAGTTACCATTAATCAGGTAAGAGAGTGATTTTGTATTTGTTTTCTGCAATAAAAGGTCATAACTGCTATTATCGTTTTTGAATGAACTAAGCTAAAACATATAGTAACAATACTTAGTTTTATGTTATCTAACTATCAGGCTTGCCCACCATTTGTGCTCAAGCACACCACTAGTTTTTTCCTAATTAGCGTGTGGTAACCATGTCCCCCCTCTTCAACCATGTCCCCCCTCTTCATTTCATTATGATGGACTAGTTGCACTAATTAGAGTGTGGTAACCATGTCTCCCCTCTTCATTTCATTATGATGGACTAGTTGCATGTGTTATTTTTACTAATTAATGTGTGGTAACCATGTCCCCCCTCTTCATTTCATTAAGATGGATGTGGTAACCCCCCCCCCCTCTTCATTTCATTAAGATAAATGTGGTAACCATGTCCCCCCTCTTCATTTCATTATGATGGACTAGTTGCTGTTATTTTTACTAATTAGAGTGTGGTAACCATGTCCCCCCTCTTCATTTCATTATGATGGACTAGTTGCATGTGTTATTTTTACTAATTAGAGTGTGGTAACCATGTCCCCCCTCTTCATTTCAATGCTGGCTGGATTCATCTGAAATAGATGGCATTTTCAAAGTAATGAATTTATCCTTATTCAGATGCAAAATATTTGTTTTCCACTAGTGAGATATTATTGCCATACATGGAAACTTGACAAGGATAATATCTATTAGTAATTGAACTCAGACTTCCCCTTTTTACTTTTTTTATGATGTCCAAGATGTCTGACTTGGCCTTGTCTATAAATTTGCTTGATAGAACAGTACAATACACATTCTCAACAGAGGCATTTAACCAATGTAAGGTCTTCATCAGTTTTGAAAGCACAGTGCATCTTCATTAAAGATGCAAACTTCTCTTTTCCACTAGCATTGTGCTTTCAAAACTGATGAAAACCTTTCGAGGTTGAAATGCCTTTGTTACCAATTAAAATATTACTATGAAAAGAATTAAGAAGTGAACATATTACGTTGAAGAGCATAGTAAATATGTCAAAAAATTACATATCGTGTTTGATGGTATATTTTTTTTAAATTTGACTCTTTGGTAATTTTATGTAATATCCATATAATAGCATTTCATACTGTGTTCCTCAAGACAGAGACTGAATTAGGAACTAATTAAGACTATCGCCTTCAGGGGGCGTAGCAGTTGGAAGACTGATTAATCCACACACACACACACATACACACATGTACTGTATGTGTGTACGTGTATTAGTTTTGATCTTGATTATATCTATGTGACACTGTAACCTTACATTAATGATATTTATACCTGCAGCATTATGATGGTGTTCTCCACAAATTATGGAGGAAGTGAGGAAAGTAACATTTGAGTCCCATCTTTTTCAACGGGAAAATGACGCCCCCCCCCCCTCCCGCCACTCCCTTCTTTCCTCACGAGTAATATTAGGAATAGTCCCAATCAACATTGTGGACTTCCTTCTACCAACAGAGTTGGAGACTATGATGGAAATTAGCCAGACTGGATTGAAGTCTGAGCTTAACTATAACATCCTTCATTATCAGTCAGGAAATTAGCTCAACAAACTGAACCATCTTTCCTAATTAGTTATTTAGTCATGTAGTAGGGCAAGTGTATAGGACGATATATAATATGAAATATGCTGAATTATCATGTAGGGGGTAGGGTTGGAAGGACAGAGAAGTGGAGGGATACAAGGGGCCGATCTAGCATTAGCAACAGGGAGGGGCCCAAATATATTGAGGTCAAAGTCACGAAATTTTAAAAACATTATGATTAGATAAGATTATTTCAATATTAATTAATGAGTGAAGAGCATAAGTTAGCAAGCAGTTCACCTATAAACTGTATTGACCTATATTGGTACATTCGTCCTTATAATTTCTTCAAAAGCTTGGTTGGGAGGGGGGCTGCCCCCCTCATTCCTCACCCCTCCCCCACATCCTGGATCCTCCCTGGATGTAGCAATGGTAAGTCAAGGATGGGAAGATGGGAAGCTAAGGTTGGAGAGGAAGGTGACGGGAGAGGAAGACAGAAAGAAGTGTATGCATAGCCTCAGTCTGCAGTGTTTTATACATACGTGTGCATGAATAGGCTAAACAGCATAGTCAGTGCAGGGTCCAGTCTAATTTGGGGGCGGGGGAGGGTGGGGGGATGAGCTACTCCCCCAAACTTCTCAACTTTCCCCCAAATTCCAGCTTTCCCTTAAAGTGCTCAGATAGGCTGAATCCAAAACTTAGCTCAAAATTAATTTATGCAAATTACTCTCAATGACTTAGAAAAATAATTTTTTGCCTTAGTATCTAGAGCAATGGACTCCATGAACTTTCCTCTCGCAGAAAAAAAAAATTTCAGACAGAAGCAGTGAAACCAGTAGTCAGACTGGTTTGGTGGCTCTAACCTTACAAGACTGGTTTTGAGTCATCTTCAAATAACCTACATCACTTGCAGCTAATGAGATTATTAATTCTAGCTACAAAACGAGTGGTTCGCATGAGTAGGGGTCTCAGCACAGTCTAGTGAGGATTTGCATGATTATTTTTAGAAAGTAGGTAATCACAATAAAAATAATCAACTTATACCTGACCATTTGGTAAGTGGCAGAAGTTATTAAAAAAAAACGTAACAAACAATTGTCCCACTGGACCGTCCATCATCTAGTGACTTGCTATATATGTATGTAAAATGCACTCACTCGAGGTTTCTCACCACAACTAACTTAAGGGTGTATCATGCAAAATTCGGTCCCCCCCAAAAGTGGTCCGGCCGGACAATGTGTGTGTACACCGACGGTCCGGCGGACCGTGCGTGTATAGGCGTGAGTGGTCCTGGTGGGACCATTTGTGTTAGCACAGACGGTCCCCCTCCATCATAGATAGTCCCCCCTATCTTGACTGCATTCAAGTTACAATTTAGTAAGAGCGACGACTTGACTAGGATTATTGGGAGTTGGTTTTGCCCTAGAAATGAATAATAGCTATTAAAAAATGAATACGGAGCAAAACAAATTAAATGAATGAGCAGTGAACAAATTAATAAACAGGAGCAAAGTAAATTAATGAAACAAAACATATGAATAAATAAATAATAAATAAAATAACTTTATAAAATAATAAATTGGCCTTAATTCAGCCAGATTAGCTTCACAGGCAGTGTATTCTGTAGCCTAACCTTAGCTTTGACTAAGGATATATGTGAAAGAAATTAATGACTGGAAACAGTATTATATTTAAGCAAGGGAAAATTTAAATGTTGCCTCATGTCACACAATCTAAAGATTCCCGCTCTCAGAACTTTATATATATTATATATATTATATATATATTAAAGATTGCACAAGATGAATTATTTACAATATCACAAGCCTGATTAAAATACTTTTTAAGAAATGCTAGATAAAACAAAGTGTTGTTAGCAATATTCTGAACATTGGACTTCAAGAGTCACTGTGTAGCTCTTTCTTTCATATTTGCAGTTTCTCTACAGTAGAGTGAATGTTTCTGATAGACTGTAAAACTCTGTCTACAAGATAACTATTATTCAAGCTGTTTTAGTTAATTAAAACTAAAACGATTTATACAATCTGTTGTTGTTACAAATTTCCAAAGTATAAATTAAAACTAAAACTAAAATATATTTTAGTTAGCTCTTTCTTCCAGAAACTTAACTTTGACTCTATATTGTAAATATTTTAATTAATAAACAGTTTCTCTCATTTGTGATAAATAACACAATTTTTTTCAAAATGATAAAGTTAGTTTTTATAAAAACAGCAAAACCATGTCATTGATGGATTCTTTAAAGCCTCAGCAGGCACAGAATCACAATTCAAGTGAAACCATTGGCTGCAATTGGTGCAATCAATCATTCCAATATTTTCCAGCTCTGGCATTCTGCAATAACAATGAATCTCAAAATCATCTTTAGCTTTGAGATGTTGACCTTTCCTGGCACTCAGTTTCTGTGGGAAAGGTGTACATTTTCCAGACATCAGACTTTTGTAAACGTATCTTCTCATCATTTCAGTATCATAGATGCATAAAGTTGGATCAACTTACTTACATATTGAGTTATACATGGAGATGTAATATTGGTGCATTTGCAAAAGAAAGAAACCAGTTTTATTGCAGAAACATAACTGAATCGAGGTTGAACTTCAGCTTGGCATCAACATTTTCATGTAATTCAGCATTCACAATTACAAAATCAAATGCCTCTACCAAAGATGGTTTACTCATTGACTTGCGACATGCTCAGGGCATATTCATCCTGTGTGCTGATATAAGACGAGAGCTATTACAAATTTAACAACATGTATAAATTAATACAGCTAAATTTATTTAGATCAACTTTTTCATCATTGGCTGAGCAATGCTGCACAAACCTAGCTCCAGTTTTCCATAAAAGCAGCAGGCTATCATCATTGAGCTTATCAAGTAACACCCTAAACAAATCCTACATTTAGAGGTGATACAAATAATTTATAATTAGATATATCTGATAATTTTTACTAAAGACAATTTTTGATCAAGCTTTAGATTAACCTTATTGGTAAAGTTAGATGCAGATGTTTTAGCCTCATCAGATAATGCAGCAGTTGTTGAATATCAATTTTGAAAATCAACCTACACAATCACATAATTATAATTCTTCAACTAGCTAACAACTACTTCAGTTGGGATTAAGTGTAATGTAATTCTATTTCAGAAAAGGCTACTATAACTGGCATGCTTACTTTAGGGGTCAATGATCTTATTGTATTTAATAATGATGGCATAGAGTCATCAGAATCCAGATCACTATCAGAATCACTACAATTTGATATAGTGAAACTTTTTAGTGTTGCAGCTTTGTCTGGAAGAGATGGAGATGACTGAGTTTGATCCCTATTTGAGAATTTATTCATGCTAAAATTTAACAGTAATTTTTTTGCATCTGTCAATAATATTGCCCAATATTATATCACTGCAATTCTTACATTGTAGGGCTTCATATGAACTCCATTTACACCAGGAATAATTTCATTGCTATCGATTTTTTGAAGTCTGTAAAGTCCACGACCAAGTGAACCCACAATTGTAATTGAACGCAACCACATCATTAAGGCTTAGCTAAATCAAAAAGAGACATATAATAAAAAGCATTCCTGTACTGAAAAATATAAAATAGGTGCAGTAGTATTGAACTAATCCCCGCCCGTTATGCTAACCACGTGGGGACCGTTGGTGACGGGGTCGGACCGTATATGACGGCAATGTTTGGTCCGGCCGGACCGGATTTTAGGGGGGACCAAATTTTTCGTGACAGGTGCACGCACATCCGGTCCACGGTTTTTTTTTTGTTTTTTTTTTCAGGTAATAAACAAAGGCAAAGCAAGAAATGGTACAAAACTAAATAAAAATAAAATAAAAATAAAAATAAAAGGGGCTACACCACCCCATCTCGGGAAGGAGGGAGGGTGGGGAACCGGTGGAGCCATAACGTAGAGTTCCCACGCCAAAGTGAAATGGCTAGGCTGTGAAAGAGGTGCCTGGTGGTGGAGTGAAGATCTATACCATAGCCGCGGTCAGAAATAGCTCTACAAATGTCTTTGACAATGGTTATGGTGTCATGAGCCAGGCCGCCCAGAGTCTCTGCAACTACAGGGATGCACTCAATGCCAGCTGAGCGACATGAAGGGAGGTTGGAGGCCAGTTTCCGCTGGACTCCCACTTGGAGGGCATGACCTGGGGTGAACGCAGCCTCAGCGACTAGCTGCTCCTGGAGAGGGCTGATTACGTGGATGTCGAGGGCCGCAGGTCGACCAGAGGTCCAATGAGGGAGGTAGACGTCTGCTGGACGGGTCTGGGAGCTGGCGACTAAGCCAAGGACTTCCTTTGTAGGTCCGAGGGCAGCGCTCTGTGCAGCGGAGAATATGACGTCACGAACAGAGTTGTGACGAGTAATCCTGTCACCACTACCACCACACCCGACCTGATGGTCGCCAAAGATGTCAGCAGAGCACTGGCATTCGGGGCAGGAGAATGGGACGCTGTGAAGAGGGACACCAAGCCAATAACTTATACAACATCGAAATTCACGATCATGCAGATGGAGGCCCAAGGAGGTGGAGGGCATCACATTAAGCCAATCTCCAGCGTGAGGAAGGCTAGAGGAGCGAGCTAGAGCACGCGAGCGGGTAGTGGGAGCAGAAACCAGCAGCTGTTGGAAAGTAGCTTCATCAATGGCGAGAGAGAGAGTCCTCTGATGGAGGGGAACATCTATGTCACAAGGTACCCGCCAGTCAGAGCGAGCAGCAGCAGAAGCTAAGGCTGGTACTACCGATTCCGGGAGGATGCCGGGACTTGGGGTAAGGCCAAGGATCTGTTCAACCAGTGGCCCAGCCTGGGAGCAAGAGGCGAGGAAAGCAGCTGGAGCATGGAGAGAGGCACAGCGCAAGTTGAGGCCACCACGGCTACTTGGAAGAGTTGCCTTGAGCCAGGACCAGTCAGACATGGGTCCCCTGAGGATGGACTCTAGGGTTTTGCGAATGGCAAGGTCAAAAGACGCAGTGGAGTTATGGAGGTGACTAGGGGGGCAGGCTCGCAAAATAAAGGATATCTTTGGGAGGGCTAAGCAGGAACGGAGAAGAGTGCACTCGAGCTGAGCGTCCTTTAAGTCACTCAGAGCATGAAGGGAGGCTTTAACCTTCTGGATCCTGTTGAGAAAGACCTCATCACAGAAGTCAGGGGGTCCGACTGGGCAGCCAAGGAGGGAAAAGCCGCGCCGGGTGATTGGGATATCAGGGGGTAAGGTTGAATGGCACAAGTCTGCCTCCTCTGGGACGAATACGAGTGATTTGCTCCGGTTTAGGAACAGGCCTAGAGAGGGGCCTTCGAGGTACCACACATTCAGTCTAAGGGTAGGTACTTCTGAATGCAGCTTCTCAATCAAGGAATGGAGAGTGAGGGCGAAGCCTAAAGGACCCAGGGGATCTCCTTGTTGTACCCCACAGCAGCTGCGGATAGAGTACTCGTCGAGGTTGAGCAGGGGCTGGCAGGAGTAGCAAGACTCCATCCAAGCAGATAAGTTAGGGATGCGGTTCCGAAATTCCCTGAACATGGCCTCCCGGTTGATGCAATTGAAGGCGTTGGAAAAGTCCAGGAAGAGGCCCCAAGGTTTGTTGGACGTGGAAGAGAGCAAGTGGGAGGTGGCGTGGATTATTGCTTCACAGCCACCCCTGACCCCAACCCCAAGCTGGAGGGGGGTGAGAGTAGAAGTGACCGTACTGCGCGAAGAGTATGACAAGCACTTGGAGGTGAGCCGGCGAAGCACTTCCCCGACGGCGATGGGGCGGTGGCCTCCACTTTTCTTCCGACAAGCAAGAAGAGTGGCCCCACAAAGGTGGGGGAGAATAGATGTGGGGGCGCGACCTGAAGCGAGGAAGTTAACAAACCGGGAGAGGGAGGAGAGGATCTGGCCAGCACAATCTGGAGAAGGGCACAAAATGGCTTCCCGAAGGTGACTAGGACGAAGACCTGAGGGACCGGCTGCAGAGGCGTTAGGGAAAGATTTCACACTCCGGAGGATGATGGACTCGGGGAGTAACGTGGGAGAGGGGGGCGGGCCTGGGGGCAAAGTGGGAGGAGGGGCCTGGGGGTGTTTGTTCAGCATCTCTTCTAATATCTCGGGGCCAGGCTGAGCAAGCCCTTCAGAAGTAAGGGCCTTAATAGCTTTGCTGTATAGCCCTTCCTGAGTGGCTTTCCTAGCACGTCTAATGTTGAGAGAGGAGGAGGAAGAGGTGGATTTCTTGCCCCGTTTGGCAAGAGAATCCCCGTGCACCACTGCCTCAGCCCATAAGGCAGCCGCCTCACCGTCCGACCATCTCTGCAGGCGGGATTTCACTAGCTTGAGGATCTCTCTCCAGCGAAGTCTGTGCCCAGAAGCAGGGGAAGCCAAAACACACTTTGCCAAGGCAAACAGGCTGGTCCATCTTGAGAGGTCGTCAGGAGTGCTTATGATGGAGGAGAGGCAATTGCTGAGGGTTAGGGCCCATAAGTCTCTAGCACCCTTAGGAACATGCTGGATGGTGGGAATGCGGCACTTGAGGATGGAGGGGAGGTCTGGTAAGGTGGAGGAACTGGGAGGGCTGGGAGGGTTGCGCTGTTGGGGTGGGGGAGGACAGACTGCGGGAGACCCATTAGGAGAGGAAGGGGTAGTGGGGACCTTATGAGTGGAGCCAGATGGGGCCTTGGACGGGTACAAGGTCGGTTGCGCAGAGGAGGAAGGAGTGGTGGTAACACCACCACAGTTATTCCTGCAGTTACCTAAGTCCCCAGGCAAACACCGAGAGCAAGGAGTGCTGTTCCTGACACACGAGCAGCGTAGACACTTTGCCGAGCCGTTGCACCGACAACACCGCGGGTGGAGGCGGTTACTCGAAGAGCTCATACGCAAATCAATTAAGGTTAATTGGCTGTTGCTATGGGAAATAACTCCGATTCTATACCTTGCAGGTCCACACAGTCAGGGGGATCTCCGAGATGTACCAGCGGACAGTGAACTTACCAAGAATGACAGACACAAACGCTGAGCGGCAAAAGATATGAAGCCTCAAAGTCCCAAAAATAAACGCATCTATTTGGAAACTGAGGAGGACCACCGAAGCCAAAATTCCGTCCACCGCTTCTTTTAGCTAATTGTTACAAAGTTGTCAGATTAGTTTTTTTCAATTCCGTTTCACTTTATATTTATTCACATTTTCACGTGATTTTTTTACAGTCGCGTCACAACTATAAACTTTATTAAAAAACTAGTCTGACTACTTTCTTTACCTTGTTAAATTATGCCGCTGTACTAAAAATGGAACACTAACTCCACGCCCTTCTGGACTTGGACTGCAAAATAGATTCCAATTTGCTCGCACCCTTTTGCCTTTGTGCAAAGATCGAGCCCCGCCCATAGCATGCGGAATTAACTATGCGCGTATTAGCTAGGTGGGGGCGGGGCGCACTATCTAGAGCAGCTGGAACCAACAAGATGGAATCTTTTGTGAATGCAGTGGCTCTTAAAAGAGCCGGGTATATAATAAAATAAGAAGATTCAGCGGGTGCCGATGGCCTTGGCAAGCTTCTCCCTCAGGGGCTTGCTCCGTATCCCCTTGTCCTTCAGAGCGGTAAGAAAGACTTCGGTGGTACCACTGTCTTCTCGAAGCTGGAGGAGCTCTGTGTAGCCTATACCAAGGGAGTCCAGCTTCTTGGCTTGAGTTGAGGTTAGGTCTGTCCAGTGACTTAATCAAAGCTGCTGCCCTTCTATAAGTATTTCTCTGGTTGATCCACAGGGACAGTTGAACTTGGGGAGTCCGAACAGAGAGGTTAGCCAAACTTCCAGCAAGAGCAGAATGGGTGAAGACTCTTTCCAGTGCCAGAACGTCAGGAAGAGCTCTATGGGCTCCTACAAGGTAATTATTATTATTATTAAGTAGTATTGATTGTATTTCAGTAGCTAGCTGCATACCTTCAATAGGGCTCCCAACAATTTTTATGTGCAGCTTCTCCATTGATAGTGATGCACCCTGGAGAACTTCTTCCCCATCCTTCTTCATCTATATAAATAAAAAGTCATGATGATGATGATGACAATCATAATACAAAGTAATAATAATATTATGGAATCCTATAATTGTAATAATAATACTTGTAGTAATAATAATTAATATTAATGATAATAATAATTGTAGTAATAATTATTAATAATAATAATAACAGTGGTAATAGTAATAATAATAATTCCTGAGTATTATTAGGGGCACAAAAATATATTATACCTTCCGCAGTAGTGACAGTGTGTCACTGAAGTGCACATTGCCGCTGATAAACTTCGAGAATGCCAACTCCGGTCGTCTGTCAATTTCAGCAAGAAGGATGGGGAAGTCGTACACAAAGCCATTGTGGGCCACTAAAACTATTTTAAGATATAATTGGCTTTGGAAAGAAATGTGTTGTATGTTCATACCTGGATAGTACGAGGACTTGGTTTCTGTTGATATATAATCAACAGTGCTTGTCAGCCACTCTAAAAATGTTGGCAACACTATAGAGAGTGGCCTTTCACCCCTAAGGAGGTTACTGGTAATGCCAGTAATTCTGGAGACTAAATGTATATCACAAATAAAGTTACTGACCGGTATGATATGTACTACTTACCAGGAGCAGAAATGTTTGTACTTGTTCTAACAAGTGAAGAGAATGAAGGAGAAGGAACAGGAATTGGGGGGTCAAGAACCTTGGCCGCAATGTCTGTGAGGTGATCAGAGTATGTGCTAAGTCCTGTGGCCTCACAGTCATAGAACACCAGAAGAGGCAGACTAGTACTACCATGCTCATCCTGGCCATCAGTAGAGTCATCAAGAGAGTCTGGAAGATCAGCTTCAGCGGCATCATCTACCGGATGATCACCAGTATCGTCTTCTCCTTTGCCATCTCCAACATACTCCCCGACTGCATATCCGACGTCCTTCAGAGATCCCATGAAGTCCTTCTCCGCCTCATATCGAGCCTTCTTGGCTCTCTTCTGTAAGTTCCTATTTAAATGTAATGAGCTCTATTACTTCCTTGCAAAGGCATCAAGGTATATTTTCACATTTATTTACAAGCATGCACGTAGTTGCCAACTTTTTGTAGACAAGCCACGGTATTTCTGGGGAAAACTGCAAACCTGCTCAATTTTTTAAATATTATTTTTAGATATCCCGCTCTTGAGTTACTGTATGTATGTATGATGGCATTGTAATTCTGGTGTGCATTAAAAAGAAACTAAAACTGTTTATCATGTAGTGTTTCGTTTGTGGTTCAGTTCAATCATACAGTACAGTTGTATGCGACAGTCTACAGGAAAATCAGGCACACGTAAACATCGGAGGAAAGGATCGATTTAATTCTTTAAAATGTATTAAATAAGCCTACGGAAGGGAATAGTTGGGCACATATATCGACATCGGTTGAAGCTACGGCTTTAACGAGTCGGAGAGCTCAACATATACGGAATGTGTAAGTGCATAAAAAATTTGATAGGGCCCGTGTTGTGCCAAATTTTCCTGTCGACGGTCACATATTATGATTGTAACTGATTATTTAAAATAGGACTACCATTTGCTTCATAAACATGTTAATAAACACACCGCTTGTGAAGACTCGTTGCAGTGGACCTTTTTATTTTGTCTGCTTTCCAGGCTTCCTGTTCAGACAGAATGGAGGAAATTGCTGCTGCAGGGATGTCTATCCCCATCCTGACCAGACAGAACACTTTCCAAATTGGACCCAAATTCTGTACAGAAAACCACGATAGAAGGTGAGAGCTAAGGAAGTATCCTAGTTCTGACTCAGTTTAATGTCATTACCTTGTGACATATGGCCATGTTCGTCTTACAGGTGTAATGTGCATGGCCAAGGTCAGTCCTCTTGCTCCGGTAGACCAGAGCCATACCATGGAACCCTTCCACAGTATTGGTGGTTAGTCTACCGTGATCAGACACGTAGTCTTGGGGTCGTGCAGCCATTGCTTCTATGAGTGCTCTGAAGCCTTCTACCTGAGCTTTGCAGGTAAACGCATGCTCACTTGAGTAGGCAGAACCATCAGGATTATGCTATTGATGATGATGATAATAATACAATAATAATAATAATAATAATAATAATAACCACAATAATAATAGTAGTATAACAGGGACTCATGTAGGATTTTTTTTGCTTGACAGCAGAGTATTAATACATCAATGAAATGTAGTATTCCACCTTGTATAATACATAAATGGTCATTTTAATTTAATTAACCTTCTCATGTATACGCCATTGTGATGTGTGCACATTCAGGCAGTAATGAGAAACGAAGTTCCTGATGGCATCTGTGAACTCCTTATGGGGATCTTGGGCTGACTGAATCTCATCTGAGGCAATCAAGTTGCTGAGATTTGTCTTGCAACTTCTCAGTGTACTATCTGACATTCGCTTACAGCGAAAAGACGTCAAATGGCACTGTAAAATACCATATGTAATATTACCTCACAGGTGTTCCTTTTAATTTTTTCCAGGTCTTTGTGCAACGTCTTTGCACAGTGGTTTGCACAATACGTCACAATGCCTTCAGGGTAATGTCTACAAAAAATGGAATTTATAGACGTATCCTTATCTGTGACAATTTCCTTGACGACCATTCCATCCCCCTTCGCTTTTCCAAGCAACTCGTCAAACATGTCTGCCTCGGCTCCTCCAGATGTCCCACTCCAGTTGTGACCTGGCCCTCTCTTGGTCCGATGGCAGAAGTATGCAATCTTCCCAGTGAGGTAATCATGCAAAGTGGCAGAGGAGTTGTTGGAGTAGTGGCCCCGGGTCAGGTAGAAACCATCAAACGATGCCATCCACTGGTCTGCATCTCCGCAGTCAGCGATTTCTCATCTCACCTGACCACAGGACCACTCCGCAAGGTGAGTAACATGCTCCTCTAGCCTCTTTACCATCCTACCCCACTGGGTACTTGAACAGGAAGGTAGTCCTAATAGGCCACTGAGTCGGTTATAATCTGCATGCAGGTGGCCGCAGATTAAAAAAGAAATCACAGGGTACCACTGATGCCATGAGCAACGTGACTCGTGCATACAAAGTTTGTCGGCATGCTGAAAGTGCACTGCCCCACTGGATACGCATGATCTGAGGGAGTCAGACTCAAGTGGCACTCCGAGTTCCTCAGCAACAGTGGACACTCTGTCCATAATGTCATCTAAGACTGTGCTGCCGGATTCCTCGTCTATGTCCCAATCCTCACTGAGGAGGTTAGTTTCTTCCTCACATGCATAACCTGATTTTTTTTTAAAAATTGCACATTTTTTTCAAAATAATTGTATGCACATTGTATAATACCAAAGAAAGAAATTATTTTTATGTAATTAAAAAACCCTGTGAATTTGTTTTATTTCTAATGCCGTGACTTCGATGTTTTTAATTGAGTAAATTGGTGATTTTTAATCTATAGTACCTAAGTACATAATACCAAATTACAATGTACATACACTATTGAAATTATCCATTAATTGGTATTGATCATTTCTCGGCTAATTTCCCTAGTTATACCTTCCGGCTCGGTGTTGGCAACTGCCAAGCTGAGTGCAGGGGTACTCCAGACTGGACTAGGACTCCCATCACTGACTGGACGAGTGATGTCACTAGCTGGATCAGGGTTCCTGACTGGATGAGAGTCCACAGCAGTGACCTCCATACTAATAGGACCTATATATTTATTGTGTTTTTTTAAATATTTATTTCTTTTTCAGGACTGATTTGTGTGTTGATTGTTTCAGTTTCATGTTATATTGCATTTATTACCAGTTCCAGCTTCCACTGAGTGTATTGTTGGCTCAGGCAAAAGGAAACTCTGTACCTCAGGAGCATTGATGTTGACACCTGGTACATTTTGTTCGATAATTCTCAGCACAGCTAATAACAACAATAACAAAGAATAAATTGTGGAACCTGATTAGCTAATATAGTACCTCTTGTAAAGTGGCTGAGAATTTTATTTCTCTCTCTTGCATCCATTAATTGTTGCTTTTTCTTGGTTTTAAGCCTCCTGCCCATGATGGCTGCTAAATGGCTTCCTAACTAGCTTCTTTATTGAATAAACAGCTGTTACCCCCCAATTTGTTACACTACAGTAACCACGCGAATTTACCACGGGCTGCCTAGCAGCTCTTATCTCTGCACGGGTATTTAAGATACGCCTACTACCTTTACAACTCCGTGGTTTAAGGCTCAATTAAGCCTCCCGGCAAGCGTTGCTATGTGTGAGCACCCTTAAAGTATGACTACAGCTGTAACCATGACAACCACACAACCCACCAGACACTTCAGCGCAGTTTGTGGTCAGAAAATGCACTACCTGGAAATATTATGGAATGGTAAACATATATAAACTGGTGTCTTCCCCCCCCCCCCCCCCCCCCCCACCCCTGCCCCTTCATCACACCTAACAACAATAACAAAAAATAACCACCATAATATCAGGGGCATTAGGAAGTTGATTTGGAATGGGGGGCTCCCATGGCATTTGGAATACGTTAAGTTTTAATTACCATAGCATCATATGGTTGTCAAGTGATAGCTGGTTAAATCCAACTACTAATACACTTCAGCACAAATTAAAGCGCCAGCTCGCCCAAGTTGATTTCATTTCCTTACAATAAAGTAAAGAAGAGAGAACTCTGAGTTACACCTCAGTAGAAAGTTAATCGAGGAACACTGCAAGAGCTTCCTAGTAGTTTCTCCTCTCTAGTTTATTGGAAACCCAAATTTAGTGTCTGGCACCAGACTGAAGTTGAAATTTCAAATGGCTAGGAGGAGCAAGTTACAAAGGGGAGTAGTGAGGGAGGGGCCACATTTATTGGCTATCCATAATATAACTCATTGACAGCTACATTTTAAGAACTGTTTTGGAGAATAGCTATTTGCATGTAGCTAGCTATGTAACTATATTATAATAAGGTAAGGAAGTGGAGAGGGTGAGTGTGGGCGGAGTGATGAGAGAGAATGGAGACAGGGACAGAAATATAGAGAAAGACAGAGACGAGAAGTAGAGAAGAAGAGTGAGAAGACAAAGATAGAACTTCAGAACATTTATTGTGTATCATCCAGAACATTTTATTATTAGCAGTGTGAGTTATTTATATGTATACGCTTGTCAGTTTATTTGTGCCCCGGATTTCCGGTTGACCATTTTCATTATTTCCTGCGCATGCGTGTCCTTCGGTATATAACCTTAGACATGCATGCGTTTCATCAGTTCCCCATAAGTTTGTCTTAACCCCAACTGATTTAATCCTCAGGGAAGGGCAGGCTAGCTAACTGGAACTCTGGTGGCAGCGAGCCCCAGAGTGTACGAGTAAAGCGTAATCTCCTCTAACTCTGGCGGCTTACCAATTTAATTAGTTTACGGAGAGTCGGCTAGTAATTGGTGATCGCGGTGATCGACCGTCGACCCACAATTGGTGGCAGTGGTGGAGAAACGTATTCTTCCTTCGCCTATCGAGTGTGTGCTACCCCTGCTGTGTCTGTCTGTACCGATTTAATACTCGGATTGACTTTGACTGTGCGTACTCCCTGGCCTAACGTGTGTGACGGTCTGCTGCTAACGCCTGATTTTATACTCAGCAACTTCGCGGCTTGATTTCGCTCACTACTAACCCCAGGACCGCCATTATCACCTTTCTCCTTCCCCAATCGGAGCGCACTCCACGTGGAACATTGTCATCTTAATTGGATTTAGCTAAGTTCACTTGTGTATTTTTCGTGTTATCACTAGTTGTTTGGTATTGATCGTGTTTCGTGTTTTTCATCACTTTTTTCTTGTTTGCAGTCTTAGAAGCTGATTGAGTTTTGTACTTGTACTTGTACTTGGTTATATTTGGATTGTCACTCTGTGTTCGTTACAGCATAGTGTTTGTTGCTTATCTTTTGTACCTTTGGCTTTATCAATTTTCTGGTTACTTTGTGTGTCACTGCAGGTCATCTCCTCTACGGATCACTTGGATGAGCCAGAGGGAGCGGCTGCATAGAGGGTGTAAGAGCAGGAAGCAACCCTTGGTATTGAACTCTGATAAGTCGGAGTAGTCGGGACCAGTGACAGGTTTGAGTGCTGTGGGTCATTCCCCCATGCCTAGAAGTGATAATAGTTTGCCGGAGTATAGCTCTGCTACCCCAGCCTCTTGTACAACTGTGTGTTCAGATACTAGTGTGACAGATAGTCTGGCTCAGTCTGATAGAGCTACTATTTCCCTTCCCCAGTTGGTTTCGCCTGTAACAGTGAGACACAAGTCTGTGAGTGTGAGTAGTAGGCCGTGTGTTGATAACATTTTGAGTGATTTTAGAAATACTGGTTTTGATATCCTTGGTGAACCTGTTGATAGTGATAATACTTTACTCTATTCTGGAAGTGTTAGTGATTGTGAAATGGCAGAGAATCAACCTCCCGTTGTGATGTCCCAATCCCAGTTTTCACAACTTTTGGCTTCCTTCCAGCCTAGACGTGGCGCTAGTAGTGTCTCTGATGGGGATGAGTTTCATGTATCTGAGATGTCTAGGGATGTTAGGGATTTGGGTCATTATAAAGATGATATGGACATTGGCGCGTACATACGCAAACTTGAGGCAGACCTCACCGATTTTGGCTGCCCAAGGCTTAAGTGGAAAATGGTGCTTTTCTCAAAAATTCGTACTAAAAAGGCTTTGGATGCTATATCTGGACTAGGTCGAGAAGATTGTGATTATGACCGATTGAGAGAAACACTTATTAAATCTCTAGGTGCTGGACGTGTTGCTTTAGGTGCTAAACTTACTTCGAGTTTTGCTCATGACACTAGATCAATGTCTCCTTTAGAGACTTACTCACACTTGAAAGTTTTAATGGAGTCTATTCAGGCTACTTGTACCTCAATGGATGATTTGGCTTTGTTTGTTATGTCCGCTACGTATCGTGCGTCCAGGTCCCCTACACAGAGGACATTGATGGATCAATGTAAAATATCGTCTATTCATGACCTCCATGATTTTGCCATGTCAATCAATCCCACTGGCTCTGATGGAACCTCTGGGGCTGATAGACATTCCAGGTCCAATAGATCAGTTGGCCCGGTTGAATGCTTCAAATGCCATAAGTTAGGTCACCGGGCACATGAATGTAGAAGTAATGTTTCAAGACCAATCAATTCATTTAATAGTAGACAACCTTCCATTATTTGCTATACGTGTCAGGAGCCGGGACACAAGTCCCCTGATTGCCCAACCAAAAAATCTGATAACTATGGTAATAGTTCTGATGGTCGGTCTATTTCCGGGAATAAAGCAGGTGTGAGAAACCGGAAGACGTACAATACAAACTGGGTTTCTGTTCAGAATGGTGCCCCTCATGTGTCAGGTTTTGTCAATGGCACGCAATGCAAAATTGTACCAGATACCGGTGCTGAAATTTCTATTGTTCCGGGCTGTCTAGTTTTTGACGATCAGCTCACTGGTGAAATGGTAGTTGTTAAAGGTTGGGATGGTCGCCCTGTTAACCTGGAGACTGCAGTCGTTGATTTCACTTTCAAGGGTCGTACCTTTGCTTCTAGGGTGGCAGTTGCTCCCAAAGATAATTTGAATGGTGCTGTGTTATTTGCCGTACCTATGGAGGTAGACACGGCTGAGAATCTCATGTTGGATGCCGCCTCTAAGTCTGTTTCAGGCTTGGGGGTGGGGCAACTACGTGATACCCGTAGCATCCAGCCATCCTCTCAGGAGGATGCCTGCTCTGGTAGTCTTGTGGAGGAGGCTTCTGCACCCTCCTCTACTCTTGCTGCTATCCAGGATGAGACCAAGATTGTGAGAGTTGTGACTAGAAGCATGTCTAAGAGTTTCAGAGAGAATGAGTTGAATGAGAATGTTGTGCATGAGTCTGAAGCTAAACCTCAACTGTATGATGATAGCAATTCTGAGTTTGAAAGATTGGCCGCAATTGACGTTTCATACGCCCCTCCGCAAGTAGGTGATGGGCATGTTGATAGAGTTGTGTTTGGTGATGAGCTTCTTGAGGTGTCTGGTGTATTGGAGGGTGGAGCTGGTGTTGTGTGTGCAGATAGTGATGGGCATTTTGGTAATTCCAAACCCCAACCTGGTGTAAATACGCCCCCTCAGTCTTGCAGTAGTCCTGCAGATGAGCTGCAATTAGCACCTCCGGAGCTAGCTGAAGGTGTTGATAGCCTGAAGCAAGCCCTAGCCGTAGACGAGTCATTGTCCAAGCACAGAGACCTAGGTAACAAAGATCTTAATGGGTATTCATATAAAGATGGTTTACTTGTCCATACAGTGTTGATGGATGATTCACCAGTTACCAGAATAGTTGTGCCCAAGTGTTATCGGGATAAGATTTTGACTCTAGCCCATGACAAATCCTCCCATAATGGTGTGAGAGGAATGAGAAGCTTGATTGGCCGACGTTTTACTTGGCCCAACGTCCACAGTGATATTGTTTCATACGTTAAGTCCTGTGATGTGTGCTTGCGTGTGAATAGTGCTGGAAACAAAAAGTCAAAAATGATTGAAAGGCATATAGTTTGTGTACCATTTGAGAGTGTGTGCGTAGACCTCGTCGGCCCCTTACCTAAAGGCAGGAGAGGAGCCAAGTATTTATTCACGTATGTGTGTTTGGCCAGCAGATGGCCTGATGCCATTCCTATGAGGTCAGCTTCAGCCACAGAGGCAGCCCAGTGCTTCCTTGAAATAATTAGTAGATATGGTATTCCCCTCCGTGTCTTATCTGACCGTGGCACGATCTTTTTGTCAAAGTTAATGGCTGGCGTATGTGAAACACTTGGCATAGATACCATAGCTACGTCCCCTTACCGCCCTCAATCCAACGGGGTGGTTGAGAGATTACATGGGTCTCTGAAGCCCATGCTCTCTAAGGCAGTTGATTCAGGTTCAGATTGGGTGGATTTTCTGCCCCTTGCGCTTTTTGCTCTTAGGCAAGTCCCTAATAGGGACGTTGGTTACTCCCCACACTGTATTGTTTACGGGAGAGACGTATTAGGCCCTTTGGATATCCTTTACAAAGGATGGGTAGATAGAGATTTTGAGATGATGGGAGTTGATGACTGGCTCCTTAGTTTGAATGACCGTCTTGCAGTAATACACGATCTTGCTGTAAGCAACCAGTCAGAGTCCAGTAGTAAACGTGCTTTAGCCTTTAACAAGCACAAGAGTGATAGCCCCTTAGAGATCGGCTCACTTTTCTTATGAGGATTCCCGGGATGAAAGCTGCCTTACAAGCAGCCTGGGATGGCCCTTATCGTGTTGTAGAAAGACCCAGCAAAGTATCCTACAAGATCAGTAAAGGTGATGATCACCCAGTTCGGTTGTCACACAGGGATAACTTGAAGGTTTATACCCCCAGGCCCCTTTCAGTTGGTTCAGTTACGTTAGTGGCTGAGGAACAGGGCATTCCAGATGATTTGTTGTCTAGTAAAGTTCAGCTCGGTACAGACAAATGTCCAGGGTATAATCAGAATGAGCTAAATAGTGTCCTAAGAGAAGTAAGTGTCCATTTTAGTAATACCCCTGGTCTGCTGAGGGCTGGTACCTGCCACATCCTCCTGGCGGATGGCGCGGCCCCAGTAAGCCAACCTCCTAGACAAATACCTGTTGGGATAAGGAATGCTGTAAAAGAGGAATTGGATAAGCTGATAAGTCAAGGTATAATTGTTAAGTCTGAGTCGGAGTGGGTTAGTCCATTAGTACCTGTGCGTAAAAAAGACGGAAGTATTAGAATTTGCGTAGATTTCCGTCACTTGAATGCTATCACCCCCCTTAGGAGATATTGGTTACCCTCACTAGCTGAGATCTTAGAACGAGTTGGCCCCTGTATGTGTCTCAGTACTCTTGACCTCACAGCTGGATTTCACCAGCTTGCTATGGACCCTACCTCCAGTGAGATGACTACGTTTGTCTGTCCCTTTGGGAAATTTCGGTATGTTAGGATGCCGTTTGGGCTGAAAAATGCGCCCGCAATTTTTCAGTCAGCCATTGAGAATGTTTTGAAACCAGTCAGTGACTTTAGTAGTAATTACATTGATGACATTGTAGTTTTCAGTCCCGATTGGTCTAGTCATTTAAGTCATATAAAGTCTGTCATTTCCTGTTTGGGTGAGGCGGGATTAACTGTCAAACTTAAAAAGTGCATGTTTGGGAGAAAACATCTCCAGTATCTTGGTCATGTGATTGGTAGTGGATTGTTAGCCGTGCCTGAGATGAGAGTCAAGTCATTGTCAGAGTTTGCCAGGCCTGTCAGCAAGAAACAGCTCAGATCGTTCCTAGGCACTTTTTCGTACTATCGGAAATTCATTCCGGGGTTTGCTGAATGCTCGAGCTCTCTCTCTCCGGCTACTTCCCTGAAGGCTCCTCTCCGGGTGGTCTGGTCTGACGAGATGAACTGTAAGTTTCTTAAGCTTAAATCATTATTATGTTCGTGTTGCACACTTGTTATACCCAATAGTCATGATAGTTTTGTTTTGTACACGGATGCCTCTGGTGTTGGAGTCGGGGCGTGTCTCCACGTCGTGAGAGATAGTCAAGAACTTCCGGTCGGTTTCTTTTCGAGGCAACTTCGTCCTGCTGAGCGAAATTATTCAGTATCTGAATTGGAGTCCCTAGCCATTGTGGCAGCTCTTAAGCACTTTGAATACCACCTCTACACAAAGGATGTCCTGGTGGTCACGGATCATAAGCCATGCCTGGCTTTATCTGATGGTAGTTCCCTTAATAAACGATTGTTGCGTTTTGCACTAGTTCTGCAGCAATTCCAGGTGACTTTAGACTACAGGCCAGGCAGTCAGCACAGCAACGCTGATGCCATGAGCAGTCGTGGGCAGACCCAGAAGCAGACTCCGCCCTGAGTGGTGTTTCAGCCTTTCCCTCCGGTCAATGCTTGGTGGAGGGAGATGTGGGCGGAGTGATGAGAGAGAATGGAGACAGGGACAGAAATATAAAAGAAGACAGAGACGAGAAGTAGAGAAGAAGAGTGAGAAGACAAAGATAGAACTTCAGAACATTTATGTGTGTATCATCAGAACATTTTATTATTAGCAGTGTGAGTTATTTCAAATATGTATACGCTTGTCAATTTATTTGTGCCCCGGATTTCCGGTTGACCATTTTCATTATTTCCTGCGCATGCGTGTCCTTCGGTATATAACCTTAGACACGCATGCGTTTCATCAGTTCCCCATAAGTTCGTCTTAACCCCAACTGATTTAATCCTCAGGGAAGGGCAGGCTAGCTAACTGGAACTCTGGTGGCAGCGAGCCCCAGAGTGTACGAGTAAAGCGTAATCTCCTCTAACTCTGGCGGCTTACCAATTTAATTAGTTTACGGAGAGTCGGCTAGTAATTGGTGATCGCGGTGATCGACCGTCGACCCACAATAGAGAACTTGAGCATAAGACCAGAAAAATGTGAGCATCCTCAGAATTGGCTAAACCTAGAGATAAAGCTAAGATTAAGATAAGTAAATTAAGATTATTTCCTCACCAACAGCATTAAGTGCCTTCTGCCAGTGTGTTTTACCATCCCATTTGAGAAAAGCATTAGCAAGAAGTCGAAGTGTACGAGCCTGCTTCAATCCAGACACTCCATTATATCCTTGTCCTATTTCATAGCTCTCCCTAAATAATATACATAAATAAATAAATAAATAAAGAGAAAGTTCATTACAAATGAAAATCCTTTACCAAAGCCAAGCTACAGTGTCCAGAGCATGGCTAATATATTGTTCTAGTATATATATTTCTAGAATGGATATAGCTATTATGTAACTAAGGTAGATGGGCCAAAAAAAAAAAGTTAGTGTTGAATTGGAAATGGCAAGGAAGTTTTCTGCAACTGAGTGGTGGATCTTGTCTGTGACGACATTGTGTCAGAGAAAGTGAGGAGGAAGAGGGAGAAGAGATATATAGCTAGTGAGTTGGACTTGCTCGAAGGCTGTCACTTTGTACTTCAGAGCTACAAGAGTGCTGTAGGTAGTGAAGGTACCAGCAGCTATGCCGAAGAGGAGATGGAAATTGATTATGGTAAGACAATCACCTATTACATTGTATTATTCATTAAAAAAAGTGAGTAGTAGTTTTGCCAATAACATGGCGGTAAATTATATTTAGAGCTGTGGTACAAGTTGGTTGCACCCCTCCGTTCGGTCAGTTATGGGATTTACGCTATCCTCAGGCCTTCGGTCCTCAGTTGTGTAAATCCCATACCAACCTCCTATGTAACTATACTTAGTTCATTCCGCTGTTTGAAGAATTCATGTGATTTGTTGTTGTTGTTGTTTTTCTTTCTGTTGATTGTTGGGGCCATAGATTGTCAGTGATATTGTATATTATTGTGTACAGAATCGGCCTATTGAGTGCCTTTAAGTAGAAAATGTATTGAATTGGAAAGTATCGTGTGCCCGCAATATTCTGCAGTAAAGGGGAAGTCCGGAGTTATTGCATTGAGTTATTGCATCCCGTGAGGGTCTGCTAATTCTATAATACCATTCTGTGCCAATTACATTAATTTGATTAAATAAAATAGCTTCATATGAATGCAGAGACTTTTTATTACTAGCTATGAGAGTGTTCGGTTCATACAGACTACTGCTTGCACTCCACGAGAAGTCTGTCTAATTCTTTGGGTGAAACATTCTCAATTTTTCGCTTTTCATTTATCCCTTTGCACGAACGATAGCTACCACGTACTCAAGTCAGGTAATGTTTTATTTTGAGTATTAGAGTTTTTTTTGCTCTTCTAAAAACTTCCGTAATTCCTCATCGTCAAGACTAACTGATTGTTCACTCTCAATGCTACAAGATGGCGGTACTTCTTGCCTTTCACACTCCCTTTCTACTGCACCTCGAATATTAGAGAAAAGATTTTCAATGACTTCATCAGAATAAAATAATTGAAAACTTCTTGGCAGCATCCATTACATTAGCCACTCGGTTTCTATGCCATTCGCGCATGACCAGTACACAATAAATTGATTAATCATTGGATACCGCTGGAATATCACTCGTGATATTCTGCGGTATTCAATGATTAATCTATATTTCACTGTGTGCATGTGTATCTGTGTTATGCCTGGCATATAGATGTGCTCAGTGGTCATGGTTTGTTATTGTTATAAAAAGTATATTCATTTGTCTCTGCTTAGGTTTTTATTTTTCTTTAAAAATTTCTCTTGCTCTCATTGTCATCTTGAGGTCTATACTGGCTATATCTAACAATTTCCTTCAACTTTGTATCATATTCAACATTTATTTTGTATATTCCAAAAGTCAGTTTCGAAAAAAAATTTCTCTTAATTTTCTTCTTTCTATTGATTGCTGGGGCCATAGATTGTCAGTGATATTGTATATTATTGGGTACTGAATCGGCCTATTGAGTGCCTTTAAGTAGAAAATGTATTGAATTGGAAAGTATCGTGTGCCCGCAATATTCTGCCTTGACATTATATTCATCTATATAATAATACGCTTTTGTGTCAGTAACGACGATGACCGATGATGTGTGTATTCATGAATAATTCATGAACTTTGTATGGTTTGGTAAAGTATCGTTAATTGTAGCTGAAAAGCGGGTGGAATCGGCGAGGTACAGTGTAGGTTTAAAATGGAAGGGAAGAGAAGGCAAAAACGCGAGTGATTAATTGTACCTAAAAAGCGGGTAGAATCGACGAGTAAAGGCAGGGGTTAGTTTCCAAAAGGAAGGCGAAAGTACGAAATAGAAGACAAAGTTTCTCAAAGCAGGACAGAAATTTAGAAGCAGGAGAGATAGACAAAGGAAATGGTGACTCCATGACTCAAGAAGAAGAGCTGAAGAAAGGAGAGGTGGGTTATGAGAAAAGCTCAGATAGTTCAGAAAAAAGAGAGCAGGAGAGGGAAACTAATGTAACCTAAAACAAAGGTAGAGAATGATAACTGAGCAAGATAACTTGTGCTATTGCTTTCTTATTCTGCAACATGTCAAGTGCCACTATTGTGGCAGGGTACTTGTTAGTTTATTAACCCTCAGTGTGCATGCGCGAGAGGGTTATAGTAGTCGTCCTGTCTATTTGTCCGTTTGTCTGTTGTCTGTCTGTCTGTCACGCTCTGATTTTGGAGATTACTGACAATTAACAGTTGATTTAGGTATGAACTTACTCTGGATGAAGATTTAAGACCTTTTATTGTGCTACTTTTTTAAATTTCGGGATAATCGTTGAGAAAACGAGAAGCTTTCAGCTCTGTGTAGGTACCAGCTTTTATGGGCAACACACCCTGGTGTCACATCATAATCACGTGAGCAAATAATTTCTTGCAGCCAGTGGTGTAGTTCACTTTATGCTCAGGGAAGTTAACGGAGTGGAAAGAAGTGAAGTTTCACGTTTAAAATGTATATCGGTGAGTATTTCTGGCTAGTTTAGCTTCTTCTCTTATGAAGACAGCATTTCCACGTACCATTTTCATTGGTCGAGCTATTTTGATGCCTCATTAAAATAGCTAACAGATTGCTTGATCTTTTGGAAGGAGATTATATTGTAATAGCTAGGTAGTGTTTAATAGCGTTGAGGGTTAGCACCTTTGGTGCTTCATTATATTGGGATGTTGTTGTTTTTGTGCCAAACTTGCAGTCACATCTTGTGGGCAACAGCATTGCTGGCTGAGGTGACTGCTTACAGTAAGTATAGGTTAAACCACGACACTGAGGTTGGTATGGGATTTACACACCCGAGGGCTGAATGCCCGAGTATAGTGTAAATCCTGTACTGACCAAACACAGAGAGGTGCAACTGTTTGTCCATCGCTATAGGCTATAGAAAACACATAAAATCTAATTTATGATTGGACAGTTCATTTATTCACCTCAAAGGCAGTTGGTATGAAATATATTCACCCCAAATTGAGCAATCTGATTGGATGGTTTGAACAAAACCATGGTACAAAAATACTAATAATAATATCTAATCGTGTACAAAACAATTGCTAATATTGCACTCAAATGTGGCACATGGTTGTGAAACAGTTATGTTGTGGTCACCATAACGACTTTGCAGTGTGTTGCTAGGCAACCAAAATTGACCACAAATGTAGACTAATACATGTACTTCATGTTATTATAGTCTTTAGAAGTCCTGGTTTAATATTAATTTTGACACATTATTAACCTAGAAAAAATGGAAATGAATGAATTGTATTAGCCAGTGAGAGGCTTATTGTATATAATTACAGATTTGTAAATTATATGAAGAAAAGAAAAGGAAACAGCTGCTTTTCATTTCAAATAACAAACAAAAACCATGTAAAAGGCAGTGAATACAGCCAGGAAAATATTCTCATTACTTCAGCAAGTATAAGACAAGTAGTAATGACATATATATTAGTTCCTCCCCATTTTCACTTGTGGGAGTCAACGTCATGGCTTATCAAGCTTCAAGAGTCATGTGACTCAAACTGCTATCGGTTTGGGAGCGCATTCCTCTGTGACCAAATAAACTCTACCTGGACAAATCATAATAGGCTCTGGGCATTGCATTATGTGACTGTCTAACTAACACATTATAATAGGCAATTATAATTCATGAATATGTATGTGACCTAAGCCACAGGATTTCAAAGTTAGTGGAGGGAATTACATAAAACATTAGCCAATCTACTTACTTCATTCTGTAGCGTATACAATAGAGACTTGGACTTTGTCATAAACCCCAAGGCTGCCTCTTGCTGCTGCAATCTCAGGGCCTACACAAAAATACAAGCAGGTTGATTTAATAAAACAATCAGTGACAGGAAAACCATATTTGTCCAGCAGGGTTTGACACAGGAACTTTGGCTAAGGTACGAGAGGTGAATGGGGGATGTGGGTGTGGGGAATGAGTTACGTCAGTGCTAGAGGGTTAGGTTATATCTTTGTGATGTGTACACATGCTGCGATAACAGGCCAGGAATTATGAACTGCTCAATCAATACGCAAACACTGACAATTAATGAAGAAAAAAAAATCATCAGTGCCCTGAATCTGAGCAAGAAGTGTGTGTGTGTGTGTGTGTGTGTGTTTGTGGAGGCTAATACTGTAGCAAATATTAAGTCCTGCAGCATAAGCATTTCTGTTACATCAACTGTTAAGGTCCATTTATGTGTTGCACCTGAACGTAACTGTTTTTTGAAGTATCATACTGTTACAGATTTTTTATTATAAGCAACATTTTTGTAAAACTTTAGATTTTTTATTATAAATATATAATTCAATCCTAGATGTAAATATAATTGTATAATCAACATATTATCACTTTTATATTAAAATAATTCAATAAATATTATGAAACATTAATTAAATTTTTGTGGTTTGTTGCTAGGCAACATACATGTGGTTTTTCAAAATCCCTAACTATTATGCTACATGAATATATATGGTTGCTAGGTACTTTTTTCAATGTTTAATTTGTTATGATTTTTTAAATCTATTTACATATTTTCTTTTTAAAAATCTACCGGTGAAAGGTTAAGAATATCACAAAGAAAAAGTTTAAATAACGTGACTTGATTTTGTTGCTTCTTTTTCAATTCAGACAGTTGCGGGCGGGGGGCGGTTACTATGGCATTGAATCCCATTACCATATATATATATGTTACAGACCATTTTCAAACTACAAGCCCATTATAAAACCATTTTTAAACAGCCTGGCTCCAAACTAGCCACAAATGTTGCTGGCTGGCTTACAGTGGTGATGTACAATTAAAACCAAGAGCAGTCTCACCTGAAAGTCAGGCAGGCTCCAGATACAAAGTCTGCTCTGGTATTAAAGAGCACACAAGAGCACAAATTATTAGTCTCTTGTTTGTTGAATCCAGTTCCCCACAAATTGTAAGAGGGGAACATATGGGGTAATTAGGAAATCTCTGGGAGAAAACGTCATAGAAGTATAAACAACCTTAAAAAAAAAATTTCAAAGATATGATGTTTTAGTGGTTCCAAAGTTTCAGATGCAAGCCTAGCTAATGTCAAATTGGTGTGTGGAAACACGTTCATGTCAAGCCTAAATGCTGCCTAATTAACCACATCTTACATGGATTTGCATCCTTTACATCTTGCTGCATCACATACATCTTGCTGCATCACATAGCAATTTTTCATTAATTACAGTACTAGTGACTGAGATTTGTAAAGAACTATGAATGATTCAGTCATTCTCGGCTGAAATAATTAATAATAGCAAATAATAATAGCAGGGGAAGCACATGAGCAGTATAGCACAATATGGATAGCAATATGCGTGAGCTACACCAAAGTCTGAAGCTAAACTGGGTACTAATTAGGGTTAATTGTTGTTGATGTTCACACCAATTAGCACTCAATAAGAAGATGGACAAGTGACAGATGCACACACAAATGATCGAGTGTGTTTTTTAATAGGATTGGCATGTCCAAATTGCTTGGATTAGTGAAGTTTAGATTAACAAACTTTTTAAAAGACTATCTGTTTTATTTCTTTTTTTATATTTCTATTCAGAAAAAAATATTTAGGAACATGCAAGAGTTCTGTGTCTTGGGTCTGCTTTGGCAACTGCCCTATTTACATTTAGAAGTTTGTTTTTGTTTTTTGCCAGGTTTACTATCTGACTCGTTTTAATGATCTAATTCTTTTAAAAAGGGTTTGACACCCTTCGAAATGGTTTGAATAATTTGACCAGCCTGTTCTAAAATAGTCTGGCCAGTGGTCTGGCCTGTTTTTTTTAAACGATCTGGCCTGTTTTAAAATGGTCTGGCCTGTTTTAAAACAGTCTGAGGTTTTGAAAATGGTCTGGTCCATTTTAAAACGGTCTGGCCTGTTTTAAAACGGCTAGACCATTTTAAAACAGTCCAAGTTTGTAATTGGTCTGTAACATATATACGTAATTTAAAAACTCGACTTTTTTTAGTAGCTTGAATGATAGAAGTTAAAATCAATCATTTAACTATAGTGTAGTTTTAGGCTCACTCGCCATTTGTGCTCAAGCTACATAAAACTACAGTGTTGTTGATTTATTTTAACTCCTAACATTCCAGCCACAAAAACTTTTCAATGCCATGTTAACCACTCGCTGCAGCTGTTGGACTTAAAAAAGTACAAACAAAAAAATAATAGCAGATGTTTCTAAGGAATTACCACACAGGTTTGAACCTATATTAAGACATCTTTACTGTTGTAGTAGCCAGAAAAGCTGTGTAAAGGCATATAGTATATACGATGACACGATTGTACCATCTCACAACTGATGGCTTCTCAAAGCTGAAGCGTCTTGTTATATTTAAACTTCAATGATAAGTTTAAAAAAATAAAATTATTGTGTTTCATAGCTAATATATTTATTTGCTTCGCTCACTCACCAATAAAAATTAAAATTGAGAGCTTATAAAACTGTCATCACCAAGCCTAAAGCAAACTACCATGGGCAGCAGGAAATTAATTAGCTCATGTGATTTAACATGACTATAGGGTGCGCTATCCCTAGTAAAAAAGCTTACAAGTGTGCAGGAAGACCACCATCGTCGAGATTCATTGTTGATGACTGACTGACTGACTGACGAAGTGAGGAATGTAACCCTTTCATGCATGTGGCATGCATGAAAGAGTTACAGTTGTAATGGTATTGGTGCCACTGAACCATGACACCAATAACACACAAATTGATACAAGCAATATTGGTAAAATGAGTGTGGCACCAGACAAAACTCTTTCCTTTGATGAAGTGAGTACTATAACCCTTTTTGCACATGCATGATGAGCATCATGTGCAAAGTTCCATATAAGTCTATTTTAGTGCAGCAATTTTAGTATAAAAAGAGTGCCAGCAAATGAAATATTTCATAATTCAAGAAAATGACGGCTTACAAATTCGCACTCATCTTTCTGGCATTCAATATAGCTGTTGGATTAAAAATTCAACCGGCAATTGTTTCTAAAGATGGAAATACATGTCCGGCAGCTGCTGAGCAGGCTAGAAGAAACATGACAGAGCAAGTGAATTCTATTTTGGGACGCCTAACTCTAGTTCCAGAATGTGGCCCAGGGAGTTGGGCACAGGTGGTAAACCTCAACTTGACTCTTTCCGAACAGAACTGTTCCTCGCCATGGGTCACACAGACAAGTCCGGTTAGGTCTTGTACAGTTGCTAGTCCAGGCTGCGCTTCAGTGTATTATGACCAGTTGACATTTACCTACCAGAAGGTGTGTGGAATGGCATTGGGATATGCCACTAATTCACCAGATGGACTGAGAAACACTGGAATAGACACCAATTACTTGGATGGTGTGAGTATTACTCACGGGGAACCTGGCATGCGCAAGCATATCTGGAGTCTAGCTGCAGGCCATGATGACGATGTGTACGGTGTTCATCGCTGCCCCTGTGATAATCCTAATCGTAATGAGGCAGCTCTCCCTGGCTTTGTTGGTCAGAACTACTTCTGTGACAATGACCATGTGGACGGACCTGTATGGGATGGGGAAGGATGCGAAAATTCCTGCTGTAGCTTTAACACTCCTCCGTGGTTCAACACCACACTCCCCGCTCCCACCTCTGACAGCATTGAAGCAAGGATATGCCAAGATCAAAGTGCTAATGATGAACGCATCTACCTGGTTTCTCTTTCTCTTTTTGTGCAATAAATAACACTAGTGAATGTTTGTTATATTTTGTATGAATGAGGTGGTTTTTACACGCTTATCAAAATCCTTGAATAACCAAACTTGATTATGAAACCCGCGCAAAGATCATCTCGCCAATTCCTGTTTATTTGGTTTCTCAGTTTGAAATAAAGAGGGAATCTAACACATACATGGAACCTTGTAACACAATATGCATGTACATAGGTAGCATAACACATTGAATTTCACTTCTCCAGAAAAGAGCTTGCACAATGGGGTTCGTGTGGAGAATCTGCTTCTGTCTAAGATTGGCAGGGCAAATCTCTCTCACACCTCCTGGCACAACAGTTAAGCAGTCGCTGCCACCTGACTTCTGTAGCAATGTGTTTTGCTGTAAATGCCGACCTATAGCTACTCTTCACTGTAATCTCTCAAGAATCATACAAAGTGCAGATTTTGAAGTAAATAATATACAGTAGCAAATACAGACACAAGGGTTGCGCGAACATATACAAAGTGTCTCTTACATGAGCAAACATCAACCTATATATGAAGTGTGTTGCTCATGCTCACAAAACTTAAGAATGGCATGATTCACAAATAGAGTTTAATGGGTTTCCATTAGCTAATGCAAAATGAATTAAGTTACTTGTTTGTCATGACAATGTTCTTTGTTGTGGAGTGTCACTGCAGTTGAGATGGTGGTACTCCATAGTTCGGCAAAATTAGATTTGTTTTGGTACTGCATGATTCTTAAATTCTTGGTCAATCAAAATATTACCTAATGAACTGCAGCAATTTGGTCTAGCAGAAGTTGAAAATGAAAGAAGCCAGCCATATTAGACTTCTTCATCTAATGTAGCACCAAAGGTTCTAAATCTTCATCCTGAGTAAGTTCATACTTAAATCATTAATTGTCAGTAATCTCCAAAATCAGAGCGTGACAGACAGACAGACAGGACGACTACTATAACCTTCTCGACTACTATATTATAACCTTCTCGCACATGTGCACTGAGGGTTAATAAGCCTAGCAGTGCTTATCCCACCTCTCATCAGAATGCTTTGGATTCATGTTGTGCTTATATTCATTAAATGTGTTGAGTAGGCTAGATAGAGACCATCAATGTGGGAGTGATACTATACAATTAGAAAAATATTGTTAGCTTGTGAGCTTGATATTAACCACTTAATTTTTTTGTAACTACTTCAAGTTTATAATAAAATATATGCAAAAGGAGCATGGAATACGAGATTCGTGTCGGTTTCCAGGACGAGATGTATTTCTTTTCTTTCAAATAGAAGAACCTACACGTCTACCTCGTCCTCGTCCACGTCCAAATGTCGGGTCTCCATGACAACTGTTTTCATCTGAACTGCTTGCACGTCCACTTGAATTTGAAGATATTTCATCTTCACTTGTATTGTTTACAACTACAAATTGCAAACATAAAAATTATTTGAATTACTTATGTTTTTTGCCTGAACATTCTTCTTGATAAAATGTACTTCTAAATCACACATTGATCTCTAACTGAGTTGGCTGTGATAGCTATCATTAGCTAGTGTTGAATCAGTGTTTGTTGAAACTGCATTACCTAGCTTACTATGCTCTATTAGCTAAACCTAGAACTAACTATCATTGCATTGCTAAGCACAGCTATCTAAGACATTCCCAGTGTTTATGACTCACCTTCAGCATCTGAAGATTCAGATCCATTGCAAGTGCTATCATCAGAAGAATGCACAGCATCTTCTAAAGCTTCCACTTCCCTAGAAGTAACTGTTGACGATCCAATGAAAGCAAAAATATCTGTACTGCTCTCTTGCAAGTTCCCTTCATCGCTCTCCGCTTTAGATAATCCAAACTCATCGTCGAACAACGAACTAATCGTCGAACAACAAACTAAAAACACCGTCTGCGAAGCTAGGCTACTGCTGATTAGGCTAATAAAATTCGACGGAATACTACGTCACGGTATTTTGGTGTTTAAAACAAGTCGATAGCGTGAGTGGTTCGTTTTTTATAATTATTTTTGTGTCGATGGGTACCTCGACCGCCATATGGCGGTTATACCTGTGAAAGGGTTAATAATAGTTGTAACACACAATACTTTCACACAACTGAACATACCTACGCAAGACTTACCTTCGTGGTTAGTCTAGTGGACAATGAATTTTCAAGTAAATACTGTTGAGTAGGGCTTATAACTGTGACAAATAGCGTATTAACTTACCACCACCACTCACTCGAATAGAAATGGAGCTCACAAAAGTTTTTGAGTTTTAACCGCACCCACAAAAGAATTCAAAGCAGTAACAATTCAATTTCTAGGATGATACGGGTAATGATCGCTAAACTGGAGGATTCTGTTTAGTGAAGTTTGGGACAGGGTCGGACGCGGAGGGAACACAAAATACGTGAGGGTCAAAGTACAAAATGACACACGTACGTCCACACATATATACAAAGAAACAAATATCCCCAATTTTCAATTGTGTTACCCCTGAGAGTGTCTCGCTCGCTCGCCAAATAGCAAGTAAGAAAAGTGTTAAGCTGGAGAGTCCCTAGAAAATTTGACACAACACTGCTAAATAGTTATATTTTAAATATGAGTATGAAAGTATGAATATTACATGAAATACAACAGTTTTTATGCAAAAATTCAGCAAATAATGACATACTTAAGTTGCCCTTTACCCAATGACTACATATACATGAAGTCGCAAAGTGCATGCGCAACGGTAGAATTGAAGTGGCTGCTCAACAAGTGGGTAAATTGAGGGAAGATGGAAGCTAGTTCTGGTGAATTTTGGTCAGAGGCTAAGGTGATCTATTTTTTACAATCTCCGCTATAGGTGGTGGTGCCGTGTTAGTGCTGAAGCTCAGCTATGAGTGGGAGCAGTTGAACGCTAAGGATCCTCACAGCGTTTATTGCGGCGTGGTGGTAAGGCTGAGGGTCTCCTGTGAGGAAGAGCTCCTGAATCCCAAGGACTCTCAGTGTTTGTTTTATCTTGCACTCTAAGGCACTTTGTTAGAGAAGCTTCTGTTCACTTGGCACCTACCCCTCTAATGGATGCAGATAGAAATAGGACAATTTTGAATGAAAGCCATTGTGTATAGGGTGGGGCTCAAGTTTAAGTACGATTTATGATGAGCGTGGGAGAAATTTTGACATGGAGAAAAGCATTCAATGTATGAAAAGTAAATGGAAATAGCACGCACGGTTCTCATACTCCTGCAGCATAAATCAGTTTTCTATGGAAAGAGATCTGACAAGGTAAAACAATGGCATACCAAAGGTCATAGAGATTGTAGTAAGCCTAATCTTTTAAGATCCACACTTGTACGTAGTAGTAACATGGGAACATTTGATGGCATTGTAGATAGTGAGTGAGTGGTCAAGACAGTCATGGGCACAGTCACTAACACTAGCAATATTTTACTCATTCAAAAACCGTGATAAGAAGTGGAGCAAGCAGACCGATCTTTATCTCACTGCACTTATCTCTTCAAATATTCGTTTAGTTGCAAAAAGTTAACTAAACAAGAGATACCAAATGAAATGATGATAATAATATGAAGGCATAAGATGGCAAATCAACTAGCGCAGCAAATAATGGCAAGAATTCATTAGAAATTTGTGGTAGGGGTCATCAATATTAAAATTGTATGATACTTTACCAGCTTCAAGCACATCAGTAGCTTTTTAGAGTTCACAAGTCAACTTAATCGCTTAAACAAAAGAAATTGTTAAAATGGAGAGCATTTTCACTCTTTAACTCAACTAGAACAACAGCAAAAACAAAAACAAAAAAACTCAACAACATGAACAGCAATTAAACAATAATATAACAATAGTAATAATAACGACATCAAAACAGCAATAGCTCAGCCTACAACACGAACAATCACTTATTGAGCTACTTTGACTTCATGGAATTAATTAGCAGCTTTTATGTCCATTAATCGACAAAATATGCTAATTGCTACAGTTGGGTGTAGCTTTTTGTCAGCTGCAAAAAAATACCTCAATATGTGACCGGCTATGAGAAAACTGACCGTTGTGATAAAATAAAATAAATCAATGTTATTCGGTAATCCTGTAGCTTTAACAGGTCAAAATCCTGTAGCTTTAACAGGTCAAAGGCGTTTACCATTCGTTCTTTAGCTTGGAGCGTCTCCGTAGGCTATATAAATACTAAGAAAGCCACGCGGTTAGCTCCATCACAAAAATTAAACTCTAAGAGAAAATCATGTTTAAAGTTTTACGAGTGATTTCCGTGCACGGACCGTTATACTATTACAAAAGAATTACATAATGTTAATAAGATTTTCCCGGGGAAAGGCGACCTCACGGCCCAAGTTTTTGTGCGGAGGTATGTATGGCTTACTGCTCGTCCAAGGCTTCGTGAAAACGTTGGTAAGCTTTTAGGCTTTAGTTGCTAGTCATACTCAGTAAGCTAGAGTTTTTGCTGTAAGCTATTATTCCTTTGGCCATTTTTTCCTAAGCTTCCACAGGTATTGTCATGGAAATGGCAACCCGCATTCTCCAAATGCAGCTGGGTGCAATTAGAACAGTAGACCACCTTAATTAAAACCCTTTTTTTCCAAAGAAGCCTTCGCCCAAATCAGCGAAAATTTTAACCTGGGGTAGTTTGATAGTAAAGGTTTCAGACCCCCCCCCCTCCCCCCCAATTTTTTTTGAAAAAATTGAGGTAAATTGACTTTACTGCGCATTTACTCCATTTTAATTAATTGTCACACAGATTGATTTTCTCATAGCCGGTCACACATGATATAATATACCACTATTGTTTCTACTCTTAGATTTTATCTCGTACAGAAATGAGTAATACTCAACATGTGTAAAATGTTATCTTATCTAAGGAATGCATGAGTATTTCTCAGGGGAAAAATTACAACCAGACTAAAGGCTAGACTGACAAAATAGCGCCAGCTTGCCCCTCTTGTACTACACAGACAATAGCTTCCGCAATGTAGGTTGTTTGACAAAAACAGATGTTCAACTACACTTGCTTGCCTTTATTGGTTGAGTTTGTATGTAAAGCCTGTGCCATGGATATTATGGTTGATAATGGTCTGAGTCTGTGGGTGCAGCTTGAGAACAAGGATAGCTTCCACAATATCCAATCTGACATTCAACTGTTTTACCTACCAACATGTAAAAAAAAATTGCTATATTTTTAAAATGAGGGAAGTACATGTATGACTCATAATGTTCCTGCAAACATATCCTAAAGCAAAAAAAAAAAAAAAGTGAAAATTATGACTCACATTTCCCTAAATTATAATAGGTGGGTAATAAGTAATCAATCACCCATTTAGTATACACTTGAGGTCAACGGCAGCAGCAAAAATACATTCATCACCATAGGTGTAGGAACCAGAGCAGTCGTAGGGACCATGGCTGCTACACTTCTATTGGGGAAGAGTCTAAATCTGTTTAATTACTTCTTTTGGGGAACAGTCTAAATCTGTTTAATTACTTCTTTTGGGGAACAGTCTAAATCTGTTTAATTACTTCTTTTGGGGAACAGTCTAAATCTGTTTAATTACTTCTTTTGGGGAACAGTCTAAATCTGTTTAATTACTTCTTTTGGGGAACAGTCTAAATCTGTTTAATTAATTTTGCACATGCACAATATTGTTTGTTCGTTCGTTGTTGTTTTTTTTGGCAGCCAGTAACTAAACGTCAGGAAGAAAATGAGGTATCAGAATAGCAGTTTTTGCCGCTTCAGACTCTGAGCTGGCATTTTTGTTTCCAAACGAGATCTTGCAAAGAAGTAGATTGTAAGAAATTTTCAATCCTCAGAGTACATGGCTGTGTATATAGCAATGTATAGAGCAATCTGCATCACTGCTAGACCCAGTAAGAAAGGGATGCTTCAATGAGTAATGCTAATGCCGCTTTCCTAATTAAGGGTTTTTGAACTGGAAAGATGCTATAGTCAAATTTGACATCCATGGCTCTAGTGCGAGTTCCACTAGGACCAGTTTTGAAGATGAATAAAGATTTTACCTTCTACCACATTCACTGTAGCAAAATAAAATAACAATGTCATGTTTTTAAGATTCTGTCAAACTTATAAAATTCTTGCTCGACAAGGTATGGTTAGCTAATGGATATGATTGGTACTAAATTAGTATATACATATATATTGCTTTCATCAATCTTTCATCACTTTACTAATTACATCAATCTTTGGATTGATTACATTTGAACCATTTAAACCCCACCCAATATTGTAGGCGTGGCAAGTGTGAGTTTGATTGTTCTCTAGACTTTAAAATACACCCATGATCACTGCAGAGTTACTGCATTAGTCCTAGTCAGTCTAATTAAGTTGTCATATATTTTTTCCATAAGGTTTGTATTAATTCCAAACTATCATTAAAATTTACAATTACTCACTGCCTCTGCTCTGTAGCATGTCAGACGCAACAGATCCTTCATCTTTGATTCTTCTTTGGCCAACCCTGGATACTTGGATCGGAACCTTTCATAGCACTGCAATAGAAGATAACAACATCAAAAACAAAACCACAACAACAGCGACATCTAAGCAGCATTTAATGTATCAGCCGTGCTTCTCTCTATTTTCAACATTTGAATTTACTATAAATATGCACAGAAGGAGTAAATAATTACATACACAAGTAGTGATATTTTCATGACACTTTATATGTATAATAATTGGCGAGCGAGCGTAGCGAGCGAGACACTTACAGGGGTAACACAATCGAAAATCGGGGATGTTTATTTATTTATTTATTTATATATATTATGTTTGGACGTATGTATGTCATTTTGTACTTTGACCCTCCGTATTTTTGTGTTCGCTCGGCGTTCGACCCCGTCCCAAACTTCACTAAACAGAATCCTCTGGTTTAGCGACCATTACCCGTATCACCTTAGAAATTGAATTGTTTACTGCTTTGAATTGTTTTGCGGGTGCTGGGAGCTCCATTTCTATTCGAGTTTGGCGGTGGTAAGTTAATACACTATTTGTCACAGTTATAGCACTACTCAACAGCATTTACTTGACAATTCATTGTCCACTAGACGAACCACGAAGGTAAGTCTTGCGTAGGTATGTTCAGTTGTGTGAAAGTATTGTGCGTTACAACTACTATTAAGAATATCACAAAGAAAATTTTAAATAACGTGACTTGATTTTGTAGCTTCTTTTTCAATTCAAACAGTTGAGGGAGTGGTTACTATGGCATTGAAACCCCTTTACCGTATATGCGTAATTTAGCAACTCAACTTTATTTTAGTAGTTTGAGTAACAATAGTGTAGTTTAAAGCTCGCTCGCCATTTGTGCTCAAGCACACCACTAGTAATAATAATAATAATAATATAATAATAACAATAATAACAATAACTAGCAAGTACACTGCCACACAGTGTCACTTGATGTACTAACTTCTGCAAATCAAGAATGCAGTAGCATTTAGTATTTATCCATTCTTATCTCCTTTGCCACTTGGTTTCCATCTCCTGTTCTCTTCCTTCCCGAGCCATCTCATCTTCTCCTTTTCTCTTGTCAGCTCTTTTTTTCTTTTCTTTTTTTGAGTCCTAGATTCCCTTCTCCTTATGTCACCTCTTCCTGCTTCTCAGTCTCTCTCTTTCTATCCATGATTGTGGACTTGTTCCTTGTAAAGCTGTTGCCATCTCTTTTGAACGCTCCTGTTCTTAGCCACAATAGCAATCCGTTTCCCGGAATGTGATGATGCTTTACACAGTCAATTTGCGGTGACGCTTTACTAGCACATCTCAACTAATGAATTATTCATGAATACACACATCGTCGTAGTCATTAGTTACACACAATCCAGGAATCTTGCAAGATATTGCAGGACTCTGTTAGCGTATAAAAACTCTTACAAACTCTAATTAGATGTTGCAATATCTATATAATACGGTTGTGTGTCAGGAACGACAGCGAACTGACGGTGTGTATTCATGAATAATTCATTAGCTTAAACAGTTTGGTAATGAATCGTCATTCCGTGAATGGGTAAAGCGTCATCACATTCAGTAGAAGGTGATTAATTGTAACTAAAAAGTGGGTGTAATAGTAGACGAGGGAAGGTGGCTTAGGTTTAAAAAAGAAAGGTGAAAGTACGAAAGAGAAGGCAAAAGGAATTTTAAAAGCAGTTGTAATGGGCGAGATAAGGCAGCGTAGCGTAAGAAGAGAAGAGAAGGGGAAAACGTGAGTGATTAGCTAATTGTAACTAAAAAGTTGGTGGAATCGACTGTAAAGGCAGCATCAGTTTCAAAAAAGGAAGGCGAAAGTGCGAAAAGGAAGGCAAAAGTTTCGCAAAACTTAAGTCCACTTCATGACAGTTATGTAAGACAGAGAGATTCAGAAGCAGGAGAGATAGAAAGAGCTGAAGAAAGGAAAGGTGGGGGATAAGAAGAATTCCTGAACCTCGGTCTTTGGCCAAAAAAAATTTCGTTCATATATACACACATACACACACATGCAATACACACAAGGTATTTGTTAACACTCAGCGTGCATGTGCGAGAAGGGTTATAGTAGTCATCCTGTCTGTCTATCTGTCAGTCTGTCTGTCTGTCTGTCTGTCTGTCTGTCTGTCTGTCTGTCTGTTTGTCTGTCTGTCTGTCTGTTTGTCTGTCTGTCTGTCTGTTTGTTTGTCTGTCTGTCTGTCTGTTTGTTTGTCTGTCTGTCTGTCTGTCTGTTTGTTTGTCTGTCACGCTCTGATTTTGGAGAATACTGACAATTAACTGCTGATAGGTATGAATGAACTTACTCAGAACGATGATTTAAGACATTTTATAGTGCTACTTCTTTTAATTTTGGGCTGATTTTTGAGAAAAAGCAAGCTGTCAGCTCCGCGTAGGTTCAAGCTTTTGTAGGTAACGCCCCCTATCGTCACGTCACAAATTTCTTTTTCTGCCGGCGGTAGTTTTGCTTTACACTGAAAAGTGAAGGAGTGCTGGAATTCAGGTGTTTTATGTTGAAACTACCGGTGAGACTCCTGTATGTTCAGCTACTTCTTTTGGACAGCAATTAGCAACATCTACGATTTTCATTGCTTGGACCGTATTGATACCTGATTAGGAATAGCCAAATACCTTATTTTTTCGATCCGATAATTGATAGGCTTTGCACCTTTGGTGTTTCATTTTACACATTGACCACATACCTGAACACTGCTACGATATGTGACCATAATTACATTTTACAGCAACTGCATTGCCCTATGAATTTTTTTTTTTGGCTTTGACAGGAGTTGTGTCACCAGACTGACCTCACTAGCCATTTCAAGAGTTGTTTCTGCCATAGAATAATTCTCACAGTCTAAAACAAAAACACAAAAAATAACAACAAACAAAACAAACAAACCAACATTTAATATAGCATAATAAAGGAAGCTGATGCACTATGATTTACCTAGCCAAGCTCTGCCAGTCTTAGTTGCCATCTGGGAAGGAATAAAACATATATCAGTATAGCACTCTATATCTTGGAACAACTCACGGTGATTTGTTTCAGTGAATGGCTGGGAGTTGTGGGATTAGGTCCAGTGAACCATCAGACAAGTAACGCACTAAACAAAATAGAAAGGTGGAAATCTTGAGGTAAATATTGGAGTAGAAAAATATAGAATACTACTTTTACTTGAGCTCAAGTTTCTTATAGCAAAAATTAATTTCAATCCGGTGTGGACTTAGGGTGCTGTTTTGTTAGTAAGTCTGGTAATGCCCACAGCCCCGTGGCAAAAAAAAAAGTATACTATTGTACCAGCAGTAAACTAAGGCTCTGAATTGTCATCAAGTATTGTTAAACCTCCGTAGTCAGATACCACGGGTCATTACTGATAAATACCTCTAGCTAGCATTGGTAACCACTAAATAAATTCCTGCATCAGTTCGTGGCCTAGCAGCATTAGTATGAGGTAAGAGTCTCCCTGAACATAAATATATGTCCTGTGCAGTCCATGTGTAGTTCAATTATGGCATATATATTATATACCCCTACATTCAGTCCACCCCCCACCCCTCCCGCCCCAATTTAAATTTCCCTCCCTAAATTTTTTTATCCTGACTGAATTTTTTTATAAATTTTTTTTTAATGGTCACTATAAGATATGAAAATTTTATAGCCTTACTCTACCGTTAGTTTGTTTCAATATATATATATATAATTACCTCACAAAGAAGTCAAAATGTTGGGTTAGGTTTTATTTATATATATTGGATGTTACAACAGAAAAACTTCATAATAATAATAATAACAATTATTATTGTTATTATGGATTTTTTCTGATTATTATTATTTCAGCCGAGAATGCCTGCATTATATATTTATAATGCAGAGGAAGAACTTTAGATCACTTCCTTCGCATTGTGTGACCGCTAGAAAGTATGATCACAGCTATACTTACCTCAGCAAATTATCTAATCACTAGCACTGGTTGTAAGACATGATAAATTTTACTATAAAGTTAGTATGAGAGAGAGTGGTGTGTTTTATTTTTTATCCTGAGGACATAGTACATCCAGTTGCCACTCATCTTCACCCTAATAGCTATACTTAGCTATAGTGTAGGCAACCTCTCCCTTACCACTCATGCTTAGCAATTGGGTAAAGGGTCTTTTTCGAGACTACTCACTTTGGTAATAATTGTGTGGGTTCACTAAACTTATGATTGCATTAAATCATTGCCTGTGGTTCTCTTGCTTGAAAGTTATACAACCCAGGTAAGTTATGCACCATACCCTCTTTACCTTGTAATTGCTCCGAATCCAATGGTAATTCGCTGTAATTTTTAGTAGACATTTAGATTTACACTCAGTCTACGACGCAGAGTCTCCACCGATATCCAACAAGAAAGACGACGATGACTACCTCAATGACAATTAGCTACTATGTTCAGACATTGTTACATTCAGCTGGATTTTGGCGCGATTAATTAGTTAACGCACTATTACGCGCCGCGCCGGGAGAAAGACTTCATAGAGGGGGATTAATACCGTGCAGTAATGTGAGTGTAGCCAAATGAGAAAAAATTGTTTGCTTGAATGAAAATATTGGGATACTGTTGACAAATAATTGAGCTAAAATGCTGATGTATCTTAGAACATTTTAGTATGAGTTATACAATGCGCATGCTGCTAATTAATTTTCCATGCCCACCCATTTTTATTTGCTCCTAACCAGCAGGCTGTTCTAATCACTTGTGAAGTTGGTCAGCCCATTCCACCATATGCATACATTCTTGCCTGTACAGTGCCTGTAGGTGATTTTTTTTGTAGGTAAGACTACTTGTTCCGGTGTCATTGCTTTGTCACTCACAATAACTTCTTACAGAAATCACAAATTCATAAACTTGTAAGTTGTAGTAGAGAAGTCCTAAAATGGCACTTTCTATCCTCTGTCTATCCCAAATTTAGACACTGATTCCCATAGCAAGCTCTATACCAGGAAATTGCTATGATGCCTGCATCGACATGGTGTTCACTGAATCCACTTGTTGTCGTGGTTGTAGCTGTCTTTGTGGCATGTCAACAGCCAGGATCTAATCGACCTGAAAATCATCCAGCACTCATAATTCAATCCTGTACTAAAAATAATGGATGCAAGGATGAAGCCAAGCATGTTGTGTTGGATGCTAACTTCAGGACAGTCTATAGCATTTTAGTGCCAGAGCAATACTGTGTATTGTTTAACAAATGGAACACAAGTGTTTGCCCTAATGGTCCAACCTGTGCCCATAACTGTGCTTTAGATGGTGCTGACAACTATGAAATTTATCACAGAATCAAAGCTTCAGGTTCATCACTGACATTGGCCTATGCCACATACCTCAATCATTTCTTCAATATTGGATCCAGGGTATTTCTCATGGACGATGACAGCAAGTATAAAATTGTTATAAACGAACGAGACACTATGGCTCCTGCTGCAAAGAGGTGGACATTTGGCAAGACAACTCAATGGCCACCACATACACTCCTCACATCTGTTCTGTCTCTGGGCAAAGCCGCTGTGAAGGAACTGCTTGTGGAAGTGGCTCTGGACAGAGGTACAAGGGAGTTTGTGACAAAGATGGTTGCGACTTCAATCTTTATAGACTGGGTAACAAAACTTTCTTTGGTCCTGGTAAAGTGATAGATATCACTAAACCACTTGTGGTAACACAGTTTATCACCACTAATAGCACTGACAGTGGTGATCTCTCTGAAATTAGACGTATCTGGAAACAGGATGGTAAAGTGTATCGTAATACTTCTGTATCAGTTAATGGCAATAAATACAGTTCCCTGACAGATGCTTACTGTGATGCTCAGAAGATGGTATTTAATGACACCAATAGTTATGAAGAACTCGGAGGCAATAGAGCTATGGGAAATGCAATGGATCGAGGAGGAATGGTTCTTACAATGAGTATTTTGGATGATCCAGATACCTATATGCTGTGGCTAGATTCAAACTTTCCTCCCGATAAATCTCCAAGTATCTCAGGAGTTGCTCGTGGATAACTTGATAATTAGGACAAAGTGGAATAGTGGGGGATTTGTAGAAGTTGTGCCAGTAAGGGGAATTAAGAGTAATATTTTTAAGATTACTTTTGGCTGCCACTGTTTCCCACATTGTTAGCTACATGCCATTTTCTGGTATAAGTAGTTTTCTTTCATGAATATGCATTTTGATTCGAAGATATTCTTGATCACTGCTACACTGTTTAAAAATATAATAATTAAACTGCTCCAAATTATACTCTATAATTATGCACACAAAAATGAAGGTTTAACTGAAATTTACATTCTAACTAATACTGTGACATCATAATTTAAATGTATGTATATACAACCAAGCTTTTTCCTCATCTGATTCCAGCACCTTGTGATATTTCCTCTGGCCGTCCAGATGATCTTATCACTTAACAATGGCTCAACAATCACTTTATCCAACATAAAGTATGGAGACATTGGTTCCACTACGTTTTAGAACTTCTCCCTCTATGCACACATTCCTTTTTAATTTTACTCTTAAAAACAAATTAGAAATACAGGAAGATGAGTGTATTGCACACATTTTGTCATATTGATATATCCATTTGTAATTTGCATAATTTACAAGACACTGTATCAAAATTATTTTCTGTGCAGGAATGAATGGACCAGAATCTATTAATCAATTATAGTAGGCACTCTAGAGGTAGTAGCTGATGTCAAATTTATCGCTTTTATTGGGGAATCTACACTACCTCCATAAGCTGCAACTATAGAAGCTATAATGAACTGCCGTGTTCTTCATGGTAATTTTCCCCAATAAATCCCACAGTGAAGTTTAAAATTAGAGAAGTCACAAATGACTTGGGGTGGCTTTAATATCCGAACCTCAACTGTGAAAAAAAAAAAAATCAGCACACTCACGTCTCACTAAGACATGAGTGTGCACACACAAAGTATCGAGGTACAGACCCGACACAAAGGTAAGTTCGCAAAATGGGACGGTAGAGGTGGACGATAATACCTGCCACTTTGCGGGCGCCTCGCCCACTTCAGCCCCACCCACAAATCGGCTTCCCTTGGAGGAGAAGGAGAATCTCAGCGTTGTGCTCAAGTCTGCTGGAGATCTGTGCGGTTGGTACGTTAACTAGCACCTATGTATAGGTGTGGTTGAGGGAGTGGCTACATGAGAAAGGATCCTTCAGTTACTTTTTGTCAAGTAGCTAAGCCTCTGGTTATAATATGAGTTAATTTATGTTGAAGAAGGCAATAATTTACTAAAGCATCAAAGGTGCGAGCAAACACCACCTATCACAATTCCAAAAGAACAAGCAATCTGTTAGCTGAAAGCTTCACGTTTTCTCAACAATTAGCCCAAAATAAAAAAAAAAGTAGCACAATAAAAGGTCCTAAATCTTCTTTCTGAGGTAGTTCATACTGAAATCAACTTTTAATTGTCAATGATCTCCAAAATCAGAGTATGACAGACAGACAGACAGAAAGACAGACAGACAGAAAGACAGACAGACAGTAAGACAGACAGACAGGACGACTACTATAACCCTGTCGCACATGCGTGCTGAGGGTTAATTAGTGAGATTATGGGAAAGAGTGTTGTATAGGTAATGCATTGTAGGTCACAAATAAACAGACTTTGCACTGCCAAAACACTACATTTGGTAGCTTTAGAAAATGCATTGAATTGTCTACTTACTCCACACAAATGCTACCTATAATCATAAAACAATAAAACTTTAATGTAGTGATAATTACAGATATGTAATACATGTACTGTTGCACTGTATACATACTAATTGAAATTTAGTATATTATATTTCCATCATATATCAATTTATGTCAAATAATATTTCGTGCTGTCTTAGTATTCCATTCCAGTACACTGCTGCCACTAAATACATACATCTGGTAGACAGACATTAATGTGCGGTCTTCAGCCTAGAAAAATCAATGTGGCATAAAAATATGACTAGATTATTTCAGATGGGATTTGAGAAAAAGTTTAGTATATGACCAAAACATGTTTGTGTATTATGTAGCAGTTCTTAATAATACTCTTCTGGAAAGTGTAAATCTCTTTTGTTGAGCTTTACTTGACATCTTTTGTCGGCCATTATGTTTTCATCACTGAAGGTGTTCTCTTTGCCACCCACTCATTGATCTTTGTTATGCTTCCTCACTGAAATGAAGATTGTGATTTTTTTTTCAAATGCTTCAAATAGATTCCATTTGATGTTTTACTCAGGACAGCTAAATTGTACCAAAAATATTATTATATATTAATTCTAACATTACTAACACTCTTACCTTTTGTTTATGAAGCCAAGAACTAATCAGTTTTGTTTTTTCTTCAGAAACTGTTTTTATGTTGCTTTGATGATAAGCAACGGTAAAGACGAAAAGAAGGAGAAAGTTATAAGAGAGAGAAGTTGAATAGAGAAGATTAAAAATGAATTGAGAGGGAGAGTTTAAAGAATACATTAAATAGAAGACAAACTAAATTTCGTAAATGAAATTGATTTTAAAAAGAGGTTGATTGAAATAGAAAATAAAAAAAAACTAAATGAAATAAAGAGTGTAAGAATAATATCAAGTATTAAATGAAGTAAAGGAAGGTTGAATGAAAAAAACTAGCTTGGAGAAGTAAGAGAAATGAAATTAAAAAAAAAAGAAGATAATTGAGCAGATAGATTTGAAATGAAATGGAGAAAAAGAAAGTGTGAACAAATTTTGAGAAACAAAAGCAAATAAATAAAAAGTAATTAAAAAAATATAAAAAAAGAAAAAAAAAGAGAAGTTAGCAGCAGCAATTCTGCAAACAAAATAAGTGAATTATAATTAATTGTTTGACGCTGACTTGTACAGAAACTATTTTTGCTAGAGAACAATTTCTTACCTAGACTAAAGTTTTAGAGACAGGTATAGATGATGCAAAGCTATCAAACACATTGTGATCAACAGAGTCCTTGAAACAGGACTGAAGAGTAGACAGTTTGGTGGTCTTAGATGTGAAATCAACATCAAAATTACTGCTATCTCCCTGATGAAGCTGTAATATAAAATGATATTCAGGAATACAATGATAATGTAAGGATTGGTATAGACAGTGCCATTGGTGTAGCAAAATGAACAAATGTTAGAATTTAATTCTATCATTGATTACCGTGTTATATCTGTACGTCATAAATGAATCAGATACAATTTGTTTTATTACCTTCATATTCACAGCTTGGAAGCTTTAGTTACCACACAAGTAAATTGTTGATTTTATATGATAATACAAGATGCTGATCACTAAGTCACCATATACCATTTCCAATTTAGCTTTGAATTTATAATCAGCTCCAAATAGAACATTTTAATATGCTCTCAGTCAATTTAAATATAATTTCATGCCAATTATGTCTGCAGTTCATCAATTGAAGTTATTTCTTAGTTATGAAAATTTATCTAATGGTCTATTAAGAGTTTAATTCAGTTTAAATAAGAAACAACCACGGTGAGCTCAACAAAGATTGGCAATTGAATATCTTGTGGTGAAATGGCATCATTAGTGGGTGAACAAGCAAAGAGCAAGACTGTAGCTATTGAAGGTGTTTAATTCTGTGATGGTTAGCATGAATGTGTTTATAAATACTACTAGTGTACTTTTGAGCATTAGAACAATTAACTTTTTTATCTCTACCAATAATTATATCTATCACTATTAAGTTAGACATACCAATTGGGGCTTGAAGGGCGGTATTAACTCCTTCTTGTCTAGTTTCTTCCAGTCTATTGCCTTAAAAAATGGATGCTTTCTGATAGGACGAATCTTTTCCATGCATCCTAGTCTTCTCTTGGGATTCCTGTTTAGCAGCTGCCCATCATAAATAACACTTAGCAATAAAAATTAATATTTTATGCAAAATATAGAACTTACAGCACTCACGAATGACACAGCTTGTGCGTCAGCATTACATGGATATCTAATCAAGCTAGAGACAATAGATTCCTTCACATTCTTCCCATAAAATGGCAGCTATGACATGACATATAAATGTTTAATACCAGATAAAAATGCTAGAAGTTGTAATAATATATCTAATAATAGTTTCTAAAGATGAACAATGAAAGTTATTTGATAGTTACAATAATGGTTTAAAATAAACGAACTAAGTCAACAGTTACACCTTTCCAAACATCATTAGATAGCACAAGACACCATAAGACCACCAATCCACTGCAAAGGAGTACTTCTTTTTTTGGACCATCTATAGAGGAAAATAAATATAGAACATTAAATTTGGTCAAAATACTAGCTAAAAATATTTTTAAAAATGTAGAAGACTCTAAAAAAGTAGAAATGGTAGTATTAACAAACCTTGTAGGTGCTTCATGCAGTAACAACACAGATAATAAACTGGAATGTATCAGGTGAAACTTACCTCAGGAGCCATATACTCTACTGTGCCTGCACAAGATTTGCTTCTTAAAGAATTCTGCACACAGCTTAGTCCAAAGTCAGCCAATTTACAGTGACCATCACAATCTAACAGAATGTTCTCTGCCTTCAAATCCCTAGAAATATTTCATAGTATCTTTACAAAAATATTAGTGTGCTGTGTGTTTTGTTTAATACTAGCTATAATCATGCACACACGGTATTGTACCATTAGATATTCAAACTATTACGAAACAAGTTGATTTTTTACCTGTATAGAATTTTATGTTTATGAAGAAACTGAAGAGCTGCTAAAATTTCAGCTGCATAAAATCTGTGATAAATTTCGCAAATATCATGATTACTGCTACTGCAATTGAAACACTAATTAACTATTATTACCTGGCTTGGTTTACAGTAAATACCAAATTTTGATTTATATGGAAATAGAGGTCACCACCACTCAGATATTCCATGGCAAAAAATAGATGACTCTGTAAATATAAGTAGTATATGTAGACATTTTATTCTGTTGTTTAACTACCCTAAAGTTGTCACTAGAAACTCAGTTATTCTCAGCTGTTATTAATTAAGTATAGCGATACCAATTATATAATATACACCTGAGAATTTCAGTATTAAGAAATTTTCATCATCTATGCTATATAAATACAGATTATCTTTTCTCAGTAGTAAACAATGAATAAGAGTAATGCTCTAAGACATTGGGCAATTATAGCAACAGTGTGAACCTTCTATTGAAATAACAATAATAATGGATTCTTTAGCCACGATAATAGTACAAGAATCCATATCAGGACAGATCAGATCAAAAATAATTACCAAGAAGAATTGATCAATATTTTCATTATAAAAAAACAATGGTATTGTTATTCAAGCCTTTTTGCTTTTTTTTTTTTTTTTTTTTTCATTTCTGTTCTTCTTCAATACAACTTTGGGTTTATGCATTGTAATGACATGAATAATCAATTCACTCATTCAATATAATGTTCTATTTTGTAAAGAATATGATAGGCTCTGAAAATATTTCAAAGCACCAAACTGTTGTTTTACTGCTAATAGGACTTCAACAAGTGGTACCAAGGCTCGTAAGTTATGAATGACTGTAGTTCAGAGGCCACTAGAATGTTCTTCTATTTATTTCTCAGGTGACAATTAAACTTTATTCATTAAATTGAAATATGATGTTTTAAGACCTACTGGTGATGTGCTTCAGCACAAATAGCGAGCGGTCAATTGTGCAAAGTTTAACTAAAACATTTAAATTTAAATCTGATAGAAGTTGATTTTGCTTTTTTTCAAAATCTGAATGCAAAGTTTGTTTGATATTAACATTATTCAGTCCATATTTTATTATAAGTATGCAGCCTTTGACAAGTTAACAATTATAGAAATACATTCATACCTCAATTCTGGAGTAGTGGTAGCTTCTGCAGTATCTATTTATTTTGAATAAGTCTTTTTGACTATCTAAATGACCAGTAGCTAGTTCCTTGAGAATTGAAAAAAGTCACTACAGCTACTAAAACAGCTGCCAAGTATTTAAACCATGCTTGACTAAAGATGTATTCTTGACAACAAAGTAAATCTTGCTTAATGCTTATTGTAGTACAAAGGGGTAAACATTAGGATGATAAGGGTAGAGATTGCTTAACTCTGCTGAGTTGAGTATGGCACAGGGTCAACCAACAAGCAAACACAAAAACACGAGGATCAAAGTACAAACTGATATACGTATGTCCACATATACATACGTACATACAAAGTAAAAAATATCCCAGATTTTAGATTACCTCTGATACTGTCTCAGTCGCTTTTCTTGCTCGCCAATTATATTATTGTAAGACAATGCAGTCATTATTCTATTTTGAGTAGTTAGAACTGGGTAATTAAAAATAAGGCTAAATGTTTTTGGAGCAATTCCAATTGTGGATATTTGATTATGACACATAAATATATTGCTCTAGATTAGATATGCTACATGAATATATACTGGTTCTTATACTGTAAGTAAGTGCACCACCGTGGAGTATTAGAGTATTATCTTACTTGATTCGTAAATGTAGAATGAAAAGTGGGAAGGTAGGGGAATGATGAACCAAGAGATAACACCCTTTTCTCTGTAAATGCTCGATCCACAAAACGACTGTTTACAATGTCCTTCCTTACAGTTTTAACTGCCCAAAATTGATCTGCAGCTGTTTCTCTGACCAAATAAACCTTAATATTGTATTAAAAATAAAGTTTAAAAAAAAATCTGAATAAGTCAACTATTTAATTTTTTTATTTTATGAAATACCAACCATGGGTCTGAAAATGTAACTAGTATGAGCAATTTCACGAGATTGTAGGTCCCTTTTTAATAGCCACACCCTCAACATAATATGTTATACGTGGCAGAAGGTGGGGCTCAGGAGGCTCCATCTGACACAAACTTGGATAAGTAGAGGGCAGAGCCTCCAAATTTTGGATAGTGAAAGTTATTGCATATTTTTTTATTACAAATGACCACCTAATAGCAGTGTATACACCATCATGTACTACCCACCTACTCAGGCCCATAGCCAGAATTTTAAATTGGGGGGAGGGGGGGGTTCAGATTTCGAAGACACATTCCACACCCATTTTTGTTTCCTTTGTTTATTCTTCTATAATATTAAAAAACAAAAAAATAACTGCACCAAAACTAATGATTGTTCTGTCTTCTATTTCAAAACTATAAGTTCATTGAACACTGTTGATAATCAAAGGAAAAGCTGTAAACTGCTAATACATAGATTTATTCTTTCGGTTATTTCTTCAGCTTTAATACTATCAGGCTACATTCAATCGTATGTGATGGATGACAGTGTACCAATTTTAAATCTTTAGCTTAATTAAGTAACAGACGATAGAAAAATAAGCAGAAATACATACTGAATTTGAGAGTTTTTTTAGTCCACTCATTAATTTGTCAAGAGAAAATGACTCAAATTGTATATACGCAGGGTAAGTCAAACAAACCATTTCCAGATCTGCTATATACAAGCTATAGGTTATTCTCAATTGACAAGACACTGGCAGCCATTAAAAATCTTAGACGGGAAATTAAAAGTAGATAATTTCAAATGACGAACAGTCACATTGAAAAATTAATGAGTGTATACTATCACACCAAGCACATAGATGGATATAAACCATTCCATTTATTCAGATTGATTTTTTTAATTTATTTTAACACGCAATGCATGTGCTAATAAATGCTTACCTTTCCATATCCACCTTGTCCAAGGACTTTCATCAATTCAAAATCTGACAATTGGTATTGCTTGGGGCCATCATTGTTTACTACAGATGAAGAAGTGAGAGCACAAGTTCCACTTGATGAACCATTACTCGATGAAGGAGATGCATCTGGAACTGTTTTATCTAAAGTATAAAGCAAACAATAATTACATAAAAATTGATATTAAATTTTTAATATTACTCAAATTATAGAAATTCATTTTAATTACCTAGCTTTGATTCAGACTTTTTCTGGTCATTTTTTTTCTTGTACACTTTGTTCATAGAGCTTGGTTCACCTGAGGCAAGAAGCAACAGTCGTTTATTATCTTAACAAATCTCTAACTTACTTTGTTTTGGTTGAGCTTTTTTCTGGTTTTTTCTCTTGTTGCATACCTTCCTTGCAAAACTTGCACCATCTGTAGCAAGTGTTAGAATTGTTCTAAAGAACAGTTGAAACTGAAAGAGTTCCATTTTAATACTCAGATCTGATTGGAAGATCTATACTCAAGCACAAGAGAAGTAACTTGTATAATAAGTTTTACAGTATGTTCTATACATCATGGTACAGTTGTGAATAAAAAGCAAGGAATTTTATATTACAGTACTTATTGACCACATAGTACAGGTAGAAAATGAAAAAAAAAATTATATTATAGTACAATTCAAACAAAATTGTAGAACCGTCTTATGTACTACATAACATAACATACTTATTTTTTAATCCTTTATTCTATCTCTTAGAATGGGCCCTACAAAAGCTTTAAAATAGCTACATACTATTTTCATACATTTTATAAATGGTTCTTGAATGTTTTTATAATTATTGTCAATATTTTAAAATATTAGGCAAACAATTTTAATTTTCTATTAAAGTACTTTATAGTCATAAATAATATTATGCCAAATTATGATTTGTACATATTGAATCAGGAGCAATATGTTCTGTAGGCGCACGATTGGTTTAACTTCACGAAGTCTTCCCACGCTGCCACCAGGTCCTTACTTATCTCCCTCACTCGTAAGCAAGCCCTCTTCAAAGAATTGAGATGGATTTAAACATATAATTTAAATTGGAGAATGGCACAAAAAGAACTGACAAACACACACAGAGACAATGCTTTTATAGGAGTGACAACAAGTACATATTGAACAAGAAATTGCATACCGACGTATCCCATGTGACTAAGGAACATTCATGAACACTTAATTTACAAATAACATTCACTTACACATACATACAATGTTCAATTTGTTCTTATGTAGGCGTGTGCCTACAGTTTCATAAGTAGAAGCTCACAATTATACTTTACGGGCTAAAATAGTTCAATGGTACACAATCGCGCTCAAGTGGAAAATTATTAACTACCGGTAGAAGTTCATTGAAGGAAAACGTTCAAAACGTTTCGTGTAATATCACTTTTTAAAATACTAGGCATATAATTTTTATTTTAAAATGATCAATACTAGCTAGCCATATAATTTTAATTTTTAAATGATCAATACTAGCCATCTCTAACGTTCATTATTTTTTGTATACATTATTATCACTGCAAAAATTAGCTAACCTGTTGATTTTAGTGCGTAATCTAGTAGTTAAATCGCAAACTTCGTAACCAACTTCGTAACAAACTTAGCCAATTTTACCAAGAAAACCAACTAAGGAATAGCGCTGGAGTTCAGCGTTTAGACTGTCACTATAGTTACCAGTGATTTCACTCTACGACCTAGCTAACTGTCTGAAAATCACTAGTTTTGTTCTATTTTTTTTTTAACTATAGCTCAATGAATTTGTGTATTTGTTTGTGTTATCCACGTTATCCAGTAATCTCCAAAACCAGATGGGACCTACGAATAGTCATACAGACCGACTACTATAAGCATCTCGCGCAAACGCGCTGCGTGGTATTGCAGGAGGCAAAGTGAAGTGACAACCCAAATAAAGACACTAGTGAGAGTTAAAATGAAATGAGTGATAAAAAACCTATACTCTGACATGCCCAGCAACAGAGCCAACAACAGAGCCAACAACAGAGCCTGCAACAGAGCATTGGAGGTTCCAGGGAGGGGGATGTGGGGGGGGGGAGGGGGAGGGGCTCCCAACCAAGTTTTTCGAAAGTACAAGACAACTGCATGCTAACTTATTCTCTTATGTTGAAATCTTAATACAATTAATCATCAATTATTTCTAAATTTTGTGAGCTTTGACCTAAATATTTGGCCCCTCCCTGTAGCTATACATAAAACCAATTTGTGTTACATTCAAATGATGCCTGCAATATTGGGAAAAGCTATTACTTAATGTTTATTGATTGTCTAATCTGTGCTGAGTGTGGTGAATACTTCATCACATTCTGCAACAGGTGGTAATTGCAGCAACACCTAAACAGTTTGAATTAATGCAGATATCCATTAGCTAGAAGTGTTTAGTGTTCAAGTTCGTTAGTGTTTTGTTGATTTTAAGGTGCATAATTTTTTTTGAGCAGATTATGGGGATTGAGAGAGTAAATGGAGAGGGTATGGAGTTAAAAATGAAGAGTGCAAATTAATGGGTAGCTAAAATAATCAATGAAGTCTGGTGGTGCACTTGAGCTAACTCCTTGAAGTTCTTGTGCAATTTCTCTCCCCCCCCCCCCCCCCCCCCCCACACCCTCCACTCTCTCCACTAAGGCAGGATTATCCCATAAAGTTGATTCACCTTGTGGGGCCACGGCTGATGAGGGAGACTTGCCAGAGAGAGACAAGGGAACATTGAGTCTCAGTGTGGTGTGATGGGGCGTGTAAGAGACTGCCAAAGGTAGGTTACTGCTACCAGAGCTGCTTGGGCTTCATGTTTTAACACTGGAAAAATATCCAGATTTCCTGTACTTTTGACGCTTCAGGAAATGTATAGGATAGTTAGTTGTCATCTTTCCTGTACATGTTGTATACCCTCCATGCCATGTTTCCCTGCTTCAATCCTATACCTTCACGACACATGAATTAACCTTAACATGTACTGTATGCTTGCAATTCATAAATCCTGTACTTATCAGACACAACATGACAGTCCAACTATTCTATATATGTTCTATAGTAGGATAATACAATTTTCTATGCATTTGTCAGTTACTACAGGACAGCCCACTTGATTCTACACCTGTCCTTAATCAGTATTGTTCATATAACTGCACTTGTCCTTTCCTACAGTAAACTTCATAAACTCTAGACCTGTACAGTACCACAGCACTCCACTTACCGTGCACCTGTCCTTGACTTCGTGATACTTCATTTTACCTATCATCAATCCTGGACAAGTACATTTCATATAACGTGCACCTATCAGGTACTCTAGAACATACAATGTTGCCCAGTATCTGTTCTGTACTACGACACTCCATCTTACCGTGCACCTGTCCTTGACCTCCTGATACTTCATTTTATCTATCGCTAATCCTGGACAAGTACACTTCATATAACGTGCACCTATCAGGTACTCTAGAACATGCAATGTTGCCCAGTATCTGTTCTGTACTACGACACTCCACTTTACCGTGCACCTGTCCTTGACCTCCTGATACTTCATTTTACCTATTGTTAATCCTGGACAAGTACACTTCATATAACATGCACCTATCAGGTACTCTAGAACATGCAATGTTGCCCAGTATCTGCACTGTACTACGACACTCCACCTTACCGTGCACCTGTCCTTGACCTCCTCATACTTCATTTTATCTATCGCTAATCCTTGACAAGTACACTTCATATAACGTGCACCTATCAGGTACTCTAGAACATACAATGTTTCCCAGTATCTGCACTGTACTACGACACTCCACCTTACCGTGCACCTGTCCTTGACCTCCTGATACTTCATTTTACCTATTGTTAATCCTGGACAAGTACACTTCATATAACGTGCACCTATCAGGTACTCTAGAACAAACAATGTTGCCCAGTATCTGTTCTGTACTACGACACTCCACCTTACCGTGCACCTGTCCTTGACCTCCTGATACTTCATTTTACCTATTGTTAATCCTGGACAAGTACACTTCATATAACATGCACCTATCAGGTACTCTAGAACATACAATGTTTCCCAGTATCTGCACTGTACTACGACACTCCACCTTACCGTGCACCTGTCCTTGACCTCCTGATACTTCATTTTGTCTATCGCTAATCCTGGACAAGTACACTTCATATAACGTGCACCTGGCAGGTACTCTAGAACATACAATGTTGCCCAGTATCTGCACTGTACTACGACACTCCACCTTACCGTGCACCTGTCCTTGACCTCCTGATACTTCATTTTACCTATCATTAATCCTGGACAAGTACACTTCATATAACGTGCAACTATCAGGTACTCTAGAACATACAATGTTGCCCAGTATCTGCACTGTACTACGACACTCCACCTTACCGTGCACCTGTCCTTGACCTCCTGATACTTCATATTTTTATCTATCGCTAATCCTGGACAAGTACACATCATATAACGTGCACCTATCAGGTACTCTACACTGTAAAAACCGGGGTGTTTAGTTACACCCTAAGTGGGGTGTACTGAAACAATTTTTTGCATTGGGGTGTATTGTTACACTCATAGGGCGTGCTGTTACACTCACACTGCGAAACACTCTATGATCATACCAAAAGGAGTGTATTTTTATCAGGAATAATAGGTAACACCCTTTCAGGAATACTTTTTTTACATACCAACATTTTATAATGAACCTGTTGACTTATAATTTCCCATTATTATTTGTTGTTGGTTTTGTTTTATTTGTTGTTTTACTTTCCATTGCAGCAATAAAGGCAAGCTGGTATAACATGGAGCTTTGGATGAAGAACATAAATATTCATACTCGTTACTGTTGTACTGTGCCAAGTATATTTTATTCATTTGATCACAAATAAACTGAGAGTCATTAAAAAAATCTTTACTACACTGCTTGAAGGTGCTTGTTTTACTAAATTGAGGAAACTATTACACTAAAGATTTACTGCATAGTTTACTCATTTAGTAAAACATACTTAGTTTTACTAACAGGAAACCTTAAGTAAAACATTGTACTGTAGTTTTACAGGTTTGTTTTTTTACACCTTTGTTTTGCTCATGGTTTACTGAAGGGTCCAAATGTTAGTTAACTATTAAATGCATTTAACTAATTGTTTTAGTTAACTTCTTGCATTATATTAAGGATAACATGGCTGATGATTAATTGAAGAAGAATCCCTCATAAGCGCCAGCATATCCAGTGTGCATACCACTGCACAGTTTTATAATGGTGTAGTTTTTTACTTGATCACTCAGGTCCCAGGTCCTTCCAGAGAAAGACACAATTAGATAGTGACCCCACCTTGAGTTTATAATGTCCCTCCAACGGCATTGATGAAAATGTAGCTACCTTAAATATTTGTTAGGCTATGTACTGTTGGGTAGACATAGGCGGCTCTGTGCATCGTGAACTACCTCCCTCAGGCCCTAAGTACTTCGCTGCGCGAGACGCTGGACGTTAAAATAAGGTTGTTTCTTCCCCAGTAGCCTCGCAAAGATACTGCATTATCTCATGGAAAACCCTTTTCCAGTTACGTGTAGGTAAGTATCGCCAGGCTAAATAAGTTAAAAACGCTTTACCCATTATAAGTAAAACTCTAGACTGGAAGTGGTCGTCTAAACTATTGTTGCGCGCTAGTCCACTGATTTGTAATACGGCTACGCTACTTGTGTCTTGGGGAACTTGAAGGAAGCTTTCGCTGTCTACCCTGGCTTATGCTTGCTTTCGCTGTCTACCCTGGCTTATGCTTCTGGGTAAGTAGTTTTATGGCTAGCGGTCAGTGGGTTTCTAGCTAAGTATTTTAGCTGCACGGGGTCACCCAGGTCATTTTTTTTCCTGGTGAAGTTGTGTTTCCTGAACAATTTTTTCTAAGCTAATATAGCTACTGTATGAATTAATTAATGAATGAAAATAAAGAGCAAGGGTGGCTTGAATTATGATAGTGATATTTTGTGGTAGTTTTAGCTATATCTTTATGACGAGGGCTCGTCAGTTTGTTTGTTCCATAGTACTCTTGAAATTTTTCATTTCTTTGTGAGAAAGTGTGGGTGCATGTTGGAATGGTTTCTAGTTACTGAATTATAAAACATGCTCTACCAAAATTATCCTCACTCATAGCTTTTCCCATGGCCACCCTAACATCCTTTAGCGTGGTCCTGGACAATGAAGGGGAGATAATCATTGCATACAACTCAACATACATAATTATATTTTCTACTTTGTTTTAGGCCCATGGTTTCATGCAGGTTATGGGAGCCCTGGGATTTCCACCCTAATTTTTTTTTTACCCCTTCTGAATTTATTTCAATATAAGTTATGAAAAAATTGTAGAAATTTGTAGTAGTTTGTCCAAGCTTTCATGATCATGACTTCACCATTTTCATGTGGCTAAACGGTTTTTGTGACTTTACAAATCTCTCTTATGATAAGAGAGATTTGTAAAGTCACAAAAACCGTTTAGCCAGTCTTATCTTTCCCCCCCATTGAAAATCCTGTATGAATTTCTGTCATTTTAGTTCATGTAATTCTGATAAACTTTAGTGATATCATTTTACTTATCTGCTTATTCTTCATTGAGCTGTTGTTGTAGGACTTTTTCAGATTGCCAATTGCTTAATTATAGTTTTAACAGTTTATTAAATGATTATTCGTTTTTATTATGTTCTATAAGGCAACGTCAGTAAATTTGTCAGTTCTCTAAGCACATAAGTGCTAATATCACGGCTTCAGAAGCACAGTGTCGTATTAGCTTGTATAACCAGGTTTTGTGCCGAGGTGGTAGGGGCACCCTGAAATCCCCCATCTCCTCCAAGCTTTAGTTCCCCCTAGAATTTTAATTTAGTAAGTAGCTACAATAGCTATAAGCTTGAATTATGTGACAAAACACAGGTCAGTATAAGGTATACACTTTCACATAGGCATGCCCATCAAAGCAGTGTGGGTTTCTAAAATGAGAGTGGCTAAGTACACCAGTGTTTCCCACCCCCAGCGCAGAATCCAGTATGACACCCTGATAGCTTAGTCATCATATGCTTTTTCTGAAGTAAAAGTATGTTCTTTTCCCCCAATTTATAATGTCACTATGAAGCATTTGTGCATTTGTCAGCTGATGTTGTGAGAATAGGGAACAAGAATTTTCTTCCGTTGGCCAAATATATTGGCTTCCAGTATTCAGATGTGCAGTGATGGGAAGAAAATGGCCATTTTTCACATGCAGTTCATAGAATAAGAGTAGGACAGGTCATGGGAGCCATGACAACCACTAAGGCCATAAGCAACTTGCTTGGCATGATACAGTATAGTATTGATGACCATTACCAAATGCAAGTCTCATGACCTCATAGAGGTAGTTGCAGGTCTTATAAGTCACGATGTGGATTAGGGACTGGTAGACAGTTAATTTGCAAAAAGTGTTTTTTTTTGTTTTTTTGTTGTTTGTATGTTTGTTAACCCTAAGCACGCATGCATGAGAGAGTTGTAGTAGTTGCCCTGTCAGTCTGTCTGTCATGCTCTGATTTTGGAGATTACTGACAATTAACCGTTGATTTAGGTATGAACTTATTCAGAAAGATGATTTAGGATCTTTTATTGTGCTACTTTTTTTTAATTTGGGGCTAATTGTTGATAAAACGTGAAGCTTTCAGCTCCCTAGCGTCACGTCATAATCACTTGAGCAAATAATTTCTTGCAGCCCGCAGTGTAATTTGCTTTATGCTCAGGAAAGTTAACCGACGGATTTGAATGAAGTGAAGTTCACGTTGAAAAATTATAACAGTGAGTGTTTCTGGCTAGTTTAGCTTCTCTTATGAAGACAGCATTTCCATGTACTGTTTTCATTGCTCGAGCTATATTGATGCCTCATTAAAATAGCTAACAGATTGCTTTGTTCTTTTCGAAGGAGATTATATTATAATAGCTAGGTAGTGTTTAATAGCACTGAGGGTTCCCACCTTTTGGTGCTTCATTTTTTTTGTTTTGTTTCTTGTTCTTATGTAAGGCTTTTCTGTACTATGTAATTTATAGCCAGTACAAATGTTTTTTGTATAGTGGTCAAGGTGGTGTAGTTTCACTGACCATACACGCCCTTCCTTCTGCTGTAGCTCAAGTACGCAAGCACACAATCATTCACACCCACTCATATACACAGTCGTAGGGGAAAAGGCATTATACTTGTGATGTGCTTCAGTAAAAAAATAAGGTGAAAGGGTAAAATTCATCTTTATAAATCATCATGCACAATTTGTTTGAAAAATTTACACAGCCGACTTTTTTAAATTAGCGTACGAGACCACTCACAGCAATTTTTGAGACTTAAAAAAAAAACAAGCTATTCCAAGGAATTATTGCGCTGTGTAAATCCTAACTCTATATAAGGCTTGCTTACTAACAAAAGAAACAGGAAGGAACCTAAGAAGCTTAACACATAAAGCAGCAAATGTATATTTATTGTTTGTTCTTAGCTAGTCAGCAGATGTAACACACAACACTCTCACATGCACGCGTTCACTGGATATACCCAACACAAGATTTACAGTGTAGTCTCATGGTAGCTTGGCATGTTGGGCAATGAACTTTCAAGTATGAACAGTGATGACAAACAGCGAGTTGTTAACCAAGGTAACGAGTGTACACAAAAAATGTGATAGTCAAAGTACAAAAGTTACATACATACGTCCAAGCATATATGATTATACAATAATATATCCCTGATTTTTTGTGTTGTCCCTGATAGTGTCTCACTCGCTTCCATATATAACTAGAAAATGCTCGTGTAGCATTGGTTGGGCGAGCGAGGTTCTGGGGAAATGTTGACACTTTCAATTGCATTGGGGTAGTTTGATTTGAATTTGCATTGGTTTTCTTCCTGCAGGTTGCCAAATCTGAATTCACATCTCATTATTAGTAGTAGAATATGTAATGACATGTAAAGGGGGAAATGATGATTGGTAAAGGGTAAAGAATGGTACTCCTCATGATAAAGTAACAATTGGTAAAGGGTAAAGAATGGTACTCCTTCTGGAATGCGCGCGCGTTTAAACGACGACGGACGACGTATTCAGGATTTCCATAGACTACATCTTAAAGTTGCTCGCTCGCTTCGCTCGCTCGCCAATTACCACGGTTGAGCTTTGTGTGTGTGTGTGTGTGTTTGCATGACTTTTAACTTCATTCTCATATTCTACCACTGCTCTGCATTTTATCACGTGATGCCAGGAATGATTTTCTCTAAGACAGTTGCTAGCTGTACTAACTTTAGGGATGATGTTTCAGCCTTCATGGCTTGAAGCCGTAATACTAGTGGCTGGACCCATCGGTTTTCTTCCTAACCACAGTTATATGGTATTTTTCTATCTTGTGTAATACCAGGTTTTTTTCAGGGAGCGGAGGGGTGGGGGCTTGTACATCTCCTTAAATCTAGTTTGCCGCCCTTCCCCCACCCCTTAGGGATTAAAGACATCCTAAAATTAATTTTACTCAATATTTACGAAAAAATAGAATACATTGAGATATGATTTTTTTTTTTCCAAATGTCAATTAGTCATCATTAGATAACTGTTCTGGTGAATTTAAAGCAATGTACAATGGCTAACTAGTCTAATTTAATCAGCGTCGTTTGTAATAATCTTCTTTCCATATGAGCAGCATAAGGCAGACTGTGGCAAGATGCTTAGCCTGTAATATATATTGTGCTGCTAAATTATGACACTGAGCAGTAATATCTTTTGGGGCTAAGGAAATGATAAATGTGGTCTTATTGGACGAAATGCTTTCTTCGTGATTTCATCAATTGATAAACTTTTGTGGCTTTTTTGGTGTCCAGGGGCGTGGAAGATTATTTGGAATAGGGAGGCTCCACTGCACTTGAGTTAGACAGGGAAGTACTTTGCTTCCCTTTGCTCCCCTCCCCATATGCACACACACACACATCCCAGATATTAGTTTGACTTTCGTAGAGAAATTTGCCCCAATTTTTCATAAAGTTTTGTGGTAGTTAATATAAATATAATATAATGTGGAAGGTACTGTACTAAACTAGCCTGATTCTCTTAAAAAAAATGTCTACTTGTGTTAGAATTACAAGCACGAAAACACAAATCCGAGAATCTTGAATTATGTTGAGCTAGTTTTACTTTAGACATACACTTTCAATGTAGGAGTGTGAAGTGGCAGGTGTAATAGTGCAGTGACTACTCCACTGGTGTACACGTGATGACTCCTGGACTTCAAAACTAGAGGTGAGGAACTCTAGAATGACTTCTTAACTCCACTAACAAGAAAGAGGCCTTGTGAAATTATTTTTTTATTTACTATATTTATTACTCATTTTAATTGACTTGTGGATATTTCCATTTAATGCACACTTAGACAACCTGAAATATAGGGAGCGACTTAAAGTCTGAACTTTTAGAACTCTTGTCACTTCATTTAGTAACAGAATAATTCTTTGAAACCATTTGTATGTGTGGCCGGACACACACACACACACACACACACACACACACACACACACACACACACACATTATATTTATTCAACTCTTCATTTGTAAAGTATTGAATTCAAATGAAAGGTGAAGAGTTCCTGAATCATTTGGTCAAACACACGCACACACATAGCTACAGTAGTGAAATAAATGAAAGTGAAAGAAGAAAAGTAATGGTACACATGATAGTTAGTCATTTGTTACACAGGGGCTGGAGTCAAGTATTTCTATGGTCCTGTGATTTCCAAATAATGTAAGATTCATTAACCCTTTCACCGCCAAGTTTATGACGACCAGTTTGGTAACATGAAAATGTAACTAGTGATGTGCTTGAGTACAAATGGCGAGCGAGCCTAATACTACACTGGAGTGTTAAACGTTTGGTTTTAACTTCTAATATTCAAGCTACTAAAAAAAAGTGGAGTTTTTTTATTATGTATTATACGGTAAAGGCATTCAATACCATAGTAACCACTCCCCGAAACTATTTCAATTGAAACAAAAAACAAGTCACGTTCTTTAAACTTTTTCTTTGGGATATTTTTGTAACGCACAATACTTTCACATAACTGAACATACGTACGCAAGACTTACCTTCGTGGTAAGTCTAGTTGACAATAAATACTGTTGCGTAGGGCTTATAACTATGACAAATAGCGTATTAACTTACCACCGCAAGTAACTCGATAGAAATGGAACTCGAGTAAGTTTTTGAGTTTAAACTGCACCCACAAAAAAATTCAAAGTTTCAGTAAACAATTCAATTTCTAGGATGATACGGGTAATGATCGTTAAACCGGAGGATACTGTTTAGTGATGTTTGGGACGGGGCCGAACGCTGAGTTAACTCGAAAATACGAGAGGGTCAAAGTACAAAATGGCATACGTACGTCCAACATATAAACAAACATCCCCGATTTTAAATTGTGTTACCCCTGAGAGTGTCTTGCTCGCTCCGCTCGCCAATAATTTTTTTTTTTTTTTCCCTGCACAGACATTCAGCAACGAGATATATTTTAAAAGCCGGTACAGACAAAACTGTTTACTATGATGCAAAAAAATAGTCTATTAGTCCACACAACAAATAGCTACAAATTTGGACTTACTGTTAGGACCAGAATTCTTATAATGGCATCTAATTAGTCAGTGAGACGTACAGAGGCTCGCGCCAGCACTTAGACTTTATTTGCGCAAGAATAATAATTGATTGCGAGTTGGTACAGATTATATAGGGTGATATGGTATAGAACTAAGATAGGTAGGAAGTAGGTGGAGATTGAGATGAATATGATTAAGTTTTAAAATGAGAGGCGCCCGCAAGCTGGCCAAATGTAAGGTGTGGGTGTTAAATGATGAGGTAAATGTGGTGGTAATCAATAACAGGTTCTGTTCCAAGTTCAGACGGATAGCTGTAGGTCAGTTCTTCCTCCTTTGTGGGGGTGGTTCTGACAGACAGTTCTCCTGAGATTGACCACTCTGGGTGGAGCCAAGACAGTTGTTGTTGTTGTTGTTTTGTTTTATCAGTTCACACACTTCACTACTTTGAAGTTTTGCTCAGTCCAGGTCTGTGCCATTGGCATTAACCTGAGAAGGCAGAACTGCCGTATGTGCATACTGAATGTTTGACATCGTGGTTCCTATGTGATTGTGTAGATGAGCATTAATAAAGATATATATGTAATAGTAATACTTAGGTGAGATGTATTTTTAACTATTCTAGTGCGAAAGCTATATCTGAGTTCAATCAAATTGTAATGTCTAAATTTATTATCCAGCTATTATTTATATGTACCATACTGCTCTGTGTGTGTGTGTACATGTGTGTGTGTTATGTGTTTTGCAGAGTACTGAAGTCTTTATGCTGTACTTCATGTGACAGACTAAAATTAGTTTACTAAAGGTATGTTTAATTTTGTGTGTGTGTTGTTATACAAATATTTTTGTGGATGTTTCTCTTTCACGGCTTTTTTTTTTTTTTTTTTTTTTTTTAACCATACAAATAAAAAAAAATGTTTGGCTGTCACCAGCTTGCTTAACACACAAACACTCTGTGGCTGAGTGATAATTTTCCAAAAGTGGGCGTATGCTCCTCTTTTTTCTTTCTAAGGCGCCACACAGCTTATTGTGTTAGGAAGTCCATGCTTCAGATGCTATTTACTGTGGTTTGGTATATCACACCTCTTACACCACACTCAATTCCTGGCCAGACCACTTAGAAATGCGAGAGAAGCCCCTGAGTTGTCTCATGTTGGATTCCTAGTGATAGACAAACATTTTTTTAAATTTCTTTTTAAAAAGCCTGTGAAAGAGAGGGAATACATCTAATGAGTAAAAGAAGGCTGAGAAAGAAATTGTGAAATATTTTTATGCTCTTGATTTTTAGATGCAGTGAACAGTGGAATTCTGCTGATGCTTGTCGTATGGCAAAACAAGCACAGAATTTTGTTACCAGTGTGGGCCACTCCCCCACAAGAAGGTGGTGGCCCCCAAGTGAATTGTCCTTCTCAAGATAACTGGAAAGGAAGCTGCGAACATTCTTAATACCTGTCATTCTATCATATCACACTTCTTTGTGCATTTTCATTGAACCCACTGGGTTTTTTTTTCTTTGTTTGTTTGTTGTTGTTTTTTTGTTGCTTTTTGTTTTGTTTTGTTGTTGTTGTTGTTTTGTTGTTGTTTTGTTTGTTTGTTTTTCATTAATTTGAGTTATACTTATTGATAGTTTTGTGCAGTAACTCATTACGCAGTGAAACCTCACACAACAGGAGTGGGAGGATTTGTGGAGGAGGTTAACTACTACTACAAGTATATTTCTATTACAACAGTGGTTACATTCATTTTGGCTGTTGTACGGAGTCAGATATGAAGTCCAATAAGCAAGCAGTGCATACTGATCTACCACTAAAACCAGTAAATAGGGCATTGCAGCATAGATATTATAGATAGAGTAATCAAAATAATGTAACTCATTCAACTTCAACTATTTCACTTTTACTTGTAGTTCTACCTAGTCGATCATGCACTGGTAAAAATTGTTACTTGGCAGATATTTTAGACTTACAGTAACATAAAAGTACCAACTTAACAAAGCTAAATTCTGGTGAGTAGAGAGACTTGAAATTTGCGTCATGACAACCAGTTAGCTATAGAATGGACGTATGTTGAACAACCTCGACATTTTGTATGGAAACACTGTATAATAGTGCATAGCTACAGTGAATGTTCTTCCTGCCCCATCCAATTAGATAATTTATTACTCCTTGGAACAAGCAAACCTCTGATTTATGATCTGAAAGATTGCTCTTGATTTGTGGTTTCTACTATTTTAGACTAAATTTTCTCACTTGCATAGCTAAAATATGATTTATTTATGTCTAGAGAGAATAATACAATATGTAGAGAATCTTAATCAGGATAAGTTTGTGATAAAAATTAATAATGATCACTCCGATCACTGGAGTTCATATTTTCCATTGCTAGTAGCTACTGTTTTGGTCAACTAAAACTAAACAAAACCCCTTAGTTTGAAGAACAGCTATATAAAACTAAATGGAGAAGATAGAAAATTTGAAATTACCCTAGAGTGGATGACAATTATTAATATTACAATTAGCTAAGTAAACATATAGCTATGTATACAGTAGAACCTCTCTACAATGGATTTCTGGAAAAGCAACCTTTAATCTCAACGACAGCAAACAGTATGGAGCAAAATGATCTTCCACAATCTAAAATAGCTAACCTCTGAAAGCAACCAAACTCTTAACAAAGATCAAAACATTTGTCCCCATGCATGGGTGGCCTTTGTAAAGAGGTTTTGCTGTAAAAAAAATACAGTACTTTTGCCAATGGACATAATGTCATATAATCAACCCATATTATGGGTTGATTATATGTATGTTTATATGCTTTTCTCACCTAATTTAGATAAGCATTCTCAAATGTATTTCCCACAACGCTCTTGTGCGTGCATACTTCATCAGAGTTTCCAACCTGACGTTATAACCAATAAATTCATCATCGATTGTTTAATATTTGAACAACAATTTATTGTTCGTTGCTGGAGCAAAGTTAAATTCCGAAATCATTCGAGGGCTAGATCAGTGCGTCATACTTTCAGAATTGTTTGTAAAACGACTGTAACTATAACAACAGTCCGCGCCCACCTAGTCAGCTTTTAAAGAAAGGTCAATCTTCTCGTGTCCAGAGTCTCAGTAAGTAATACACAGTTAGTGCTGGGTGGAATGGCCCTCCTGTAAGAAAGGTTAGAGATGTTTAGGTGGCTATACTTTATTCCGGGCTGCATATGCACGTGCAAGTTGAGACTTGTGGCTAGAAAATGTATTTACTGTCTGTTGGCTCTTGTGTATGTATAGCTAATATTAAGTGAGATTGTTATGTTTCTGTTGCTGGATACTTAACCTGACCTTTCTTAGGTGATGTAGCTAAAATTTGCTGGTTGCACCAATCATGGGTATCCACTGTGTGATCTTATTTTTTTGGTTATGCGCATGTGAAGGGCTGCCTCTCTGTCAGAGTAGTATATGGCACACCTAAAACTGTAACTAAATCATACAATTAATTGAAGGTGTTTGTTGGTTTCTTCTACTACCATGCCTTCTGTCTCAAAAAATAGATGGCTCTATTTTTTCTCATCCATGACTTGATCAATGAATTACACCAAAATGTATAACAATGACCTATAGCTGGCTACAGTGTACATGTGCTCAGTCTCCATGGCTCTGTCTTATTCATTACACATGTGCTACAGTGTACATGTGCTCAGTCTCCATGACTGTGTTTTATTCATTATACATGTGCTACAGTGTACATGTGCTCAGTCTCCACGACTGTGGCTTATTCATTGTGTTTAGTTCCATGGGAGGCATGACAGTGACAGATAAGCCATACCAGTGTAGTACGTGTGAGAGAGCATTCATACGCAAGCAAGACATTGATAGACACAGATGTGTGACTACTCGTTGAAAACATTAGTTACTGTGATTTAGTCTGTCACTTGTGGCAGAGAAGCATCATCCAATGGGTGGCTTTCTTTCAAGGTTCAATGTGTGTGTGTGTGTGTATGTGTGTGTGTGTGGTGTAGTGGTTGTGACTGTATGGTGTGTAGTGGTTGTGTCCCACACTCAGGCAGTTTTCCATTTTGTTTTTCACCTGCCTCCCACCAGCCCCACCAGTCCACTCAGCTGTGATTGGGTACCTGGTTGCAAATTCAAGGCCTTTTCTCATGAAACAGCAATGGTCTAGGTGGGACTTCGGGTGCCTACATCACTTGCTGTGAGGACAGGCTTGTGCTCCTGCGAGAGTTCCTAGCCCGGCTCTAGGAACTTTGCTTGCACGACTCACAGTGCCTGCTTAGTGCACAGGCATCCTGGCTCTACCAGGTGCGCATAACCGCTAGCGGTTGCAAGATAATTAGCATTTTGCATTTTTGCATGTGTTATTACACTGAAACCTCTCTATCCAGAACTGTGTGGGACCAAAACTAGGAAATGTCCCCTAACTCAGAAACACATTCAAATAACATTCGCTGGTAGCTTTAGAACTGTCCAGATTAACCTCAATGACTTTCCTTCTTCATTTCTGCTATAATTATCTCGAGCTTTCTTGCTAGAGTTAAAATGCTATACTTGAGTGCTGTGACCTTTCTTCTATTCCCTCCAGTCGTTAAGTCTAAAACTAGTGGCCCCACTGAACTAGCATCTTGATGTGTGTTCGCTTTTAATTGATGCACATCATGTGTGTTCACTATTTAGATTTATGCACATCATGTGTGTGTGTGTTCACTTTTTATTGATGCACATCATGTGCGTGTGTTCGCTTTTAGATTTATACACATCGTGCGTGTGTGTTCGCACAATTCAATTCATTCATGTGTAATTATTAGTATAGTGCGTTTCATTTATTATTGGTATTTGTGTGTGTACACTACACATCAGATGATAGCGCGGACAAATTCAAGGGGGTGGAGGGGGAAGGGGAAGTAGAGAGGGGGGATAAACAATGCAGTAGGAAATTCTCTTTAAATGTAACTAGGAGATGATTTAAATATTGTAGCTTATTATTGAGGGTCGCTGATTGTATAATTAATTCGTTTGCAGAGGATATCAAACTTACAACAAAAATACTATCTGAAAAAGTGAAATATTTTTCAATTCCGATAGAGGCTGAAAGGTGGCAAGATCACAAAAACGAGTAAGTTATTTTTTCCCCTTTGTGTTCATTTTCTAATAGTCGTGTGCGTAAATTGCCCATTCAACAATGTATGGGAAAAGCACTGTTCAATTGAAATCTCACAGGGAAAGTGAAATACCATGGTAGCCAAGTGAAATAGTATGGGTAAGTGTGCATGCATACAGCTTTAGCCTTGAGAAACATACAGTTTGAGTAGTTTCTTTGTAGACTATGTCATTTTTTAGCGCTGAAGTTCTACCCGAATTAGACGAAATATTTTCAACAGATTAGAGGGAACCACAGGTCAAATACATGCTCAGAGGAAGCTAATCCTGAAATACAGAGATAGTGAGTTAATGATATGTGCTAATGATTAAAAAAAAAACTGGTCTACTATTAACTAGTGATAGCAATAGCACTCGGCTTCGCCTTGTGCTATTTCAACCACACTACTCACATGAGTTATAGCATGGATACCATGCTATTCGGGATTAATAGCACGAGTAATGTGATTGAGACGAAGCCAAGGGCTATTTCAAATACTTTAGGAGTGCTGTGAATTCCTATCACTCACTAAAAGCCAGTTTATATGTTTTTTAATATCATTTGCACTGTAGCTACTGTATTGTTCACTCATTATCTCCATATTTCAGGATTAGCTTCCACTAGAACTTTGTTTTCAACCTATGGCTCCTCCAAATCTGTTGAAAAACGTTTCGTCAAATACGGGTAGAACTGGTGCATTAAAGAATGACATTGTACATTTCCAAGCCACGTTTCCAAGGCATGCGCACATACCCATCTATTTCACTTAGAGCTATTCCACTTTCCCCTTGCAGTGAAGCGAGATAGACACTCTCAGGGGTGACACAATTGGAAATAGGGGATATTTGTTTCTTTGTGTATTCGACTTTAACATTTTGTCAAAATAAGTTTAGGTTTCTAAATTTAATAAGATAGTATAGCCCATAATGGTGATTAATTGGAGAAAAATAATAGGTATTTTCGCTGATTTTCAATAATAATGTAGGTCGTACCCTTTTATTGTGACATACACTAAGTATTTACTGCTTGTGACTTGCTATCCTGATCATATTTCAGGGTTAATATAAAATAATGGCCATCAATTAATATATAGGAAAGGGTGTTGTTTGGTTTGATGTTTGTAAGCATGGCATGGGTGTATATGATTAATTATTTTGGGCATAGGTGTCAATCAGAGGTGTCGATTCTGTAGTACTTTTACTTATCTAACAATTAACATCAATGGCCATTATACATTACCTATGATCACTGCAGATTGACAATGTATTATGCGTGTGTTTTTATCTTATGTACAACATTTTTTATGTGCACTTCGTATTAATTATTTCTCTACAGAGTTATGAGTGCCAGGGCAAGGAGGTGAGGGAAGGACGGAAGAGGGAGCTGTGGTCAGATGTCACACCTGACATGATGTCAGATGAAGAACAAGAACATGATGAGAAGACATTTACGCCATCCTCCATCATATCACTATCATATCAAAAGCATTAAATACGTTTATAGCCAAGTAAGATGTCTACTTGGACAGCCTGCCATCAAGTCATCCAAGAGGAACCAGGCGAAGTGATTCATTGAAGGACAATCAAGAAATTGATGAACAAAGTGAATAACAATTTACGAGACATTGATTGTTATAACTTGATTAAAATTTTTTAAAAATTGACTTTGGATACGTAATATGCTGGGTGGGTAAAAGTTGAATATGGTCCACCTTATTCCAAGACAGGATATAAGCTGGGTGTGAGCTAGGTATAGGATAATATAACCTGGATGTGAGCTTGGTATAGGCTGGGTGTGAGCTAGGTATAGGATAATATAAGCTGGGTGTATGCTTGGTATAGGCTGGGTGTGAGCTTGGTATAAAAAAAAATGAAGTCTGTGAATCAGTCTGTGTGTGTGTGTCAGTGAGTCTGTCAGTGAAATAAAAAATAAATTTAAAAATGTGCATTATATAGATATTTGTGTGTGTATATGTGTGTCAGTGAGTCTGTCAGTGATGAGTCAGTCAGTCAGTCAGTTTGTCAGTGTATACTTATGATACTAACTATGGGTGGAGCAAACACATTCCATCCAATGTGCATGGCCAGTTTGATGTCTCCACTTACAGCGATTCTCGAATGGCCATGTATGTTCGCCATGCTGTCAACCATTATGATGTCATTATTGCAGTTCAGTAAGATTGGCAAAGTGTGCGGTACGTTTGTAAATCTGTGCACTTGTAACACCTCTTCAAGTAAGTTTATAACTACTGTGTCTTTAGTGCATTATGTGTAGTGTGAAGGAGTAGTATGGTAAATTCAGGTGCAGTGTACCTTAGTACTGGGACATTACAATAATGGTCCTCACTACATTCAATTAAATTGGTACCAAAATAAGCACCATTACTGCTATTACAAAATGCATTTTGATCTCTCACTCTGTGACTGGTTAGCCAACCCAGTACTCTTGTCTTTAGACAGAACACATGAGAGATGTCACAGTAATGCTGAAATTAGTGTATCCAACAATTGGGAACACTTGAAATGGTTCACAAGTGTGTGTGTGTGTGAGTGTGTGTGTGTGTGTGTGTGTGTGTGTGCATGGGTGCATGTGATTGTTTTTACTCATTATCACCATATTATTGTGACCAAGGCCAAACTGACACTCTAAACTTGTAAATGGCAGATAAATTATGCTAGTCCTTTACACTGATGCAGCTTTTTTTTTTTCCCTGCAAATATGCCTATCAACTTTTCTCATGAGAGATCAGTGGCACTGTTCCTTGTACTCAAGCATTTCAAACCTGCCATCTTTAGATCACGAGTGATTGAGTTATTATGTTCTCTAGCATATATCTATGTTACACTGAACTAAACAGCAGCATTGTAGTCTGGTGTCTGTGAACCAATGCCACAAGTCAGAGTCTGATACTCCCACCCAGTGAGTGGCAACTATCATGACTGTATGCTATAGTCCTCAGAGACAGCAAATGTCCAAGTTCTCACCTATGTGAGTCTGGTGATGTTGTGGTACACAGATACCACAATGGTTGTGGTTTCACTCTATGTGACTCCACTATGTGCACAAAGTCTGCAAATGTAATGTCATGATCCCAACAATGTTCAGATTGTGCAGTGGTCATTGCTGTAGATAATCTACGCATTAGCTTAAAAAATACTAAAAAGTAAGACCTTGCTGATTTGAATGTAAACATCAACAATAAGGAGCATATAACAGGTAAGAAAAGCTTGCCGATCACCATAAATGCACAAACTAAATAATTGTGATTATTTATGTTTATCATTATATCAAGTTATGGGTGTATCCTATAATATTTTTTTATACTATTCTGCTACATTATCATATATTATTATAGTACACTGTCACCCATGACTTCATAGTGATTATAACATACTGATGATTCCTACTAAGGATGAAATAATCACAGCATAATTGTAATTTCAGTGACTATTTAACTTGGGTCAGAATTAGGGGGAGTGTTGTGTAACAGGTACATATGTACACTCACTCCAGTATGTAAGAAGACATTATTTGGTGGTCTGGTCTGTGGTGGAGGTGTAAATATCATGTGAGGGTCTATAACCACAGTTGCCCAGAACTTTAAGGTAATTTATTGCATCTTTTAATTAAATTATGCCCACAATTTTTTCCATGTATATTTTAATTTGTGTTTAGTGAGAAAGAGCAAAAATAGAGTCTGATAGAGAATCTGTTTGTTTGTGTGTATGTGTTGTGGTTTCTAGTGTGAGGAATAATTTTTCAGCTAATTATAGTATGGTTAGTCTGGAGAGGGTCATTCAGCATAAGAGGTCATAAAGCATAAAGCTCCCAAATTGCAGCTGTTGAGATTGTAGCCCCTCCCCCCCCTCCCCCATTGCTGCTAAAAAGGTGAATTCCTAAGTCATAATTTTAGTACCGAAGTGGCCATAATAATATGAATTGTGATAAGACTGTGTGGGAGTGAAAAATATACTACATGTATGTGTGAAGGATAATTAATATAACTAGTGATGTGCTTGAGCACAAATGAGAGGTCATTCCAAATTGCAGCTGTTTATGAATGTACTCAAGCTTTTTGAAGTGTAGCAAGACTGTGTGGGTTGTTATGCAAGCCGTAAAAACCTTTGTGTGTAATAATGGTCAATAATCTGTTGTTTGTGTGTGTAAGTGTGTGTATGAACCCAAGACATGTTGAAGTTGGCAAAAGATTATATTTTTTAATCAATACTGGACTGTCATGATTTGATTTTCCAATATCTACTGTTAAAACAATTCTTGAAGTACTTGAGCTCAGGCTTTATTTTCACTTGGGTCTGGCTCATGAAAATATATTGGCCTGCTTGTGAAATATTTTGCCATAATCACACTCTGACTCATGTGTGTTAGGTGAAGGAGGTGAGGGTTGCCAGTACACAGTAGATTAAGTACAGAGAGGAGTAGCATGGGTGGTGGATCAGTTTACCTCAAGTATATTGTGATTTTTCTGGCTTAGCTAATGTTACATCTATATTGAAGGATCTCTTGTTTAACAGGTGTATTATTTTCAAGGTTGGCTGGACCTGCTTCAACTGGACCCAGGGAATGTACATCTCCATGTAACCAGTATGGTCATCTCATTATGTATGCGGTGGGGTATACAGGTACATGGATGAATTCATCAGGACAACTCAGGACAATGGTTAATCACTTTCATCTTGATGTCTGTAAGCTTTCAGCTCCAAGAGCAAATAGATAATAGAGACTTCTGCACTTGGTGGGTGATAAGGTCAGAATCTGTTCATATAGTTTAGATGATACTTCACAATTAATTGTTGTTACAGAATTATTATTTAAGCATAAAGGAGTAATGATTAATGAGTACGTGTGTGTTGGTATTTCAGTCAAGTACGTGTGTGTTGGTATTTCAGTCAAGTATGTCTGTGTTGGTATTTCAGTCAAGTACGTGTGTGTTGGTATTTCAGTCAAGTACGTGTGTGTTGGTATTTCAGTCAAGTACGTCTGTATTGGTATTTCAGTCAAGTACGTCTGGGTTGATATTTCAGTCAAGTACGTGTGTGTTGGTATTTCAGTCAAGTATGTCTGTGTTGGTATTTCAGTCAGTACGTGTGTTTTGGTATTTCAGTCAAGTACGTCTGTGTTGACATTTCAGTCAAGTACGTGTGTGTTGGTATTTCAGTCAAGTATGTGTATGTTGGTATTTCAGTCAAGTAAGTGTGTGTTGATATTTCAGTCAAGTACGTGTGTGTTGGTATTTCAGTCAAGTACGTCTGTATTGGTATTTCAGTCAAGTACGTGTGTGTTGGTATTTCAGTCAAGTACGTGTGTGTTGGTATTTCAGTCAAGTACGTGTGTGTTGGTATTTCAGTCAAGTACGTCTGTGTTGGTATTTCAGTCAAGTACGTGTGTGTTGGTATTTCAGTCAAGTACGTCTGTGTTGGTATTTCAGTCAAGTACGTCTGTGTGGGTATTTCAGTCAAGTACGTCTGTGTTGGTATTTCAGTCAAGTACGTCTGTGTTGGTATTTCAGTCAAGTACGTCTGTGTTGGTATTTCAGTCAAGTACGTGTGTGTTGGTATTTCAGTCAAGTACGTCTGTGTTGGTATTTCAGTCAAGTACGTGTGTGTTGGTATTTCAGTCAAGTACGTGTGTGTTGGTATTTCAGTCAAGTACGTGTGTGTTGGTATTTCAGTCAAGTACGTCTGTGTTGGTATTTCAGTCAAGTACGTCTGTGTTGGTATTTCAGTCAAGTACGTCTGTGTTGGTATTTCAGTCAAGTACGTCTGTGTTGGTATTTCAGTCAAGTACGTCTGTGTTGGTATTTCAGTCAAGTACGTCTGTGTTGGTATTTCAGTCAAGTACGTGTGTGTTGGTATTTCAGTCAAGTACGTGTGTGTTGGTATTTCAGTCAAGTACGTCTGTGTTGGTATTTCAGTCAAGTACGTGTGTATTGGTATTTCAGTCAAGTAAGTGTGTGTTGGTATTTCAGTCAAGTACGTGTGTGTTGGTATTTCAGTCAGGTACGTGTGTGTTGGTATTTCAGTCAAGTACGTCTGTGTTGGTATTTCAGTCAAGTACGTGTGTGTTGGTATTTCAGTCAAGTACGTCGTGTTGGTATTTCAGTCAAGTACGTTGTGTGTTGGTATTTTCAGTTCAAGGAGTGGTGTTGGTATTTCAGTCAAGTCGTGGTGTTGGTATTGCATTGGTAAAGTAGTCTGTGTTGGTATGGTATTCAGTCATACGTACGGTCCTGTGTGGTATTTCAGTCAAGTAGTGGGTTTTGTGTTGTGATTTCAGTCAAGTACGTGGTGTTGGTTTTCACGTCAAGTACAGTTATGTAGGGTATTCAGTAAAGTGTGGTGTGTTGGGTATTTCAGTCAAGACGTGGTATTGGTATTTCAGTCAAGTTACGGTGTGTGGTATTTCGTCAAAAAAAAAAGTTACGTCTGTATGGATTTCAGTCACGTACGTCTGTATTGGTATTTCAGTCAAGTACGTGTGTGTTGGTATTTCAGTCAAGTAAGTGTGTGTTGGTATTTCAGTCAAGTACGTCTGTATTGGTATTTCAGTCAAGTACATCTGTGTTGGTATTTCAGTCAAGTACGTCTGTATTGGTATTTCAGTCAAGTACATCTGTGTTGGTATTTCAGTCAAGTACGTGTGTGTTGGTATTTCAGTCAAGTACGTGTGTATTGGTATTTCAGTCAAGTACGTGTGTGTTGGTATTTCAGTCAAGTACGTGTGTGTTGGTATTTCAGTCAAGTACGTCTGTGTTGGTATTTCAGTCAAGTAAGTGTGTGTTGGTATTTCAGTCAAGTACGTCTGTGTTGGTATTTCAGTCAAGTACGTCTGTTGGTATTTCAGTCAAGTACGTCTGTGTTGGTATTTCAGTCAAGTACGTCTGTGTTGGTATTTCAGTCAGGTACGTGTGTGTTGGTATTTCAGTCAAGTACGTTTGTGTTGGTATTTCAGTCAAGTAAGTGTGTGTTGGTATTTCAGTCAAGTATGTCTGTGTTGGTATTTCAGTCAAGTACGTGTGTGTTGGTATTTCAGTCAAGTACGTGTGTGTTGGTATTTCAGTCAAGTACGTCTGTGTTGGTATTTCAGTCAAGTACGTCTGTATTGGTATTTCAGTCAAGTACGTCTGTATTGGTATTTCAGTCAAGTACGTGTGTGTTGGTATTTCAGTCAAGTACGTGTGTGTTGGTATTTCAGTCAAGTACGTCTGTGTTGGTATTTCAGTCAAGTACGTGTGTGTTGGTATTTCAGTCAAGTACGTGTGTATTGGTATTTCAGTCAAGTACGTGTGTGTTGGTATTTCAGTCAAGTACGTCTGTATTGGTATTTCAGTCAAGTACGTGTGTGTTGGTATTTCAGTCAAGTAAGTGTGTGTTGGTATTTCAGTCAAGTACGTCTGTATTGGTATTTCAGTCAAGTACATCTGTGTTGGTATTTCAGTCAAGTACGTCTGTATTGGTATTTCAGTCAAGTACATCTGTGTTGGTATTTCAGTCAAGTACGTGTGTGTTGGTATTTCAGTCAAGTACGTGTGTATTGGTATTTCAGTCAAGTACGTGTGTGTTGGTATTTCAGTCAAGTACGTGTGTGTTGGTATTTCAGTCAAGTACGTCTGTGTTGGTATTTCAGTCAAGTAAGTGTGTGTTGGTATTTCAGTCAAGTACGTCTGTGTTGGTATTTCAGTCAAGTACGTCTGTTGGTATTTCAGTCAAGTACGTCTGTGTTGGTATTTCAGTCAAGTACGTCTGTGTTGGTATTTCAGTCAGGTACGTGTGTGTTGGTATTTCAGTCAAGTCACGTCTGTGTGTTGGTATTTCAGTCAAGTAAGTGTGTGTTGGTATTTCAGTCAAGTACGTCTGTGTTGGTATTTCAGTCAGGTACGTGTGTGTTGGTATTTCAGTCAAGTACGTGTGTGTTGATATTTCAGTCAAGTACGTGTGTGTTGATATTTCAGTCAAGTACGTGTGTGTTGGTATTTCAGTCAAGTAGTGTGTGTTGGTATTTCAGGTCAAGTACGTGTCAGTCAAGTACGTCTGTCAGTCAAGACGTCTGTGTTGGTATTTCAGTCAAGTACGTCTGTGTTGGTATTTCAGTCAAGTACGTCTGTGTTGGTATTTCAGTCAAGTACGTCTGTGTTGGTATTTCAGTCAAGTAAATCTGTGTTGATATTTCAGTCAAGTACGTCTGTGTTGGTATTTCAGTCAAGTACGTGTGTATTGGTATTTCAGTCAAGTACGTGTGTGTTGGTATTTCAGTCAGGTACGTGTGTGTTGGTATTTCAGTCAAGTATGTCTGTGTTGGTATTTCAGTCAAGTACGTCTGTGTTGGTATTTCAGTCAAGTACATCTGTGTTGATATTTCAGTCAAGTACGTCTGTGTTGGTATTTCAGTCAAGTACGTGTGTATTGGTATTTCAGTCAAGTACGTCTGTGTTGGTATTTCAGTCAAGTTAGTATAAGTCTTGTCCACAGAGTTGGTGGGGTCACAAATTTTCATGCAAGATACATATTTTTCCCACCCAGCAAGATTCTCTCTAAAAACACCATTTAGTATGCGGTGCTCTACCACACTAGCACACTATAGGGACAGCCAACAATATTTTACTCTGAAGTCATTAATATGATTGATTGCAGATCGGGAAGGAGTGAATGCTTTGGTGCGTGTCCTCATGGTACTGCCACTGCTACTGCCAGATGTGTGAATTAAAGCTGATCCCAGCAAGGTCATTATACTATGCAGAGGTAAATTTTTTTATTAAACCACTTTCAATTATCCCCCCTACCCCCCCTGTGTCTGATGCAATACTATGTTTTATTTATTTATTTGACGTATCCATTTTCATTTTAATCAGGTCTTGACTAACAAAATTTGTTTTATTCGACTCGATCAATTCCATAGGCATACCAACATCCAGATTGAATTAACCCTTTAGTTGGTGGAGTCGCCGATTGGTGAAACTAAGAAAATATATCATTTTTATCACTTGAAACTGAATTTATATTTTTTATTTTTTTATTTATTATAATTATTATTATATTATTATTATTATTATTATTATTATGTCTCTGTAGGAGTGTGTGAATATCCATTCAGTTGTGGAAGAGGTCTCCTATCTTGCTCCTTATATCTTAATGACAGGAAGTCTACTTCAGCCAGAGCAAGCTTTCTTGGTGATAGATAAGAAGATCATCAATGAAGTAATGAATTTTGAGGACATTCCATTTATTTTAACAAGTGCTTATTTTGTTTTTAATATAAAGTACCCAGTTGGATGCAATAATTTTTATTCATTTTTGGAAATATTACTTTTTCAGTTTCCGACCAAAAAGGCCTCAATTTCTGCATTTACTCACGTCTCTGTCTTTTTAATTTGAATTTTTTAATTTTTAATAAATCTTTTAATTCTGATGATACACCACACAATGTATAATGAGTTTACCTGCAAGGCTCAGGTGGCTGGTTTTGAAGATCTGATCCAGAAGATGGCTGCTCGGCTTAATTGAGTCTGCTGTAATTGGTGTGGGTGGAGTTTGGGAAGTAGGAGGTAACACTAAAGCGGTGTGTATCCACATAAACAGCAGTGTGAGCTTACGCTCGTAAGTGTGTGTACAACACACCAACAAAGGTGTGAGCTTACACTCATAAGGGTGTGTACAACACATTCATTGAGCGTGAACCCCACGCTATTTTGGGTGTGAGTATAGGGACAAGTGCGTCACACTCAATTTGGTGTGCAGTACACACCTTTCGATTTACAGTGCAGGAACTACTGTACTTGTAGTCCATCAGGCCAAGTAGCACCCTCACTGTGTTGAGACCATAAATACAGTACTTCCTTTCGATACCAGTGTTAGCTATCATAGAGGTGAGAGGAATTTTATGGGACTAGTTCCAATTTTTGGAAGTTTCTTAAAACTTCCTCGAGCTGTGATATTAATTTTGTGACACAAATAGAAATGAAAAAGGCTCGCAACATACAAACATTCTGTATCCAAAAATCCTGGCAAAAATTATAAATTGTACTTATAGCATGACTTGGAGTGAAATATCACCAGATATTTCATGAGCAAGTGACCGTATTTCACGAGCTGAAGGTGAGTTAAATACAGCTGCGAGTGAAATGTCAAATGGTATTTCATGACCAAGGAGTGAAATAAGTACTTTATTTCAATATTTCATGCATACAACAAGAGTATCCTTCTTTCTCTTCAAAAAACGGCCTCTATGCCATACGTGAAACATTGTAAATAAGCCTACAGACAAGCGGCTACAGGAAAAAATATCATTACACATGTATCGCATTTAATAATTTTGTAATTTTTTTCCCTTCATTGTTGCTAGGTACAAGTGTAGTAAGGCTATGCAAATTATGCTGGGATTCCTGTAGGCCTAATAAGGCAACACCTGGATGCCTGAGCACTGCTGGCATAATGGTACCAATTGCAGTGCACCTACTCTTCTGGGAGCAAGTTGGTAAAGGGTCTGAAGAGAAAAAAACATGCTGGCAAGGCATTGGAGCATAGCATAATGGGAAGCAGAAAGAGCATAATTGTTCCTGATGTGTACCTTTGATCTCCCTCCCCACCTGCAAAGATTATGCTACCTTGGTAATAGTGTTTATGAGTGAAGGTGTTAAATTGACTGACACTGTAGATATAGAAAAAAACACTTGTACATTTACTTTGATAATGTAGTGAGAGAATTAGTTGTGATGCATTCAGTAATTTAGGGATCTGGTTGGAATGGAGTCTGCTTTAGGGTTGGATTCAAGAGAACAAGTGGCGAGGCTAACTCCACCAGCCACCTTCTCCTCCAGAGGTTCTTAGTAGCAGTGTTGTGGCCATCTTGGCCCCCTCCCCATTTGGCCAGAATTCAGAAATTAGTAAGGAAAATTATAAGGCACAAACGATTGCATACCATCATATTTATTCCTATTGTTGTTTATGTATTATAGATCAAGTGACCGGACTGAGTTTTTGTTTGCTGGTGAAGACTGAACAATTTTAATTAACAACATTCATTCTTTTTCTGTTATATTTTATAATGAGATATTGATTTATTTTCCATATTCCATAAAATATACAATTAATATTTTGAAATAAAATTTTGAATATTGATTTTGATATAATTTGAGTTGGTTAACAGGAAGCTTCAAGGGAGTTGTGAATGTGACTGTGAAATAGTTGCCGGACATGTCCAAATAGTTACCCCAATAGTTCCATACCTGTCAAATGGTTCGTACCATATATACAGAGAGAAGTTGCAGACTTGACAATCTACTAAGTTGGCAATTGGCAAACTAGGACTTTTGGCCCTGCAAGTATACTAATTAGCTACACACAAATTCTGCAGAAACAAAGTGTTGGTTGAAACTGTACGGCTACCACAATTTGATCTCTTCCACACTCCATTGTGTATTTACACCACCTTCTAGCTATAGCGCCCGGTAAAGGGTCTGCGATACTATTCGATTCTTACCTAAATTCCAGGTTTAGTAACCACGCTTTACCATTAAGTTGACCAGTCCGTATTGGGGCGGGGTCTCGCTCACGCTGCAAGCACGGGAGAGAGCCCTGGTAAAGGGTTATAGCATTCACCAAAAGTCACTGAAGTCTTTTGGAAAAGGGTTTCTTTCTTCAAAGATACCTGCCAGCACGTTGTGGTGTAGTGGGCATAACTAGGAGGTGAGTGGACTGGGTTGGTGTTGCTGGGGTAGAATCAGCCTGCAATCTTTATGTTAGTGGCAATTTATTCAGGTAAATTATATGAAAATGGTTTTTATTTAACATGTTATGATGTTCTTCTGTGATAATCACAATATAGCAGATAGAAGGTATAATTTGTATGTGTATGCAAAATATTTCATGAGTAGTGTGTTTTACAAATAAGACCCTTTACTGAACCGTTCCACTAGGAAGGATATGGTCTATTGCCCACATCTAACTTGTTCTTCTGGAATACTAGTCTGGCACGCGCAGACCCTTTACCTATTTTAAATACTGTCGGAGAGGAAAGGGTCTGGTCACTGCCAATTGTAAGTAATTGTGTCATTATGAATGGTTATGTAACAGATCAGCATAATTAGTTTTGCGAAGAAATAAATCAGGGAACAGCGTTACTTCATTGATTTCAATCTAGTTGCTGACTAATTTCAATCCAAGCTTATTGAACACTTCTTCCAGAGCTTTAAAATCTAATAACACTTTGGCACACTCGACCTGCCATTTTCCTTAATTTTATTTAGCGCGAACAAATTCTGAACAATCTGATTGGGCCGCTGTCCTGGCAGCGTAGACACAACTACCACAATTGGGGAGTGACCAGACCCTTTCCTCCCTGGCAGTATTTAAAGAGGTAAAGGGTCTGCGTGCGCCAGACTACTGGAATACTGTGTTTAACCGCAAGTAAATCAATAAAATGTATGCAATACTCGGTAAAGTGTTTAGTGCAGTATCCGTATCATGCCTTCCCCATTGATATCCAGCAATGGTGCTAACTGTTCTTGGATACACACGACACCTACTGAGGGAAGATTTCTAGACTCGTATAAGTTTAGTCACAGTACATCTCCTTAACGGTAGAGAATGTACTTTAAGAGAGTGCTTGTAGCAATCTGTTGTTTGTTATTAAAGTATTCTATCTACAGACGTTGTAGTGTTGCCATGTTTGAGGCGCCTTTGATTTTGTAGAGATAGCTCGTAAGTAGTGTACCTGCCCTCTTTTAATCAAAACACATACCCTCACCATACACTGTACACGTCCAATACATTCCAGATTCTGGGCATAACGAGTTTGATATGGCCAATTTGCCAGAACCTTCCGAGTGGAGTGGTTAGGTATAGTGTCTGACCTATGAGTCTAGCATTCCCTTACCCCCACAAAAATAAATTCTGGTTCGGATGGTCTAATTATTGCTTCCTCCGGGTACCGATTGTGATAGACATTTCAAAGAAGCAAGCAATTCATTTTGTACCTCTCAACAGTGCAACCCGATGTTAAAATAGAATAGAAACCTTTCATTAGTTTCTTGTAATTTATCATTGTTGGTTAATTTAATTTTGGTGGTGTAAGTGTGATAATTTAGCTATATGTACTGATGACACTTTAGATTCAGTATACTAATTTATTACTCAGGAAATTGGAGTTCTCTACAAAGGGGGAGTAATGTTTTCAGATGTGGAAGTGGCAACTTAAGAAGTCTTATTTTGATGTAAGTTTTCTACTGAAAGCCTTCTGTGTTACCCTAATTTAAATAGTTGCTTACAGTTTTATATTCGTATAATTAGTAGTCATGTAAAATTTATATTGTAGAATTGAGTATTTGAAGCATACTACACAGTGGATGTTTATTTCAATGGATGAAAGTCATGGAAGATGAGACTTGGTGCTACTATCATCTTAACTTGCTACATATAAATGGATGCTAGAGGTTTTCATAACTCTCATACTAAACTGTAGAGATAACTTGGTATAGTTTTTCTCATTTTTCTATCGGAATTGAATGACTTAATTGTAGTACAGTATGGGTGGGCATATATATATATTATTTGGACTGGTCAGATTATACAATAACCTGGTTGACATTGTTCATGACAGGATGTGCTGACATTATTCAATACTGATTAGTACAGATGTACTGATAGTGTTCGTGACAGTTTCAGTTTAGATAGACTGATGTTATTCAGGACAGATCCAGTAAAGATGAGATGACATCGTGCAGGAAAGGTCTAGTAAAGATGAGATGACATCATGCAGGATAGGACCAGTAAAGATGGGATGTCATCATGCAGGATAGGTCCAGTAAAGATTGGATGTCATCATGCCAGATAGGTCCAGTAAAGATGGGATGACATCGTGCAGGATAGGACCAGTAAAGATGGGATGTCATCATGCCGGATAGGTCCAGTAAAGATGGGATGACATCGTGCAGGATAGGTCCAGTAAAGATAGGATGACATCGTGCAGGATAGGTAGGACCAGTAAAGATGGGATGACATCGTGCAGGATAGGACCAGTAAAGATGGGATGTCATCATGCTGGATAGGTCCAGTAAAGATGGGATGTCATCATGCCGGATAGGTCCAGTAAAGATGGGATGTCATCATGCAGGATAGGTCCAGTAAAGATGGGATGTCATCATGCAGGATAGGTCCAGTAAGATGGGATGACATCATTCCGGATAGGACCAGTAAAGATGGGATGTCATCATGCCGGATAGGTCCAGTAAAGATGGGATGTCATCATGCAGGATAGGTCTAGTAAAGATGGGATGATGTTATGTCGGACAGATCCAGTGAACATGAGGTGGAAGATATCTGAAATATTACACAGAACATGAGGTGGCATGTACTCAAGGATAGGTGTAGGGTAACGTGAGCTGTCATGGACCAGTCTATTCAAAGGAAAGGCTATAGGAAATTTTGCCCTGTACTAGTATAGGATAGGTACAGGGAAACCAGATATTCCCTGGCATTTGGAAAGGTTCAGTACAGATGGAATGTTGTCATGCAGGATAAGTCCAGTAAAGATGGGATGCCGTAATTTAGGACAGGTCCAATAAAAATGGGATGACATCATGCAGGATTGGTCCAGTATAGATGGAATGACATCATGTTGGACAGGTCCAGTGAACATGAGGTGGAAGATATCTGAAATATTACACAGAACATGAGGTGGCATGTACTCAAGGATAGGTGTACGGTAACGTGAGCTGTCATGGATCAGTCTATTCAAAGGAAAGGCTATAGGAAATTTTGCCCTGTACTGTTATAGGATAGGTACAGGGAAACCAGATATTCCCTGGCATTAGGAAAGGTGACAACCATGTGACTGACAGGTGACCTTCCAGTAACCTTTCCTTTTACTGACCTGGTACAGGAAATCTGGATATTTTTCCAGTGTAACGCACAACATTAAATTATTCCAGTTGACGCACAACACATACGCAATGCCTACATGCACACACAAAAATATGATTATGGATGTTCTTCTCTTTTCTTCTTCTTTCACTTCTCTTCTTTCTTCCTCTCTCTTGCCTTCTCTATCTTCTTCAGACCCACACAGGCTAGGGCATGAGTCAGTTCTTCTTGTAAGGCTGCCATCTACTACTACTACTAGTAAGTAAAGCCACAAATGTAATAGGATAATGTGATGCTTATCAGTATTCTGTGTTTTTAGTGTGGAATAAAACAATTTGAATGTAGAGAAATATTTTGAATCTCCAGACCCACACAGGCTATGACAGAGTATGGGGTAGAGCATGAGTCAGTTCTTCTTGTAAGGCTGCCATCTACTACTACTACTAGTAAGTAAAGCCACAAATGTAATAGGATAATGTGATGCTTATCAGTATTCTGTGTTTTTAGTGTGGAATAAAACAATTAGAATGTAGAGAAATATTTTGAATCTCCAGACCCACACAGGCTATGACAGAGTATGGGGTAGAGCATGAGTCAGTTCTTCTTGTAAGGCTGCCATCTACTACTACTACTAGTAAGTAAAGCCACAAATGTAATAGGATAATGTGATGCTTATCAGTATTCTGTGTTTTTAGTGTGGAATAAAACAATTTGAATGTAGAGAAATATTTTGAAGTTCACTGCTGTGGAGTTGGTAACATAATTAATGAAGGCAGTTTTGTATGTGATGACAATGTAAATATTTTCTCATTGGAGAATAAAATTTATAACTAGAAGCATAGACAAAACTGTTTGCATGGTAGTGTATTCTATTTATCTATGTAGGAGAATTAAATTAATTGATTAATACTTAACCAGTTTTTCCCTTGCAGAAAAAAACCTGTAGGACCCTCCCCTTTCAGGTATAGAAAGGTTGGTTGACGAAGTCTGCATACACCTATAAATCTACAGTTTCCAAATAGCTAGTTAATTCATGTACCTCAGAGATGAACATAAAGGAGAACTGCTATTGCTATGTATTCCAAATTATGGAGAGTACATATTATGACTCTCAAGGTTAGTATGATGTGGCAGTGGAGGATCCAGGGGGGAGAATTATAAAGACAAATGTACCATTTTGGGCAATACAGCTCATAGGCCAATTGCACGCTTACTTATGCATTTCACAAATAAATCAATCTTTATCAATCGTTAATATTTAATAGATTATTTGGTAAGTTTGAACTAATTATATTTGGTTGGGCCCCTCCCCAGTGCTAGTACTGGATCCACCCTGATGATATTAATCATAGTGGATAACTTCATTCTCATTTTTAATTATGCATAATACTTTCTTTTAGTTATGAAATTCAGCCAGAGCATGAGTACATATTTAAATAAACTTGGCACAGTGTCTACATGCAGAATACAATCTCCAACTCCATAACAGTACTTGTCCTATACTGGAATTACAGTAGGTGGTCTTGTTCTTCAATCTTCAAAACTCAAGATAGCCATAGTCCATCAGTCAAACATGAATTGCAGTAGCTAGCACAGTGCTGCTTCAGAATATGATACCAGCAAATGTTACTTGCAGGTCATTTATGTGCCAGTTTCATGTGTGAGGGTCCTCCCAACAATTAAGATGGGAAGAAAGAAGATAAAGAAGTGAAGACTTTGAGAGAACAGAATAGTCAAGTGTATTTGATGTGTTGTTTTGTTACTTGCTGAAGAGAGTTTTGTGTATTAGTAATATTGTTAATTGTTGAATAGTGGCAGTTGTTGTGATTATCCAGGTATTTTGGATGAGTTCTTGATTACTGAGTGCTCTCCCTTTCAACTAGTTTCTCCTAAGATTGTATGAGCTGCAATCTAGGGTTTTCTCCCAGCATTATGACAAACTTATGTTGCTATTAGTGCCTGGTAAAATTCACTAAAACAATTTTTCCCCTGCTAAACCTCAGAGTGGATGGTCAAAAGAAAGCACCTCAATTTATCCACGATTGAAGAAAAACTGCACTGTTGACAACTCAAAGGTAATACTTTATCAAAGGAACTGAAAGAGGGGGTGATGGAACAATTCATGATGTTATTGATGGCTGGTAGTATCTGAACAGAAAACTGGCAAACTTAATAGATAGTAAGATTTGTTTACTGGTCACTTTTGAATATGTGAGCAATCAAGCTTATTTATTTGCAACATGTTTTGTTTCAATCCCCATCCTTTTGTCTAGTCCCTTCAACTAGAATGGTAGCAGTCCAAGTTTATCAGGTCTTTTGCTCATGAGATGTACTCACTAGGATTAATCATCAAGTAATTTATTTAATTATTAAGAATTATGTACTTCTCTGCAACTGTAAAACTGTATGTATTGTAGAATTACCTTCTATTTTCAATACAAAAGATTCATTTTTTATGTGTATATCAGCTTCATGACATAAATTGTGAATATTTTCATTAAAATATGTTATTATGCATGACAAATTGCATTTATCTATGTAACTTCTACACAATTGTTCAGTCATGGTACTTTCTTCCAATAAAGATCAGTACTCACTAGATGTGTTATTGAGACTATCATTTTAATCTTTCACGACATTTGTGGTCATTTTCTTTATTATTGCTTTTAAGTAGGAATTGCCATTGAAAGTTAAATGGTCCCAATAAGTGATGCAAACAAGCCATGTTCAATGAGATACACAATATAATAGTAAATCAGACTAATATATTTGATTACACAAAAAATCATAAACAAAATTGACAATATGCTGCAATTTTTGGGACATTTTTTATTGAAATTCGACAATAATTGAGTAGCAAATAGGTGTAACACTTGCAAAAGCCACTATTATTAATATGATAGTATTAACTATCAATGTACTAACTGCAATAGCTTGAGATTGGACAATAACAGTGAAATATATTGATACACTATGAAGTAATTAGCCACACAACGAGCAAACCATTACATGTTACATAAGGAATAAAATGAATTGCTCTGACAATGAATGGTCTAGAAACACTACAAATATGATTACTAACCTTTAAAGCTATGTTTAATCATAGAAATAGTTGGAAGTTTAATAAAAGTGAAAAAGTGTCATATCATGGGTACTTTCATGTATTATGTGTACTTAGTGTGATCAAAATAAATGTATTGATGCAATGGTAAGTTAAAAAATGAAAATTAATGAGTTATACAGATTAGGACTATAATAATACGGAAATAAAATGAAGACAGGAGCAAGCCATACATTGAATTCAATATATCATATATAATCTAGATTCCCAGGATGGTGAATTTTCTCAATTGAACTTAATGATGAGGGTGAATTCCAACTTCAGTGGGTTAGTAGTATAGCAACCGTGTCTAGAACTGCATATTTTACAACCAGTGTGTATCACTTGTACGTTATGCTGTTGATAATTGTCCACCCTGAATAATAACATTGCTATCTATACTATTAAAAAAGTGATTATAATGTAATCACATCAAGTTATGACTTAAAATTTTATGCTCTCTTAAAAGAAAATAATTATTATTTGAACCAAGAGATTATTTACTTCAATTTTGAAACTCACAGAAAATAAAAAATGACTATCTGGAACAACTTCAATCCTATCAGCTATTAGATATGTAATTCACTTGGTTTTATCCCTTATTTTAATGGTTATAAGATTAACTGAAATAGGTGCCAAATTTATTAATTTTTATATTGATATTCACAAACAATGTCTATAATAATCACAAAAATTAAATAAGATATAATGTTGCCTTATGGAAGTTATAGCAGTCGAAATCTCAATATTTCAATATGATTGCTTGCACTAAGCAGAGTTAGAAAAAAAAAGAAAACAAACAAAACATAGTGTTCAGTTCAGTTCATTACGTTGCTGTATCTCCCTGAAGAGGTACATACTCATTGATTCCATCAAAGTTAGGGTCTACATTTACACTTTGTTGACTTCTCTTTAAATGTCTCTTAAGCATAAAACTCATCACAAATATCAAAGTTGGAATGGCCATTGAGAGTATAATACTGCCAACATGAGTGGAAGACAAGCCATGGTTAGTGAGGTCCACAAAAATAATAGTGAAAAATACTGATGTTGCTATGATACTGAAGACTGTAAGTAATACAGCAAGAGTATTACATACTTTGAGTCATTTGCGTGAAGTTCCAGAATAGAAAATATGTAAAACACTGGTTAAAGCTGCTATAACTATTACAATTGCACTAAGTAACAATGTACTAACAGCAATAGTTTGAGATGGAGCAATAGCCATACAACCAATTGATACAATAAAGCAATTAGCCACACGATGAGCAAACCATAACATGTTACGTAAGGCATAACAATGAACTGCTCTGACAATGAAAGTTCGAGAAATACAGAAAATGTGACTAGTAATAATTATTTTTTCCCCAATGATAGAAATTGCACATATTTCTATTAATGTAAGTAAACATGTAAGAGGTACATTAAAAATGAAATAATAAACAAATGGTGTAGAGGAGAAAAGATATAATTCAGCAATAAACACTGAAGTGTTAACAACAAACAAAACTGCAAAAACTGACCAAAACAGAATAACTTTCATATGTGGACTTAACAATGAATCAAAAATAATTGCTTGACTATCTGATATTTTAATCATAAATGAACCACACAATAGTACAGAAATATGGACAAAAACTATAAAACTAAAAATGGTAACTGTTTTAAGAGTGTTGGAAAAACCATTTTCAGATGATTGTTTGTTGTCACTTAGATACAGGTAACTGTGTTTGGCAAATGACCTGTCACTATCTAGTCTGGGACTAAATTTTGACTTGTTGAATGTTCTTGCATAATATTTCACCTAAACATACAGAATAATAATACTGCATGGTTATTTCAATAACTATACAGCTATAATATGTAATTTCAATATTTTAATAGTACTTCAAAAGTTACCTAGTTAGAACGTGTATTCTAAATGAAACTGTTGCATCAGATTTTAATGTATAATATTTCACTAACCCATGTAAACAGTTGCTCAAGAGCATTGATCAGGTCCCACTCTCTTGGATTGTTTGGTAGGTATTCTATTATTAACTCTATTGTTTGCACACTTTGTGTATCACTTCCATATGGTGAGGCAGTATTGGCAGTAGTCGTTGTGACAAAAATATTCAGAAGAGAGAAGAAAGTTACATCAATCAATTTTAACATAAAAAAGTTTTGTTGAACATAGTATTGTAAATATTGGTCGTTAATATCAGTAGACAAAACACTCACTACATCAGAGTATGCTTTATAAGATTCATAATCATTCATATAAGTTCTTTCGTATGAATTGCAATCAAAAGCATTCCAAGAATATGTGCTATCAGGACAGTCTGATATATTTCTAACTTTGAATTTTACTTTAAATTCAACGTACGAATTTTGTATTGTATTTGAAGGATAAAATATATTTTGTAACAAATACAAATTATTTTTGGTGAGTAGAGATTTTTCTAAAGCTTCATAGACAGCCACTTCATTGTCAACCTCTTCAATTTCTGCACATACTTGTAGAGGTGACAACAACAGTGAAAGACTTGTAATAGTCCAATAAACATAGAATTGGGAATTCATTATAGCTTATCACATAAAATGGTGATCCACTTGAAATGCTGCAAAAATTACAAAATTGTATTTTATATTATATATAATACTAATAACATGTTTGAAGCCACAATAATGAATTACTCTGTAATCTAGTGCCTTATTAACCTACTGTGTTCAATGAACATTGAACATTGGGCAGCTGAACTGATGTAAAAGAGGGTCTACCTGGGTATACCAGAGGCAGAGAAGCAGGAGAATGCAGGAGTCATTAAAAAGAAAAAGCAGGTGAGAAATAGCTAACTGATGTAACTATTTCAATGAAGAAGTGAAAGAAAGACAGAGATACTGGGGAGCAGGAGAGGTATACAGAAAGGGAATCCATGAGTTGATAAAGAAATGGCTGAAGAAATACTGAATATAGCTAGCTCATGCTACTGCACAACTAATTTAAGAGACTCCATGACTCATCTATTATTAATAACCTATAAGTAGTTCAGTTATATGATTGCAAGTTCAGCAGTGATCTACTGAGGCAAATTATTATTTTTTGATGACAACAGAGAACTCAAAAATATAATTCCTAATTTAAGTACAAGTAGCTAACAACAACTTACTGGTCTCTTTGCTCTTACCTATAGTCTGGAAGGTTGGCCAGGCCACTCTGGTTCTTTCATTAATTTACTCCTTTTTCTAGTTAGGTACCTGCAAATAAAAAACCCTCACAGGCGTATATAGCCAGTAGAGTACTACTATTTAGCCTGTAGAGTACTATCATTGATATCCTTTTTATGGAAACAACAGTTAGTAGACCAGGCCTAAACGTAGCTTTCGTTACATCACACTGGGTCAACTCTCGTGCACCTTTTTTGTCATACGGATTTAAAAAAAAGCAAATAAAAACATTCCAAACTTCTTTTCTATTACTTTACTGTATTAAATTAAGTATTTACATGGTATAATATTATGAATTAAACTAATTCATCATAATCTTTACACTCATGAAAATTGTTGATAGTAGCTTAGTTTTGAATAAATTTTGATTCACATTTGTCATTATAACAACACAAAATAGTAATTTTCTTGTTTCATTGCAGTGGTAATTTAAAAATATTTTACACACTATTCTGCAGGAGTAAAACAAGATTTCCTGCAAAATTCGAAATATGTTTTAATAATGTATCCAATTCCAAATACTAGCTATATATTTTCCTGCAAAAATGACAAATATATTGGTACTGTGACATTGCAAAATAATTCGTATGTTATAGGTATAATATACAGCTAAACTTATAAAGCCATTGTGTTATTTATTATTTAATGAAGAAAGTACTGAGTGCTCCACAATATCAAATCACAGTACTCATTACCATCTAAGCCTAGGTCAGATTGATCTTCCCTCAAACAAAGGACATCACAAAGTGGGTTGAGCCCCAGTCTAATCTGTCTAAGTACTTCTTAAAGCCATCACAGTGTTGGTAGAGTAATACCAGTATGACTCGTTTAACTTGGCCAGAGAGGGGAACAGGTCAGATTGCTTCTGCTTATAAGGCTATATAATGTGTATGTATGTGTGTGTGTGTGTTTGTTGGGGGAGGGGGGGGGGTAGGTGGGGAGAGGTCATTTGTCAGATTGTTTTTCTGCATGGCTATCACACTGAGTGTAGAGCACTATTATAGTCATATTGCTGCTTATTCTTTTAATGGCTGCTATGTACTAGTAATTTCCCTTTTTTCCAGCATCAGCACCTAGATGGCAGAGAGAGAGACAATTGGAAATATGCCTGACCCATATTGTCATTGCCTTGCCATACTATCTATGTTTAAGCCAGATGCTTATCAATGCTCTAAGTTTTAATGTGAGATAGAACAATTTGAAAGTAGAGAGATATTTTGAAAGTTCACTGCTGTGGAGATCATGACATACTAAATGAAGGAAGTTTTGTATGTGATAACAACGTAAATATTTCTGCATTGGAAAATTAAATTTACAACAGAAAGAGTTAACAAAACTGTTTGCATGGTTTCAGTGACCTCTAGAGTGAATTTTATATTACCAAGTAGGAAAATACAATTAATTGATTAATAATTATAAATAGGGATCTTGCTATTTGTTGTGTTATAATAATATACCAGTACTCTTTTTCATTTTGGTTATCTATAAGATACTTAGGGTTTTTACGAGATAACTGCCAACTGGGTCGTTGTTGTATGTATAATCAAAGTCAATATGCTATCTGTCAGTCTGCAGCTATATGTACTTGCACGTAGGTTTTGGCCACATGCACTGGGCCAAAAAGCCTATTCTAACAGATATAAATTGTTTATACTGCATATATTATAGATTTGTTTCTGTTAGTTCATCTACACTAGTATACCTCAATAGTCTCATTAACTAGCTATTCTCTTGCAGAGAGATGGCTCTTTAACCAACCCCTTGTTCATGCGTAGAAAAGTTGGTTGAAGAGTCTCCAGTGTGTTACTGCTAAACTTATAATCACATGAAACCTTAGACAAAGTAAAATTTTCAATTATGCATTTTAATGATTCACTATAACATTGATTTTTGTATGCATACAGCAACACTTAGTATGACTAGTTTAATTTATTTAATATGTTGTGAAGTTTGTAACTAGCATGCTAGTTACTATTGTAGTAATTCTTGCCTGAATATGGATATCTTATACTTACAGATGACATAAGTGAGTACAGTAAGTCTTGTGATCAAATTAATAACTGTTTCAATATTTTTTTATTATATTTAAATTTTAGGGGTTTAATCTCTTCTTATAATGCAGAATTTTACAAGTAGAAGTAATCAATTCCATGCTGTGCTCCAGATGGTAGGTATTGTAATAATGTGTGAAGTTAGTCTTAATGGAGTACAGCTGTACTGTATGATATGAAATGGCACACATTACATACTGAACTAAGTTCAGGTTAAAACTACAATAAAGAAGCTGAAATTGAGGCAAACTGCAACAATGCCTATTGTGGTGCATAGCATTCTGATTAAATTAAATATGTAGAAGGACACTCCCAATTTAGTGGTAACATTAACAAATAGATATTTTTATCAGACAGTTGCTGTGCTGATAATACAAAGTAATCATCAGGTGTGACATGTACTGGGGACTTATAAGATGCAGATATATTAAAAGGAAAACAAGAGCCCAACTCTATTGCTGATAAACTAGTTGGAATGTAAACTATCACGGTACTATTATTATATTTGGAAGTAAATACTCACACACATACCAGTAATTACTCCTCAATTTTTTTGGTATGTTTAGAATCTTGATGCTATATTTAACATTCTATAAATTCATTTGCTGTATTTAATTACTACAAAGTAAGTAGCGTATTTATTAACATTTCAATATACATATATTATAAAAATACTTAATGGCAGGTAATACAACAATCTCTTGATAACTATTATTTCTGCAGAGTAGTCAGTTGTTCCCACTGAAGACCATGAAAGGAAATATTTGAAGAAATTGGTGGATCTAAACAAGGAAAGTTAGTAATGTCATAGCTACTACATTTAAAGGAATTATATGTGCAAATTAGAATACTATAATACTACATTTGTATGTTTTTTTTTAATGTTATTGTGATGTTGAATATCCATAGACTCTAAAATGACAGAACCAAGGTTCAGTCATGTAAACTCACAGCAAGGCCCTGCCAGATTATGCTAGGTATAATAGACATGAAATAGCAAGTTGGAATAATTCTATAAGAATTTAAGCATTTAAAAGAATAATAAAGGGAATCATTTACAAATGTGGGTATAAGGTAGATCTTTATTAATTGTTTAAGCAGCATGGTTTATGTGGCCACTTTTATACTTCCAAAATGAAAACAACAACAACAAAGATTGAAATACTAGGAGAGCTGAGTCAGCAAGTCATCTTGAGAATTTCACTAAATGGGTTCTCTTCTTGAGCAACTCAACAATTATACGCAATGATTGAAATTGACAAAAAAATAATTTATTACCAGCAGACCTATACTACAATTCTTTAACGCTGTAATCCACATATGCCCCTAAATGTTTGGTAAAGTTTCTCACAATTAAACTTTTTACAGGTGTAGTAGCTTGAACACAGCCACTTTGGATGTTGTAACCTACATTTATTAATATCTTTGTATTTAGTGTAGCCATATACAACACAATATAAATCCAGTCTTCCCCTCGACAGATCTTTTTATCTGGATAGGCCCTTGACATAGAATGTAAGCTCTACCTTACAATTACGTCTCTATATTGAAGGGCTTAATAGAGAGTTACATTATTACAGTTGACACAGGCAATCAATCTGAAGGCTTTGCAAAAATGTTTTATATTTATAAGCTAACAATGAATACCATGGATCAGTTGTATATAAAATTAATGTATGACTAAAAAATTATTAGATAATCCACAATTTTTACATTCTAACGTACAATGCTTCTTAATAATATTGAAACTGAAACATTCATGGTCTAATAATTGACGAAGTTTTATTGCACTTATATCTTACAATATAATAATTAATAAGCCAGAGGTGTGGCTAAATCACGTTTAGTGTAGTTACTGATTACTATACTTCCTGTATTTACAGTCAATGCTGAATATTATTCATATGATTATGAAAGACAAAAAAATTCAATGTACTAAATTTTGCACTTTGTAATTTTTAGATCAATAAGTAGAGTCAACACACAGTAGAATGTAAAATAGACTGTTTGTAATGCTGAGAAACATTTTGTCATGTAATAGATAAGGTTCTGTTCTTTATTGTTAGGAGAAGTTATGACCACATCATTTGGCATAAGCAGTTCTTACATAGCAGTTACAATAATTATCAAATACAACTGTCTCTCAAACACTGTGATGACGATATATTCTTCAATTTAGAAGTATTTCAAATTCCATGTATGCATCTTGAGACTCTGCAAGAGGGTAGAATGTCACTTGCGGAGTTTCTAGGCTCTATTCTGTGAGAAGTGCTTTAAGTAGTCATTTTTTGAGCTTGTTGTTAGCAAATATATTTTTATGATGACAGCACAAGTTGACAAACAACAATATTTAGCTTTAAAACTTTCATATCTATAGTATCAGTCTTAAGTATAATTAATTTGAATGGAAAATGAAATCGAGGTTTTTATGTACACAAAAGTATTTTCTGGAATTCTATAAAATTTTGGATAAGTATTCTAGATATACTCTATTCATTTAACAACACTTTTTATTGATTGGCTTATATTCAAAATGCATCAAAATAACATTGAGATCAAATTAAATATCTGCAAGGATTGTACCCACGACATCAATTATTGAAGCTGCTTTAAATTATTAATGATACGCTTTAATATTGGTTTTGTATTACATACAGCAACACTCAGTATGACCTTTTTAGCTATATTTTAATAATAATACATTCTGAGTTTTTTTTATATAGCTATTTTCTATTTGTAGTAATTGTTGCCTGAATTTGGATATCTTATAATTATTAAGGACAAAATTAGAGAGTGCAGTAAGTCTTCAAAATTTTCAACAAAAGCACATATTGATATAATTAATGCTCAGTGACGAAGTTGTTAGGGTGATGACAAATGAATTATTGTTTAAAGAAATTGGTGGATCTAAACAAGGAAAGTCAGAAATGTCATAATAATAACAGGTGATTATACAGCAGTTTGTGCTGCAAGTTGCTGTCAAGAAACCCATTGTTAAGCCTACCTTTTTGGTTAGAGTTGTGCAAGATCTGTACAGTTCTGATGAGATCAGGACAAAAGTATTAATTAGTATAGGGTGGCAAGTATAGTCAATACTAAGTTGATCAATTAGGTAAATTAATGTCTGACACTTTGAAAAATATTATCAGATGCATTGCAAGCAACAATACATGACATAATGCTACAGTAGAAGAAAAACAATTTTTTAAGAATGAGTAAGTCTTAATTATATACCACAACTGCAACGCCATAAGAGATAATTATAATGTGACAGTTTCACCCAACCCCTTAGTTACTAGAGCCACTGTCAGGCTTGCCCAAGTCTTCTAGCTAGCAAGTCAACAAGTGTAGAGTTAAATTTTAATTGGAGATAAGAGATTAAACAATAGACTGAGCTACTGACAAAATTCAATGTTAAGTTGTAGTCAAGATTTGTAGTAAAGAACTAATTAACTCCAAACGTTTAAGGGTGCTGGCACATAGCAACGCGCGTGCACTGTTAATTGACCCAATTGAGCTGCCAAACCACGGAGTTGTAGCCTGTGGTTGGGCTTAAAGAAACGCTCGCACACAATCCAGCCTACAACCTCGAAAATTATAGTTGGCGATCTCATGGCTTTTATTGCGTTATCAAAGCAGAGGCTCGTGGCCTGTATCTAATTGTGGTTGGTATGGCTAGCAGAACAGGCACAAAGAGGAAGCAACAGCTTTCTGCAGCAAGGCAGAAGAAAATATGCTACTCCAGTAGAGGTACCTATAGCAAAACATGATAACATTGATATTTTGAACATCATAGTTACAGAATACAATCTGTCAACAGTCATGTTTTGAATCATTCTAAATATATACAGTATACTTAATAAATATATTCCATGTAGTGTATGGCACACAAAAAATAATGGTGCATGGTTGTATATCATAATAAATATTTTTGTTTTTAGTCTACAATTTATTCATTTTTTTTCGCAGCAAAAAATTACATGTTTTTTTGTTGATAAATCTGATGTATAGTCTCATCTATAATATTGTACAGGTCCCGAGTTGGTTAGTCATGATGGAGGTGACAGAAATCTGTCTGTGCCCTCCAGCGCAGGTCCGTCTGTGCCCCCCAGCGCAGGTCTGTCTGTGCCCCCCAGCGCAGGTCCGTCTGTGCCCCCCAGCGCAGGTCCGTCTGTGCCCCTCAGCGCAGGTCCGTCTGTGCCCCTTAGTGAAGGTCTGTCTGTCTGTGCCCCTCAGCGCAGATCCGTCTGTGCCCCTCAGTGAAGGTCTGTCTGTGCCCCTCAGCGCAGGTCCATCTGTGCCCCTCAGCGCAGGTCCGTCTGTGCCCCTCAGCGCAGGTCCGTCTGTGCCCCTCAGTGCAGGTCCATCTGTGCCCCTCAGCGCAGGTCCGTCTGTGCTCCTCCGCACAGGTCCGTGTGTGCCCCTCAGCACAGGTCCGTCTGCCCTTCCGCACAGGTCCGTCTGTGCCCCTCAGCGCAGGTCCGTCTGTGCCCCTCAGCGCAGGTCCGTCTGTGCCCCTTAGCGCAGGTCCGTCTGTGCCCCTCAGCGCAGGTCCGTCTGTGCCCCTCAGCGCAGGTCCATCTGTGCCCCTCGGTGCAGGTTCGTCTGTGCCTTCTGGCTTATGTCCATTTGTAGATCTATTCTTATAAATCAATTCATCAATCAATAAATATAATCGTAAAAATAAGTTAATAATAATAATAATAATACTTTTTAAATTTAATTTTTTACTAACACTTACAGTTTCCAACTTGGATGATACCGAGTTCATGGAGGATGACGATGGCTTATTTGCAGGGGAGTTTGATAGCACCCTCAAAGATGACTTGATAGATCGCTTGTCCCTGCTCTGTGATGACATCAAGTTTCCTCACGATGACATGATTTCAACATGCACATCTACTGGCACAGTCAGTTTTTGTCATTCCGCCAGCCTTCAGATGCACCATTCTAGCTGTTCATGGAAACAGTACTATCCAGTATTATCGTTTCTGATCAGTGGTCATTTGTACGCTGATTACGCTCGCCTGAGTAGTCTGCTAGGTCTGCCCAGTTGCTCAAGCACTCAGTGGCATAGGATCATTCAGAAGCTGGAAGGTCATGTCAGTGATCTGGCTGAGTGGTCTTGTGAGAGGGTGCGAGAGGACGTCCGGGACCGGGGAGATGCTATTCAGTGGATGGCAACGTTCGATGGATTCTACCTCACCCGAGGGCATTACTCGAACAATTCGTCGGCCACACTTCATGATTTTACTTCCGGTAAAATTGCATACTTCACCCATCGGACTAAGAGAGGGAAAGGCAGTAACTGGGGTGGCACATCAGCAGGAGCAGAGACTGATATGCTGGATGAGCTGCTTGGAAAGAGCAAGCAAGATGGTTTTTCTATTCATGAGTTGGTGACAGACAAAGACTCGTCAGTAAATGCCACATTTTGCCATTACTTCCCTGAGGGAACGTTGACATACTGTCACAACCACTGTGCAAAGACTCTGCACAAAAACCTTGAAAAAATAAAAAAGACTAAGTGTGAGGTACGAAGCAATTATTATTATTGACTACATAATTCATATTTACCTATTCTTGCAATGTCAGTGTAAAGCAGCAAATTTCCACTGCAAGAGAATGACAGAGAGCTTGCTAAATTCTTGCAAGACTGCGCTCAGCAATCTGATATCTTCAGATGAAGTGACATCCGCTGAGGACCCCCTGAAGACTTTTTCAGAAGCCATTCGCAACTTTGTCAACCACTACTGTGAACAAGACCACACATCAAAATGGTGTCATCACCCAAAGGTAAATTACAAAGAAATTTGTTATCATACTGTAATTATTATTATTATTATTATTATTATTATTATTATTATCATCATCATTATCATTATAATTGTTATTACTATTATTATCATTATTATTATTAAATTAGTTCAATTCTGATGGTACTCCGTACACAACGGATAATGGGTTCACCTGCAAGGAACAGGTTGCTGGATTTGAAGCTCTCATTGCAGAGATGGCTGCTCGGCCTCAAGACTATGTTTCGGATCGTGGCAGGTTGACAACCAACACCGTTGAGGGTTTTCATGGCATGGCACTGGTGTATCGAGACAAACGTACTGATCTTGGTCCAGTGCATTACGCCTGCAAAACCAACATGGCCATTTGTCACAAAGTATACAACTTGTACAAAATACATAAGCTATGAGGTAATATAAAATAATATGTGTTGACTAATAGAACATAGGTCCTGTATGGAAGCTGTTGTGCCTAATGCGCATGGGAGTGGATGTGCCAACAACTGCAGTGGCTGCCATTCTCAAGGACCAGAAGAATTGGACAGATGACCAAGTTCAGAGGTCAAGTGCGAAACACCTGGAAAAAAGGTTATTAGCTTTATTTGTTTATTGAAGAATATGTATGTATTTAGTATGAATTATGACAAATTTTTGAATATTTGCCACTATCTTTTGTCCACATAATTTTGAGTGATATGTAGTTGTTTCCAATAATGGTGTGTTTTACATGTATTTAGGTTAGATCTCTTACCACTCCTTCACTATTCTTACCGATTTCTTTTTTCATTTGTGTTATTACCACTAAACTTATAGAAACTAAAAGAAGAAGATTCGTCATGAGCAGGAGAAGGCAGTAATGGGGACACTGAGAGGTGTTGGATGTGTGACTGGTGAATATGTTGGAGATGGGCAGGGAGAAGCTGACAAAACTGAATCAGCAATTGACACATCTACAAATGTTCTGGATTCTGAGCTTCAGTACACTGCTGACGATGCTGCTGAACAGGACGACGAGGATGAGTCAAGTGGTGACGTCAGCGAGTCTCGTCCCCTTCTCATATTGTACGACTGTGAGACGACAGGGCTTAGCATCTACTCTGACCACTTAACCGATTTGGGTGCCAAGGTGATCCAACCTCGTGTTTCAGTCCCCAATCCAACTTATTCCTCTCTGGTTCGGACCAGCCGAAACATTTCTGCTCCGGGTATTCTATAAATACATTATAAATAATTAGAGTTGTAATTGTGATTTGTTATATAATTAGTTTCGAGGATAACAGGCATCACCTCCAATCTGTTAAGGAGTGAACGGCCACTGTCTGTTGTGTTGCCACAATTTTTAGAGTGGATTGCAAGTAATACCACTCTAGTCAGTGAAAAAACAGGGATTCCTCACTATCCGGGTATGCAAAAGTATTACCCCCTCTTTTTATTCATTTATTTATTTTTAATTTATGTACATACATCAGTCTTGGTAGCACACAACGGATCTGCTTTTGACTTCCCCATTTTGTTTGCGGAAGTTGAACGGCGCAGTGAGTTGGCAACTCTCAACTTTCCAAACAATGTCCACTTCTGTGACACACTACCAGTATTGCGGAAGGTATAAATATATTCCATTAAAAATTATTGCAGTCTCTAATTAATAATTTTATTTAGATGAAGAAGGACGGGGAAGAGGTGCTGCAGGGAACATCACTTAGCATGGGAAAACTCCACCAGAAAATTATTGGAGTTGACATTGAAAGTATAAGCTATAATAAGATTATTATATTATTATTATTATTGTTATCCCGGAGAGTGCCTGGGGGTGGGTGGGCAATATTATCATTATTATTATCATTTTATTACTACTACTGCCATTACTACTACTACTATTACTACAACTATTAATAAAAATACTAATATTATTATTATTATTATGTTATTGTTATTGCTATCACTGTTGTTTTTACCTTAGGTGCACACAGAGCTCTTCCCGATGTACTGGCACTTGAGAGAGTTTTGCTGCATCCATCACTGAGTGGCTGTTTGAAGGAACTCTCCATTCTGACTCCTCAGATGCAACGGAAGAAGTGGCTTTCCCAGAAGACTCTGTTTATCAAAGCAGCAGCACTCACCAGGTCCTTAGGAAAACCCAGTGTCACACCAACACAAGCCAAGAAGCTTGTTACTGAGGGCTTCGACTACCAGAGCCTATCACTTCTCCACCGAACCAGCCGTACTAAGGACGACTTTCATGAGGGCCTGAAGAAGAGGGGAGTCAGAAGCAAGCCGCTCGGCGAGAAGCTGTTCAAGGCGCTCAGTTCCCGTTGAGTCTGCTGCCCCAGATGTTCGCCGCCTTCTCCCATTCGTTGTTATACCGTGCTTTATTTATTTTTTCCAAACCGGCTCTTTTCAGAGCCACTCAATAACGAAAGATTTCATTGACAGCAAAATGCGCGTATTCCTTAACCGCCCGAAAGGGCGGGGCTGTTATGGAATAAAGTATGCGTACCATTACTTATAGCTTCTGCAAGCTATTTCTTGCCAAAACTACAGAATGACGTATCAGAGTCGTTCTAAATTTGGAACAGAGTTACACAAGCCTACAACAAATAAAGTTACAGAGAGAAATTACGTAATAAAGGTACACAACGGAAGTAAAGCGTCAAAGTTTGTCATGAAAGAACTACTGCAGTGCATAATTAGAAAAGTAAATTGTGAATCGGAAAAAGCTTCTGTAAATTTGTCGGGCTTGAGCTCCAAGGTCCGTAGAATGCTGAGACGGGCTCTGTAGCCTTGAACTGCCAACTGTAGCTCCCTCTGTAGGGTGTGAAATTGGAGGGCTCATGCCTTCCGTGTTTCTTGCCGTAGGAGTCCAATTTCAGGTAAGCTTGCTTCTGGAAGGGTTCACTTCACAGTCCGCTGTATAGAGCAGGCAGCAAAGAATAGAAAGTATATAAACTTGGGCCATAGCAACATAATTGGTTTAGCTAATGAGTTTGCGTGGGCGGATACGTATCCGGTGTGCCAGCACCCGCAAGTATAGTCAATACTAAGTTGATCAATTAGGTAAATTAATGTCTGACACTTTGAAAAATATTATCAGATGCATTGCAAGCAACAATACATGACATAATGCTCCAGTAGAAGAAAAACAATTTTTTAAGAATGAGTAAGTCTTAATTATATACCACAACTGCAACGCCATAAGAGATAATTATAATGTGACAGTTTCACCCAACCCCTTAGTTACTAGAGCCACTGTCAGGCTTGCCCAAGTCTTCTAGCTAGCAAGTCAACAAGTGTAGAGTTAAATTTTAATTGGAGATAAGAGATTAAACAATAGACTGAGCTACTGACAAAATTCAATGTTAAGTTGTAGTCAAGATTTGTAGTAAAGAACTAATTAACTCCAAACGTTTAAAATAAAGTATTCAATGGTTCATTAAATATGAATGTTTGCTGTTGGCTACTAATTCTTGTTCTCACAAAATGTCCTGGATGGGAGGATTTCCGGTCAGGACTGCCATCTCTGGCTCACCTGGGGGGGGGGGAAGTCCCTGACATTGAAGTGGCAATTTATTAGATAACTGTGTAAACGTTTCCCCTTTAGTAAATGAAAGCCAGTATACAACATTTTGATTAAGGTAGCTAGATCTTTGAAGGAATTTTTTTTTGTAACTGAGGAGAGAAGAACACTAGGTCAAACCTAACTACATGCTGTCCATTAATAGTATACTACCTAACTTTATTCTTGTTAGAAAAGTGACTGTGTAGTCTTTTTGTCAATGGATAAGACATAATCCTCTTGGTTCTAGCCCATTTTTATAGATTAATTGATAGACGATGCAAAATTTCTAAGGTTTTATATGGGTAAATACAAATAATGTGTATAAAAATTACAAAATTACACTAGCTGTAATACTGTCTTTTAAAATGGTCATAAGCGGTCCAAACTCAATAAGTAATGATATTATCTTCTCACTTCCACTAAGCAGAGTTACTAAAAAACAAAAACAAATAAGAAACAAACGTAGTGTTCAATTCACTTTCTTAAGCAGCTGCATCTCCCTGAAGTGGTAGATACTGATTTACTCCATCAAAGTTAGATTCTGTATTTATAGTTTGTTGACTTCTCTTACAATATTTCTTAAGCATAAAACTCATCACTAATATTAAAGTTGGAATGGCCATTGAGAGTTTAATACTGCCAACATGAGTGGCAGACAAGCCATGATTAGTGAGGTCAACAAAAATAATAGTGAAAAATACTGATGTTGCTATGATACTGAAGACTGTAAGTAATACATCAAGAGTATTGCATACTTTGAGACATTTGCGTGAAGTTCCAGAATAGAAAAGATGTAAAACACTGGTTAAAGCTGCTATAACTATTACAATTGCACTAAGTAACAATGTACTAACAGCAATAGTTTGAGATGGAGCACTAGGTAAATAATAAATTGATACCATAAAGCAATTAGCCACACGATGAGCAAACCATAACATGTTACATAAGGCATAACAATGAACTGCTCTGACAATGAATGGATGTGAAAAACAACAAATGTTACCACTGACTTCAATATTTTTGCTCAGAATACTGATAGCACACAGTTCAATCAGAGTGAATAAGCAAACCATAGGTAAATTCATCCCAAAATATAATAAATATAAGGTTTCAGTACAAGTTTTGTAGTATTAATTTAATCATAAAAACAGTAATGTTAATACAAAAAAGTATAAAAATACTGACCAAAACGCAACTTTTTTGAAGTCTTTGTCAAATGATTCCAATATTTTAATAGAAGTACTACATGCTAGCTTAATTACACACAAGCCACACAACATAGCAGTAAAATGCGAAAAACAAATATAGGAGAATATTGAAATCAATCTAGAGGTTTCAGAGAAACTGTAAGTTGATATTTGCTCAATATTATCACCACTGTGGAGCGTAATAATTTCTGCATTTGAAAAATCACTGTCTAACTTAGGAGCTGATGCTGACAAATTGGCAGTCCTTGCATAATATTTAGCCTAAACCACAACAAATAATTAATGCTATTTTTTTAAATGGCAATGCTTACTTTAAAATCTCAGTTTATGGCCAAATATTTGATATAACTTCAATTAAACTCATTCAAAGTCAATGATTAGTGGTATACCTTTTCACACTTTTGATGTAGCCAAAAATTTGATATACTGATACCGGATTATTATCAGTTTTATTTTTTGCAAAAAACAAATTTATACCATTGTTTGCTTCAAACTTTCACAGCAATTACCGTAAAATTATGTTAAGTTATAGTCAATTATAATAGCTAATTGAATAATTTCATCACATTATTAGTTATCTATTGATTTTCAAACTCTTCAGTGATGGGAATAAATCAATATAACATGTTACATACACAAGTATATACACATTATATGTACATACATAGTATATATTATAGGTATGGTAAATTCAGGGTGTACAGCTTTCTAGTATATACTTTGTGTACCTGTTATGTTTGTGTTAAAACAAGGAAGATATAGTATTAAACACCTACTTCTGTTATCAATTTATTTACATTAATATTGAATAAATTATGTAATAATAATGCATTAGCTAAATAGATAAAATAATATATTAAAGCTAAATAAATTCCAATAAAGTTTATTATTTTCTTGTCACACAAGTTACAAGCAAATTTCTATACATACCATTAATTTTGAATGTAATAAGTCAAATTGTATGCCTTACCCAGCTGAATATTTTCTCCACTGCATCATGCAACTTGGATTTGTTGACAGATAATCTATTTCTAAAGTAATCTGAGGTCTATCAATATATTTAGTGTAATCAACATAATTTGAATAGTTATTGACTACTGCAAATACACTGAGAAGATTGTAGAATGTAATATCTACAGATTTAATTCTCCAAATAAAATTTGTCACATAAAAGAAAGGAGTCTGGTCCTTATTGCTAAGTGAAGTTATTGCTACAACATCCCGATTTTCATATATTTTGTCGAAAGTGTCATAACTAAATGAGCAGTTATGATTACAAAATGATGATGATATATTTTTTACTTTGTAATATATGTCTATCTCCACATATGCATCTGGAGGCTTTTTGGTAGGGTAGAAAATCGTTTCTAAGGTGTCTAGATTACTTTCAGCTAGTAATGTATTTCTCAGTGCTTGGTCGAGCTCTTTATTTGCACATGATTGTGCATATATATTGATCATTGCAAAGGAATTAAGCTCCCAAATGTTCACGTTTATGACAAACACTATAATATGATTGTCTATTTTAAATAGGGAGCTTAAATTGTGTCCAAAATAGATGTTCTTTGGAATTAATCTATCACAGAATAGACAAATTTGAATGTGAAACAGAATATATTATACAGAACAACTTAGAACTCTATAACAGTTTTAGCGACAATAATAAACATGCACTTCTTCTATGAGGCTGTACAGAAATATATCTGGCAGTAGTGAAGTATCATCAGGGTCATGCAAATGATGAGCGGGCGTAACTCCGTTCACCTGATGATCTAGAAGTACTAGTGAAGGACCACCCGTAGTTATAGTGCCACGGGAACACTAAGTAGTTAATTAGCCTAGCCTAGCTAGCTAACAAATAGAATTGTCTAGGTAGCTATCTAAAACAGCTCTGTACTGTTCGATACTATTGACAACTAACTTTTAAATGTGCGTGAATGAATGTTTATAACAACGGACGGGTAACTGAAGTAACTGGGTTGACGCACGAACAAAAAGTACGTGAATGTGTGCATGCGTGAATGAGTTGAAAAGTTCGGTAAATAAGTGGTGAATACTTCTCGTTCAGGGCTGGGCCTGGACATCCTCCCGGGGCGAGGCAACAGTTTCATTAGGGACAAGAAGCACCAAACGATTAGTTGCTCTTTTATACTTTTTCCCGTTGAGAAGTAAGTCAACTACACGAACCAGTCCGTCACTTCCTGGATATACTTGTACTACCTTTCCCAATGGCCATGAGCGAGTATGTAGAGCCTCATCTTTTAAAAGAACAATGTCTCCAGGATCAAAATTCCGTTTCACACCACTCCACTTTGATCGAGACTGAACAGATTGCAAATATCTAGACAGCCAGCAGGACCAGATATCTGCTGAGATCCGCTTCACCAAATTCCATCGGCGCAGACTGTCAATGTTTTTCTTGGAATCTGTGGCTGTTGGAAGAGATTTCAAAGGGCGTTGAATGATAAAGTGGCCTGCCGTGAGAGCATTGGGACCATCAGGATCTGTACTATCTATAGGCAGTATGGGCCGACTGTTGAGAATCGCCTCCACATCAATCAGAATAGTAGAAAGTTGTTCGTAGGTGAGTAGATGAGGTGGAAGAACTTTACGAAGTTGGGCCTTCATTATACGAACTCCAGCTTCCCACAACCCTCCAAAATGCGGAGCACGAGGAGGTGAAAAACTCCAACGGATTTGGTCCTTTGCACAATATTCAGAGATAGCACCCTGAGTTTTCTTATCATCCAGGAACTTGTAGAGATCCTTCAAATCTCGAGCAGCTCCTTGAAATGTGGTTCCATTGTCTGAGCTAACACTCTCTGGAATTCCTCTTCGTCCAATGAACCGAGACAGTGCTGCCATGAATGACTCCGTAGAGAGATCTGTACATAACTCCAAGTGTATAGCTCTAGTGACCATGCACACAAACAGACATATGTATGCCTTCACTTTAACAGGACGTCGTGCAGAACCCTGGCGTAGATAAACAGGACCAGCGTAGTCCAATCCAATGTGATGAAAAATGGAGGAGCAGGAGTAGTTCGAATAAGGGGAAGCATACCCATACGTTGTTGTTGAGTTTGAGCTTGAGCCTTTTGGCAAGTAACACAGGACCGACAGAGACCTTTCACGAATTGCTTAACGTTAACAATGTGATATGTCTCTGCAATGACAGACAACATAACGGAAGGTCCAGCATGAGATAGGTCCTGATGTAGAGTAGTCAGTAGCAAACGAACAATAGATGATTTAGTGCTGAGAAGTATGTACGATTTTGGAGTAGTCGGTTGAAGTGTGTCTCTCACTCTTCCAGAGACCCGTAGTAGACTCTCTTCTCCGATATTGACGTCCAACTTGCTGAGTGAAGAAGAGGGAGGAATTGATTTTCCTTGACTAATCAGGTCGATATACTCCAAGTAAGTTTCCTCTTGAGAAAGACGAAGTAGTTTGGTTTTTATAGTCATGAGTTCGGTAGTTGTTAGAAATAGAGGAAGTGATTTGGAAGAGGACAATTTTCTTGCTTTGTTGATGAATCTGAAACACCAGCCCAGCACTCTGCACAAACGGTGGAACGAAGAGTACCGAGAAAATAGTGGATCTAGAGTCGGGCAAAGACGGAGTACTGGAATAGGTTTCAAATCAGGAAGATTCTTAGGCAGTGATCCAATAGGTAAAGCAGGCCAATATTCTTGAGTTTCATGTAACCATTCAGGTCCTTGCCACCAGAGTGAAGAGGAGATCAAGATATCAGGTAAGACACCACGACTGGCTAAGTCAGCAGGATTGTCAGTTGTAGGTACATAGCGCCATTGCTCTGGCGGGAGAAGAGCTTGAATGTTAGAAACCCGGTTGGCTACAAACGTCTTAAGTGTTGAAGAACTCTTGCGTATCCAGCACAAAGCAAAACATTGTGCTGGATACGCAAGAGTTCTTCAACACTTAAGACGCTCTCAAAACATCAGCCGTGGTGGATACTATCTTTGCGAGCAAATGGGCGGCACAAAGCTCTAATCTTGGAATTGTCTGTTCTTTCAGAGGAGCAACACGAGCTTTTGAAAAGACTAGAGTAACTGAGACGTGTAGGTCTTCGTACAACACACGCAGGTAGACTACGGCGCCATACGCCAGGTTGGGGGCGTCAGAAAACCCATGCAGTTGAACAGAACGAATCTCTTGACCAACATCGAATAGCAGTCGGGGAATAGGATGCGAAGACAAACGTTCGATTTGAGTTGACCACTCCTTCCATTTATCAGCAAGGTTGTCTGGAATAGAGTCGTCCCAGTTGCAACCCAACTTCCATAGCTGCTGCAGAATAATCTTGACCGGTAGGACAGACGGAGAATAAAAACCCAGAACGTCAAAAACACGTGCTGCAGATGAAGCAACAATTCGTTTTGTTGGACGATCAACTGAGTTAAAAGTTGGTGTAGAGACGTAAAAGTTATCAGATGAAACATCCCAACAGATTCCAAGAGCTTTAGCAGAAGCTGATGGGTCAGCAATCTTTAAACCAGCCGTCTCTTGCAGTTCAATTGGAACCGTTTGAAGAAATTGAGGTGAATTGCTCCTCCATTTTCGAAGGAGCATTCCTGCTGAAGAGAGTAGTTGTAGAAGCTGCTCCTTAGTTTTGGTAGCCTCTTCGACGGTGGATGCGCCTGAGATACAATCATCCACGTAAAAATCTTCAAGGATTGTTCGTGCTGCGTCTGGGTACTGCGTCTGATAATCACTAGCAAGTTGTCTCAAAACTTGTGTCGCCAAAAAAGGTGAACTTTTAACACCAAACGTAAGACGATTCATCCTGAAGTCCTGAAGGTGACCATTATCATTACGCATCAGGAACCGGTGAAAGTTCCATTCTTCCTCATTGAGAGCTATCTCCCGAAACATTTTGGAGATGTCAGCGGTAAAAGCAACTTGATGAAGACGAAAACGAAGTAACACTGACGACAACAATGGGTACAAATTAGGTCCACTCAGGAGTTGATCATTCAAAGAACATCCAGATTTTGACTTGGCCGAGGCGTCGAATACGGCCCTTAGTTTGGTAGTTGTCGAACTTTCCTTGGCGACGCCATGCACCGGTAGATAAAATGTAGCTGAAGCAGGTAAATGAAGTTCATCTAGAGGCACAGGTTCAGCGTGTCCCAGAGTAAGGTATTCCTTTAAGACATCTGTGAAGGCAGAAAATTGGTTTTTTCGCTCCAACGCTTTCTCATTCATCAAGAAACGCTTGATAGCTGTAGAGCGACTCTCCCCGAGGACAGGAGCAGACTCCTTGCGTGGAAGTGAGACTGAAAATCTTCCACTAGGTAGGATGCGGTGCGAGTCTTGAAAATTATCTAAGGCTTGCTGTTCAGCAGTGGAGTAGTTTGACTCAGAGGAGGGTACCTTTTCAAGCTCCCACAGTAGTTGTAGATCCAATTCGCTTGGATCATCATGAAGTGCGATGCGATAAACTCTATTATCCTGAGAGTCTCCTGGAGCTGATCCTCCTAAGACCCAACCAAATTTGGTGTACATCATCATCACCTGGTGGTTCATTGCATAGGCAAGCCCTCCGACCTGAAGGCGAACGTAGTCGTCTTGACTGACAAGCATGTCTACAGAACCTCCCAGTGTCGGATCTGATAGAGGCTGGCACTTAGTGACATTAGGGTCTGAAAGGATGTAGTTCTTGTTGTGAGGTGATTCGACTGGGTCTATGCGAGGAACAACATGGCATTCAATATGGTAATACTCAGGTACGTCTTCGTAAATAGAAGAGAGTTTTAACCAGACCTTGTGCTTGCAATGACCATTACCAGTAACCCCTGAAAAAGACAAATTGTAACGTTCACGAAAAGCTTGTAATCGAGACACCAGGTCTTCTGTGACTAAAGTGATTCCAGATCCAGAATCAAAGAAAACTCTGATCTGTTGAGTCCGGTCTCCAAAAGAAGCATTAGCGATTGCTGTGGTGTATAGAGTAGTGGGAGATTGACCTGCTCGAGCACATCGCTTAGAATTAGTGGATGGTTGTACGGGAGTAGCGGCCGTATTTGGAATGGCGGACGAAGGTTGCAATTGATTTTGAGGAGTAGTTTGAGTTTCCTCGTGAAGTAGCGTATTATGGCGCTGTCCACAAGTAAAACAATTCTTGCGTGAGCGGCAATCCTCCCGTTTGTGGCCAGGACTCAAGCAGTTAAGGCATCTCTTGTGTGCATGCACTAACTGTGAACGCCGTGATAAGTCCCAGGTCTTGAAGGTTTCGCACCAGTTCAGTGAGCTACAACCTTTTCCACAAGCAGGACAGACATGAGAGGATCTCGAATGAGTATTTGGAGCAGATGAAGAGTTTGTAGACGTTTGACACTGTGGGTTGACTTTGGCAACGTTGACCTTCTTTGACTTGGATGACGAAGGATGATCCGTAGATTGAGATTTGCGACCGGGTTCAGCAGGAATTGAAGTTTGAGCTTTGTCAAGGAAGAATGCCAGGATTTCCTTGACAGTAGGTGGAGACTTTGTTGCTGATGAATAGTCGGTCCACTTCTGGGATAATTCTTGATCCAAATGGCTCTCCAATAGACTACCCAGCAAGTTTTCAAAAGGATCAGAGGAATGATTTTGAAGACCCAAGCGTAGAACTTCCCAGGTGTCCACAGCATTTAATAAATCTCTTTTATTGAGACCAATAGTATATTTCCTGCTAGCAGCAAGAAAGTGCTCCCGATAAATGGACTTGGGAATACCAAACCTTGCCTTGAGTGTATCGAAGACGCCGTCGTAGTTCTTAGCGTTGATCTGAGCTTCAACCAAACGCTTAGTTTCGGTTGTGGTGACTGATTTTAGAAGTAAGAGGGCCTTGTCCTCCGGGGAAAAGGAGCCATCCTTCATGACCATTTTTGAAAATGCATCTTCAAAAGCTGGCCACTTCATCGCTTCACCATTAAAATGCGGTAGTTCAAGCTTCACGCGATCGATGCGGGACTTGGGTTTAGCTTCAATAATGGTTAACGGTGTAGTAGTTGAAGGCTTGGGATCCCGGCTAACCCTGGCAAACAGATCTTTGACAGATCGTTCAATGTTGGAGACTAATTCATCAAGGTCAGCATCTGAAACATCCAGTCGTTGAACCTCGTTCCGAAAATCCAATGAACGTCTTTTAAGATCCTGATATGAATTGAATAATAGTCCGGTAATAGGGTCTGCTTGATCCACCAGCATTTGAAGCTCTCCATAAATAGTAGTACCCCTGTAACAAGTCTTTTGTCTATCAAGTGCAAGATCGAGGCGATCAATTAACAGCTTAAATTCCTCGCGAATTCCTTCTCCCGCGTCCTGTTCAGCATCAAAATTGAAATCCTCGCTATTAGCGTTGAGCTCTAAATACCGTTCCTGTGATGCGTCGAATAAACTATACGTCCTGTTGATCTCAGTTAACTTCTTATGGATTTCGTTGTGTTTGAGGGTTTTAGCGGTCGGAAGAATGAGAGAATCAACTTGAGAAGTAAATTTTACAAGATGACCCTTGTAAGCGGCCCGTTTACGATTGACGAACGCTGGGTTAGTAAGTTTGTTGATACGACTGAGTTCGTCCTCTAAAGTGTTAAGAGGCATAGTCGGCTAGTGTAGGTATAGTTATTGAATATGAAGGTAGACAGTAGTTGAAGTAGTAGATTGTAGTTGAAGAAGTAGATTGTAGTTGAAGAAGTAGATTGTAGTTGAAGAAGTTGATTGTAGTTGAAGAAGTTGATTGTAGTTGAAGAAGTAGGTAGTGAATTCCTTCGATAATCGAGCCACCGGTAGGCGAATCTTCAGTGTCAGTATCCGGCTCGAAGGACCAAAAATGATGAGCGGGCGTAACTCCGTTCACCTGATGATCTAGAAGTACTAGTGAAGGACCACCCGTAGTTATAGTGCCACGGGAACACTAAGTAGTTAATTAGCCTAGCCTAGCTAGCTAACAAATAGAATTGTCTAGGTAGCTATCTAAAACAGCTCTGTACTGTTCGATACTATTGACAACTAACTTTTAAATGTGCGTGAATGAATGTTTATAACAACGGACGGGTAACTGAAGTAACTGGGTTGACGCGCGAACAAAAAGTACGTGAATGTGTGCATGCGTGAATGAGTTGAAAAGTTCGGTAAATAAGTGGTGAATACTTCTCGTTCAGGGCTGGGCCTGGACATCTCTTATCAAGTATATCAAGGCCACAATATACTCAAACACAATTAACCAAATGTCTTCACATGAACTGGTTGAATGTCTAAAAAGCCATTACAAAGAATATTCCTTACCTCCATCTCAAGCATACTTTAACATGCCAATCTTCTGCTATACCGGCAACAATCCGTTAAGAGTGTGTCCTTCATCAACTCCGATGTAGATCGAATGACTTGAGCTCCCCTAGCCCGTGCCACTGAGAGGTAGTCTCCTCCAACCAGAGTAGTGAGAAATTTCTGGTCCTGTAATGGACCATTCTCCTGAGGAATGACCACCTCACAATTCACTGTGGGAACATAGCTATAATGGTGCTCCAAAATCTCTGTCATATCCTCGTAGTTCATCTCACTCTTCAGGAGAATACCAAGTGGGACCTAGTAACAATGAATATAATTGATGCTCACAAATTAGTTAATGCAATTAATTAAAATAAAGTCTTACTATATCTGACTTGGTTGCCATCTCATGAGGAATATGCTTGGTTGGAAGCTCCTTGTAGTCTGAAGTGAAATATGGTATAAATTTCACCATCACACGTGATACAAGAACTGCAAAGTTCTTCTTCAAAATGTCATAGTCTTCTTTTGTAGGGAGAATATCAAATATGCATACTTTTGTACGACGTTTACCGGATAGACAGTCGTAGTTGACTCTGTCTTTCACTGCATATGACTGTACATAGTGTAATGACCGTGTCTGGTTGTCACTCGTCATATGCCTGGGCTTCACATCTTTGTCAATGTTGTCAAACACTATTTTATATCCTGCATTGACAGACTGAGATGCTGCAGTGTCTCCTGACGAAGTCCCTTCACCTAGCTGAACTGACTCCATATCTTCAGGTTCTGATCTGGCTTCCTGGCTGGAAGAAGTCGTGTTTCTATCATCAGAATCTTCATCACAAGATTCTGATGTTAGATCAGGCAGACCAGAAGTAGCACACTCATGACGGGTTGATGATGAAGACAACGAGATGTCTGATGGGGAAGTAGTAGAGGATAATGGAAGTGGAGAGGTCGCACACATGATGGGACTGGGTGACGGAGAAATGTCAGTGCTAGCAAAAGGTATCCCACCAACCACAGAGTCTTTAATCTGCAAAACATGATTAAAATAATGTGCCGAAACAGAGAAAAATGCGTTGCTGTTTGATGCTAGTTTCATTAAATTCATATGTTTGAGACACTATGTAATTAAAGGATAAAAAAAAAAACCCACAATCTTATTAGGCTTATAGTGAAACTTTGGTCAAACTGTAAGTCCCCAGTTTTTCACTCTAATTATCAATACAAATTAAGCCTTCACCTGAAGGCTGTGGATAGAATAAACAAACTGTATTTGGAAGCCAGTATGGATGACCATTCCTAAAGCTGCAAGAGCTTGTAGGGGTGGCTGCAAGTCAAACTGGAGTAGTCTCGCGTAGCCAGACCCTTAAATAAAAATGATTAAAAACACATAATTTGGGCTCGTAAAAAGATTCGTTCTCTATTATTTAGTTAAATCATCACAGAGCTTTTATTCTACTCCATGTACTGAACTATTTATACCTGTGGTTAACGGATAAAGTTTTGGGCACGTCAGAAGACCATTATGTCTTTGCCTTGTAATCCCCCACCACCCCCGCCCCCCTCCCCTTCCCCCCACTTCTCCCATCCCCTCCCTCCACTTCCCCCTCTCCTCCACCCACTTCCCCCTCCCCTCACCACCCTTTCCCTCCTCCCCCCCCCCCCCCCCCCACTTCCCCCCTTTCCTCCCCCCACTTCCCCCCTCCCCTCCCCGCCACTCGGTTTAACATTAATACTTCTCTAAACATCAACACTTTCCCTCCCCACCCCCCTCCCTACCCCCCCCCTTCCCCCTTTCCCTCCCCCCACTTTTTCCCCTCCCTTCCTGGGATTGCTATATTTAACACCTTAGCTCAACTCTCTCCTAATTTCATTAGTACCTGTGAAGGCTCGAGTTTACTTTCTGCAACCTTTTGCCATTCCTTCACTTTCCTGTCAAAGTGATCTCCCAAGCCTTCTACAAGGTTGACAGTTGATTGATGAGACAAACAAATACCTACTTTCCGTAGACGCTGATACACCTTATAAAACATAACAAAACATAATGCTTAATAAATCGATGCCATGTATATTAAATACATACCTGTTTGGCTGAATGTCCTGCGTATATAGCCAGAGACAAAATTCTATGTACAAGTGAGCATTTGGAGTCATGATGCTTGCAAATCATAGCAGCAATCATTACTATGATTAAGTTGCAATTTACACGAGGAGTCTTTGTCTTCATGCAACTTTGAAGGAGAGAGAGAAGAGTGGGTGCCTGGTTTTTTAGTTCGATAATAACTGTTCTAAATTTAAACTTAAGCATAGAGTCTCGGTTTTTTGCCCTCAGGATGGAATTAAACTTCTTTGAACACATTGCTGCCACTTCTTTAGTCAAGGTGCGCCCTACAATCTTGACCAATGCCTTTCTGCTCACCACATTTTGCACGCACTTTTGGGCAAACGACTGATAGTTCCTTCGAACTAGAGATTTGCAAATGCGTCTTCTTCCAGGAGTTACACTATAAGACAAAGGCCTTGACTTGTAGTGTATAGTAGCCTATAAAAATATTGGACATAATTTCACTTTGAAATTTTTATCAATTAAGAATTGAATTTGCAATTGTAATTTGTCATTGTAATAAATTACAATGAGATCATATATAAAGTAATTATAATGAAAGAAAAAAAAAGCAGAACTATTGGAATTATACATAACTATTTTTAATGTAAATATTTGGCAGTTCCTAAATTTTCTTTAAGGCCATGTAGCCAATCCCATACTGATTGGTGCCTGTTGTCCTGGGACAGGGGGGAGAATGAAAATAATATATGAAGACTTAATTCTAGTATAGACAGAATCAAAATCTAATATGCTATGTGATCATTGTACAATAAGAACACAAATTCTTGCATGTGTAATTTAAAAGACTATTTCTTTAATCTTTCTTAGCATAACTGTAGCAATTTAATTGTTAATATTAATGATGTGATTATAACAACACCGATCATAAGATACTTACAGTGACTTCTGGTGACTCTGAAGTAGTAGTTAATGCTGTTTGTGACATCTGGGTTGCAGAAACAGTATGCCTTGATGGTGTTGAAGGAGTCTCAGATGTAAATGTTACTTGCTCAACAGGTGATGCTGCACAGAATTGAGGAACTTGTTGTAGTACATGTATAAGTAGCAGTGACCGGCATGGATGATGAAGTAAGAGGCATATGCGCTGAGGTTGAACGGCTAGAGGTGGAGGGGATAATGCTTGCAATGCTCAAGACTTGACCTGTCCCTCCAGCAGTCACAGATGGTTGCAACCTCTTCATGCAATAGATTATATTTTTCTATCAACCTGACACAATTCCTGCAAATATACCCTCTTCTAATAGACTCAGAATCTAATTGCAAGTTATGACATTGACAGAAGAATGAAATTAAAGTGTTCCTGATTTTTTCTGCAGTGGAACTACCAAGTAATCGCCGCCGCTTTCTCTCACTGGCAGTGGAAACATCTCCTCCACAACCCAAGCATCTTTCCATTTCTATCCGAGTTGCAAAAATGAACGCGTAAAGTTTACAGCCAACAATTTAACCACAGCCGCTCCATAAGAAGTACAAGCAAAGTATTTCCCCCAGATTCTGGGGGAATGATACGAGATTGATGTGCGCAATGTACCAGACCCTTCCCTAGCGTAGCGTCTGGTAAAGGGTCTGGCTTGCGAGACTACCACTGAGCTACGACAACCACCCGGCTAACAAACACTCCAATTCTGTATTTATACTGTTAAGGGATACTGCTAGATGCTACAGTCTCACTCTCAAATCGTGAAGTGATAAATTAGATGAGTAAAAAAAATTCAACAAATAATAAGAATCTTTGAAAAAAGAGAATTTCGTTGGTCTGGTGAGAGTGAGATTGTAGCATAGCAATACAGAATTGGAGTGTTTGTTCGCCTGGTGGTAGTCGTAGCTCAGTGGCAGAGCGCTTGTGCGCTATACAAGCGGTCCTGGGTTCGATTCCCGGTAGTGGCGACCAAATATTTTTAATTCTTAATAGTACGGCGCGTAAGTTGCCCATTCAAAATCAATTGAAATCGCAGGGAAAGGGAAATACCTCAGTAAACTAAGTGAAATACCTTCGTAGCTAAGTGAAATAGCACTGCGCACGCGTGCAGAACCTTGGAAATGTACAGTTCGAGTAGTTTCTAGTTGGAGACAATGTCATTCTTTACCACAAAAGCTCTACCGATGATAATTTTTGTGTATAATGTAAATTACCAAGGTCTATTGATTGTTTACATCCTGACCCTGACCCTTTCCCTGTGCAAATACCAGCAATAATTTTGACTCCTATATGGTTACTTTTTCACACCCACACACACCCCTTTCCCACCAAACTAAGTTTATTGAAAAATATAATTACCAATAGCTATACGCAATTTAGTTCATGCCTAAATACATTTGGTCCTCTTTCTTCAACAAATTAACCATTCCCCCTCTTCCTTTGTGTGGACTAATGACAGGAATTCCATGATTAAGCCAAGGGGAAGCGCCCCTCCAACCAACCAAATCCCCTTTATATCGATCGTTAATGATATACATGTATGTTCATAGCTATGACACAAATATATGGTGAGCCCCCCTCCACAGCGCCAGTCCCTACATGCCAGTCCCTATGTGATGACTAAATTATTAAGCTAAAGACAGTAGACCAGTTTGTAAAAAAAAAAAATGTTGCATGCTATCTATAAGCTTCTTTTTTTGTGCTATATGTCTATTTTCATAGCTTGTGAATGGAAAAGTGAAGTATGAAGAGTGATTGTATGTTTGTTAGATGGCAGCACTTTGCTCAAATGTACAATTTACAGATGCAGTAAACTTGTAGGGAGCCACCAGCACTACAGAAGCACGACTGGCATCAGTAGGATAATTTGGCGAGCGAGCGAAGCGAGCGAGCAACTCTAAGATGTAGTCTATGGAAATCCTGAATACGTCTTTTTTGAATACGTTCATTTTTTTTTTTGAATACGTACGTCGTCGTTTAAACGCGCGCGCATTCCAGAACTTCGCACGCTCGCCTATGGAAATCCTGAATACGTGGTCGTTTAAATTAACTAGTGGTGTGCTTGAGCACAAATGGCGAGCGAGCCTAAAGACTATACTATTTTTATATGAATGATTTTGACTTCTAACACTGAAGCTACTGATAAGGTCCAGTTTTTTTTTATTTAGCATACAGGGTAAAGGGATTTCAGTGCCATAGTTACAACTCTCTGCAACTGCTTGAATTGAAGGGGGGAAAAAACAACAAAACAATACACGTTATTTCAAAGTTTTCATTGTGATATTCTTTAGCTAAGTAGTGGTTGTAACACACAATGCTTTGACACAACTGGACATGCACCTACACAGACTTACCTTCGCAGTAGTCTAGTGGACTATGTATTTTCAAGTAAATATTGTTGCGCACGGCTTATAACCATGACAAAGAGCGCATTGACTTACCACCGCCACTAACTCGAATAGAAAAACTGCACCCGCAAAAGAATTCAAAAGGTAAACAATTCAATTTCTAGGGTGATACGGGTACTGATCGATAAACCAGAGGATTCTGTTTAGTGCAATTTGGGACGGGGTCGACCACATAACTAACACAAAAACGCGAGGGTCAAAGTACGAAATGACATACGTACGTCCATATATATAAATAAACTAGTGGTGTGCTTGAGCACAAATGGCGAGCGAGCCTAAAGACTGTACTATTTTTATATGAATGATTTTGACTTCTAACACTGAAGCTACTGAATATAAGGTCCAGTTTTTTAATTTACCATACAGGGTAAAGGGATTTCAGTGCCATAGTAACAACTCTCTGCAACTGCTTGGAAGGAAAACAACAACAAAACAATACACGTTATTTAAAAGTTTTTTTTGTGATATTCTTTAGCTAAGTAGTGGTTGTAACACACAATGCTTTGACACAACTGGACATGCACCTACACAGACTTACCTTCGCAGTAATCTAGTGAACAATGTATTTTCAAGTAAATACTGTTGTGCACGGCTTATAACCATAACAAAGAGCGCATTGACTTATCACCGCCACTAACTCGAATAGAAAAACTGCACTCGCAAAACAAGAAGCAACGGTAAACAATTCAATTTCTAGGGTGATACGGGTACTGATCGCTAAACCAGAGGATTCTGTTTAGTGCAATTTGGGACGGGGTCGAACGCCGAGCAAACACAAAAATACGGAGGGTCAAAGTACAAAATGACATACGTACGTCCATATATATAAATAAACATCCCCGATTTTCGATTGTGTTACTCCTGTAAGTGTCTCGCTCGCTACGCTCGCTCGCCAACTAGTGGTGTGCTTGAGCACAAATGGCGAGCGAGCCTGATAGCTAGGTAACATAAAATGTTACTATTTTTAGCTTATTTCATGCAAACACTATAATAGCAGTTATGACATTTGATTTTCAGCAAACAAATACAAAATCACTCTCTTACCTGATTAATGGTAACTTTTGTAGTATCAAACATCAACCATTCTGATAATCTCAATCACCAGTAACTCTTGAACAAGCTCTCAGCTACGATAAAAAATAAACCAGTGTTATTATTTGTAATTTTAGCCAACAAATACGGAATTACTACTTACCTCATTCTTGAGTATTGATAACTTCTGTAGTATCAAATTGAAGTTACTTTGACCATCTGAATTACCTTGAATTCTTGACAACAAGCTCTCACCTACAAAAACAAAAGACAATCATTTTAGCACACAAATACAAATTTACTTTCTTACCTCATTTTCTTGAGCAGTGGTAGCTTTTGTAGTACCAAATTTGAGCCAATCTGACTATTTGAATTTACCAGTCACTGTTGACTAGCTCTTAGCTACAAAAAAGAAAGGCCAGAGTTAATTTTGCATATTTAGCTAACAAATATGGAATTGCGTACTTATCTCAGTTTCCCTCGAGAAGTAGTAGCTTCCATAGCATTAATACTACGGCATTCTGACTACCAACAGCTCTTGACAACCAACAACCGGTACTTCGTATCCCCCCATAAAACGGCGAAGTTTTGAAATTAAGTCTGAAAAAGGGTCTTCAATGCCATAGTAACCTGTCGAATCAACTTTTTGTGTCTTGAAAACAAGCGTTTTAGCAGGAATTTTCTCATACTTTGGAGCTTAAGTATAAAGTAAGGTCTGCTTAATGCTGTAGTTTCAGAATAAACTGGAGTCAAGCCTAAATAGCCGTGTTTTTAGGAGAAAAACGTTCTACGCGCGCGCGTTTAAAGAAGATACGTACCATCCATACATACATACATATATATAACATATACCCGATTTTGCATTATCCACCCCTAATACTGTCTCGCTCGCTACGCTCGCTCGCCAACTAGAAAATGCTCGTGTAGCATTGGTTGGGCGAGCGAGCGAAGTTCTGGGGAAATGTTGACACTTTGAAGTTCTGGAATGCGCGCCCGTTTAAACGACCATGTATTCAGTTTGAACGACCACGTATGCGCGCGCGTTTAAACGACCACGTATGTGCGCGAGCGTTTATTTACGACGACGTATTCAGGATTTCCATAGACTACATCTTAGAGTTGCTCGCTCGCTTCGCTCGCTCGCCAATAAACTAGAAAATGCTCGTGTAGCATTGGTTGGGCGAGCGAGCGAAGTTCTGGGGAAATGTTGACACTTTCAATTGCATTGGGGTCGTTTGATTTGAATTTGCATTGGTTTTCTTCGTGCAGGTTGCCAAATCTGAATTCACATCTCATTATTAGTAGTAGAATATGTAATGACATGTAAAGGGGGAAATGGTGATTGGTAAAGGGTAAAGAATGGTACTCCTCATGATAAAGTAACAATGATAACAAAATAATGTGTAAAGTACAGAAAAGGGGAAAAGGGGGGAAACGTGTAAAGGGGAAACATGTAAAGGGGGAACCGTGTAAAGGGGGGAAACGTGTAAAGGGGGAAATGGGGATGGGGGATACTCTGAAGTGTCCACATGCTAAGCATGCTCGTGTAGCATTGGTTGGGCGAGCCAGCGAAGTTCTGGAATGCGCGCGCGCGTTTAAACGACCACGTATTCAGTTTAAACGACCACGTATGCGCGCGCGTTTAAACGACGACGTATTCATGCGCGCGCGTTTAAACGACGACGTATTCAGGATTTCCATAGACTACATCTTAGAGTTGCTCGCTCGCTTCGCTCGCTCGCCAATAAATAAATAAACAAACATCCCCGATTTTCGATTGTGTTACCCCTGTAAGTGTCTCGCTCGCTACGCTCGCTCGCCAAATACGTGGTCGTTTAAATACGTGGTCGTTTAAAAGCGTGCGCTCATTCCAGAACTTCGCTCGCTCGCCCAACCAATGCAATTGAAAGTGTCAACATTTCTCCAGAAGGAGTACCATTCTTTACCCTTTACCAATTGTTACTTTATCATGAGGAGTACCATTCTTTACCCTTTACCAATCATCATTTCCCCCTTTACATGTCATTACATATTCTACTACTAATAATGAGATGTGAATTCAGATTTGGCAACCTGCAGGAAGAAAACCAATGCAAATTCAAATCAAACGACCCCAATGCAATTGAAAGTGTCAACATTTCCCCAGAACCTCGCTCGCCCAACCAATGCTACACGAGCATTTTCTAGTTTACAATGAAACTCATGGAGACTTTACGATTTAAAATTTTATTGGGCGAGCGAAGAGTTTGGTATTATGGCAAAGTTCAAAGAGGTCAATGCGTGTCAACCGCCAGAGGGGTGGTAAGTTAACTTCGTCAATTCGAACAATTCAAAGACTGTTTCTACAGCTAGTTCATCAGTGTTCAAATTCAAGTTCACTTCAAACCAACCGATCATACACTCTGTCATTTTATTATAATCTTTACTGTCACATTAAAAAAAAAAAATCTAAATTTCAGTCAGTTGTGAATATCTTGTGGTAACGGGGATACAGGATTACAGTTCCGCTTCGCGAAGCGCTGTAAGTAAAGCAGTGGCGGATCCAGGGGGTATCGTTAGGTTTCGGACGAAACCCCCTTTTTCAGCTCAATACTTACCTAATTTACAACCACTACTGAACTCCCAAACTGGCACAATGGAACTCCACCGAGAAACAATATCGCGACTTCTCCGCGTTGGGGCGGTCCGTCTATAGTCGATAGCTGAACACGCCCAGTATTTAGCTGTGTTTTCTAATAAACGCACACAGCAACCAGCTGATCATGCATTTGTAAGGCTTCATTGAAGTGTTGTCAGAGTGTTTGAGTGTGGTTTGGTTAGTGGAAGCATCAGGGGCTGTATCTGTTGGCCATGTCTCAGAGAAAGTTGAACTCCTTCTTTCACAAGTTAGTGTCAGTTATATAGTTCTCTGTGTTATTTGTTAATCATTAACTGGTTGTAAACCAATAAATAACAATAATAATAATGATAATAGCTAGATAACAATAATAAGATTGCAACTAACCATTATTAGGTGCTTAAATTAGATAGCCTCATTGCAATGTATTAAGTAGTCATGCCAATTTTAGGAAGAGTTCTGGAGCTGGAATTTCTGCAGACTCTTCTCCTGATAATGCTTTATCTACAAAGAGACCTAGAATAGAAGAAGGAGAATTCAGTGATCTCCCTGATTCTGCACCTACTTCTCCATGCTTGAGTCTTCATGCCCCTGCCGATACAACAATTTCACCCCCTCCTGCTTCTCCTACCTCTTTTTGTGGTGTTCTTTCTCCTCAAACTGCTCCTGTCCCAGGTACTCTTGCGCCAGTGCCTGCGGTTTCTAGTACATCGTTATGTAGTAGCATGAGTGAGCAACTATGTGACGATATTGGGTTGCTTCTACAGTCAACCCCTCAAACCTCTATAAGGTGTTTTTCCTCAACATTATAGTACTCTATCTTAACTAAACACTTTAAGCCTAATAGCGATTTTAAGTTTCCTAGTAGATACTTAGATGGGTGTCAGAGGTCTTGTCAATTGTCATATTTAGAGAAGAATCCTTGGTTTGTATATAGCAAAGCAGAAGATGGTATATTTTGTCTACCTTGTGTGCTTTTTGCCAATAAGTATAATTTAGGTCAGTTGGTATGCAAGAAATTTAATTATTGAACAGCAAAAACAAGTAAATTTTCCAAGCATATTTCTACCAATTATCACCAGCTGGCAGTCACCTAGGCAGAAGCTTTAAAAAATTCACAGTTCAGACTACAATTAGCTGTTGATAATCTGCTTGTAAATAGTAGATGATGCATTAGGGAGGTAGATAGCAAAGTCACACAACAAATGAAACTGAAAATAGTGATACAAACGAGAAAAACAGGAACGAAACAAATTATAACCATTAACACAACATGGCTGAGTATGTAGCTAACTGCTGCCGAGGAATCCGCACATATTCTAAGTAGTACGCCAGGCTCTTAGATTAAAAGAAATTCCTAAAAATCTTCTATAATTAAACATATTGCAGATGCCATTCAATTGTGTGGTACACAAAGTATAGCACTTCGTGGGCATAGAGACGATAGCACAGCTGATCCAAGCAGTAACAAAGGCACCTTTTTGGCCTTACTTCAGTATGCTATACGATCAGGAGACACTGTTCTTGAAAAGCATTTCAAAGAATCTGGACCGAATGCCATTTACACCAGTAAAACTATTCAAAATCAGCTAATTGAAATATTAGGAAATTATTTTAGAGATAATATAATTAGTGAAATAAAAGAAGCCAAGTTTTATTCTGTATTATGTGACGAAGTACGTGACATATCTAATAAAGAGCAAGTTTCCATCGTTTTAAGATTTGTAGATAGTAAAGATTGCATAAGAGAAGAGTTTTTAGACTTTGTAACTACTGAGAGAGTAACTGGTGAAGCTTTGGCTGCAAAGATCAAAGAAACTTTATTGAAGTATGGTTTGGATTTTCAAGATTGTAGAGGACAAGGGTATGATGGAGCCTCTAATATGGCAGCTCAACGTGGTGTGCAAGGCTTGCTATTAGCAGAAAACCGTAAGGCTACCTACGTACACTGTAGTTCACATGTTTTGAACTTGTGTATTATACAGGCTTGTAGTTTACAACCTATTCGAAATATGAACGGTGCTATCACAGAATCTTCTTATTTCTTTAATAATAGTGCAAAAAGGCAAATGCTTCTTGAACGTGTAATTGATAAACGTATGAAGTTAGTTAGAGTAAAAGATTTGTGTAGAACTCGCTGGATATACCGTCATGAAGCATATGAGAGTTTTTTGACTTGTTTAAATATATTCATGCTGTAATGGAAGCTATAACCACTCGTGATACTATACATATGGTAGTATGGACTGGGATGCTAGCACTATAGTGACTGCAACCGGTTTGCTGAAAATCTATAATAGCTTTGGTTTTATTTATGCTTTCATAGTTACTGTGCATTGCATGTCAGTAATTAAACCAATTAGTATAAAACTTCAATACAAAACCAATGATCTTGCATATGCTTATATGAAAGTTCAGCATGTTATATCTGACTTGAAAGCCATGCGCTCAAATGATCAGCTCCTTCATGACTGGTATGAACAAGCAGAAGCTTTGGCTAATGACATTGGTGTTTCGCCAGAAGTTCCTAGAACTGTTGGTCGTCAGCAAGGCCGAGAAAATGTGGAGTATGATTCTGCTGAAACATTATTATAGAAGAATGACTGCACTGCCTTTGCTAGATTATCTGATCCAACAAATGCAGGAACGATTTGGAGAGCATCAAATATTTGTATCTGAGCTTCTTACCTTAGTTCCTTCATTATTATGTGAACAATCAGCAACTTCATTAAATTTTGATAGACTAGTTGATAGATGTAGAGGTGATCTACCTCAACCTGCACTTGTAGGTACAGAGATTTTTCGATGGAGAAGGAAATATGAACAGCAAAGCTCTGAAAATCGTCCATCCACTTTAAAGTTAGCCTTAGCCGTGTGTGATAAGGAATTTTTCCCGAACATGTATGTGTTGTTAAGAATAGCATGCACTCTATCTGTGACATCTTGCGAGAATGAGCGCGCTAATAGCACATTAGCAAATATACAAACTGCACTGAGGAGTACCATGGGACAGGAGCGGTTGTCATCCTTGGTCATGATGAGTATTCATAATGACATGCCAATCGATTTTGATGTGATTGTTGATAGATTTAAGTTGGTGTGTAATAGAAGAATTGTTTTGTAACTAGCTAAATCATAACCTTGAAATAATATACTTTAAAAGTCATCAGTTCTTCATTTAACTTCATTACTTATATCACTTTAATACATAGCTAATGTAAACTTCACTTATATTTAAAATTAATTTCACATCATAGACTTCAACAATCATGATATCATAATATAGTTCTTCATTATAATAATATAAACATATTTTAATTCATCAATGTATCATAGCAACTCATCACTTTTCACTACCAGCATAAATCAAAGCACTTAACAATAGTAACAGTCATCAGTTCTTTCTTCATGATTCTTTCAAGAAACTGTAAAATTTTCTACTATTACTTATTTAGGCATAAAAATCCCTGAGTGTGTATTATTTAACTGATTAGCAAAAAAAAAAAAAAACCCTTTTAAAATTTCTAGAGCCGCCAGAATGGTGACAATAATACACTAGCAAAAAAAAAAGAAACCCCTTTTCAAAATTTCTAGATCCGCCCCTGTAAAGGGTCTAGCTATTCCAGTGGCCCCGGCGAGACTATAGCAACGAGAGGTCTAGTAACAACTGAAACGTAACAGGCAACCGGTGATGTTGCGTACGTTACGTTAATCGTGGACGTCACGACGAACACTAGTTAGCCTCCAACTAACCGACCGGGTGTAAGGTAGACGACGACAGAGTCAGAACTGAACGAGGTAAGAGTATATGCCTGACTGACTTACGGAGTCTGGCTAAGTATAAAAACTAAAACTAGGAAAAAGTGTGCGTTGTTGACTATGCTTTATTTGGAAGGAATAGGTGTGTACTCAAGGACTGGGCACAGTGCTTGCTGTGAAAATGGTCACAAAGGGCACTCATCAAAGGGAAGGAGGATAAGGAGAGAGTGACACTGGCAAGGAAAAAGAGAGGTCAAAGGTCAGCTAGTAGATTGTGGGGGGGGGGGGGAGGATGAGTATGCTGGACATTGTGTGTGTGTGTGTGGTTATTTGTAGAATTGTACTAATACTCAGATTGACACTTGCATGCAATCTATATCTGTATTCTAAAACTTCCCCTGTGGTAAAATTTCATATGCCTTAGAGTCATCAGACTGGTTTCTAGGCATTGTTTTTTCTTGTTTATTTTTTGATGACCTGGGGTCATATCTCCTCTATTTATACCACTGAAAGGGCAACTGGATGGTAGTTGAATATCATTATATTATTAGTGCCAGTGGAGGTAACAGTAATGGCTCAGGATGTCTAATTCAGTACCCAGCAGTTCAGGACTATATAAATTATATGTTATATGGGCTTGTTTGTGTGTGTACCTTGAAAATGGATTAAACCGGGTAGGTTCTAATGCTACAAAAGGCAATCACAGCTTGAGCAGGGGAGGGGCTGGAGGATGGATGACTCCTGGTCTCTCTCAGAACAGCAGATCGGGCTCTTATGACAATCTCCTCACTCAGAGCGACTCTCCAGACCAGGACATCTACGTGGTAGTGCACGACTACATTACCGACCAACCCGGCCAGCTATCCATCAAGAGAGGCGAGCAATTAAAGATTTCTCGTATGAGTGAGGATGGAGATTGGTGCGAGGGCATTAATATTCACGAACAAATAGGCTGGGTACCTGCCTCTTACATCGCCAAGGTCAACAGCCTTGAGAAACACTCCTGGTTTCACGGCAACATCACTAGAGCTGAGGCTGAGCTGTCTCTCAGCAGTGGCATCAACGGGAGCTTTCTGATCAGAGAGAGTGAGAGCAAGCCAGGCCAGTATTCTATCTCTCTCAGGTACGACGGCAGAGTCTTTCATTACCGGATCCACACAGATCCTCAGACGTCCCAATACTATGTCACTCCTGAATCAAAGTTCGAAACATTGCCAGAACTGGTTGTATATCACTCCAAGCACCCAGACGGATTGACGGCAGTGCTTCAATACCCCGCCCCCAACCCACGCAAGCCTCCCATATATGGTCTGTCTCATGATGTAGATGAATGGGAGGTGGACAGAGCGGAAATTGACATGGGGGCCAAGCTTGGAGCAGGACAGTATGGGGAAGTGTACAAGGCAGAGATCAAGAGAAGAAATATGGTAGTGGCAGTCAAGACTTTCAAAGTAAGTAGTTTATTTATTGGGATAGAGAAACTATATTTTTATTGTAGACTAAAACATTTTAGATCTGCTAGTATGTACCATTTTCTATATAAATACAGTAGAACCTCAGAGATCCGAACACATCAGGCAACGGAGTTAACCGGTTAATTGAATGGAACGGTGAAGGGACATCAGCGGGGGGCTTTTCTTTTCTTTCTTTCGTTCTTTCTTCTCTCCTTTTTTTTTTTTTTTTTTTTTTTTTTTTTTTTTTTTTTTTTTTTTTTTTTTTTTTTTTTTGTTTATTTTAATTGTTTGTTTTTTTTGTGTGTGTGTGGTGGGATTGTAGCAAATGGAAAAAGGAAGAATATTTGGAAGAATAATAGACCAAGGAATATTTCTAGCTGGAGTTGCTAGGGAGTTTGGTTTAGGAAAGTCCACAATTTCAGCCTTATAGAGAGACAGGAAAAATATAGAAAAGTTTTCAGTAGAATAAGCTGACCCTAGTGGCCTTAGAAGAGGTGCATTGTCAGGAGAGATAATGATAAAGATTTTGATTTTATAGTGCTGTGAATTCTGGTTTCCTGAGAAAAAACTCAAGCTCAAGGGTACACCATTATGGTTTTTTAGTCATAGATGAAGCTGAAATACTATGTGCATAGTATTGTAGTCATTTAATACTAAGTTAAATTATTTTATATTCTGAGTTACGTACACCTCATTTTCTCTGAGGTTCTACTGTATAGTAATTGTATTCGGCGAGCGAGTGTAGCGAGCGAGACACTTACAGGGGTAAAAATAAAAAAATCGGGGATGTTTGTTTATTTATATATATGTATGGACGTATGTATATCATTTTGTACTTTGACCCTCCGTATTTTTGTGTTTGCTCCGCGTTCGACCCCGTCCCAAACTTCACTAAACAGAATCCTCCAGTTTAGCGACCATTACCCGTATCACCTTAGAAGTTGAATTGTTTACGGCTTTGAATTGTTTTGCGGGGGCAGACGTTAAAACTCAAAATCTTATGGGAGCTCCATTTCTATTCGAGTTAGTGGCGGTGGTAAGTTAATGCGCTATTTGTCACAGTTATAAGCCCTACTCAACAGTATTTACTTAAAAATGCATTGTCCACTAGACGAACCACGAAAGTAAGTCTTGCGTAGGTATGTTCAGTTGTGTGAAAGTATTGTGCGTTACAACTACTATATCACAAAGAAAAATTTAAATAACGTGATTTGATTTTGTGGCTTCTTTTTCAATTCAAACTGTTGAGGGGAGCGGTTACTATGGCATTGAAACCCCTTTACCTCATACGTAATTTAAAAACTCGACTTTATTTTAATAGCTTGAGTGTTGGTTGTTAAAATCAAATTTAACAATAGTGTAGTTTAAGGCTCGCTCGCCATTTGTGCTCAAGCACACCACTAGTATAGAAGGAGAAAGCATGGGGGAAATAGGAAAGATGAGCACCCTAGAGTCTACGATAGGTAGTGTTAGGAGGAGGAGACCAATACAAGAGGGGGAACCCTAACATTTGTAATTTGCACATACGTGCACACATATACACACAAGTGCATGCAAGAGCAACATGTTGGATTGATATGTAGTGTTGGTATGTATTTGTTAGTAAGGTGGTTTGTGTTTGTTTGAATGCTTTGTTGTGACATTCTGAGGTATTAAGTGCCCGTGTGTGTAAGTGTGTGTGTATATGTGTGGGTGTGTCATGAAGAGAATGGTGTTGTTGGGTTATGCATGTGCACATGTTAGAGCAGCTGCTTTCCTGCAGCATCACTGTATTATTATTATTATTATTATTATTATTATTATTAATTTATCATTATTATTATTACCAGTGTGAATTATTACAGTCCGCCGTTGGACATTAGCTGCTCAAGAGAGGTTGATATTTCACTAAAACAACTGTGCAGCTATAGCTGGTCAAAGTGATCATCCAATGCCCTGCAAATGAATCTGATTTCTCTGATACTGGCAGTTAAGCTTTTTCCCAATGGTTATGTGGTTCCAGCCCTGGTTTGGAGTTGTTGTTTTTTTCCTTCTTTTCATTCATTTATTTCTTTCTCTCTCTTTTTTTTTTTCTTTTCCCTTTCTCCTTTCTTTTAAAAATACCTGCTTCTTTTTTACACTCTTACTTCATAATTTTTGTTTTAATTTATGTTGATTTTTTTTTTTTGGCTTTATCGCAGAATTATTTCCCATTACATTGATGCACCTCAGTTTACATTTTGACTGTTGTAACTTCATCCATTGTCAATGGTTAGTCATGTTTCTCATAGCTCATAAATACATTTCAGCATTACTTCTTAATGTACTATAGTATACTATAATGTTTCCATTTATGGTAACAACAACAACAACAACACACAGTCACCAGAATACCAGATAACACATAGAGTTACTTTTAACAATTTGTTTGTGGGATTGATAGTTATTTTTCTCATCCTATCTTCAGGGTTGGATTCATGGTTAAATGAAAAGTTTTGTAATGTGTGGCTAAAATATTATTATTACTCTCAGCACGCATGCATGAGAGAGTAATAGTACTCAGTTTGTCTGTCAGTCATTCTGTGTATCTCGAGGACACTGGCCTCCCGAAGATTGAAAGAGGCATCACAATGTTGTACTGGACAATTTAAGTTCCTTTAACAGAAATTTTTTGGCCATATGATCATAAGCTTTTGTGGGTGGTGCCCCCTATTGTCACATTGTAATAACATGGGCTAAGAAGTTTTGGTTTATAGTTTCAATGGTTTACTCAGTGCTTGAGTTGAAGTTTCCTGTTGAAACTACTGGTAAAGTGAGTGTCCAGCTTCTCTCATGAAGACCACATTTACGTGAACATTCTACATATCAACTATTTATACTACCCAGTGAATTATTCTCTTTGGTCTTTGTTATAGCTCAAGTGTATAGTTCACACCTTTAACCTTTCGACACCATAACCACATATATGCAGGCAAGAACATTATATGCCTGTGTTCTCCGAATTAAAAAAAATTTTTAGATTAAACTGTCATGTCGTTTTTGTACTTCCTTTTTAAAAAAAATATTGAACCTGAACGGGCAGCTTCATATTTTTTTAATTGTCTGAAAGCTGAGATCGAGAAAAAGTTTTTGACCGAGAATTTTCAGGACGTTGCGCCCAAAATTTTTGTTGCCTACGGACTTCAAACACTCAGAATAGAGAGTCCCTCAGCACTTTGGAATGAGTTTTTCCTACCGGGCATTGAGAGTGATTGATTGGGCTAGTTCCTCAGAGTCTCCTCGAAACCTGCTCTAAGACGGATATGCCTGCCTTTTTGTTTGTGTATTTTTGCATTTACTTTACGGTACCAATTCAAGAACCCAATTGAATTATAAAAACGCCCGAAGTGTTCAAGAAAGTCGGTGTCGAAATGTTTTATATTTATTGCTACAATTGAATTTCAGGAAGAGAAATTTTCGTAGTGGGTGGCTAAAATGTAGTTCACTTACAGATTTTTTAAAACCCTTATGTAAAGTTTGACTTGTATTATCATTAACCCTCAGCACGCATGCGCAAGAGGGTTATAGTAGTCGTCTGTTTATCTGTCTGTCTATCTGTCACACTCTGATTTTAGAGATTACTGACAATTAACAGTTGATTTAGGTATGCATTTACTCAGGACAAAGATTTAAGACCTTTTATTGTGCTACTTTTTTTAATTTCGGGCTATTTGTTGAGAAAAGCGAAGTTTTCAACTCCACGTAGGTACCAGCTTTTATGGGCAACGCCCCCTAGCGTCACGTCATAATCACCTGCAGCCAGCGGTGTACTTAGCATTATGCTCAGGCTCCTGTACCGTTTTCATTGGTTGAGCTATTTTGATACCTCATTAAAAATAGCTAACAGATTGCTTGTTCTTTTGGAAGGAGATTATTTTGTAATAGCTAGGTAGTGTTTAATAGCGCTGAGGGTTCGCACCTTTGGTGCTTCATTATATTTAAGTATTTAGTAAATTTAATTAATTAGTTATTATTAATTTATTTCAGGAAGAGACTATGAATGCAGAGGAGTTTCTAAAAGAAGCTGCAGTGATGAAGCTTATGAGACACCCAAACTTGGTGCAGCTGTTAGGTGTGTGTACCACGGAGCTACCTTTCTTCATCATTACAGAGTTCATGGAAAACGGCAACCTGCTAGACTATTTGCGTGGTCCTGATGGTCGCGATATTGAAGCTGTCACACTCGTGTACATCGCACAGCAGGTGGGGTCGGCCATGGCTTACCTGGAGTCAAAAAATATGATACACAGGTTAGTGGGAGAGGAGGCTCTGAGGTAAAGTTTGAAGGTCAGGAAGTCAGGATTGGGGCCAGGAAGTGAGGATTGGGGGCCAGGAAGTGAGGATTGGGGGCCAGGAAGTGAGGATTGGGGGCCAGGAAGTCAGGATTGGGGGCCAGGAAGTGAGGATTGGGGGCCAGGAAATGAGGTTTGGGCAGAGGAGATGGGGATTCATAGGTCCTTGGATATAGCATCCAGAGCAAGGTGCTAGACATAGAGGCAGAGTTTTCTCACCAAAACAAAATATTAACCAATTAATCCTCAGCGTGCATGCATGAGAGACCATTGCTTTAGGTATGAACTTACTCAGAACAACATGATTAATTAATTATATTATGGATTGTGCCACTGTTTTGAATTTTTTTTAGTAAACAGCTTCGAGTTAATAGCTTTCGTAATCATGTGAGCAAATATTTTCTTGCTGCTTTGCTGTATGCTGGGAAATTAATTGAGTGTTGGAAGTAGAGTTTCACGTTGAACATATAGCTATAACTGGAGCTATATTGATACCTGGTTAGAAATGGCCAAGTGTATTGTTCTTTTGGTCTGAAAAATAGATTTTGTAATAGCTAGCCAGTGTATAGTAGCACTGTAGGTCACATCTTTGGTGTTTCATTGTACAAATTATTGTAGGAATCATAAAAGTGTGATGTTGCTCATAGCCTTAGTGGACAACACTGGAGTAGAGGGGGGGGGGGGGGGGGA